>Ga0114999_10000421_pt1 | contig 62878 bp, 63 predicted proteins | sample ArcticOcean_MG_C_3_FD_89820 | JGI IMG/M metagenome (GOLD analysis project Ga0114999, IMG submission 89820) | Marine microbial communities from western Arctic Ocean - ArcticOcean_MG_CB8_126 | ecosystem: Environmental > Aquatic > Marine > Oceanic | place: Arctic Ocean: Canada Basin | collected...
CAGGCAGCTCTCGACAAGCTAGACGTGACCACTGTTGAAGCCGACGATTCCGGCGAACTTCCCACGCCAGTCACCGGAGTTCTGGACGAGAGCGCGAGTGTGGCAAGCGATCTCGACTTGCTGACCTGTGAAGGCGTTCTGGGCGCTCCGCCTCCTAACTTCACTCTTGAAAAGCGTCCGTTCACTGATACGGCGACGGTGAGTAGCCCGGAGTTGAAGAGCATGTGCATCGCTGTCTATGAGGCAGTTGGAGGCCGGGGAGAAGCGCTCACAGCAGGGTTATGACATTCGTATCCAATGAGGCAGCGAACGACCATTTCGGTGTCATCACGGACGATCTAATTGCCGGGGGATTTGAGCCAGACTTCGTGGGCGTCGATCAAGATGCAAAGAGGCACGCCTCACTCAACATCAACGAAGCCGGAGTCGGCAGCGTGGCTGTGATGCTTGACCATCGCGTCCTGGTGTCCATCTACAGCACTGCACCATCGGAAGGCGACCTAATCTGGAACGCCGATATCATGCTGGGAATGTCCGCCTCGATACTGGAACGCACACCTCAGGATCTCAGTGCCAACTAAACAGAATATCCAGATGAACACCAAATGAACACCAGATGAACAAATGACGATGGCACGCCGGCCATCGATGCAATCGGCCCGCATCTACCTGCTCGGGTACCTGTTGTGGACATTGGGCGTGGGCTCTGTGATGCACCCGCTTTTGTACGATGCCAGGAATGGCCATGGATGCTCCTACGGTCTCACCGGTTGGCCCGCAGCAATGTGGGTGGCTGGAGCGATGGGGCTGATCGTATTCCCGGTGCTGATGGCTATTACGCGCGTTACGGCGGGGCGGGCGACAGACCTGACACACTCGGCGCTGGCGTTGAGGATTGGCGCGGCGCATCTGGTGCTGGTGCCTGTAGGAGTAGTTATCGCAGTTCTGGTTGGTAACGGTTCACTGAACGAACACGACCCGCTTGACCTGGCTCCATTCATCCTGACGCCAATCCTGTTTGTCGTGCTCAACATAGGACGTCCGATGCGGCGGATGTTGCCGGGTGCGATGGTTGTGACCATCCTGCCACTGGTCATTGTGGGCTGGCGACTGGAACTGAATGACGAGGGCTTGAACCTTCTCTATTCGGCGTGGATTCGCGATGGGTCCATGGTGCTGTACTTCATCTGGGCAGCGATTCTGCTGGCTGGGCTGGCAACCGGGGTGATTGCCCATGTGATGAAGTCAGGGAATGCGGTTGCGGCGCAGGTGAGTCTGGTTGGGATATCGATGTTGCTGGTTAGCGTGCCGGCGGTGTTGACCTTGGCTGGGTTTTTGGTGGCGCATTCTGTGTATTGCGCGGATTAGTGGCCGCGACGTACGCACGTTCGCGCTGTCCCGGCTCCGGTGTAGAACGGGCATCCCTGCCCGTACGAGCTATAGGACTCAAATCCACTCTCATGGGCAGGGATGCCCATGCTACGTACGGCGCTGGTACCCGGTGACTACCCGTTGCCCACAAGAATGCGGAAGCCGTCTGGGATGCCTCGTTCGAGGGGGACTTTGGCGGAGAAGAAGGGATTGACTGATGTAACTGGAGTCAGCGTATTGATGAATCAGCTTTCTGGCTCAGTCTCCGAACCAATCGCTCGAAGCTCCGGTGAGCGGAGGTATGCGAACAGGTACACCGCAGTCGCTATGCTGATGCCGGTAACCATAGTAGGCCGCATGCCGATCAGCTCTGAGAGCAACCCGCCTGCCAGCCATGAAAGCGCTATCATCTGGCCGATCAACGAGAAGATTCCCATCACTCTGCCCCGCATGTGATCCGCCGCTTGGAGCTGGAACAGAGTGCGCAATGAGTTGCCCCACCACACGATGACGAATCCGGTGCCGAACATAGCGAGCGAGGAGAGCCACAGGTTGGTCGACAATGCGAGCAGGACCATACATCCCAGGAACACCCACGTCACAATTACCAGCACACGCGCAAGTTGTCTGACACTTCCTGACGCGATCAGGCTCACGGTTCCAGCAATCCCACCCAGCCCTTGTGCCGCCAACAGAGTTCCAAATCCGCCTGCACCTGCATTCAGAACATCCCTTGAGTAGCGCGGCAGAAGTGTGAAGTGCATAGCCGCGAAGATCAGCATGAATCCCAGCAGCAGCGTCCACCGCAACGCTGGATCGCTCCAGACATAAACGATGCCTTCCCGCAGATCAACCATCACTGATTTCTTCTCGCCAGTGTTCATGGTCTGATTCGTCTTGACCAGCGACACGAACCCGACCGATATAACCAACATTACCGCCATCAGATAAAAGGCAGCATCAACCCCAAGGCTTGCAATTACCAACCCACCGACCGCCGGTCCAACGAAGGTCGCAAGGTTGAATGACACCCCAAACATGGCGTTGGCGCTAAAGATTCTCTCTCTGCCTGCTATGTCGACCAGCATGGCCTGCGCCGCGGTGAGGCCAGTTGCCTGCGTTACTCCGATCATCGTCGCCAACACAAACAGATGCCAGAGTTCAAGCATGCCAGCGGAGATCAGAGCTGCTGTTAACAGGCCCATAAAGGCGAACACAACGCGTGTGTAGATCAGCAACTTCACGCGATCCATGCGATCAGCCAATACGCCGCCAAATAGAGATAAGAGGATGACGGGGATAGCTGGAATACCGTTAGCGGCTCCAACCCAGCCATCGGAGTCGGTCATCTCCAGCACTAGCCAGGCCTGTGCCATTTGACGCGTTTGAAACGCGAACTCACTGAAGATATTGCCAATAATAAGAAAGCGGAAAGCCGCGATCTTCAGCGTCGATAGCGTCTCTAGTGCGCCACTGAACTTCTTAGTCTGGCCCGATTTTTGCTGGGCTGAGTCATCCACACTCTCCGCCAACTAACGCACCACGAACGATTCCAGTGCGTCGATATTCACCTCGATGCCAAGGCCGGGCTCATCGGAGATCGAAACCTTGCCGTCGGCATAGTTCCAGCTTGTGCGAACCGCATCGCCAGTCTTGCCGGTTAGGCCTGCCTGGTACTCCTGCAGGTGGGTTGGCTTGCACACCGACGAAACAGCAAACGTTGCAGCCTGGAATATGGCGCTTCCGCTACCCATATGAATCGTCGCGTCCAAACCGGCGCCCCACGCCCGATCGAGCTGTCGAAGCCCGTCTGAGATGCCAGTGCGGCCAATGTCTGGCTGGTACACGTCCAGCGCCCGGTCACCGCTCACCCAATCGTGTAGCTGATACGAAGTGCGGAAGTGCTCGCCCAGCGCGATTGGTGCACCTGGCTCCTTCCACAGCGCCCGATGGCCATCCAGATCTTCCGGCTGCAGTGGACACTCCAGGAAGATCGCTCCCAGATCGGCAAACGCCTGCTTCGCTGCGGGACCGTTATCGCCGCGCAGCATCCACAGAACGTCTACCATCCACTTCTCGATGCCCGCAACGCCAGCTTTCAGCGCTTCAAGCTCTTTGAGGCCGTCGTCAACATCACCATTCAGGAATATCTTGGCACCCGTGAGACCACCGTCGACCCATTCGTTGCCGTAGTCGACCCGCTCTTCGATGGTGGCGCGACGGATACCGGATAGATACACAGGTATCGACTCACGAACCGGCCGCCCAAATATCTCATGCACCGGCGTTTTCTCACGTTTGCCAATGGCATCCCAGACGGCGATATCCAGTCCGGCCAGCGCATCCAGCCAGAAGCCCGAAAGATACCCTCGACCGCGTTGTGCGTCGTACAGGAAGTCCCATAGCTCCATGGGTGAGCCATACTCTCGCCCCTCAACCATCTGCGCGACCAGATTGTTCAAGATGAGGCAGTAGACCTCCGGCCCAATGGTCGTATTCGGCTCACCCCAGCCCTGCGATCCGTCAGCCAGCGTGACCCGGGTTATCCCAACCTCAACTGACGACGCGTACACCGTCTGCCACCCGGGATGAAACTCAAATCGACCCGTCTTCACGCCGCCGGAGTCGCGTTTGTACTCCTCCCAGTAGCCACCATCAAACTTGAGGTGCCAGGATTCGATTTTCTCGATTTGGAAACTGGTGTCGATAGCCGTTTTAGTGTCTCCTGTGTAGATGTAGTCCCGGCAGATTATAGTTCTACAATCCCTGTGCCCACGAAAAGTTGGGCGCAGGGAGTAACATTTCGGCCTGCCACAACCAACGCATCGCTCCCGGAGATATTGATGAAGATCACGTCACACGAAATCCTGATCGTAGATAACCCGCTTGAACGGCCATTCATGTCCGGAGGCACAGTTCCAGCTTCTGCGATGCGGCACATCGTCCTCAAACTGCAAACCGATGAGGGCGTGGAGGGACTCGGCTGGGCGTTCTCAGCATCTCAGGTGATGATCCCAGCGCTAACCAGCGCGATCGATCAGGTGGCCACCCACATTGAGGGTTACGACCCCATGTTGCGCGATCAGATTCGCAAAGAGATTCACCGCGTCATCAGATGGTCTGGCCCTGGGATGAGCGACGTCGTACAGGCGACGATCAGCTTCGCGCTGTGGGATATCGCGGGTAAAGCGCTGAACACACCCGTCTGGAAGCTGCTTGGCGCACACACGTCAGAAGCAGTGCCGACGTACGCATCAGGCTGGATGTGGCGAGACTACACACTGGATGAACTGGCCGAGACCGCTGTTCAACTGAAGGAGCGAGGCTTCACAGCAATGAAGTTCCGCTGTGGAGCGGAATCCTCAGCAGAAGCCGAAGCAGAGCGAGCACGAGTGGTGCGAGATGCGGTGGGTCCTGACGTCAAGATCATGGTGGATATCAACGAGGGCTGGGACATCCCCCGCACCATGGAAGTAGCCCGCTACTTTGAGGCGTACGACGTCTACTGGCTTGAGGACCCAATCCAGCACAACGACTTCGCTGGCTACAACCAGCTCGTCAACGCACTCGATATTCCGATCACCACCGGCGAATACCACTACGGCCATCGGCCCATCTATGACCTGGTTACGGCGGGCGCCGCAGACATCGTAATGATCGACGCGCACCACGTAGGCGGATTCGACCCGTGGATGAAGGCGGCTGCAGTCTGCGAAATGGCCAACCGGCCAGTCGCCACACACCTCAGCCCCGAACTCGCCGTCCACCTCGGTGCAGCAACATCCAACCTGCTGACCGTCGAGTACATGACGTGGTCATTCGGCCTCTTCAACGAGTCCATGGACCTCGACGAAAACGGCGATCTAAAGCTGCCGCAAGGCCCGGGCCTTGGCGTAACGCTAAACGAAGATACCGTGAAGGCCGGATTGGTCAGCTAACTCTTCCAGTACGACACAGGAAAACTGGCAACGGCGGTGATGTCTCGGAAGACGAGCGCACTGTGGTTGATCGAGGTGACATCCGGCAGCCATCCTGAGCCGGTTTAAGGGCGGCGGCACAACGCTTACGCCACTAAGCGGGCTGAATGTTTGCCCGCGTTCCGCTGTTCAGCACGTCCGTGGTCACTACGCAGTACGGACGGCGGCCTGTGAGCGTTCTTGCGGCGTCTCGGGCTGCGCTGCGGCGGATGCGTTCCCAACCGCCGGGTGATGAGCCTGCTACGTGCGGAGTAACGATCACATTGTCGAAGTCGAATAGCGGGTTGTCGTTGCCCTGGGGTTCCGTTTCAAATACGTCTATTGCCGCTCCGGCAATCTCTTCGTTTCGGAGGGCCTGCACGAGGTCAGGCTCGCTGACGATTCCGCCGCGCCCGGTGTTGATCAGGAACGCTGACGACTTTATTCGCTTGAACACATCAGCGTTGAACTTATTGTGGGTCTCTTCTTTGAACGGGGCGTGGATGGAGATGAAATCGGATGTCTCGACCAGTTCGTCGAACTCCACCATACGCACGTTGTCTTCCAGATCGGCCCAGTGGCCGACGTACGGGTCATGAACGATGACGTTCATGCGCAGTGCGTTGGCTTTGCGTACAAACGCACGGCCAATGTGGCCGAATCCGAATACCCCGACGGTCTCGCCCCAGATCTGAGAGCAGGCCTCTCGGGACCACAACTCATTCCACTTTCCGGCGCGGGTGCCGGGATTCAGTTCGTAGAGGCGACGTGCCAGGAAGCGCATTAGCGACAGCGCGTGGTTCGAAACCTCTTCCGAGGTCGCTCCCGCGGCGTTGCAGACGATGATCTCTGCTTCGGTTGTTGCCTCAAGATCAACACCTTCGTAGCCATGGCCCAGCCGGACGATGATCTTGCAGTTATCGAGCGTGTCGATGACTGACTTCGGCATTGGCAAACTGGAGTTGAGGACCACGTCCGCGCCTGCGATTGCTTCGATCACATCGCCTTCAGAGTCAACAGCGACCGATATCAGTTCAACATCCAGATCCGCCCAACTCATCGGCCTCGTAGACCGGGTCGATGCGCTGGTTTTTCTCGATTATGACAACTTTGTATTTGGGCATGTATCAGGTCCCCTTTCGTTGTGGGGTGACGCGTTCAAGGTCGACTGATCTGGACATTGAGTGGCATAAGGTTTTCTAGGACTGAGTCATTGCATTACTGATCACGATTTAGGTGCATTTTGCGTATCAACGGCTGATCCTCTAGTGCCCTCTTGTAATCCAAAGAGTAGCGATTCGGTTCCTCATGGAATTCGGTGGATCTGGGCTTTTGGAACCGTAGTCTTTTGATAGCTGAATCATGAATTAGCAGATCTTCATCGTTCGCCAATCTTTTCTCAAGTGCCGAATTGGGATCGTTTTCCCATAGTTCATTGCTCTTTGCTGGTTCGGATAACCAACCAGTAATTTGACTATCAATTCCTATGGTTACGAAATACTTTGATTGGCTGATTACGTTCGAGGGGAGGACTTGTGAAGATTCCAATCTCGAATAGTGCCCACTGGCACGAAATGCGAATCGACGGTTTCCAAATGATATGTCTTCGACGGTCGCTTCTATTCTCGGATTTGCATCGTCAAGTCTTCCAGATTGGAGGATTTGCGCATCGTAGATAAATACTGCGCCATTGCCTGAGTCCGTGACTTCCAACTTTAGGCCGCGGCCGACACGATTTAACGATGATGCTTCTTCCATATCTGTGCCGAAAACAGTGATGGCCTGCCCGCTGAGCGAGCCAACGAACTCTCGTTCGAGCCATATGACATCAACTGTTTCTAATGGTTGGCCTTGCAGAGCTTCGTAGTGCAATTTCAAATGTGGTAAGACCGGCTTACAAAGCTCATCTTTCATCCAATTAAGATAATTCGTGACTTGCATGTGGATGTCAGAACCCAGTTTGACGTGAAGTATGGTGGACGCGTCAACGTTTATGCCGAGCAATGCGCGTTCCGTCCAATTGTGACTGCCTACCCAGATTTCAGCGTGTGAATTCTGGAAATTGAACACAAGCAATTTCGAGTGAAGCAAGTGGGGAGGTAGACCAGGTACTGCAAATGCGGAGCGGGGCGCTAATTTGCCCATATGTAGGAATACGTTGGCTCCGGCCTGCCGTAAATCACAGATGTTTGCGACAGAGGTGGGCGCGTGCAAGTCAACGCAAATGAACCCATTGTGATGGCTTAGGTTGCGAGTTAGATCCGTGCCGAAATAGTTGCTCTTGAGGGTCCAATAGGCAACTGAACCCTGCATGAAGTCTGCGGATCACAAGGATTGTTTCAATCGAGGCACGATGCTAGATCGATGGGATGTGGGTAGGAACTCCACCCCCTCAACACCCGGAGCAGAAGATCCGTAGTTGGGATTGTTCAACAATCCCCTCCTAGAGCACTATTGGTGTAATCATTTCAGGCATTGAGACTAGAACCAGTTGACCTTGTCGACGAGGTTGCGGAGTTGTTCGCCTTTTGCGAAGCGTCGGGCGTTGTCCATTAGGACTTCGGTGCGGCGCTCTTCGAGGTACGGACCGTAAGCTGCTACGTGCGGCGTGAGAAGAACATTTGGCATTGCCCAGAGTGGGTGGTCAGATCGGAGCGGCTCTTCTTCGTAGACATCCAGACCAGCGCCTCTGATTTCGCCGACACGAAGCGCCTCAACGAGGTCATCGAGTTTCACGGTCATGCCGCGGCCGATGTTGATGAGGAATGCGGACTTCTTCATGAGCTTGAACTTGTCAGCGTTCATGAGGCCTTCTGTTTCAGGCGTGTGCGGGATAGTCATGATGACAAAATCTGCTTCAGGCAGTACTTCATCGAGCTTGTCCGGTCGGACCATCGTTGCCACGCCTTCGGGGACATCTTCGCGACGGGCGTCTACGGCGATTACATTCAACCCGAAGTGGGCGCAGTGACGAGCCGCCTCAGCGCCGATTCCGCCAACTCCCATGATCACAACTGTGGCTTCTGGCAGGTAGACAGTGCCGGGGTCGGTCTTGTCCCATACGCGGCGTGCCTGATTCGGTAGATAGGCGTGGAAACCACGGGCGAAGTTGAGCACGAATCCCATGATGAACATTGAGATGTGGTCGTTGTAGATCTCACGGAAGTTCGTGATCTGAACCGGGTGTGCGATGAGGTCGTCGTAGTAGTAACCAGCGTTGGGCGCGGCGGCCGGGGCCTGGAGCCACTTGAGTTGCTTCGCGTTGCTGAGCAGACTTGCAGGAATCTCACCGAACGCTGCGTCAGCGTCGACCAACTCTTTGGCCGCTTCGTCTTCGTTTTCTGGGACGACGACGGTGTAGTCGGGGATTGAATCCATCATCAGCGCTGCCCAGTCGCGTGTGCGTTCTGTCTGTGGGGGCATGATTACGAATTTGAGAGCCATGTGTGGGTGTGTCCTATGTATTATTGGTTAGATGCGGATGGAGCGGTATTCATTTGGTGAAGGCACCTTTTCTAACCAAAGCATCCGTTATGGTAGAAATATCCCCTGTCAGGAAGCCTTCGATCTTCGACCGAACAGTATCGCCAATCTCACTCTCGTTGGGGACCGTTCCCCGGTGATTCCACAGTCGCTTGACATAGATTCGGGCAAAACGTGTTCCTGGGTTCGGACCAATGGTGAATGGAGGTTTGTGGTCCTTTGCGAATTGGACTATGAAGTTTCGCTCGACTTGATCAGCCCATGGCTGGACTTCAACAACCACAGAAAGTGCTGTGCCTTCATTTGCGAACCAGAACTTCACCAAGCGATGGTAATCCACAGCGTGCTCATCTTCTGGAATCACGTCTAGCAAGACGGTCGGGGTAAAACGAACCTCGCCTCGAGTTGAAGGTTCGGGTGACAATGTTTCTGATGATTCAATCATGCGCACCAACGAGGTACGGATCTCATCGCGGAAATCCGGTCGATGTTCCACGATAAATTCAATTGCTTCTTTATGTGATGAATATAAGCGTCTCGCTAGCGCAACAACTTCGGATGAGTCAGTCATGAAGTGATCCCTCACAGTCCTTAGGTATTGGTCTAGGAACATCCTTGGTTCGTCTGCGATGGAAGAGCGATGGAGAGTCACAGCCGATTTGCCACCGAAAAGACCAAGTCATATCCAACGCTGATCCATCTCGAATCTGACGCTTCATCCTTGCCAACGCTCAAAAAAATGAACAACTTGGAATGATCCGGATAGTTTTCCTCGACCCAGTCCGCGTATCGTCCAAGCTATCCCGAGTGTTCCTCCGCTCCCACTTTGTTTTCAATCGCACATACGAAATTATTTTTTTGATCTGTGATCAATATGTCAATGTGGGCTCGCTCAGTTTCAACCGTTGCTCCAGTCATGGACCAGGCGTCAATCTCGATCGGTGATGGGGGATTCTGATTGGATTTGATCTTCCCATCCGGGAGCGCTACAACCTCCTTTACGAAATCAGATAAGACGCGATCTTGAAGTCCATGAGCTCCTTGGGGGTCTAGAAGCCAAGCGAGTGCGGCTGAATGACGTATCTCGGCATCAACGATGTTCAAAATGGAGAAAATGTTGAAGCGTTCTAGTTCACTTTCTAGAAGATCAAAATCATTGTTCCCGAGAATCAATGCCTCGAGTTTCGAGCGTGTATTTTCTAAATTGGAAATCATTTCAGGAGGTCGAAGTCTACTCCGTGTTCGGCGCAAGCGGACTCGAACCATTCAGTGACCTCTGGGTGCAGTGGGATGCCGTTTTCTCGTCGGTCGGCATCGGCCTCAGCTTCAGGCACGCCGGCGTAAATGACGCGCTCCTTGCTGCGAGCGGGCCTCAGATTTCGCAGGGCACGTAGATAGTCGTCCATGGCAGCTTTGAATTCAGCCACATCGATGAACGCGTCTATTGAATAGGCGGCCACGAAGTGATTGTTAATGCCGCGTGGAGCGATCACTCCGGCCGGGCTGCCGTTGAGCATTCCACCGAGAATATCCACCACAACGCCCATGGAGAACGCCTTATGTGATCCCAGTTCGCGGGTGCTTCCCGCGGGGAGTAGGTTGAAGTTCTCTGGGACCTCCACACGTTCCATGATGGGGACGCCATCGTCGTCGGCAATCCATCCCGGCTCAACCGGGATACCCAGCCGTCGGGCGAGGCCGATCTTGTTGTTTGCCACCATGCTCATGGCAGCATCGAACACGAACGGGGCCTCTTCGCCCGCCGGTGCGGCCACGGCGATGGGGTTGGTGCCCATGCCGTTTTCAGCGGAGTCAGTGACCAGCACCGAGGGGCCGCAGGCGGTCATGCACTGACCGATCATGTCATGGGGAATAGCTTTCATCGCGTGATAAGCGGCCATCCCCAGATGACGTCCGTTGCCCATCGAAACAAGGCCAGCGCCGGTCCCACGGGCCTTTTCGATTGCGATGTCCATGGCCTTCTGAGCGAGGATCGTGCCGAGGCCGGTGTCGCAGTCGATAGTGGCGCAGGATGCGGTCTCTCGAGTGATCTTCCAGTCGGGGGTGGGGTTGATATGCCCGTTGCCGATGCCTGCAATGTAGGAGCGGAGCATGTTGGAGACTCCGTGTGACTCGACAGCTCTCAGATCGGCCGAAACGAGCGCATCAGCGCAAAGTGCGGCGTCATCGGCTGGCACGCCCACCCGAGATAGCAGCGCAGTCACGGTGGTGTGAAGCTTCTCGTGATCTACTCGGACGGCGATATCGTCAGGAACGTGGAATTGCTCAAGCAATGGATTACTTTCTTGGAGTTATTCGCATCATAATTTCGCGGCCGGATTCTAGCACCCTTGCAGGGCGGCACTTACGGGGTCGAGGGACGCATCACATCGGGGCCAGGGGAGTGTATTCCTCACTGGTGGAGGCGCGCATCGCTTAGCTCAAGCCGATAGACTGCGCACGAAACCTGACTTTTGGGGACTGATATGGAAATTGGGCCGTTCGACATAGAGATGCCAGATCCGCCGCTGCGGGACCCGCACGCGGTGGTGATGCTGCGACCGTGGATCAACGTGGGTAACGTTGGATCTGTGGTTCTTGGTCGCCTCAAAAATATGTTCGACGGTCAGGAGATTGGTCGACTTCGTAGACCGGGCAATTTTTACGATTTCACCCGCTACCGCCCTGAGATGAAGATGGTGGATGGTGAGCGCCACATCACGGTTCCCAACACGGTCGTGCTATCGGCACGACGGGAAGAGGCGCCGGACCTTGTTCTGATTCACCTGATGGAGCCGCACAACAACTCCGAGGACTACAACGAGGCGGTTCTGGAACTCCTTAAGTTAATGGGAGTGAAGTCCTATATCTCTATTGGCAGTATGTATGACTCCGTTCCGCACACCCGGCCGCTTGCCGTTTCGGGATCGCTAAAGGGCTGGGACGTCGAACCGAATCTGGGCGGATTCACGCCGAGTCGAAGCAACTACGAAGGCCCGACCAGCATGACGGGACAGATTGCACAGATGGCGCAGGATGCCGGCATGGCTTCGCTGAGCCTGATGGTGCGGCTGCCACTTTATTTGCAGCTCGACAATGACTTCTCTGGTAGCGCTCGGGTGGTGGAGATTCTCAGCCCGTTGTACGGCCTGGGCGATGCCAGTGCTGAGCGGGAACTTGGGAAGCAGCAGTACTCACAGGTTGCGCCTGCCCTCATGAAAGACCCCCAACTTGCCAGCTTGGTTAAGCGGCTGGAAGTTGAGTGGGATGAAAAGAACGGCGTTCCAACTGAGGAATCGAGCGACGAGATAGAACTCTCGCCAGAGATCGAATCGTTTCTGGAGGAACTGCGTCAGCGTCCGGACGGTGAGAGCGGCGGCGAGTAGATCGCCACTAGTCGGGGTCTAGTGGGAATGGCTCAGGCTTGCCCAAGTAGAACCCCTGAGCGTACTTCACTCCAATATCGCTAAGAAATTTTAGCGTCTCCTCATCCTGAACGAACTCCGCAATCACATCTAGTCCGATGGCGTGGGCCAATCCGCATATGGCCTTTGCAAACTCACGATCATGCGCGTCATTCGCCAGAGCTTGCACGAGGCTACCGTCTAGTTTCAGCAGACCGAATGGAAGTGTCCGTATCTGGCTGAGGGAAGTGGTACCGCTACCGAAGTCATCAATGGCTATCCGGTATCCCGCTTTTACGAGGCGATCGACGAACGCCTTCGCGTGGCCGCCACTGCGCTGGGTTGCTGTCTCAGTGATCTCAAAGACAATATCTGCCGGATCGACGCCCAGTTCTGATCCGATACTGATCGCATATTCCGCCATTTCAATGCCCTCAGAGCGAGATGAGACGTTGATAGTGAGAACTGTGCGACGCCCGTCTTCCGCCATTTTCTGGGAGCGGTGAAGCGCTGCGGCGATTACTCGTTCATCAATTTGCTGAATTAGATCGAGAGACTCAGCCTCAGATATGAAGTCGTCGGGACTGATTAAGGTGCCGTCGGCTTCTTTGATCCTGACTAGTACCTCGTACATTTCGATTTGTCGACTCTCAACGCCATAGATCGGTTGTCGAAATAGGGTGAGTCTGTGGTTGTCCAGTGCATCCACGATCGCAGTGCGCTTCTGCTGTAGAGCGGTGATGACATCACGACCACCCTGTGAGGGGTCGTAGAGCATGGCCTGATTTCGTCCCGCATCCTTAGCCTGATAGAGCGCGATGTCTGCAAACGATGTCAGGTCTTCCACGCCGGCATCTTCAACCGGGAAGCTCGCAACCCCGGCGCTCGCGGTTGCCTGAACCCGCTCACCTCTGATGGTCAGCGATACCTCAGAGATGGCTCCCCGTAGCTCAATTGTCTTGACCACGGCATCAACATCATTGGCGTCGTAGAGGATGATGTTGAACTCATCGCCGCCCACGCGTGCCACAAGATCAGAGCTTCTTAGCGCCTCATCAAGTTTGTGGCCAACAGCAACGATCAGCTCATCGCCTACGGAGTGGCCGTATGTGTCATTGACAAGTTTGAGGCCATCCAAATCCAGGAACACCAGCGCATGCTGCGCCCCGCTTCGTTTAGCGGCCCTGTTGGCCTGGTCGAGCAGGATTCCCAGTTGGTAACGGTTGGGCAGGCCTGTCAGTGTGTCCGTAGTGGCTAGCCTTTGAAGCTCGTCTTCGGCCACTTTGCGGTCAGTGATGTCTCGCATGGAGATGCTGACGCCACGAAGTGACCCGTTGAGGTGGTAGTTCGCGACCACAAGGGATTCAACCGATATCTTCCGGTTTTCGCGGCCAATCACGTTCAGCTCTGCTGACCAGGTTGTCCCGTCAACCGCCGTTGGGATTCCGCGCTCAACCAGCGACTCAAAACTTGAGCTGTCGAGGATCGTATTGAAATTCAGTCCACCACCCGATGCGTAGCTATCAGGCAGACCCAGAGCGTCGAGGCCAGATGGGTTTATATATTCGATCAGGCCTTTCGTGCTGGCTCGCAAAATGATGTCCGGGCTGGTCTCAACAATTGCCGCCAGGTTTGAGACCGTTTCCAGCAGGAGCGCGTTGTCCAGACTTGGACCGAGCTGGTTGGCGACAATGCTGAGGAGATCCACCTCAGATTCCTGGAATCCCTCATCTGAAATCCGCCGGAGTGTTAGAAGACCAACTGCGGCCTCATCCGTGAGAAGTGGGACGGTGACGGATGATGTGAGGCCGAGCTTTGTGATCTCGCCGTCAGAGTCTGGCTCTTCCGGGTCGCTAAGGTCGTCTGAAATAACCCGTCCCAGTCCAATTGCCTGTGTAGCCGTGAGGGTTCGCGTGGTTGGAAGAGGCAAATCCGCCCCAACTCCGTACGCCACCCCGCCGCTGAGTTCGCCACTGGCCTGATCAACAGTACGGACAACGCCGCGATCAAATGGAAGGTGCTTCTGGAGCGTCTGGAGAAACGTGAGGCCCAGATCCTCAACGCCAAGGCCTGACAACCCTATGCGAGAGATATCGCGCAGCAAGTCCATCTCGTTTGTTTGAGTTGATTCAGGCATAACGAGAGCTAGGCATCTTCATGAGGATTTCTGACGTCAAATTGTGTGCGCGTAGAGATGGGGTTCCTACCTTCAAGCCACACCGGTAGTTCCAGACTAAACCATTACCCGGAACGTTGTCTGAGGCATGTTCAAGTCGTTTTCAGTGAAACGATTCATCCTCAACGAGGTGATGTCGATGCTTGTGGACTCGCCTTCAAGCATTAGCTCAGCCATGGCAGTTCCAACCGCTGGAGAGAGTTTGTAGCCGTGTCCGCTAAAGCCGGTGCAGATGTACATACCACTGATTCCGTCGACGGCATCCATGATGGGATGAGAGTCAGGAGTCTCTGTGTAGAGGCCTGCGTAGCCGTGGGTGTACTGAGCGTCCTCGATTGCCGGAATGCGGGCTGTGAGACGCGACCAGACGTCGTAGAGATAGTCCATTGATGCGCCGCTGCGGTAGTTGTCCGGATCGGCGTCGTGGACAACGTTTCCGTTGCCGACCAGCGTCAGGTCAGCTGCTTCTGGCCTGAAGTATGTGAGGTTAGCCATGTCAGCGCCACCGGGATGGAACGGGATCGTCTCCAGGTTGCGTTTCAGCAGAAACACCTCATGCCGGGTGGCCTTCAGAGGGAGGTCAATGCCGTGATCAGTCATGAACTTCGCAGACCATGGCCCGGTTGCGACGATGGCGTTGCCGCAGTTGATCGTCTCACCGTCCACCACCACTGATTCGACGCGATCGTCAACAACGTTGATGGCTGTGACCTTCTTCTCAAGCTCTGCCTCGGCACCAAGCGCCCGGGCAGCGGTGACCCATCCGATCGCTGAGCCTGAGGGGTCGCCATACCCAGACTCAGGCTCGTATGCGACCACCTCATCCTCGCCGACCACAAACGACGGTGCAATTTCGAGGGCCTCTTCCCGTGAAATCAGATCAACGTTTACGCCGCAGGCTTTCTGCATCGCGATGTTTGATTCAAACGTTGAGCTGTACTCGGGGCTGGAGAATGCCATGAAGCCTGTCAGCGTCCATCCGGCGTCGCCGTGGCCCACCACATCGGACCAGTTGCGCCATGTATCCAGCGACTCCCATGAGAGACGCGTATTGACCTCCGTGGAGTAGTGCATCCGGATTACGCCGGACGAGCGCCCGGTAGATCCGAACCCCAGCGTGCCCTGCTCAAGTAGCAGCGCAGTTCCCGCACCGCGCTTCGCAAGCTGATAGAGGATACTGGCGCCCATAACTCCGCCGCCGATCACGATGTAGTCAAAGCTTCTTGTCATGTGTGGGCGTGCCTTTGTTGTTGGGACGGAGAGGGAGCGGGAGATTGTGCGGCCTATGCTACCGCGCCATTCGACATTCTCGAATCCACGGTAGCGGCGGGTCTGTGACTCGCTTCCGCCGCGAATGAGATAAGTCGTTCGATGGTTTGCTTTGCCGGAAGAGCGGGTCTTAGACCCGCCGCTACCGTGGGTGGGTGCGTGATTCGGAGGAACGGGTTTACGTCGATATTGTGCGGGTTGTAACGCGAAAACGGCCCGGAAAACCGGGCCGCTAACGTGAATAAGCGTCTTAGAACTTTTTGACTTCTACTCCGGCGGCGTCCTCTACGTAGTGGAGGATTCCACTGTGGTCTTCTTTGCCGAGACCCTTCTCAACCAGTGATGTAAGTACCTGCTGCAGGTTGGCGGTTACTGGAAGTGGGATGCCCAGTTCACGGGCCGTTTCCATGGCGTTGTTGATGTCTTTCTGGTGCAACTCAATCCGGAATCCGGCGGTGAAGTTGCGGTCGTACATCATGGGGCCTTTGGCGTTCATGACGTTGCTTCCTGCAAGTCCGCCTTTGATGGCGTCCACCACGGTCTCCGGGTTCACGCCTGCCTTGGTGGCCAGAGCCAGCGCTTCGGCCAGGCCATGGATGTTGGCGCCAACGACGATCTGGTTGGCGAGTTTGGTTACGTTGCCTGCTCCAACCTCTCCGCAGAGGACTGAAGACTTTCCAACAATGTCGAACATCGGCTTGGCTCGCTCGAAGAGATCGGCCTTGCCACCAACCATGATGGCGAGGTCCCCGGAGATAGCGAATGGCTCTCCACCGGAGACTGGTGCGTCAACGAAGCCGACGCCTGCCTTTTCACATGCCTCACCAATTCTCTGTGAGACGCCGGGGGCGATGGAACTCATGTCTACGATCAAGTCGCCGGGTGATGCGCCTTCAAGTGCGCCATCTTCGCCTGAGATGGCAGCTTCTGCCTGGGGACCGTCCTGGACCATCGTGATGACGATATCCGACTTTGAAGCAACCTCTGCGCACGTTGCAGCGGCTGTTCCGCCAGCGGCTACGACCGGCTCGATCGCGGCTGGGAATACGTCAAATGCAGTCACTTCATGACCGGCGTTGATTATGTTGATGGCCATGGGCCGACCCATGATTCCAAGGCCGATGAAGCCTAGTTTTGTCATTTGTTTCCTCCGCAGATGTTTCGATATCGCTCAGAGCGCGCTATTTTGGGCGCGTCTGCTGGCAATCAGTATTTTGAGGTGGTCAGGATACTACGCCGTGCTAGATGGGAAGGAGGAAGCCGAGGTTAGTCGTCGTCCTTCCAGAATCTCTCCTCCGTGTAGGCGTATCCCGTGTCAGTCAGCTTCTCGCGCAAGTCCTCGATCATTCCCGGATGACCGCAGGCGTACACGATGGTGTCTTCAGTTGGGATCTTGGCATCTGCGAGATAGCCCAATACCAAATTGTTGATACGCCCCCCAGCACCAGTCCACGCCGTGTTTCGATCTTCGTCCGGGCGACTCACAGACGGGAAAAAGGTGATTTCATCGTGCGACTTCGCAAGGTCAATGATCTCTTCGTCGTACCCGAACTCGTCCAGGTAAGAAGCGCCCTCCAGGAGATGGAACTGGTCACCGCCTCGAGGTGGGCTCTCCAGATACTGCCGCAGCATACTCACGTAAGGAGTCACACCGGTCACGGTTGAGACCATTACGTGATTCTTGTAATCCGGCTCAAATACGAAAAGCCCCTTCGCTCGTGGCCGAATCGTGACCTCATCGCCAACCTTGAGTGTGTGGAGCAGTGGCGTCAGCTCGCCGTAGGGCAGGGGGATGTACTCCACAAAAAGCTCAATTTCATCTTCACTTGGTGAGGATGCGATTGAGTACGGTCGCTCTACTCCTTCAACTCCAATGGTGCAGTATTGGCCGGGCTTGAACGGGAATTTGTCTGCTGGAGCCAGCCAGAGCTTAAAAAGGTCATCGGTAAGGTCGATTCGGCGAGTGATTACTGCCGAGGAAAAACGGCCTTTGAGAATTGGATCTGCTTGTTGCGTCATATCCCCTCAGAATGTTTTAGGTTCTGGCGTCAGGCGTAGTGACAATGAAAGGTCGTGCGGAATAGTACCGGGATTCGGCTTTGAGGGGAAACGCAGACACCTCAAATACGTACTGGAATCACCTGTTTCCGGGTAGCTTGCAGTTGTAGACTCTGGTCAGATTCCAAATATGACCCTGACGACATCGCCTGACGAAATCGGTAAATAAGTCCCCCAAACGCGAGGATTGAAAAATGGCTAGAACTGCCCAGGGCGTCGCATACAGCCTGACGATGCGAGCCGAGTATGAGAATAGTCCCGGAATGCTGGGCAAGATTACTTCTACAATTGGCGGCGCCGAAGGAAGTATTGACGCACTAGACGTGGTTTCGGTGCGCAATGGTCACATGATACGCGATGTCACGGTACTGGCATCAGACGTGGATCACGGCAACTCCATCCTGCAAGCAGTGCGGGCGATGGACGGCGTGAAGATTATCAACGTGTCTGACCCGACATTCCTGGCTCACTTGCAAGGCAAGATTGAAGTGAAGAGCCGGGTGGCAGTGGAGACTCGCAACGACCTTTCGATGGCATACACGCCCGGTGTTGGCCGCGTATGTATGGCCATTTACGATGAGCCAGAGGCGGTATGGTCGCTCACCAGCAAGGCACACACCGTTGCTGTAGTGACGGACGGAACCGCGGTCCTTGGTCTTGGCGATATTGGTCCTGAAGCCTCCATGCCCGTGATGGAAGGCAAAGCCGTCCTTTTCAAGGAGTTTGGGGGTGTTGACGCCTGGCCGATCTGTCTGGACACAAAAGACACAGAAGAGATCATCAGCATCGTCAAGGCAATAGCGCCCGGCTTTGGTGGAATCAACCTTGAAGACATCAGCGCTCCTCGCTGCTTTGAGATTGAAGATCGCCTCAAGGCAGAGCTTGATATTCCCGTATTTCATGATGATCAGCACGGAACAGCCGTGGTTGTTCTTGCCGGGCTGATCAACGCTTTGAAGGTTGTGGACAAGAAGCCTGAGGACATCAAAGTGGTCCTGGCAGGAGTTGGAGCGGCTGGCACAGCGTGCGCCAAGGTCCTGATGCGCTATGGGGTGAAGGACATTGTCGGCTTCGACCGCGGCGGCCCCCTGCACAGGGAGCGTGATTTTTCCGACAACAAGTACAAGCGGTGGTTCGCAGAAAATACCAACCCCAGAAATCTAACTGGCGATATGCGAGAGTGCATGGTTGGGTCTGACTTCTTCCTGGGTCTTGCTGGCCCCGGTTTGTTGACCACTGAGGATGTTGCGGTCATGACCGACGACGCAATCGTCTTTGCTCTGGCGAATCCGACGCCTGAGATCTACCCGGAAGAGGTGCCAGCGAGCGTCCGGGTTATGGCAACTGGCCGGAGTGATTACCCAAATCAGATAAACAATGTGCTCTGCTTCCCCGGTCTGTTCAGAGGTGTTCTGGACGTCAGGGCAAGCACTATCAACGAGCCGATGATTGTGGCCGCAGCACAGGCAATCGCCAATGCGATTCCTGATGACAACATTAGTGAAGACTTCATCATCCCAAACGTTTTCGATAAGTCCGTGCCGCGAAACATCGCAAGAGATGTGGCTGCCGTTGCGCACGAAACGGGAGTTGCCCGTCGTTCACGCCGTCGTGATACCAAGACATACTCCCCATTCAAGATCAGGTAGAAACAAGCTATGATCGCCACTCAGGATTGAATTGATCGACGAAGGCGATAGGCTGAGATTTGATTCTCGGCGTGGATGTATGGCAAAAACTTCTGACGTTGTAGTTCTTGGCGGTGGAGTAGTTGGATGCGCCGCCGCATACTTTCTTGCGGGTGAAGGCCTCTCTGTCACCGTAATTGAACGCGACTCAATCGCCAGCCACGCTTCCGGGTTTGCCTACGGTGGCCTGACCCCTGTGATGGGCGTGTACATCGACGATCCGCTTGTGCCGCTGTCGAGGCATGCCGATGAGATTCACGCTGAACTTGCAGAGGTTCTGCCTGCTGAGACCGGCGTCGACACCGAGTATCGCGACAAACCTAGTCTGACGCTTGCCACCAGCGAGGCCGAGATCCCGGAGATCAGGATGCTCTACGACTGGCTTGCAGAGCATCATTCGGCAGATGTTGATTGGCTTGAAGGGGCAGACCTGCTCGCCGAGGAACCTCGGATTAGTCCAAAGATTCCCGTGGGTATGTACACGGACCTGTCGCATGAAGTTGAGCCTTACAAGTTCACACTTGCACTTGCCACCGCTGCTGAACACCGCGGTGTGGTGTTTGATAACACTGAAGTCACAGGACTGCGCTTTGGGGACGACGGTGGAATAAAGGGCGTTGATACGACTGGTGAGTCATACGATACCGACGATGTGGTCGTCGCCATCGGGCCGTGGTCGGCTGTTGCTGGCGAGTGGGCCGGTGTGAAAGTGCCTATATCGCCACTGAAAGGCCAGATATTAAGGCTCGCGGCGCCAGGTGATCCGCTGTCGATATCTCTTTCGTGGAAGGGCAACTATGCCACCACGAAACCAGACGGGCTCCTCTGGGCAGGCACAACAGAGGAAGAGGCCGGATTCGATGAGAATCTGACCACCGATGGACGAGATCAGATAATGGAATCACTCGTTAGCGTGCTCCCATATCTTGCAGACGCCAGATTGTCACGGCAGACGGCATGCCTGAGGCCCGTCGCACCGGACGGCTTGCCAATTCTAGGTCAAATTGGCGATATCCCCGGCCTATGGATCGCCACCGGAACCGGCCGCAAGGGAATTCTGCTGGGGCCGGGAATGGGACAAGTGATCTCAGACCTAATTGTCGGCAAAGAACCGCTGATCGACGTCGAGCCGCTATTGCTCGACAGGTTTGCGGAGTAACCGGATTCGCTCGTTTCGACTCCCCGGACTCGGCCGTAAACCACCGCGTGGAACTCAGCTTCCTCTCGAGTTAGGGTCAGCCGAGGGGCTCCCGAACTCATCGATTCTCAGAAGAATCGATACATCATCCGTAAATCAGCGAGTCGTTGAGGTTCTCTCAACGCATTTGCCCGAACTGACCCTGCCCAAAGTGAAGGTATCCAGCCGGATGCGTCGCACGCTGGGCTCATATCACCAGAAGAAGAAGCAGATAACGCTTGGCGCTCACCTGCTTGCCTCGGGCACGGCAGAAGAGATTGATGAGATTCTTCTGCACGAAGTTGCCCACGCGATCACCCACCATAGATTGCCCAAGTCGGGTGCTCACGGAAAAGAGTTCAAGGCGACCTGCATAGCGCTGGGAATCCCGCCCAACAGGACGGTGAAGTTCCCGGTGCTGGAGTGGGTGAAAAGTGAGCGCATCGCATACGAGTGCGAATCATGCGGCCACATGTCGCTGCGGAAACGCAAACTGCGCTCAATTCGGGGCGACTGCGGGCACAAGATCGCGCCCCAAGGCGGCTATCTGGTAGCCATATCGGAGAGCCAGTCGCCGATTATCCTGGGGACCGTGGGGCTGGGAAAGCGGCACTGAGCTGGCTCTAAGGTCAAGTCAGACTCATCGCACTTTTGAGCGGTAAGTCTCAATATGTTTTAGTATCGCTGCACTATGCCTTCTGAGCGTGTAATGCGACGTATAGACAGACTCCTTGACCGCATTGACGCGGCCGAGTCCGAGCAGTTGTGGGACCAAGTCCGCACGCTGTCGCTCGACGTGCTGGACGTCGACGCTGAGAACGATGAGGCGAGTGCCTACTTGAGAGCTGCGGAACGGCGGCTTGATAGTGACGGTTTTGAGGAGTCATCGGCAGCCACAGCAACAACCGGAGCCCTTGCGCCTTCTGACACCCCGAGTTCGTTCGACAACGGCCGCTACGAGGTCAAGAGTTTGCTGGGCGAAGGCGGCAAGAAGAGGGTCTATCTGGCGCACGACACCACGCTGGACAGGGACGTGGCGTTTGGGCTGATCAAGGTTGAAGGTCTCGATGCAGACTCTCGCCGGCGGATCACCCGTGAGGCGCAGGCGATGGCGCGACTTGGTGATCACCCAAACCTCATGCCTATCTTTGACCTGGGCGAGGAGAACGGTCAGCCATATATGGTTCAGCCGCTCGTGGTTGGTGGTGACGTTGAGGGGCTCATCGAAGACGCCGAAGACGGTAAGTTGTCGCTTGAAGACGCGCTGCGGATTGCCAGCGAGATATGCAGCGGCCTGGAATTCGCACACGGGAAGGGGATCATTCATCGCGACCTGAAGCCTGGGAATGTGTGGCTCACTCAGGATGGCACTGTTCGCATAGGCGACTTTGGGCTGGCGCTGTCACTTGATCGGTCACGCCTCACTCAAGAAAAAGTGATGGTCGGTACCGTCGCCTACATGCCGCCGGAGCAGGCCACAGGTGGTGAGGTCACGGCACAGGCCGACCTCTACTCACTTGGCGCAATGCTCTACGAAATGGTGACCGGTAGGCCGCCGTTCATGGGCGACGATGACATTGCCATAATCGGTCAGCACATCAACGCGCCGCCGGTTGCACCGAGTTGGCACGCGCAGTCTCTGCCGCGGGCGCTTGATTCGCTCGTCATGCGCATGCTGTCCAAGGACCCCGCTGGCCGTCCTGAGAGCGCCTCCGAGCTTCTGCAGGCACTGACTGCCATCGACCCCGCGGAGACCTCCGCTGCGCATGAGCAGGAGCAAGGCTCGCTTGATTCGATGTCTGCCGGAGTGTTTGTCGGGCGCCATCGTGAGATGGACCAGCTCAAGGCCTCATACGAGGAGGTTCTTGGCGGTCACGGCAAGATGGTCGCGTTGATTGGTGAACCGGGCAATGGAAAGACCCGTACTGCACAGGAGCTTGCCACCTACGCCAATATGCGTGGCGGTCAGGTGCTCTGGGGCCGCAGCTACAGGGCGGTGGCGCTCCACCGTATTGGCCATGGGTGCAGGCCATTCGAAGCTATGTGGCAGAGCGAGAGCCTGACGTTATACGCCGCGAGATGGGCAGCACAGCGTCTGTAATCGCTGAGATAGTGCCGGACGTGAAAGAACGTCTGCCGGATTTGCCTGCGCCTCGACAGATCGATGATCCAGAATCGGTACGCTTCAGGCTCTTTGACTCAATATCCACGTTCCTCAAGGCGGCTTCCGCGACTCAGCCAATAGTGCTGATGCTGGAAGACCTTCACTGGTCAGATAAGCCATCACTGAAACTGTTGGAGTTTGTGGCCAGGGAGCTAGCCAACTCACGCATCATGATCGTGGGCAACTACCGTGACATGGAACTCAACAGGAGGCATCCGCTATCGATTACGCTGGGGGAACTGTCGCGTGAGCGCCTCTTTGACCGTGTTCTCCTGCGTGGGCTACAGAAGCACGATGTTCGCCGATTCATTGAGGTCGCTGCCGGTATTGATCCGCCTGACTCGCTCGTTGACGTCGTCCACACGCAAACCGAGGGCAACCCTTTCTTTGTCACGGAGACAGTCCGACTTCTGATCCAGGAAGGTGACATCACCGCTGGAGCAGGGTTGGAAGGTGGAACCAGTTCATGGGAAGTGCGGATTCCTGAAGGGGTTCGCGAGGTTATTGGCCGTCGTCTGGACCGGCTCTCTGAGCGATGCAACGAGGTGCTAACCATCGCAGCGGTAGTAGGGAGACAGTTCCGCTTCGGCGTTCTGATGAACCTCATCGACGATGCCTCCGAGAACATGCTTCTTGATGTTCTGGACGAAGCACTGGAAGCGCGTATTATTGAAGAGGTGACCTCGGAAATAGGCCTCTATCAGTTCTCGCACGCCCTGATGCAGGAGACGCTCACATCCGAACTTTCTGCCAACCGTACAGTGCGACATCATGCTCGTATCGCCACCGCGCTTGAGGAGTTCTACGGGAGCGACGCAGTCGATCACGCTGCTGAGCTGGTCGAACACTTTGCTGAGGCAGAGGTCATGCTTGGCTCAGAGAAGTTGGTCCACTACAGCATGGGTGCAGCCGAGGCGGCGGCCACCGCTATCGCCTGGGAAGAAGTCCTTGCCCACTACCGCCGGGTGGTCCAAGCAGAATCACCTCCTGCGGACGCAAGGATGTTGGCTGATGCGAATTTCGGAATTACGAAGGCCTCGGTGTTTCTTGACAGACAGGACGAAGCCGCTGATGCACTAACTGCCGCATTCGACGGTCTCGAAGAACTCAAGGACAGGGATGGTGTGGTCAATATTTCCACCCACAGATTCACAGCGATAACTATTCGGCTAAACGAGGCTCTTGGCCCGATTCTAAGAGCGACACTGCAGTATGTAGATCCAGACGGTAACCAGGCGGGCGAAATTCATGCAGGCCTCGGTTACGCCCTTGTCGATCTACCCGGGCGGCTTTCTGAAGGTGAACAGCACTTTGTTGAGGCGCTAAAAATACCACGAACCACCGGGGATGTTGAGCTCAAAGCCCGCGCCCTTGGCTACTGGCTAACATAGGAGACCAGAAATTCCCGATACGAATCCGCTCTTGAAAAATGTGATGAATTGATTCAGTTGCAACCTGAGTTGTCTGACAAAACATCTGTTTGGCGTGGGTATGGGATGGGTGGGGTTCTATATTCATTCGCAGGCGAAACTGATCTGGCGATTGAGTCTGGCGAGGCCGCGTTGAGAATCGCGAACGAAATGGGCGACAAGCGAGTAACTGTAATTGCGCTTCAGAGTCTGGTTGTCGTTGCGGCCTACACAGGAGACTGGGCAGCGGTGGACTCTTACATCGCACAGGCAAGTTCCAGTGCGGACTATTTCGCGACATTTATGGAGGGGTGGTTGGCGTGGACTAATTTCGAGCGCGGTGACTTTGATGAGGGTGAAGAGGCTGTTCGTCGCATTTCTGGATCCCAAGACAGCGTGCAAGTGGGTGCACTATTTAGAAGCCTCTGTCATGCCGGAAGAGTGACCGGCAATCCACACTATCTTGAAGAAGCAAAATCTACTGCGGAAACAGGCGAACTCCATTACGGGGTCGCGATAAACCAGAAGACTCTGGTGTTGGCAGAAGTTGGGGTGGAGCTCAACGACATTCAACTGGTCGAATCGGTTTACGATGATCTGAACTCTTTGCCAACTCCTATATTTGGCTCCACAAGGGGAGAAGTATTCACAACTCAGGCAAGGGCAGCCTGGGCTATTGGGGATACTGCAAAGTCGGTTGCTGATTTTGAATCAGATCTCGCCACTTCCCACGAGTCAGGCTACGGAGTTGAGTTGGTCTGGACGCAGTTTTTCTACGCCAAAATGCTCCTCGAACGTGACGCTGCTGGTGATCGAGAGAGGGCGACTGATCTTCAGGACGAGGCCATCGCGATCGCCACGGAGCTCGGCTTGAAACCGCTGCTGGAGCGGCTGTTGGGGCAGCGGGAGCGACTGAAGGCGTAGTTCTCGCTCTACGTCGCCGCCAGGAATCCGATGCGCGGGTCTGAGAGTATCGGGACGACGCTGGAGGTGGTTCTGAGCGGTTGAACGCCGTCCCACCAGGTGATCTGTTCTATCTCTCGGGAGGCGATGGGTGTGCCCTCTATTACGCCGGGGATGAACACGTGGTGGGAGGCTACCGGCGAGCGGTGACTCATCACAAATGTGAAGTCGCGGGCGACCAGTCCTGTCTCTTCACGTAGTTCTCTTGCAGCGCCATCTTCCCGGGACTCGCCCTCGTTGATGCCGCCACCCGGCAGGATGAACATGTCCATGCCTTTGTCGCGCGTTAGCAGCACTAAACCGTTCTCAATAATCAGCACGGTGGCTCGTTGGCGGGCATCTTCGTCGGATCTGTACTGCAAGAGCGATTCCTCATGAACTTCTTACTTGATTTTGATTGGGTTGTTACTGCTGGCCCCATTGTGACCGGTTAAGCGTGGTGCTAGAGTTTATGTAAGTGAATAGCGCCGTCCTGCAAATGGACGGAACGCGGCGGACCTTTAAATCAGTCCAGAGAGGCTGGCAAGGCAGACCGCAGGAATATGTGCACGTCCGCGCATGCCCTGAACCTGCACCTCTTGTCGGCTGAGCCGTAAGAGGTTTTTTGTTGCCAGAAACTCAAAATACTGAACATAGAGAGATTCTAAACGCAAGCGAAATTCGCAGAGCGTTGACCCGTGTCGCTCACCAGATCGTTGAGCGAAATCACGGCGTTGAAGGACTTTCACTTGTAGGGATTCACAGCGGTGGTATCCCAATCGCGCGTCGGCTCGCTTCGGCTATCGAGGCAATAGAAAGGAGCCCCATTTTTGTGGGTGCGCTCGATCCTCGCTTGTATCGGGACGACTTGGGGACTGCGGCTTCGCAGCCTGTACAGCCAACTGAGATTGACTTTGACGTTGAGGGTCGGCCAGTGGTGCTGGTGGACGATGTCTTAGCTACTGGCAGGACGATACGCGCCGCTATGGATGCCCTGATCGACTTCGGAAGACCATCTTCTATCCAACTGGCGGTACTGCTGGACCGGGGACACCGGGAACTACCAATTCGCGCAGATTATGTTGGCAAGAACGTGCCGACTGCGTTTGATGAGCAGATCAAGGTGATGACGACGGAAGTCGACGGCAAGGATTCAGTCATCTTGATGCGCGGAGACCGAAGGGAGCCAATCAATGGCCAAGCGTAGTACGGCCGCAGCGATGGCCGCTGCGGAACGTAATCCGGCGGCACCGAGCCAGACTGAAGCTGGCAACGGCGTTGCATCGGCTCGACCCGGCCTCTGGACCGAAGGTCGGCGGCACCTGCTGGACCTTGATGACATGTCCCGACCCGAGATCGAAGAGATATTGAGAAGCGCTGACGGCATGAAGGAAGTGCTGTCCCGAAACGTTCGCAAGACACCAGCTCTGCGTGGCAAGACGATCATCACGCTGTTCTTCGAGAACAGCACACGCACCCGAGTGAGCTTTGAGCAGGCTGGCAAGGTGCTTGGCGCAGACGTCATCAACGTCACGGCCAGTTCAAGCAGCGTTTCCAAAGGCGAGTCGCTGCTGAACACCATCAAGACGCTGGAGTCGATGCAGATCGATGTGCTTGTCATGCGGCATCCGCACTCCGGCGCACCATATTTCGTGGCCAACCACATCGACGCCGCCGTGGTGAACGCTGGCGACGGCACGCATGCGCATCCCACGCAGGCGCTCCTCGATCTGTTCACCATAGAGAGTCATCTGGGCGGTATCGCCGGCAAGAAGGTCGCGATCATTGGCGATATCCTCTATAGCCGCGTAGCGCGATCCAACCTCTGGGGCCTCAAGGCGATGGGCGCAGACGTCACGGTATACGGCCCTCCAACACTCATGCCTCCAGAACTGCGCAACAACCCAGACATCGCAACCCTTGCCGGTTCGATGGAGGAAGCGGTTGATCAGGCGGATGTGGTGATGATGCTGCGTATCCAGAAGGAACGTCAGTCGGCCGGACATCTTCCCAGCATGCGGGAGTATTCGTCTCAGTACGGACTCAATGCCAAGCGACTGAAGCTGGCGAAACCGGGCGCACTTGTTATGCACCCCGGCCCAATGAATGAAGGCATCGAGATCAGCTCGGACGTAGCCCACGGCGCACAGGCGGTCATCGAAGATCAGGTGGCGAACGGTGTGGCGGTGCGCATGGCCGTCCTCTATACGCACGCCGCGAGGGCTAGCGTTGCCAGATAAAAACATGAAATCAAAGGGCATCGCAATCATCGGCGGCCGGGTGATTGACCCGTCTCAAGATATCGACCGACTTGCAACTGTCCTCATCAAGGGCGACAAGATCGAAGAGATCACGGCTAAGCCGTTGGCCAAAGCACCTGATGGCTACGACGTAGTGGATGCCGCCGATCAGGTGGTCACTCCTGGCTTTATCGACGTTCACACGCACCTTCGGGAGCCGGGCGAAGAGCACAAAGAGACGATAGAGACCGGCACGGCGGCTGCGGCACGCGGCGGATTTACGACGATCTGTGCGATGCCTAATACCGACCCGGTTCAGGACAACGCCAATGTCATTGCGGCGGTTCTGAAGCTGGCGTCCGATTTCGCAGCAGTGCGGGTGCTGCCAATTGGCGCGGTCACCCTTGGACGCCGGGGCAAGCAGCTCGCGGACATGGCTGAACTTGCTAACGCCGGTGTGATTGGGTTCAGCGACGATGGCGACCCGGTGACAGATCCAAATCTCATGCGGCAGGCGCTGTTATACGCATCTGGTCTTGGGCTGCCAATAATGAATCACCCGCAGGAGCCTGCGCTGACGCGGGGCGCGCAGATGAATGAAGGCCCCATTGCCAATCGACTGGGCCTCACTGGCTGGCCGAACGAGGCTGAGTCTTCGATGGTGGCGCGCGATGTTGAGTTGGTCGCGCTAACGGGCGGCAGGCTGCATGAGTGCCACATCTCTGCACGCGAATCGATCCACGCCATTCGGCGAGCGAAAGAGCGCGGACTCAATGTGACTGCTGAGGTCACACCGCACCACCTGACGCTCACCGACACGTGGGTGCTGGGTGAGCACGGTGAGGACAGCGGGGGTGTTGGGGCTACGGCCTACGACACGTCTACCAAAGTGAACCCGCCGTTGCGCACGCAGGAAGATGTGGACGCTGTGATTGCGGCGCTGGCCGACGGCACGATCGACCTGATCGCGACCGATCACGCACCACACGCGCAGACGGACAAGATCTGCACATATCAGGAAGCGGCAAACGGAATCGCAAATCTTGAGACGGCGTTCGCATCGGTGCTATCGCTGCACCACAGCGATGCTCTCAGCCTTCCGGTATTGATCGAACGAATGACGGCTGCACCGGGCCGATTCCTGAGTGCAGCGACTGGCGGCACAGAACTCGGAATACTCAAGGCTGGCAGCGGCGCAGATGTCACGATTTTCGATCCCGACGTTGAGTGGACTGTTGACCCTTCCGAAATGGCGACACTTGGCAAACACACACCTCTGGCTGGAACAAGTCTGAAAGGACGAGTGACTACAACGATCTTTGGCGGCACGGTGGTATGGGACGGCACGGCGGTGGCTTCGATTGGTTGAAGGCAGCAGGCCCTCCGCATATCTGATTCTTGAAGACGGTTCGAAATTTATTGGTGAGCGCCTTGGCACCGAGGGTATGACCGTTGGAGAGGTGGTGTTCAACACCTCAATGACTGGCTACCAGGAGATGCTTACCGACCCCTCGTACGGTGGCCAAATTCTTGTGCCGACGTACCCAATGATTGGCAACTACGGCGTGAACTCGAGGGACTGGGAGTCCGGCAAGATTCAGGTGCGAGGCTTCGTGGTTCGACAGGACTGCGAAGAGCCAAGCAACCCTGACAGCGTGATGACAGTGGACGAGTACCTTCGTATTCACGAGATTCCCGGTATCTCCGGCGTCGATACGCGAGCGATAACCCGCCGTCTGCGCAATCGCGGCGTCATGATGGGCGTCGTAACCAGCGAACCTGACGTAGAAGCAGCACTGGCTGCGATCAACGCCGCGCCTCGATACGGCGAGGAAGACGTCGTCGCACAGGTCTCAGTGCCTCAAGCCTCACCGTGGGTGAGAGCTGAGAAGCACGGCGCACCAGAGCAGAATGGTGTCCCGAACCCGACGGACTCAAACGATCGCCTGAAGATCGTCGTGGACGACTTCGGGGTGAAGTACAACATCCTGCGGGAGTTGGAACAGCGTGGGTGCGACGTAGTCGTGGTTCCCGCTGGATCGTCTGCCGATGAAGTTATGTCACATACGCCGGACGGTGCGCTCCTATCACCGGGACCGGGCGACCCCGAACTGCTGGAACGTTCGGTGGAAACGGCGTTGTCCCTCTCCACGACGCTGCCGCTCATGGGAATCTGCCTGGGACACCAGGTGATCGCCAGGGCATTTGGCGCTGAGACGTTCAAGCTGAAGTTTGGGCATCGAGGCGGCAATCACGCCGTCAAGGATCTCCAGACAGGTCGCGTCTACGTCACCGCACAGAACCACGGCTACGCAGTGAGTTCAGACAATCTCCCTGACGAGCTAGAAGTCACCCACATCGACCTGAGCGACAACACTGTCGAAGGCCTCAGGCACAAATCACTACCAATCATGACCATCCAGTACCACTCAGAGGCATCACCAGGACCCTTGGATAACGAATACCTGTTCGACCGATTTGTAACTATGGTGAAAGATAGCAAAGCGGTGGCTAAGTAGTGGCCACAACATCTGATACTAAGCAGAAAAAAGTCCTTGTTATTGGCTCTGGTCCCATTGTTATTGGCCAGGCGGCGGAGTTTGACTACGCCGGTACACAGGCGTGTACGTCGCTGCGGGAAGAGGGCTACTCGGTAGTCCTTGTGAACTCTAACCCGGCGACGATCATGACTGACCTTGATATTGCCGACAAGATTTACATTGAGCCGCTGACGGTTCCTGTGATCACACGAATCATCGAGCGCGAGCAGCCGGATGAGTTGCTGCCGACCATGGGTGGTCAGACCGGACTTAATCTCGCCGTTGAACTGTCCGATGCAGGTGTACTTGAGAAGTACAACCTCAAAGTCATTGGCACGTCCATTGAGACAATTCGTACTGCTGAAGACCGCGAGCTTTTTAGCCAGCTTCTGGATCGGCTTGGACAGCCAACGCCTGCGAGTGAAGCTGTATCAACCGTTGAAGATTCACTGGCGGCGGCCCACAAGATTGGCTACCCGGTGGTGGTGCGGCCTGCGTACACGCTGGGCGGCACTGGCGGTGGTTTTGCCACCAATGATGATGAACTGCGGGACACCGCGGCCAACGGTATCGATGCCAGCCTGGTAAACCAGGTTCTTATCGAGAAGTCTCTCCGTGGATGGAAAGAAGTTGAGTACGAGGTTGTTCGTGACGCGGCAGACAACTGCATCACCGTCTGCAACATGGAGAACCTTGATCCGATGGGCGTTCACACCGGCGACTCCATCGTGGTTGCGCCCAGCCAGACGCTATCTGACAAGGATTACCAGCGCCTTCGCACGGCGAGCATCGATATCGTGCGAGGCCTCGGCGTTGAAGGGGCGTGCAACGTCCAGCTCGCATACCGACCGGGCAATGAAGTTGCAGGTGAACTGGCTCCCATAGGCGACGACGATCCCTACTACTACGTTATTGAGGTCAATCCTCGCGTCAGCAGAAGCTCAGCTCTCGCCAGCAAGGCAACCGGATATCCGATTGCGCGTGTTGCAGCGAAGATAGCGATAGGCAAGACGCTAGATCAGATTCCGAACCAGGTCACTAACCGGACCACCGCAGCGTTCGAGCCTGCCCTCGACTACTGCGTTGTGAAGATTCCCCGCTGGCCATTCGACAAGTTCGCAACCGGCGACCGCCGGCTGGGCACGCAGATGAAGGCCACTGGCGAAGTGATGGCCATCGACAGGACGTTCGAGGCTGCTCTACAAAAAGCCGTGCGCGGCCTTGAGATTGGCAAACGCTCGCTGCTCTGGGAGGATCCGAAGTGGGCCGACCAGGAGCTTGATCTCTCACCACACGACGAGCGCATCTGGCGGATGACATCGGCAATTCGGGGCGGGATGACGTCAACCGAAGTCAGCCTCGAAACCGGGGTAGACCCGTGGTTTACCCGCTCACTTGAGCGCATCGTGAATATGGAACGTCGGCTTCTGGCCGAGGACCTCAGTTCTGATCTCATGTATCAGGCTAAGCGGCTTGGCTTCTCGGACGCGCAGATTGGCACGCTCTCAGACCTGCTACCAGAGCAGGTGCGGACGCAGCGGCAGGAGTGGGGTATTCGGCCCGTCTACAAGATGGTGGACACCTGCGCCGGGGAGTTTGAGGCGACCACACCGTACTTCTACAGCACGTACGAGCAAGAGAATGAGGCGATCAGCAGCGGCAAGAAATCGGCTATCGTGCTTGGCAGTGGTCCAATCCGAATCGGGCAGGGCATTGAGTTTGATTACTGCTCAGTCCATGCAGCGTGGGCACTGCAGAAGGCCGGCATCGAAGCAGTGATGATCAACTCGAACCCTGAGACGGTCTCAACGGACTTCGATACAAGTGATCGACTCTACTTTGAGCCGCTAGACGAAGAGAGTGTCCGGGACATAATCGAAAACGAAGGCAACACAGTTGTCCACGATGATGGCGATGAATTGCCTGAGGATGAGAAGGAAGAAACAGGCGCCGGGGTGCCACCAACCATCGTCCAATTTGGTGGACAGACGGCGATCAATCTGTCGCAATCGCTTGGTATTTCTGGGCTTCAAATCATGGGCTCATCTGCTGATGCGATTGACATCGCGTCAGACAGGCGGCGATTTGAAGACCTGTGCGAAGAGATCGGCATCCCGCAGCCGCCTGCCGGAATCGCACGCGATCCTGAAGAGGCGATTCGCATTGCCGACTCAATAGGCTACCCGGTGCTTGTTCGCCCCAGCTACGTGCTTGGTGGTCGAGCCATGGAGATCCTGTACTCGGCAGGCGAGCTAGTTACTTACTTCGGTCAGGTGGGATCACCAGAAGTGGGGCAGGAGCTGCTGGTCGACAAGTACCTCACCGGAATCGAGGTCGAAGTCGACGCCGTGTGTGACGGCGATGACGTGTTGATCCCCGGCATCATGCAGCACATTGAGCGAGCTGGAGTTCATTCCGGCGACTCTATGGCCGTGTACCCGGCACCTTCACTCAGCAAGAGCGAGATTGCCACAATAGTCGATTACACCCGACGCGTTGGCGTTGGACTGGGTGTGCAAGGGCTGATGAATATTCAGTTCGTCATTACCGGTGGCGGCGCGTATCGCGACCCATCGTTCTCAAGACTGGGCCTTCCAGATGGTAATTCGCGCATCCATATAATCGAAGTCAACCCGCGTTCCAGCCGAACGATTCCGTTCATCTCTAAGGTGACCGGGGTGCCGATGGTGCAGATCGCCATCGACGTGATGCAAGGCAAGTCGATACGAGATCAGGGACTTGCGCCAGGACTGGTACCCAGCAAGAACCTCGTGGCGGTAAAAGCGCCCGTCTTCTCAATGTCTAAGCTAGCTGATGTGGACACTTTCCTGGGACCGGAAATGAAGTCCACCGGTGAGGTCATGGGAATTGATGATGAGTACTCCGGCGCAGTGGCTAAAGCACTGATCGCTGGTGGTCTTGAGATTCCCGAAGGTGGTGGCGTCCTGCTCAGCATCTCGGATCAGGACAAGGCAGACTCAATCGGACTTACCCGTCAACTGCATGCAGAGGGACATCCGCTCTATGCCACTTCCGGCACGGCGGCAATGATCGAGGCGCTGGGAATCCCGGTAACCATCGTGAAAAAGGCGGGTGAAGGCCACACTGACGTGCTGGACATCATCGCCGACAAGAGCGTCAAAGCGGTGGTGAACACCATGACCGGCGCCTCCGCAATACTGGACGACGGTTTCAGCATTCGCCGAGCAGCGGCTGACAACCGAATCCCCTGTTTCACATCGATCGACACGGCTCGGGCGGCAATCGAATCGATCAAGGGTTTCAACTACAACGTGAAGAGCCTGGCCGAGTACCTGGCAAACTGAGGGCAGATCACACCAGATGGTGAAACAGGACGTCTACCTACATGGCCACGATGAGTCGGTGGTTTCGCAGCATGCGAAGCGAACTGCCGGCGAGGCTGCCGCATTTTTGAGGCCGCATCTGCGCTCGGACATGAGTCTGCTCGATATGGGGTGCGGTCCCGGCAGCATCACGGTTGGGTTGGCAGAGTGGCTGACTGATGGGCACGTCACGGGCGTCGACTTCGACGAAAGCGTTATCGAGACGGCGCAGGGAGATGCAGCTGCGCGAGGTCTGACAAACACCAAGTTCATCTCTGGCAGCGTCTACGAGTTGCCGTTCCAAGACTCGTCGTTCGACGCTATCTATTCACACCAGGTCCTACAACATTTGAGTGATCCTCAAGGCATGTTGCGCGAGGCATTGCGGATACTGAAGCCGGGTGGCGTCGTGGGTATCCGTGAAGTTGACTGGGGAACGGCCAGTTGGTGGCCACGACTTGAAGCCCTCAGTCGTTTCCTGGAGATCTACAACGCCGTAGCTGATCGCAACGGTGGCGACGCTAACATGGGTCGCAGAGTGCGCTCAGAGATGAATAGCGCTGGCTTCGCGGATGTGACCGTTGGCGCAGGAGTCTGGTCATTTGGCAATCCTGACGAGATCAAGGGTTGGGGTGAGCAGTGGGCCACACGCACGCTGGAGTCCAACATCGGCGCAAAAGCTGTGGAGTACGGTATCGCCAATCAGTCAGAATTAGAGTCGGTATCTAAAGGATGGATGGAGTGGAGCCGTGATCCAGATGCGTTCTACACATTCATCCATGCGGAAGCGTTAGGCTGGAAGCCTGCCTGACTCCTTATCAATAATTACAAACTTCAAGACCAATCTCAGCAAAGGACACTCTGACCATGGAACTCTACTGGCGTGAAGTGAAGAACGGCCTCAACCTTGTCGTCCAAGATGGCGAGAGTGAGCAACGAGTGGGTGGTATTCGCGTCTTGAAGAAGGGCATCCAGGCCATCGCTGAGACGCGTGGCTACGACCCGGGACGCGCCCAGAAAGACCTTCCCAGCGTGGAAGTTGCCCGAGAGTTCGTGGAGCACTTTGAGCCGTGGAAAGAGTTTTTCGCAGAGGTGCTGGAAGTGGAAGCGGATGTGCGACCGAGGGTTGAGGACTAGGGCAATAGGCTCTGTACGCTCAACTCCATAGCTCGGATCACGGTAATTTTCTGAACTATTGGAGCGAAGCGCTCTCTTCTGCGAGTATCAGTTCCAGCACACCGGGTGGGTAGAGGATTTTCTCCCCATTCATGATGTCTGCCAAGTCGAGCCATGTCGCCTCAAATTGCTCGACGGGTTCGTGAACCATCCGCATGCTCGTTTGCCTGGATCACCGTTTTCTCATAAAGCGATGCCTCAACAAATTCCGCATCGAATATGAAGATGACCTGATGCCCAATTACTTCCTCAAATTCGAAGATGTTCTCGAGGACGCCCAACTGTCGTATGTTCGTGATCTCGGCGCCCAGTTCCTCACGAATTTCACGTGCTACAGCATCGGTGCTGGTCTCTCCAAAGTTGATGCCGCCGCCAAGAGAGCGGTAAAACGTCTCATTCTTGCTTGAGTCAAAGCCTTCAAAGACCAAGACTTTGTCATTGTGGCGGAAGACACACACGGCAACCGCACGAATTCGACCATTTACTGAAGTCATCTATTTTGTCCTCACGCCCATCTCCGTCAAAAACGCCTCAACATCACCCACCGTCTTCCCCGGAAGCGCGGCGTGGATGCTGTGACCGATTCCTTCGTACTTGATGTGTTGTGCGTTGGGTAGCAGTTCCATTGCCCGAGCGGCGTGATCGTCAAGAACCGCTGCTCCAAGTGAAGGGTCAGCTTGCATCAGTAGCGTTGGGACCTTGATGGCTCTGAGAATATATTCAGGGTCCCAGGTCTCGTTTTGTCTGCCAGATAGGGCAACAGTGTAGATTTCTGGGTCGTTGGTCCTGATTCTCAACAGGTAGCGTTCCAGGTGTCTCTCCTGAAAATTGGGCAGAACCTTCTGCATAGCAGCGAGGACTTCCTCATCCGATGAGTTGGTGCGCATGAGGTCTTGCGTCACCTTGAAACTCGCGATGAACGGCGAGTGTGATGCATCACCGCTAATCATCATTGGCGGGTCTTCCAAAATCGCCGCTGCAACCAGTTCTGGGGCGCTGACAGCAAGGTTCATAGTGGTGATGGCGCCGAGCGAGTGGCCCCATACAACTGCTGGATCGCCGATGACATCACGAATCAGACCAATGATGTCATCGTGGTAACTATTGAAGTCGTAAACGCTCTTCGTCCACGATGACTTTCCGTGGCCGCGTAGATCGACCAGCGTTACCTGCCATCGATCTTTGAGCTGCTCATACACGCTCAAGAACTCATGCAGCATACCCCCCAGGACGTGGATGAGGAGAATTGGCGGACCGTTATTTTCGCCGACGGCGTAGTTGAGAGTTCCCTCGGCGGTCTCGTACTTGTGCTCCGTTAACCCATCGGGAAGTGGCGGTAGTGTTGGGCGTTCTGGGCTCAACTATTGTTTGCCACAGTGTTGCGGAACGCCGTTGCGCCAGCAGCCAACCATGGGGCGGGGGCGATGCCGAGGCACTTCACGCCCATCTTGAGGTATCGCTCAACTGTGGCGTCAGAGACCAGCGTGCCTGCGATGCGGCCAGCCTTCAGTATCTCGCCAAGAGCGTCGTCAATTGCCTGCTGTACCTCAGGGTGCGCCATGTCGCCGGTGTGCCCCATGCTCTGGGCAAGGTCGCCCGGTGCTACGTAGAAGGCGTCGATTCCATCTACTGCTGCGATCTCCTTGATGTTCCTGACGGCTACGATATCTTCAATCAGCGGTACGGCGAGAATGTTCTCGTTGGCCTTGCGATGGAAGTCATCAACGCCCAGCGCCCGCCGCCCGCCAAATTGACCTCGAATACCGTCCGGTCCGAAGCGCACGGCAGATGCGAATGCCTGAGCCTGCTCACCAGTATCAACATGCGGAACCATGATCCCGCTTGCGCCGCGATCGAGCGCTCGTGTGATCAGCGATGGATCGTTGCGGTGTACTCTGACCATTGAGCAAACATCCCACAGATCAGATGCCCGGGATATGTCACCAATGGCGTCCCACGAAATAGGGCCGTGTTCGCCTTCTGCCAGAATTGCCTCGAATCCAAGGTTGCCGTAGATCTCGGCTGTATCGCCATCGTTCACGCCGTTGACGATCGTGATGACCCCGCCCGCTTCCAGCTTTTTCTTCGCCTGATTGATCCTGTACTCGGCCACGTGATGCTCCTGGGGACTTTTCGGTTGAGAGTAGGGGAGTCTAGCAGGACTAGAATCTCTTGATGAGAGAAATATTTTTGATACGACATGCTGATTCGGCACTTGATCCAGACGTTCCATCAGAGAAATGGGGCCTGACGTCCGAGGGAGTGAAACAGGCGCGCGCCGCTGGCGAAGAACTTGCGGACGCGGGGCTGGTTGAAGTCTTCTGCAGTAAGGAACCAAAGGCTCGACGAACCGCCGACCTCATTGCTGAAACTGTTGGTCTGAGATCACGGGACATGGCCGCTCTGGGAGAGCATCGGCGCGACTCGTGGGGATTCCTTGGGGATGATGAGTTCAAACAGGCGGTGCGCGATGTGCTTGAAGTGCCGGGTGAGTCCATTATCGGTGCGGAGACCGGCAGGCGCGCGGCCCACAGGTTCTCCGGCGCGATTGCAGTGGCCGATAAGAAGTCGCCACCGGGGCCGATCGCGCTGGTAAGCCACGGTACTGTGATGTCTCTGTTCATGTCTCAGCTGAACGGGGAGCCTGCCGTTCCAATGTGGGAGTCGATGGGCTTTGCCCAGGTATTTCGCATCGAATGGGAAGCACCAGTCGAATGAGCGCGTGGCTGGCGCATTTAGAGCAGATTTCATTCCTGTCCCTACCAGTCGTTCAAGTACCCGCCGCGGATGTAGGCTTTGTCGGCAGCGAATCGAATTATCAATTTTGGAGCCAACTAATTGACAGAGACGAAACTGATTTCAAGAGCCATCCTGTTTGGAAACCCCGATCGAGCATCCGTGAAACTGAGCCCGGATGGCACTCGGATCAGTTATCTGGCGCCTGATGAAGGTTTCCTGAACGTCTTCGTTGCTCCCGCGGATGATCTTGACGGCGCGAAGGCGGTGACCCACGACCGCGTCCGAGGTATTCGGATGTACGGGTGGGCGCATGACAATCAGCACCTGCTCTACATGCAGGACGATGGCGGCGATGAGAACTGGAACGTGTTCGTGGTCGATCTGAACACAGGCGAATCACGCAACCTGACGCCGTTCAAGGAGATTGCCGCTCACATCTCCGGAAGCAGTATTGATCACCCCGGGCAAATGCTGCTCAGTATCAATAATCGAGACCCACAACTTCATGACCTATATCGCGTCGAACTCGCGTCTGGGGAACTGACGCTGGTGGAAGAGAACACTGACGGATTTGCCGGGTACGTTACCGATAGCGCACTCACAGCCAGGCTTGCGATGCGTATGGATGAAAAGGGTGGCGAAGAGGTATTCCGGAACGGAGCCGACGGCTGGGAGCGGATTGGTTACGTGCCATCTGATGATGGATTGACCACGCACCCGCATGGCTTCAAAGGCGATAGCAGTGTCATCTACTGGACGGACAGCCGAGATCGCGATACCGGTGCCCTAGTGGAGTATGACCTTGAGTCTGGTGAGTCCAATCTGATTGCTTCAGACGATAAGGCTGATGTCAGTGATGTGATGATCCACCCAACCCGTCGTGAGGCTGAGGCTGTGGCGTTCACTTACGATCGCAAGCGTTGGATCGTTCTGGATGAATCTGTGCGCGGTGATCTCGATTTTCTTGCCACGGTGGCAGATGGCGAAGTTGAGGTTGTGAGTAGGACGCATGCAGACGACCGCTGGATGGTGGCATATCTGCTGGACGATGGTTCTGTGCGCTACTACATCTACGACCGTGCAAATAAGAGCGCTGAATTTCTATTCTCCAATCGCCCGGAGATTGACGACGAGCCATTGGTGAAGATGCATTCCGAGATTGTCCGCGCTCGTGATGGCCTGGACATGGTCTGCTATCTGTCGCTTCCTGCCGAATCAACACCGAATGGGGGCAGCCGGCCCAACGAACCAGTGCCGATGGTCTTGTACGTGCACGGCGGACCGTGGGCGCGCGATCACTGGGGCTACGACGCGTACCACCAGTTGCTGGCAAATCGTGGATACGCGGTGCTGAGCGTGAATTATAGAACGTCTACCGGGTTTGGGAAAGAGTTCGCCAACGCCGGAATTTTGGAATGGGGTCGGGATATGCAGCACGACCTGACGGATGCCGTGGGCTGGGCAGTCGATGAGGGAATCGCTGACCCTGCAAAGGTCGCTATCATGGGTGGTAGCTACGGTGGTTATGCCACGCTGGCCGGACTCACGCTCACACCTGATCTATACGCATGTGGTGTGGACATAGTTGGGCCTTCAAACCTGATCACGCTGCTTGAGACCGTGCCGCCTTACTGGGTGCCGGTGTTGAACATGTTCAGAACCAGAATGGGTGATGACCGAACCGAGGAGGGCAGGGCGCTTCTGACTGAACGGTCGCCACTGACTCACGTGGACAAGATAAAGCGGCCACTGTTGATCGCACAGGGAGCAAATGATCCACGCGTGAAGCAATCGGAATCAGATCAAATCATCGAGGCCATGACGGCCCGCGAAATTCCGGTGACCTATGTTCTGTTTCCGGATGAAGGACATGGCTTTGCCCGACCCGAAAATAGGTTGGCGTTCACGGCCGTGGCAGAAGCGTTCCTGGCGGCGAATCTTGGTGGCCGATTCGAACCAGTGGGTGATGGGTTTGAAGGTTCCAGCGTCACGGTCCCCGTCGGAGGCACCGACGTTGATGGCATCCAAGAGGCTCTGGACGTCTAAAGCTAGCTCGCCCGGCGTAGTGTTGCCGCTTCCAGAATCCATCCGGTGCGGAGTTCAACTTCCCCGTCTTCCCAGGGTTTGCTGATGTAATCCCGCGCTTGAAGTGACCGGGCGCGCTCGAGATCTTGAGTTCGGCCTTTAGCAGTAACCTTGATCACTGGAATGTGGGCATAACGACTGTCAGCAATTAGTTCTGACAGGGTTTGGAAGCCGTCTTTGAGTGGCATTGCTACATCCAGCAAGATCATGTCAGGTGAATTTGACTGCAACCATGGCAGTACTTCAATTCCATCGGAAAGCTCGTGGACATCGTGGCCCACTTCTTCCAGGATTGTTCTTAACGCAAGTCTGATGTCATCGCTATCGTCGACTACGAGAACGTTTGTCATATTCCCCCCGACGTCATGAGCATCCACGCTAGCGTCTGGATCCCCCCAGGCAATACATGTGTATCGCTTATCGCTGTAGCTCAGGTCGTCGGGATCTATATTGCTTGGGGAAACGCGGTCCGCGCATACGTACAGGGCATGTGGTGCAAAGAAGTTATCCGCCACTCAGTGACGAAATTATGACATGGGAACGGGGAACGGTCCCTTAGCTGGTGCGGAGGGCGACGACGCTCATCCAGTTCCGGTTTACGAACTGGATGTCCATCTCTTTGTACGTCTGCTTTGCGCCTTCTTGGAGGGCTGCACTGGCTTCTTTGAGTGGCACACCGGGCAGTGTTCCCTCAATGAAGTCTCGGAATGCGCTGATCTCTACCCAGCCGGCGAGTGGCACCTGTACCTTCATGATTTCAGTCAGCTTCACTTTGAAGCCCTGGGCCTCGACAAGGTTCTTGTAATCATCAGGCGTGAGCTGCTTGCGGCTCTCGACCTTGTCTTCCTTCTTAGGCATCATGCCGTACTCACGTCGCAAGATACGGATGGATTTCATCATCCACTTGCGGTAGAAGTCCAGACTCTCCTCAGGCTGTCCGCCCTCGTAGAAACTGCTGTTGAACGCAAGAATGCCACCCGGCTTCAGTGAGCCCTTGATCTGGCTCAGGAGCTTTTCCTTGTCAGGGACGTAGTGGATTGAGTTGCAGTAGACAACTGCATCAACGTCACCCGTGAGCTTTTCACGGAGATTCGCAGCATCTCCCTGAATGAACTTGACGGCCGCCTCTTTGCTATCACCAATATTGGCAATCGCTTCTTTGATGGCGACTGCTGAGTGATCAATCGCGTAGATGCAGGACTGGCGCGCCGCTTGAATACGGTCAAGTATGAGCTTTGTCACACCACCGTCACCACAGCCAAGGTCTACGATCTGGCGCTGTTCACTAATCTCAGCAATGTCCAACAACCTGGCGTTGATGATCTTGTAGAAATCCAAATTGGCGAAGCGGCCAAAGGCATAATCTTGATCAGAGGGACTCATTCAGTTTCTCCGAGTGCGTCAACATACCGTGCAACAGTGATTCGGACAGGAAATTCACATCGGGAATACCAGCCGAATCACAATTGGCAAACCCCATTTCACGTACAGCGAATTCTATCATGTAGAAAGGTTTTTTCCGGTACCCCAAAAATGAGTAGATATGGTGTTTCGAATTCCCGCTAGTTTTGTACGCTCTCGCCGGCTTCAGTTCGCGCTGTTGTTCGTGGTGGGCTTAATGCTGATTTCGTGTGGTGGGAATGATCGACTGGTTGTGTCTACTGCCGCGTCAATTGGCGATGCGGTCAGCGAGATTGCCGTTGAGTTTGAGAAGAGTGAATCTATCCACGTTGCACTCAATCTGAGCGGATCAAACGCGCTGGCTTCTCAGGTGGATGTTGGCGCTCCGGTTGATGTGGTGTTATTCGCCGGGTCAGGGCCAATGAATAGATTGCTAGCGAGTGGAAACGTGGAGCCCAAAAGCGTTGAGAAGATTGTCGAGAATCGACTTGCGGTGATTGGCAGGAGCGGAGCAGAGGCCGGATCATTCCCAGAATTGCTCACGAGCATCGGTGGGAAAATCGCGATTGCGGATCCTGGGCTAGCGCCAGCTGGCAGTTACGCAGAGGAAGCAATGCGGTCAGCAGATGTCTATGAGGCCGTTGAATCCCGACTGCTTCCCACCCTTGATGTGCGCGCCGCCGCGGCTGCCGTTCAGAGCGGCGGTGCTGATCTGGGGATCGTCTACGTAACGGACGCGATGGCGGTCGACGCTGTCAATATATTGACCATGATTCCCCCGGAGTCGCACTCGCCAATCATCTATCCAGCCGCGGTGGTCGCTGGTTCTTCTCAACAAGAGCTCAGTAGCAGGTTTGTGGCCTTTTTGCGTTCAGATTTCGCGAAATCGGTATTCGAGCGCCACGGCTTTGTTCCGGTTGATCGGTAAACTTCTCAGTCATGAGCTCTGAAGGCGAAGTAATCCTCCTATCGTTGCGCGTCGCAGCGCTAGCGATGGTTGGCCTTGTTCCCATCAGCCTGGGGATAGCGTGGCTTCTGGTCAGGCGCAATCCACGAGGACGTTGGTTGATTGAGGCCCTCGTCTCGATGCCACTGGCTCTTCCCCCCGTAGTTATCGGGTTCGGACTCCTCTGGCTCTTCAGCCCAACCGGGCCACTGGGCGAGGTTATTGACAGTCTGTTTGGAGGCGACCTTGTCTTCACATGGTTCGCCGCGTCTCTTGCATCGGCAATCGTGGCGCTTCCGTTGGTTGTTCGCACATTCGTGATCGCACTGGAGGCCGTTGACCCCCGATTGGAGTTGGCGTCTCGGAGTCTGGGTGCAGGGCCATGGCGAACCTTTGCGTACGTGACCATTCCGATCGCTGCACGTGGCCTTTTGGCTGGCGTATTGATTGGATTTGTGAGAGCTCTATCTGAATTCGGCGCGACCATCGTGGTCGCCGGGAATATTCCGGGCCAGACACAGACGTTGCCGCTCGCGATATTCACGAGAATACAAACCGGAGACGATTCCGTCGCGATTCGGCTCGTCGTCATATCTGTGGTGCTGGCACTGGTTAGTCTTCTGCTGCACAACCGGCTGGTTAGTAGGCTGGCGTCAGGACGGTCGCGATGATCAAACTAGATCTGGCGATAGCACGCGGCGATTTCCATCTGGAAATCAATGCCTCATTGGAGAGTGGGATCAGCGCGATATTTGGGCCGTCTGGTTCCGGCAAATCCACTACGCTGGCGTGCATTGCAGGCCTCATGCAGCCGGATAGCGGCTCCATAGCGTTGGATGGCGAATCCCTATTTGATTCCAACGAAAACCTTCACGTGTCACCTGAAAACCGATCTGTCGGATTGGTATTTCAGGATGGAGCGCTTTTCCCTCATCTGGATGTACAAGGAAATATTGAATTCGGTGCCAAATTTGGTGGTGCCAACAGCCGGAAAGTTTATCCCGATGAGTTGATGAAACTGCTAGGTATTCATGATCTGGCAGAGCGCGATATCGCTGGTCTGTCGGGTGGGGAGCGGCAACGGGTCGCGCTTGCCCGGTCCCTGGCAGCCGGACCAAGGGTGCTGTTGCTCGACGAACCCGTGGCGTCATTGGATGCTCGTCTGAGGACAACAGTCCTGGGATATTTAAAAGAGATTCATCGCGAGCTTGGGATACCGATGATCTATGTCTCTCACAATGTCTCGGAGATCGTGCATCTGGCTGAACAGGTGATCGTTCTGGATCATGGCACGGTAGTTGCCAATGGCCCGCCGCGTGCCGTGCTCCTTGGGCAGGGGATAGGCCAACTGGCGAACTTTGAGGACGTAGAGAGCTATCTGAGCGGAACACTGGTGGACCGGGGCAGCGGTGACCGATCAGCCCGTGTCAAAGTAGGCAACTACGAGTTTGTGACGCCCTCTGCCGAACACATCGACTCAGATGAGGTGATTGTGACAATACGGGCTTCCGACGTCATAGTGGCTACGGAACTCCCGAGAGCAATCTCCGCTCGCAACGTCATCAGCGCACCGTGTGTGGACTTAACGCAATCTGAAGAGCGCTCATTTGCCACGTTTGACGTAGGCGAGCCGTTGGTGGTTGAACTGACATCGAGCGCGATTGCGGAGTTGGAGTTGTCCATCGGAGTGTCAGCGCATCTGGTGTTCAAGACGACGAGTCTGACGCTTACGCCGCGGGGTATTTTGCGGTCGTAGGATGTGTGCGGATTCCATTTGGCTGAATTCGCGGTAGCTAGGGATCTAAGTCGCGCTCTCTCAACGTCCGTTCCAATGTCAGTGTAATTACTACCGCGAAGAGCGGGTCTGAACCCCGCCGCTACGGAGATTGAGAAGCTTTGCCAAGCGCGCAAATATCGGCAATTCCGCATTCACCGCATTTCGGCGTTTTGGTGCATGTTCCGTTGCAGTGGTGGTCTATCAAGGCGTGAAACTCGTTGAACATTTCGACATCAGCCGGAAGTAGCGACTCGAATATGGCACGGTGGCCTTCGTAGTCGGACGGCTCAATCGACCAACCCAACCTACCGGTCAGGCGCTGAGTGTAGTTATCGATTACGAACACGGGCATTTTGGCGGCGTAGAGGATGATGTCATCCGCCGTTTCAGGGCCGATGCCCCACTGTGCTAGCAACTGCTTTCGTAGCTCAGGCAAGGGGAGCTGAAATAGACGGTCAGTAGATCGCTCAAAGTCGGAATCAAGAAATTCAGCGAATAACTTGAGCTTTCGGGCCTTTTGATTGAAGTACCCGGACGGTTTGATCACTTCGGCAAGAGTCTCGACCGGCGTTTCAAGAACCGCATCCCAAGCCCATATACGATTCGACTTCAACTGCCCGAGGGCCGTTTCCACGTTTTCCCACGATGTGTTCTGCGTGAGGATAGCCCCCACGATCATCTCGTAATCAGATTCAGCGGGCCACCAATGTTGTGGTCCGTGTTCCGACAATAGCCGGTCGAAAAGGTTCTGCAGATCTGCTGAACCAGGTTTGGTTTTGCCAGGTGAATTCATATTGTGGCGTCAGAGGGGTTGGTAAGCGTGGAAGGTTCCGCACTATACTCAAAGTGAAGTTTCAGACTATCTCGGCCGGAGGATCTGTTGAGTACGTGGGTTGAAAAGTTGGATGCGCGGGCCAAATCCGCAAACAGCCTGGTCTGCGTTGGATTGGATCCTGATCCTGCTCGTATGGCGATATCTGACACGCTTGAGTTCAATCACCGCATCATTGATGCCACTCACGATCTGGTGTGCGCCTTCAAACCGCAATTGGCGTTCTATGAGGCGATGGGAGCGGAGGGATTCGAGATCTTGAAAACCACGGTTTCCCATATTAGGACCGTCGCTCCCGATGTCGTGATCATTGGTGACGGCAAGCGTGGCGACATTGGCTCGACTGCAAGCGCGTATGCAGCGGCAATGTTCGATTACTTCGATTTCGATACGGTCACCCTCAACCCGTATCTGGGTCGAGACTCCATCGCTCCATTCCTGGAATACGGTGGGCGCGGTGCAATAATCGTTTGCCGCACCAGCAATCCGGGTGCTACGGAGCTTCAGGACTTTGTACTTGAAGGCACCGAGGGTAAAACGGTGTTTCAGGTCGTGGCAGAGGCAACCGAGCGGTGGGATGATCAAGGCAGGTTGGGCATCGTGGTTGGGGCGACCTATCCAGATGAGCTGGCATTCTTGAGAGAGTCACATAATGATCTGCCGATATTGATTCCTGGCGTTGGCGCTCAAGGTGGCGATGTGGCCGCTGCGACACATGCCGGTGTGAACTCGGATGGGCTCGGTGTGATGATTAGCTCATCAAGAGGGATTATCTACGCTTCTGAGGACGAAATTGGCTTTGAGTCCGCCGCTCGAGCAGCGGCGGTTGAGTTGCGGGATGAAATCAATCACGCTCGCGTTGGATAAGCGGATCGGCAAATTGAATCGTTAGGAGGTGACGAGCCAAACTCCAAAAGACGTAGTGGCTCGTATTACATTCGACAAGGTTAGTCGGTACCGGAATGAGGCGAAGATGTTTGAGCCAATGAACTTCTGCGTCGGGTTCGTAGAAATCATCTCGGACTGGATTCAGACTCCGTAACCCTGGATAGTCTGCCGACAAACTTGGTGGGTAGATACAGAATTGTGGAATTGGCAAAATTGGTTCCGGAGTTCGGTAGAGTTTAGACCCGCGATAATTGACACTGACGACGGTTCTGTTCATATTGAACGAAATGTTTCGGCAAATCTGGTCCGATTTCTCAAGTAAATCAGGGCAAAGCGAGGGATGGTCCCATGCGCGACATGGTCATAGACAGCATCAGAGTTAGCCTTCTGAACTACCAGCGCGTGGTCATTCTTAAAGAGAAAGACTCAGACAGGTATCTTCCAATCTGGATTGGTCCGTCTGAGGCTGATGCTATTGCCGTGAAGCTTCAGGAAGTGAACGTGCCCCGTCCACTTACGCATGATCTTCTTAATGTAGTCATTGGCGAACTTGGCGCCACAGTGGATCACATTCTCATTTCAGGTCTTGATCACGACACATACTTTGCAAAGATTGTCTTGCAGGCCGGGGATAAGAATGTGGAGATAGATTCCCGCCCATCAGATGCCCTGGCGCTTGCTGTCCGCGTGCAAGTGCCCATCTACGCAGAAGACGCCGTGATGGAGAAGGCTGGCGTTCACCTGGACAAAGAGACCGGGAAGGCCATCGTTGGGGAGGCCATGAAAGAGGGCACCGAACGAGGGGGGACTCCGGTCGCGGAGAGCGAGATTCAGTCAATGTCCGCGTTCAGGGATTTCATCGACTCGCTTGACCTGAGCGACTTTGAAGAGGGCAAAGGCGATACGCCGCCGAAGCCAAGCGCCAACTAGTAGCGCCGTTTCGTACTTCCGGCTCGCCTTCGAATCGTGCTGATCCACGCCGGATTCGAAGTGGTTAATCACAACCGGGCCTGTGTTTGCTCAAATTCAATTGTGGTAAAGTTCACAATCGTATTTTGTGAGTGAGTTTGCGCGTTTTGAGACCGATTTGGGACGTTGCTAAAATGGTTACGGCACGGAGCCGAGTCAGAGAGCCAAATGCCTGAAAAGCATGAGGGATCAGGCTCAGACGGGCCCTCAACAATCTTGCTCCTCGGTCGCCTTGCAGGCTTCGGCTGGTTTGTAGCTGTAAGTATTGCCGGGGGTGCGATTGCCGGTGTCTGGCTGGATAGACAGTTGGATACTCCACCGGTGTTTGTGCTGGTCGGTTTGGTGCTAGGGGTTGCGGTTGCGGGGCTTGGGCTTGCAAAATTACTTCGCGCATTTGGCGCGGGTGAGATGAACGAAGAAGACGCCGACGGTCTGGACGCGGCGATTGGGCAGGGAGACGAAAACGATAGAAGTTGAATAAGCCACTACTTCTAGCCGTTCTGCTATCAGTCGGAATCATAGGCATTATTTCAATTCTTGGCGGCGCATTAGGCGCAGCCTTTGGCCTTGGTTTTCTTGGAAGCCCCATCCCCGAAATCTCCGTTCCCGGTGAGAAGATCGCGTCGATTGGCAGCTATCCGCTGGTCAACTCCTCAATCCTCCTGTGGGTCGCTTCCGGGATTCTTATTTTTATGGCCTGGCGCGGCACCCGGAAGATGGAGATGATCCCCACCGGTTTCCAGAACTTCATGGAGATGATGGTTGAGGGCTTCATTGGACTGGTAGAGAGCGTTGGCGGAGAGCCTGCACGCAAATTCCTGCCTCTGATCATGACAATCTTCATGGTGATCGTTCTATCCAACTGGCTGGGAATACTCCCCGGCGTTGGCACCATCGGTAAGTTTGAGTCGACCGAAGAGTTCGTTACGCATGAGCTTCACGATCAGGAAGAGCCGGGCAAGAGCCATGAAGACGCCCTGCTGGATGCTCTGGTAGAGACAAAGAACAAGAAAATGACCGTCTTCGATACCAGCGGCGGTATCAAGCTTCTTCCGTTTGGCCGAGGTGAAGACACCAAGGTTCCTATTTCAGGCATTGTAGATATTGACCCACTTAACTTTGACGCTCATCACGCTGAGGAGCAGCTTGCAGCCGGTGTGGTCGTTAGGGCACCGGAAGACGAGCCGGAAGTCCTTGGCAAAGAGACTGGAATTCTGATCCCGTTCCTGCGTGGTCCGAACACCGATATCAACACCACTCTAGCCATCGCACTGATCGCAATGTTCTTTGTTCAGATGTGGGGCTTCAAATCGTTGGGCTTCAAGGGCTACGGTGGCAAGTTCATCAACCTGAAGCAAGGCCCAATATTCTTTGCGGTTGGCATGCTGGAAATCATCAGTGAGATATCCAAAGTGATCAGCTTTACCTTCCGTCTATTTGGAAACATGTTCGCTGGCGAGATATTGCTGGTGGCTATGGCCTTCCTATTCCCGCTGGTTGGGATCATCCCGTTCATGGGCCTGGAGTTGTTTGTTGGCGCTATCCAGGGCTTTATTTTCGCCATGCTGACATTAGTCTTCGCCGTGGTTGCTACCTCAGTTCATGGAGATGAGGAACACTAGGCGGGCTACAGTTGGCCAGCGCGTTGGCCACGGGTATGTGATGGATGCGCGCAGGAATAATTTAGGCACACGAGGGGAAATGTTCCCTTCACTTGCGAGTAATCGCACAGGAGGAATTAGGTGGCAGTAATCGATCCGGAGATCGTCCGAGCAATGACTGATCTCGTAGTCCACGGCCAAGAGGCCGCGAACCAGTTTGATGTAGATGCGAAAACAGCTTCAGCTGACGGCGTAAAAGCGTTGGCAGCCGGCATCGCAATGGGACTTGGCGCACTTGGCCCGGGCCTCGGTATTGGACTCCTCGCCTCAAAGGCGATGGAAGCTCTTGGCCGCAACCCGGAAGCACGCGCACCCATCCAGCAGAACATGGTCCTTGGCCTGGCATTCGCCGAAGCCATCGGGATCTACGCGCTGGTTATCGCGATCATCATTCTCTTCGTTGCATAAAGTGGGCCTAATTACGGGCTCAAGATTCGGAGAGGGCACCCACTAGTGGTGTGTAAAGGGTAGTAAGAGATGGGTGAACTCGGAATTAATATTCCTGGATTGCTGACGCAACTTGTCAGCTTCCTGATTCTCTTTGCCGTACTTTCAAAGCTTCTCTACGGACCAATTCAGAAAATTCTCGCTGAGAGAACTGAAAAGATTCGTGAGAGCCTTGAAGCGGCAGAGAGAGCCTCGGAGCAGGCGGCATCGGCAGCAGAGCAGGTAGAAAAAGAGATTGCTGAGGCACGCGCTCAGGGTCAGGTTTTTATTGCAGAAGCTCGGGAAGCCGCAGGCAAGTACCGGGAAGAGCAGGAAGAACGCGCACGCGGAGAGGCTGAAACCTTTATCGTGCGGGCGAGGGCCGAAATTGAGCAAGAGCGTGATGCGGCAGTCGAACAGGTTCGGCAAGAGTTCGCGTCGCTCGCAATAAGCGCGGCCGAGCAGATTGTTGGCAAGTCGTTGGATGAATCCACGCATCGGCAGTTGATTGAAAGCACCCTCGAAGAGGGTCTTGAGAGTCGCAAGAACTAGTGAGTTCAAACGGCAACATGAAGCTGCATTCCAGCACGATGAGGGAGTCCACCTAAATGGCAGGACGACCTACGGCGCGCCGGTATGCGCAAGCGGTTTTCCAGATTGCTCTGGAGAACGACTCTCTTGATCAGTGGTCTTCAGACCTTGATCAAATTGCAGATGCGCTTGGCAACAACGACTTCTTCGCCTTTCTGGAAGCACCGCAAGTTCCTGAAAGGGAGAAGCTCCAGGGAATCGATACGGTTCTTGCAGGAGTGAGGGATCTGGCTCGTAACCTCGTGGGCGTGCTGGTCGATCATCGATCGGTCAAGTTCGCGGTGAGCGTGAGAGACCAGTTCAGGGCGCTTGTAGACGCCCACAACGGCGTTGCACGAGCATCCGTCACCACAGCCGTGCCGCTCACTGCTGAGCAGCACGGCCGTGTGGGGGAACTACTTGGTGAGTTGGTGGGCGCGAAAGTTGATACATCTGAGGATGTTGATCCGCAGATTGTGGGCGGGATTATTGCCCGGGTGGGTGACCACCTGATTGACGGCAGTGTCACCACAAAGCTGAGGAATATGCAGAATGCACTGGCAAGACCGCCAGCGCAGTTGAAACAGGACTAAATCAAACCCATCAGGGTATTTGAGAAACGATTAAGCGCGGCATACTTGTCGCGGAGGGAGCCGGATGGCAATTAGAGGGCAGGACATAGCCTCAGTCATCAAAAGGCAGATAGAGGAGTTCGGCGGCGAACTCACTATGGTTGACGTTGGAACCGTCGTGGAAGCGGCGGATGGTGTTGCAACGATTCACGGCCTTTCTGATGTGAGATCAATGGAACTCTTGCAGTTCCCGGGGGACACCCTTGGAATGGCGCTGAACCTTGAAGAGGACAGCGTTGGTGCGGTGATTCTTGGTGAGTTCTCTCACATTAAAGAGGGCGATGAAGTTCGCAGCACCGGACGAATTGTTGAAGTTCCGGTTGGTGACGCGCTTATCGGCCGCGTGGTCGACTCGCTCGGCCGACCGCTTGATGGCAAAGGCCCCATCAACGCGGATGAGTCCAGCCCTGTTGAACAGGTTGCACCCAACGTTGTTGTCAGGAAGTCCGTCAGCACCCCGATGCAGTTTGGCCTGAAAGTGGTCGACGCCATGATTCCGGTGGGCCGAGGACAGCGACAGCTGATCATTGGTGACCGCAACACAGGCAAGACCTCCATGTGCATCGACGCCATCATCAACCAGAAGGGTGGCGACGTTATCTGCATCTACGTAGCCATCGGCCAGAAGGTCGGTAAGGTTGCGGCGACGGTAGCCACACTTGAGGCCCACGGGGCAATGGATCACACCATCGTGGTGGCAGCCAGCGCTTCAGACCCGGCACCTCTGCAGTATCTCGCCCCCTACGCTGGCGCGGCCATGGCAGAAAAGGTCATGTACGCCGGTAAGGAAGCACTGATTGTTTACGATGACCTCACCAAGCACGCGTGGGCTTATAGGCAGATGTCCCTGCTTCTAAGGCGCCCACCAGGTCGTGAGGCATACCCGGGTGATGTCTTCTATCTTCACTCACGTCTGCTGGAACGCTCTGCTCGTCTAGACGATGAGCACGGGGGCGGTTCATCAACTGCGCTTCCAATCATTGAGACGCAGGCGGGTGACGTGTCGGCCTACGTGCCAACAAATGTCATCTCAATTACAGATGGTCAGATCTATCTGGAGCCGGAACTGTTCAACGCTGGTATCAGGCCAGCATTGAACTCAGGCCTCAGCGTCTCCCGTGTTGGGGGTGCCGCGCAGACAAAGGCGATGAGGAGCGTCGCTGGTCGCCTCAAAGGTGAACTGGCCCAGTACCGCGAACTTGCGTCCTTTGCGCAGTTTGGTACAGATGATCTTGACCCCTCAACGCTGAGGCAGCTTGAGAGAGGTCAGCGCGCAACGGAACTGATGAAGCAGTTTGAGATCAGCCCGTTGACCATGGAACAGCAGGTTTCAATCTTCTACATTCTTGGCGCCGGACTGCTTGACGATGTAGCCCCGGCAGACATTGTTGCGTACGAGCGGGGTTGGCATGAGTATGCCGCCGCGAACGTACCCGACGTTCTGAAAGGTATCGCTGAGAGCGGAGTTCTGTCGGAAGAGGCGGAGAAGGCTTTCGACGAAGCGGCTGCTGGATACAAGAGCACGGCACAACTCTAGATATGGCGAGTAACACCAGGGCGCTCAAACGCAGAATCGTTTCACTGCGAAACACGGCCAAGATAACAAAGGCCATGCAGTTGATTGCGGCTTCTAAGATGCGTCGCGCCCAGGAAATGGTGGTTGCTGGAAGGCCCTATGCAGAGAAGATTGAAGGTCTTCTGGCGGACCTGGCAGCAATTGAACAGGGCAACGAAGAGGCTGCTGTTCCATTGATGGAGAGCCGCCCGGTAACCAAGACGGCGCTCGTTCTGCTGACTTCAGATCGAGGCCTTTGTGGCGGCTTGAACGCGAACATGAACAGCGCTGCTGCTACTGCGATCCAGGAATCCGACGGCGAAGTTACTGTAATTTCAGTCGGCAAGAAAGGGAGGGCGTTCGTCCTTCGATCTGGCACTGAGTTGCTGGCCACCTTCGACGGCCTTGGCGACAGACCAACTCTGGATGACACGCGCGCTATCTCGAGCATCGTTATTGGTGAGTTTGAGAAGCAGAACATCGACCGGGTACTGCTTGGATACACAGATTTCGTGAACACAGCAGTTCAGAAGCCGGTGATCAAGACACTTATCCCTGTGGAGCCAGCTGAACTGGATGATAACCAGGCAGCGGGCTACATCTATGAGCCATCCCCACGGGAAGTCCTGGAAGAACTTCTTCCTCGCTTTGTGGAGATGGAGATTTACCACGCTATTCTTGAAGCGATCGCCAGCGAGCATTCAGCTCGTATGGTCGCCATGCAAGCCGCAACAGATGCCGCATCTGATCTTGCGGATGATCTGAATCTGGCCCTTAACAAAGCGCGCCAGGAATCGGTAACTGCGGAACTACTTGATATCGTCGGCGGTGTGGCCGCCGTGGAACGTTAGGGCGAAAGCCGGGCAGGAGAGCCAGATAATGGCAGGAACGGGCAAAGTCGTACAGGTCATCGGAACGGTTGTGGACGTTGAGTTCCCAGCTGATGGTCTGCCAGATATTTATTACGCTCTGGAACTGGAGCTTGAAGGCGAGCGACTGGTACTTGAGGTTGAGCAGCACGTTGGCAACAACTGGGTTCGGTGCCTGTCTATGGGTACAACTGATGGACTCCAAAGAGGCGTGGAAGTCACTAATACTGGTGCCCCGATTTCGGTTCCAGTAGGACCGGGAACACTTGGTCGATTGTTTGATGTGACTGGCACCGCGCTTGACGGTCTCGGTGACGTGCCTGCAGAGGATATCTGGCCAATTCACCGACAGCCACCACCATTTGACGAGCAGACTGGTACGACCGAGCAGCTTGAGACTGGCGTAAAAGTATTTGACCTGCTGACTCCGTTCCAGAAGGGCGGAAAGATTGGCGCGTTTGGCGGTGCAGGCACCGGCAAGACAGTCATCATTACCGAGCTGATTCGCTCCATCGCGCAGGAGCACAGCGGTGTGTCCGTGTTCGCTGGTGTGGGAGAGCGCTCCCGTGAGGGCAATGACCTCTGGCATGAGATGCAGGACTACGGGGTGATGAAGTCCACCGTGCTTGTGTTCGGTCAGATGAACGAGCCTCCGGGAACCCGAGCTCGCATCGCGTTGACTGGCTTGACGATGGCAGAGTATTTCCGAGATGTCGCGAAGCAGGACGTGCTTCTGTTCGTGGACAACGTCTACCGATACATCCTGGCGGGCATGGAAGTGTCTGGTCTGCTGGGTCGAATGCCTTCAGCGGTTGGTTATCAGCCAACGCTGGGTACAGAGCTTGGTGACTTGGAAGAGCGCATTACTTCAACCGTGAACGGCTCCATTACGTCATTCCAGGCCGTTTATGTGCCTGCAGACGACTATACAGACCCAGGAATTGTGACCACGTTCGGTCACCTGGACGCCACGATCAACTTAGAGCGATCGCTTTCTGAACAGGGTCTATACCCGGCTGTTGATCCGTTGGCATCAACATCCAGAATCCTTCAGCCTGGTCTGGTCGGTGAGGAGCACTACAATACCGCCCGTGAGGTGCAGAGAGTTCTCCAGCGCTACAGCGACCTGCAGGACATTATTGCAATTCTGGGTATTGAAGAGCTTTCCGATGAGGACCGCACGATTGTGGGGCGATCACGTCGAATCCAGCGGTTCCTGACGCAGCCGTTCTTTGTGGGTGAGGTATTCACTGGCATTCCGGGCCGGTATGTGCAACTTGCGGACACGATTCGTGGCTTCAAAGAGATCCTTGAGGGCAAGCACGATGATCTGCCGGAGCAGGCTTTCTACATGGTTGGCGACATCAACGAAGCCCGCGAAAAGGGCGAGAAGATGATGGCCGAAGCGACCGCGTAAGCCGTTGGTTGTTCATTGAGAACCTAAAAAGGGAGACCGTGAAAAGGGCACTGGAGAATATTGAATGTCACCATTCCGTCTTGAAGTAGTAACCGCCGAACGAGAACTCTACTCGGGCGATGTGGATCAGTTAATCGCGCCAAGCCGTCAGGGCCAGGTGACGATTCTGCCGAATCACGCACCCTTGCTGTCTCAACTTGAGTCGGGACTACTTGAGTACCGTGTGAACGGCGAGGATCAGGCGCTGGCGGTTACGGGCGGCTTCATGGAAGTAATGGGCAGCCGGGCAGTGATCCTGGCAGATAGCGCTGAGCGTGCCGAAGAGATTGACGAGGAGCGTGCCCAGACTGCTCTGGATAAGGCAGAAGAACGCATGTCGAGCCGTGATACTGACATTGATTTTGAGCGTGCGGTGCAACAGTTGGCCCGAGCGAGGACCAGGCTTACGGTGGCCCGTAGGCGGCGATCGAGGGCACCATCTCCTCCCGGCGCATAGCTAGCAGAATTAGAGATAACTAAAAAGCGGCTTCATTCGAAGCCGCTTTTTTATTTGGACGAACTGATGTGATGATCAGGACTTCAGATAGTAGGTCATCGACTGCAGTGACATTACCGGATCGATGTTCTTGATCTTCACCTGGTCAGGTGCGTGCGCAGTTACCGGAGCGTAGTTCAAGATTGCACCGATTCCTGCATCTACCAGGCGATCGATTACCGCCTGAGCTGCACTGGCTGGAACTGCAACGATACCGATGGAGATGTTGTCATCTGCAACGGCTTGATCAATTTGCGATAACGACCGCACTGGTAAGTTGTCGATATCGGTGCCTACAAGCGTTTCATCAGCATCAAATGCGGCGATGATGTTGAAGCCTTCTGGTGCAAATCCGGGATAACTGGCAATGGCGCGTCCAAGACGCCCCATCCCAACGATGCAGGCGTTCCATTGCTGATCCAGTCCGAGTCTCTTCTTGAGTTCCTCTGAAAGTCTGGCCACGTTGTATCCGCGTCCTTGTGTGCCAAACTTGCCGAAGTACGCGAGGTCCTTCCGGATTTGGGCGGGAGTGACGTGTAGCGCGTCGCCCAGTTGCTCAGAACTAACCATGTCATCGTCGTCTGTCGCGAGACCAGAGAGAACGCGCACGTAAAGAGGGAGCCGCTCTATCACTACATCAGGCACAACTACATCATTGGAATCGTTGTGGTCTGGTGTTTGTGAGCTTACTGTTGCCAAGTACCATGCCTTCCAACCGCGCTATCTCAGCACTCGCATGAGAATAGTAGTGTGTGCCTTATATCACAATCGGGAAATGTGCGGCAACAATATTTCTCAAAATCCCGCTCACCGCAGATGGGGAGCCCCGCCGGATAGGAGTTTGAAAATTGTACGTAGGCGTATGTAGATTGACCCTGGGGATACCCGAGAGTCACTCCCTGAAGGAGAAGCGTAGAAGAGTCCGGTCAATCATTGAGCGCTTGCGGGTGAGACACAAGCTATCCGTAGCTGAGACCGGCTTCCAGGATACCTGGCAGACTGCTGAGATTGGGATCAGTGTAGTGTCTGGAGATTCCACGATTGCCCGCAAGTTGATCGACGCCGCGATCGATTATGTTGAGACCGAAGTCCATGACGTGAGCATAATCGAAGAAGACATTGACGTTATTGATCTGACCTGAAGCTTCACAATCTGTATCAATTAGAGCTTTGCCAGTTCACTGGGAAAGCAAAAACCCCGGTCGTAATGACCGGGGTTTCTAATTTGGTACTTTCTCAGATGAGTTCAGAATGCCGTCATGCGGCAGCTTCGGAACCCGCGGTAGCGGTTGCTCGACCGTCTTCCTCACTTGACCCTCTGCTCTCGACCTTGTGAGACGAGATCAGGAATCCGCACTGGAGACATTCGAGGAACTTACCGTAGACATCTGATTCGTACTTGACGTCGCCCTCACATCGGGGACACGCCTTCAAGTACAACATCATTTCCTTGTAATTCCTTTCTACAGGTGACAACAACTGTCACCGTCATTTCAATGAACTGGTTCTTAGTTACTTGGTACTTGATTTGACCCAGGTCCCAATCTAACGTTGCTCAGTTCGCGACAAGATTGTACAACGTATTCTGTTCTGATGCACACAATAGGTAACCGATTCCGTAACAGGTGTGTTACGAATAAGTTTCGTGATTCTCAATCATCAGTGACCCCTATCGCAGCAGGACCCTTGACACGCTCCGTATCAATTCATAGGATTTGTCTCATATAAGAAGCAACTGGTGCTATACCGGTTTTGCATCTGAGATCACGGTATTTCCGAAATATGACCAATCCGAAGTCGAATCAATCCGTAACTGAGTGGCAGACAACGCTGCTCGGAACTTTGCTCGCGCATCCCTATCGGCAAGGCGATAGGGATGCGCGCCGAAATACGTCGAATGAAGTGGTTAAGGTACCGGAATCGTCATCAGAATCAGTCAGTGATGAAAATACTAGTGCATCGGGTCGTGTGACCGGCGTTTATATCATTAGCGTTGCGGCCCGGTTGACGGACATGCATCCGCAAACGCTGCGAAAGTATGAACGAGTGGGACTCCTTTCTCCAACACGCACTGGAGGAAGCCTCAGGCTCTATTCTGAGAACGATCTCGCTCGGTTGAGATTGATCAGAATTCTCACGGAGAAGTTTGATCTTAACCTCGCGGGTGTGCGGCTGGTTATGGAACTGGTTTCTCATTTGCATCATGTTCTTGATAATTTGGAATCTACAACTGAAATCTTAAGCACTCCTGAAGGAAACGCAGCGGTGCAAGAGTTGAAAGGAATACTGGAGAGCTTGGAAGTTGAGTGACCCGAAGGATGAGTTGGAACAGATAGAAGATGAAGAGCCGGAACCTGCCTCCGAAGGCGCTGAAGCCCCCGCTGAAGACGCTGAAGTTGAGACGGACGAGCCATCGCCTGATAGTGAGTTAGCGGAAGCTCTCCGTGAGAAAGATCAGTTTCGAGCGCTCGCACAGCGTGCTCAGGCAGACCTGGTCAATTTCCGGAGCCGTGTTGAAACGGAGAAGATGGAACTGGCTCAGCGCACCAAGGCGGGCCTGATCAGGCGGATGCTTGAGATCGCGGACGGCGTTGAAGCGGCACTTCAGGGAGATTCAACTAAAGACGTAGATGTTTCCTTCCTGCAAGGGGTGGAAGCGATCAAGCGCAGCTTTGATTCCGTTCTGAGCGGTGAGGGAGTTGAGCGATTCGAGAGTAAAGGGGAGAACTTTGATCCCCGGCTTCATGAGGCATTGCTCACTACTGAAACAGAAGATGCAGAGCCGGACACCGTCATCAACGTGATGCGCGTCGGATATCGGCATGGTGATGACATCATCAGGCCGGCGCTGGTGGAAGTGGCATCGAAGCCATCGAAGTAGTTGGTATGACTGCAGGCGTGAGAGCCTGAGGTTTTATTAGTCACAGTACAACAGATTCATGAAATGAGATCCCTGTCTAGATAAGGGATCGATAACAACAGGAGCACAGATAGAACATGGCAAGAGCAGTTGGGATTGACCTGGGCACCACAAACTCAGTGGTTGCGGTCTGGGAGGCAGGCGAGGCCCGTATCCTCGAGAACAACGAGGGGCGTCGCACGACACCGTCCGTAGTAGCGGTCAATCCAAAATCCGGCGAACGATTCGTCGGTGAACTGGCACGTCGTCAGTCGATTACCAACCCGGACAACACGGTCTATTCAGCGAAGCGATTCATTGGACGCAGGTTCGATGACCCGTCGGTCGCAAAAGACGTTGATATGGTTTCGTTCAAAGTCGTTGAAGCCAACAACGGCGACGCGTGGGTAGAACTCAACGGAGAGAAGGAAGCACCGCCTGAGATTTCAGCGATGGTGCTCCGGAAGCTGAAAGAGGACGCTGAAGCAAGGATTGGCGACACGGTCGATAAAGCCGTCATAACCGTGCCCGCCTACTTCAACGATAGCCAGCGTGAAGCAACAAAGGTTGCAGGCCAGATCGCCGGGCTGGAAGTGCTTCGCATCATCAACGAACCAACGGCAGCGGCACTTGCCTACGGGATGGAGAAAGAAGGCGATCGGACGATTGCCGTCTTTGACCTGGGTGGCGGGACGTTTGACGTGACCATCCTCCAGTTGGGCGATGGTGTGTTTGAGGTCAAGTCCACCAACGGTGATACGCACCTTGGCGGCGATGACTTCGACCTTCGGATCGTTGAGTGGGCGGCAGACGAGTTCAAGGCCGAGAACGGAATCGACCTTCGAACCGACAGCGCAGCTCTCCAGCGGCTACGGGTGGAAGCTGAGCGGGCGAAGGTCGAACTGTCCAACGTGGCGCAGACCGAGATTAACTTGCCGTTTATTACGGCTGATTCCGACGGACCAAAGCACCTGGCGCTTCCGTTGACCCGCACCCAGCTGGAGCGTCTTGTCGGCGATCTGGTGGACGGGACGGTAGCTCCAACGAAGCAGGCCATCACAGACTCCGGAATCTCAGCATCAGACATCGATGAGGTAATCCTTGTTGGTGGTCAGACACGGATGCCAGCCATCGTCGCAAAAGTGAAAGAGATCTTTGGCAAAGAGCCAAATCAGACTGTAAACCCGGATGAGGTGGTCGCTACCGGTGCCGCAATCCAGGCAGGTGTACTGCAGGGTGACGTAAAAGACATCCTTTTGCTGGATGTGACTCCACTGTCTCTGGGAATTGAGACCCTGGGTGGAGTCGGCACAGTCCTGATCCCTCGCAACACAACGATTCCAACATCGAAGTCAGAATCATTCACTACGGCGGCGGATAACCAGCCGTCAGTGGAAGTTCACGTCTTCCAGGGCGAGCGTCCAATGGCGGGTGAGAACACGTCCATCGGTCGGTTCATGCTGGACGGAATCCTTCCCGCACCTCGTGGCACGCCACAGGTGGAAGTGACATTCGACATTGATGCTGACGGCATCCTGAAGGTGTCTGCATCAGACAAGGCAACGAACAAAGAGCAACACATCACCATCGCTGGTCGGTCCGGACTGAGTGATGAAGAGATTGCAAAGGCCGTTGAAGAGGCTGAGAGCCACGCAGAAGAGGATCAGAAGCAGCGGGTGTCTATCGAGACCCGCAACGCCGCTGATAGCGCCGTCTACTCAGCTGAGAAGCTGATAGCGGATCAGGAAGATCAGATTCCTGATGACGAGATCAAGATTGCGATCACCGAGGCAATCGCCAAGGTGAAAGACCTGCTTGCGTCAGAGACGTCGGAAACGTCAGCGATCACCGATGCGGTCAATGAGCTACAACTGGAACTCCAGAAGGTTGGCCAGGCTGCGTACGCGGAGCAAGGCGCACCGCCACCCGGCGAAGAGGGCGGACCTGAAGACGGGCCAGAGGGTGATGACACACCGGATGACACCGTTGAAGGTGAGTTCCGAGAGGTCTAAGGCTTCCGGATTGAGCGCACTAAAATAGAACATCTTAGCGAGGCTCCATATTGGAGTCTCGCTTCGCGTTTGGAGTTAACGCTAGGCGCGATTAACTAAACGCGAATATTAACGAGCTCATCGACGCGTACACCCCGATCTTTGTAATCGTCTTCACGCCAACTGTTCTGGCGAACGGTCGGCTGCCTGAGACGAGCCCGGGGATCAGGATGAGCGTCATGGCGAGTCCTGCTGCCGTAGCTATCAGGTGAATCGACGATACGTCTGTGAAGAGCGCACCTTTTGTGTAGGCAAGGGAATCTGCCGACAGCACGATGCCAATATTAAACATGTTGCTGCCCAGCAAGTTTGACAGCGCCAATTCAGGTGCCCCAATTCGCAATGCAGCGATGGCCACGGAGAATTCGGGCAGCGTGGTGCTGATGGGTAGGAACTGCGCGCCAACGAAGCTAGAAGACCACCCCATTGCGTCCGACACGCCGTCGGCAGCGTTCGCCAGCCAGATACCACCAATCGTCACGATGGCAACGGCACCTAGGTAGCCGCCAATGTTATTCATGAGAGATCTGGATGGTTTCTTAAATGAGAAACCGGAACCAGAAGATTCGTCAGTTGATGCACCGGAACTGCTTTTTCTTCGCAAGGAGTTCAGAACGGAGCCAAGCTGACCAATCGTCCACAGGGCCGTGACAACGTATGCCACGATCATCGTGACAGGCAGGACGCGGATGATCCAAGAGGGCACTCCGAGCTCATCACGTCCCAGGATCAGCATGCCACCTGCCATGAGCAAGAGGATGACGCCTGCGGAACCCAACTGCTTTGTCTCAACGGTAGGATCTCGCAGAATTCCACGCCATTTGATGCCCAGAACTGCGATTACAAGCAGGTTCAAGCTGTTCGCCCCAAACGCGCCGCCCACTGCGAGGTCTGGTGAGTCTAAGCCTCGTATAGCGGTGATACCGGTTACCAGTTCTGGTAGCGAGGTGGCTGTGGCAAGGAGAATTACGCCAGCCCAGACCCTGCCTAGCCCGGTCTGCTCACCAATTGCGTCCCCAAATCGGACGAGCGTCCAGCCTCCGGCAAAAACAATGAGAGATGCGCCAAGGTACTGCAGCCACGCTTCAAGCAATGTTGTTCGTATTCTCCGTTTGGGTCTGTCGAGTCATTGGGGTGATATCGGGTGTTCAGGGTGGTCTCATGCAAAAATAAAGCCGCGTAATGCGGTGGCGACAATCAACTATCGCACTCTTCAGGCCATGACGAATACCACGGAAACGCCATTAATCGCGTAGTCAGGACCGTAACAACCTGTGTAAGAACCACTTTGCATGCAACTGGGATTCAGGTTAAATTCGATAGGTAGCAGTTTTGCAGGTGACTTGGTGCCCGAACAGTTGAACGTACTTGTCATTGATGACGATAAGGATGTGCTGGAATTCTTTCAGCACCAACTTTCGCGTGATGATTCATACGCCTTCAATCTCTGCCAGGACAGCAAGCTTGGCCTTGAGACGCTCTCTGAGAGTACGCCGGACATACTCATAATCGACTGGATGATGCCGGGTCAGAACGGCATTGATGTGCTTCGGGAGATTGATCAGAACCCGGAAATCGATGAGCCTGGATATATCACCATGATCAGTGGCGCACCAGATCTCGAATTGCTGTCAATGATAGCGATGGAACTCGGAGCTGCTGAAGTATTGCCTAAGCCCATGACCAAGAAAGTGGCAACGGCAATGTTGAAGCGGGCAGAGATCAGGATTGCTACCGGCGTTTAGCTGGCGACAGCCACTTCGCCTTGCTCAGTTTCAGTCGCGTTCTCAGACTCAACTCTCACGCCTGGGAGGCAGATTCCTACCACCCTGTCCCCATGTCAGGCTTGCTGAGGACGTCTATCGCCCCGCCATGTGCCTCTATGAGTGACTTTGTGAGCGCAAGTCCAAGCCCTGAGCCAACGATGCCCATATCAACATGGGTTTCGAGCCTGTAATAGGGCTCAAATATTTGATCTCTGGTGTCGAGATCAAATCCATCGCCTTCATCTCGGACGGTGACATAAAGATCGTCGTTCACAAGAGACGCTCTTACATGGACGGATGATTCTCTTGGTGAGTACTTAGATGCGTTGGTCAAGATATTGAGTAGCGCCTGCATCACGCGGCCGCGATCTACAAGGATTGTGGATTCAAGAAGATCAAGTTCCAGATCGAGGAACTGTTTGCGTTCTTCAAATGTTGGGCGGATGGTGTCTACGGTGTCGAGGATGAGCGCTGTTGCCTCATGCTCGCTCGTCTGTATCTTGAGGACGCCTGTCTGCACTTTATGCAGATCCAGAAGATCATCTACGAGTGCCAATAGGCGATGGCCATTCAGGCGCATCATCCGCAGATATTCCATCTGCTTGGGAGAAACGTCGTCGCCAGACTTGCGCTCCATGAGGTCTGCCAGGGCCACGATTGTGGTTCGCGGTGTACGGATCTCGTGTGCAACTACTGATAAGTAGCGCTCACGCTCTCCGCCCTCGGCCGCATCGCCGTGTGGCGTATTGATCGTCATGCTGTCCACTTCCAATCCATCCCAAGAAAAGCTCGGACCGTGTCCGGTACTTGCCCATGCCCAGTCCTTGCCAATGAAGGATGGTGTAACGGCACCTGGCCAACCATGGGTATAAGGGGCATTCCCAACGACGAGAACTTTTTATCTCAGGGTGTTAGCGGATGGAACATTACCTGCGTACTGAGTGTGACGGTACTTCTGTACTGCCGCTCGATAGGGCGTTCAAACTCCGCAGGGTTTCAGGCGGTGCAGAAGCGCGCGATGTGAAGCGCGCTTCGGTTCTCCGTCAACTTGAAAACCACGGAGCGCACAACGGATTGAAGGCCCGTTTCTGTCATTTCGAGGCTTGCCTCAATGTCTTCAGCCTCTACGCCCTCAGCGAGAAGGTTGAGTACGTTCTGCTCGCGCGTCGAGAGGCTGGTCAGCACTGGCCGAACCGGCTGTGCAGCCAGCCACGTTTGCCCAAGCACCTGCGCGAGCCGGGCGGCTACGTTTGGCATCCTGGCGACCATTCCGTAGATCGGGGCCGCACCGTGACATACCCGCTGCACCAGATCACCCAGCTCTGCGGCAGATGCCTCCTTGGAGGTGCACGCAACGGCTCCGGCCTCCAGACACGCATACACGTGAGCATCTGAGACAAAGTCGTAGAGACCAATCACTGGCAGCGTTGGAAGGCCGTCGTTGATAGCGGCGATGGTCTGCGCGCCCAGAAGGTTCGGAATCTCTATATCCACGAGCAGGAGATCCGGGGTGGACTCGACAAATGAGTTCACGGCTTCTTCAGCGGTGACCGATGAGCCTTTTATCTGGAATGATTCCAGGTCGCTGAGGGACTCGCTTAATCCTGAGACAAATATTTCGTCTCGGCTAATGACGTGGGCGAGCAGGTCACCCATCAGGCCGGCGAGTACTGTCCTGCGGAAGCCCCTTCAGATGGCATGTCCAGCCATCCGCTGTTGAGCGCCAGTACCACGGCGTGAGTGCGGTTGTTAGCGTGGAGTTTCGCCATGATGCCGCTCATCTGATTCTTGACGGTCTGCTCATTGATGCTAAGAGCTGCAGCGATCTGCTTGTTGCCATGGCCCTGAGAAATCATGCTGAGCACCTGGCTCTCACGGTTCGTGAGAGGGGAGACCAGCTTCTCTGTTTCGACGCCAGCGAGCGAGTAGCTCTCAAACTGCTGGATCATCTGACTGGCGACGCCCGGTCGAGCCTGGATGGACTCACTGATCAGGTTGGCTCCGTTGCCCACTTTTCTGATCTGCTCCAGCAGTGCTTCTGCCGGTGTGTCCTTGGGCGCGAATCCCGATGTACCAACTTTTACGCTCTGGAACACCTGAGTATCGTCTTCATACGGCGACAGAATTATCGTTGCGGTGGCAGGGTTTCGCATTCGAATCTGCCAGGCCACCTTCAAACCACGTTGGTGTGGCAGGCCAATGTCTACCAGGGCAACGTCAGACTGAAGCGCCTCAGCAACCTCAATAGCACTCTCCGGCTCACCGTCCCAGATTGAGTCGATGTCCTGCACGTCCTGAATAGCACGCGTGATTCCTCGGCGAAAGATTTCGCTATCGTCTGCTAGTGACCTTCTCCCCGATAACCGCGCCAACCTAAGTGTTAGTTTTCTGGGATGATTCCGGCCTCATACAGAGGAGATTCATTCCGTGAAAAGATCGAGATATTCGCAAGAACAGATCGCC
>Ga0114999_10000424_pt1 | contig 62818 bp, 68 predicted proteins | sample ArcticOcean_MG_C_3_FD_89820 | JGI IMG/M metagenome (GOLD analysis project Ga0114999, IMG submission 89820) | Marine microbial communities from western Arctic Ocean - ArcticOcean_MG_CB8_126 | ecosystem: Environmental > Aquatic > Marine > Oceanic | place: Arctic Ocean: Canada Basin | collected...
CCGGTGATGGGACACATGGGATTCGTATAATTCAAGAACCAGGCCTCTGGACAGACCTGCTCCATATCATGTGCAAAATCAAGAACAACGGGGGCAGTACGCAGCGTCCGGAAAATACCGCCGATACCGAGCGTGTCGCCGATGGTCTGACGGAGGCCATATTTTTTAGGCACCTCAAAATCAATCACCGTGGCAGGCTCATAGCCGCCGACCTGAATGGCATTCACCACATATTTGGCATCCTTGAGCGCCTCTTTACGCTGGTCAACACCTAAATGGGCCGTGATGGATGCCTTGCCGTTGTTGATGCTGCTATTCAAATTATCTAACATCATCTTCGACTCTTTCAGCCGGTCTTCATTCACATCGTACAGGGCGATGTCGGCATACTTGAGTGCGTCACTCCGCATGCAATCCCCAAGAATGTTCTTGGCAAAAACGCTGCTGCCTGCTCCCATGAAGGTTATTTTAACCATACGTGATTGTCCTTTTGTACGACCATCGGAGCCATGCGACAACATGCAGTCTGTTCATTTACGTATAACGACGACAAATCTCTCTGACATCTTGAAAACTATCTTTCGCCCCAGGAAAGGGTCCAATAAAATTCTACAGGGTCCGAAGTCAGGGAAGTCTGATCAATATGCACGATAGCTTCCTGTTCTAAGGGAATCAGATCAAAATTCCTATTTGAAATATTGACAAGCGCAGTACCTGGCGTACGTAAACTATCGGGAAAAAGAGCAATGTTCATTTCTAAAGGGTATGTTGTCGTCCTACTATTATTTTGTAATTTCGCGCCCCAATTAAGCCTTCCACTTCCAGGCGGCGAAAAGAGAATAGTAATATCCCATGTTGATATGTCCTTAATGGTAATAGCACTTTTGTTAAACACCCCTGCATTTTTGCCCTCAAACGACCCCCTAAGCGGACCAGGGCCAAGTGGATCACTACAAGCCAGGAACAAAGGGATTAAACAGATTAACCAGCGCATAACACACTCCTTGTAAAATAAGGGACTGAATCGATTTTCCAACTGTAGGTCGTTCTCTGAGTTTTGTAGATGACCATATTGAAATATTTAACCATACAATCATCCGTAGTATAGTAAAACTGGGCCTTGGTGTCAAGATGCGATACAGGGGACTCTATATCTTTTCCAGACCTCGCCTATCGAAATTGCTTCAAATACATATCGAGGAAGAGCGGCACAAGGCCATAGTCTTTCTGGGCGTTGATCAGAAGGACGATACCAACACCACGGTCAGGCAGAAAGGCGATTTGAGAGCGATATCCCCGTAGACCACCGCTGTGGAACACGAGTTTTTCATCCGTATAATTAAAGATGCGCCAGCCCATACCGTAATGCGCTCTTCGAATACGCCGCCACCAACCGTACCGCCAACGTTCACGACGTGTTCGGATCTGAGGTTCACTGACTTTCGCGATGACACGGGGGGGAATGACATCCGGCATCCCGCCCAGTACAGCACATAGCCATTGGGCCATATCGGTAATGCTGGCATTAATACCAGCGGCCGGTAGCGCATTGTAATATGCCATTTCGATGCGCGTTGGTGTCCATCCCCATCGACGACGTACGTGAGGAGAGGCTCTGTTCTCGTTGGCCATCAGCGCCGCACCGCTCACCGAGGCGGTACGCATCCCCAATGGTTTGAAGATACGTTCCTGAAGTAACCGGTTATAGGAAACCCCGGATGAGGCGTGAATAATATCGCCAATGAGACTGTATACCACGTTCTGATAACTGTAACAATTCCCCACCTCGCACGACATCGGGACATCCCGCAATGAACGAATCAGAAAATCCAATGGCATGCCGGCTTCCAGTCGATCATCGTAGGCATAGGGTGGTAATCCTGAGGTATGGCTCAAAATATGACGAACCGTGAGCTGTTCCGTAGCGAGCGAGTCACTCAAGACAAGAGAACGGACATACTGGACAGCCGGATCGTCCCAGCCCAATTTATTTTCGTCTACCAGCAAACCTGTTAAAATAGACGCAAACCCTTTAGATAGGGAGGCAATCCGAAAAACCGTATGCTGATCAACCATCTCATTGCTACCGACTCTCCGAACACCGTGACTCTTGATATAAACGACGCGACCGTCTCTTACGATCGCGATGGCCGCTCCGGGCGCCGCGTCCGCATCCAAAGATTTCTCAGCCGCTTCATCATACTGCAGCAGGAGTTGTGTAAATTGCACAGCGGTACTGTCAACCGCATACGCCGGGAGGCGTGTGAATAAGGTCAGGAGAGCAGCGATGAAAAACGATACACGGTACATAGGCAAGGCCTAATGAGGATGAACGGCTGATGGCGTATGACGCACAATATCAAAGAAATCATACAACCCGTTACCCGCTATTAATAACCTACATTTTGAAATGGGTATCACAAGTTTTTACTTTGAAAAATCGTCTACCGGAGTCGAAAGGGAAGGGTGACCGTAGCTATTCTGTCGTTGGTCTCTTGAACCGGTTTAAATCCCCAGAGGGTAGCGGCGGAGGCCAGACAATCGGCCAGACCTCTGTTGCCCGTGGTGTTATCTATGACCTCGGCATGACGAACACGCCCACTGGGTGTGATGGTGAGGTTCAGGGTAACCGTACCTTGCAGATCAGGGTTGTCCTTGACAAAAGAAAAACAGGGGCCGATCAGATGGAAATTCTTACGGACGCCTTCTCGAATAGCGGTCTCAGAACGTTCAGAAGGGACGACATCCGGGGGACTATCCTGCAAAAGGTCCAATGAGGGGGGTTGATTGGATATTCGTAACGTATCCAGCGATGTTTCAGGCCAGGTAATTTCCGTCGGCTCGAACGTGACTGATTGCGGGGTGGTCCCTGCGCAGGACATAGTCAGGCAGGCTAAGAGATAGAAAAACCATCGTTGCATCGCGGACGGTCCTTTTGCGAAACTGGTGACGGATTCGTGAATTTGGTCAAGAGAAATGCAGGTTGGACGGAAGGATAGGAGAATAGTGGTGGATAGGAATACTTTGCCTATGGTTCAATAACAAATCCTGCCTGTGGAAAATACCAGTCGGATGAAAACACTGGAGACAGGTGAACTTTTTTCATTAGAACAAATGAGATGCAATGCTACAACATTCAGTTGACATTTCTCGTGGTAATATACGCAGAAAAGATATCGACAAAGCTATCTTCCATCAAGGATTCCTTTCTAAGGAAGATAATAAATACCTTGCGGGTGTCTGCAAATCCATATGACCTTTTATCATGTTCTTATCCTCTTTAGCCAGAATACTTTACCTCGGAATAAGTAAATACACCTTTCCCTTTTTCTGAAAGCGAATTTCGAGAAGAAAGCCGTTGACTTTTCCGCATCCATTCTTAGCCTTCATATAGTACGTCTCCGCTCTAACCCCATAACAAGGTAACAGAAATATGTCTACGTTTTTTACCCGGTTTCCAAGTCTTTTGGTTACGGTGTACATCGTCCTATTTCCAATGGCCATCCAGGCACAGACCTCCCGCGTATCCCCACTGCCAGAAGGTTTTTCGTACCTCGAAGAGATCATCCCGAATATCAGGATTGAGCTGCATTATTATGCCGAAAACAACTTTATTGGAGCCCCCATCGATGGCTACCTGGCTCCAAAGGGCATCATGACTACAAAAGCAGCGCATGCACTTAAAAAAGTCCAGGCGGCATTACAACCATTTGGCCTCGGACTTAAAATATTCGACGCCTATCGGCCACAACCGGCGGTGGATCATTTTGTACGATGGGCGGAGGACCTGTCGGATACGCTTATGAAAGCGACCTACTATCCCGATGTAAAAAAGCAGCATCTGTTTAAAGCGGGCTACATTTCAGCGAGATCAGGACATAGCCGCGGCAGTACGGTGGACCTGACGATCATATCTCTGAAAGAACGGCGGGCGGGGGATGAACTCGATATGGGGAGCCCCTATGATTTCTTCGGCGTGGAATCGTGGCCGGATCATGCTGAATTATTACCGGAACAGAGCGCCTATCGTCTACTGCTCAAGACACTGATGGTCCAGCACGGATTTAATCCGTATGATAAAGAGTGGTGGCACTTTACACTTTCACATGAACCTTTTCCGGATACCTACTTCAACTTTCCAGTACGATGAAACCATTGACCCGAAAAATTAACGGGAGATCATGACGAACAGCATTTTCAAGGGACATCAGGCCCGGATATGTGGATTATTTATATGGGCGCTATGCTGCCTATCCAGCGGAAGCTTGGCTTTCTCAGATCCAACCCAGAATCAAGCGACGACATCCAACCCCGTTGTCATTATCACCAAACAGAATCCACCTCCGTTGTCCTCTCATGTCATGACCTACCACCATCGGCTTGGTATGGTCGTCCTGTTCGGCGGATCTGATCCCGATCGGCGATTATTGAATACCTTGTGGGGATGGGACGGTACAAACTGGCATGTGCTCTCTGAGGAAGGGCCAGCACCCCGTATTCACACAAGTATGGCTTACGATAAAAAAAGGGACCGGCTGGTGATCTACGGCGGTGTAAAAAGCCGTGAAGAAAGCTTCGGCGATATCTGGGAATGGGATGGGGAGACCTGGCAGGAACAAACCCTTTCCTCTGCCAGCCCCGGCATCCGGGATCACCACGCGATGGTCTTTGACCCCATAACCGAGGCCGTACTCATGTTCGGTGGTCAGGACGCGTCAGATAGCTATCCACCCGACACCTGGGCATGGGATGGTAATCAATGGCGACAACGCGCCACCGAGGGGCCGGAGCCACGCAGTACCCATCGTCTGTCGTACAATACCGACCAAAAACAGGTGATGCTCTTCGGCGGCTGGGGCAAAGATTATCTACTGGATGACACATGGATCTGGCGCGGCTCAAGTTGGTTCCTGTTAGAAGACCAGGGACCTTCCGCCCGAGGAGCCACCCGATCCGCTTACGATCAGGCCAGAAAACAACTCGTGCTCTTCAGCGGGTTTGTAGATGGACAGATCAATGGGGAAACCTGGGTGCATGCACAGAACGGCTGGCGTGAACTTACCGTCACCGCCCCACCACCCAGAAATGTGCATGCTATGGCGTATGATCCGATCCGTAAACACGTCGTCCTCTATGGTGGGATCGGTGCATCAGGCCGAGTGGGCGACCTCTGGGCGTGGGATGGTAAAGCGTGGATTGAGAAGTAAGCTACAAAGTCACTTTAAAGACGCAATACCTTGCGTCTCAACATTGCGTCTCCAAACCGCCAATCCCTATCCCAGCCTACTCAACCGATGCAGGTCGATGTCATGACGCGTCTGGCCATCCAAGAGCAGATCCGCCATAATCTCTCCAACCACGCTACAAAACTTGAACCCGTGTCCCGAACACGGAGACGCCACAAAAACCTGAGGACACTCGGGATGAACGTCGAGGATGAAATTTTCATCGGAGGTGTTGGTAAACATACAGGTAAGCAGGCTCATGGTTGGACCGGCCCCATCAGGGAAATGACGTTCAGCAAAGTCTCGTAAAAGCGCTTCGTCGCGGGCATTACTCATACGATCAAAGTCGTCCGGATCAACAGCTTCCTCCAGATGATGAAAACATCCGAATTTGAAACCTGGAATGCCGTAGACCGGAAAGCCATAAAATCGTCCTTCCGGCACGGTTAAGTTAAACACCGGAAACCGATCCGGTTGGAACCATTCGGGCCGCTTCGGCTGCAGCCAGGCCAACACCTGACGTTCGGGCGTAAGATGTGGCTCTAGTACGCCGGCCATCTTGCCGGCCCAGGCGCCTGCGGTGATCACGATCTGATCTGCCGTATACACCGCTTTGCCTGTCGTTACTTTGATGAGATCTCCAACAGGTTCCCAGCCTGCAACCGGCTCACAGCCGTGGATCTCCGCGCCCCGTGCCTGCGCTGCGTTAACATGGGCGATAATGCAACGCTCGGGGACAAGAAAACCGCCATTGGGCTGAAAAACCGCCATCGTTTCCTCTGGAAGCTGATACCCCGGATAACGCCGGGTTATTTCCCCATTGGTGAGCACCTCATGGGGCAGACCATGCTGTTCACATGATTTTAAAGACCCCTTAAAAATCCAGTCATCGGCTGGACCGGCATCAAGAGAACCAGTGATATGCAGCAAAGACTCGCCAGCATGCGCTTGCAGTTCACGCCACAATTCGTACGCCCGTTTCAGAAGCGGTACATAGGAAGGATGCTCATAATACGCCAGTCGGATAATCCGCGTATAGCCGTGGGAGGAGCCCATCATATGCGGAATACTGAATCGGTCCAGACCCAGTACGCGACGACCACGGCCAGCCAGATGATAGGCCGTGGCACTGCCCATACCACCTACGCCGATCACGATCACATCATAATGCGAAGTGTTGTGTATCATAAAATATCATCATCCTTTATATGGTGCAACGCCAATGCAATCAGACTAACCCACGCCAATCCTTTAAACTCTCCCGCTTTCATCGCCGCATGAATTTCCGGCAACCTGAGATGAAGAAGTTCCTGCACCTCCAGATCTCCATCTACCGGCGCTTCCGCATAACGGGCGCCACGAGCGAAAAACAGATGGGCTTTTCCTGCGCCACGGTTCATATCTACGGCATACGTACCCAGCGAAATCCACGCCTCAGCTTCATAGCCGGTTTCTTCCCGTAATTCCCGTTTCGCGGCTTCAAGCGGCGGTTCACCAGGTTCTATAAACCCGCCGACCGGCGCCACCGCCAGGCTGTCCAGGGCATATTTTGTCTGACGAAACACCAGATATTCACCTGTAGTTGTTTCGGGCAACACGTTAATATATTCCGGGGTATCCACCCATGGCCAATCCTGAATCACCCGGCCATCCGGTAATTCTACCGTATGCAGCTCGAGATTGATAAACGGATGGGTAAATACCGTCCGCCGTTCATGCGTTTTCCAGGCTGTCATGATTGTAAGGGCTCCTTGCCCGCCTCCCGGCTCTATCCCTGCCATCACCGGCGTCGGTCTGCTGAAAGTAGATCGGATCCTCATACCATTCTGTGGTCAAATTTAACCGCAGGCCTGCCCCGCACCGGACATCCGCCTCAGAATTTGACATGGGTATCCTTTGCGGGATAACACGCACAATGATAGAGGTTTATGCGGATCGGAACGGATGAGGCCCTCGGTATCCGAAACTAATAAGCCCCTGTGCGAAATGCAAAGACATTTTAAACCCGGTACTTCCGCGCTGGACGGAAAATAAGAAACCAATATGAAAGAGATCCGCCCCGGAATTTTATGCATTCGCCAGCCCTTCAGTAAATATATCTAAAAAAATCGCTCCCATGAGCCGACATTATTAATACCCGTACTTTTTCGGTATGAATCGAGCCTTAAAAAATCGGATAAGGCGATCAACGAACCGGACTGAGGCGGGTATCGTCTTGAAAAGTGAACCCCGGAGGGCTCGATGTGGCCCGAGGGGATCATCAAACTTGAAACGTTTTGGAGCCCCATGCAACGACTCACTCTTATCTTATCCCTCTATATTTACATACTCCTCATACCCTCGTTTTCCATTCAAGGCCAGGAAATCGTTTATGTTCAAACGTCCATCCATCCCATGCACGATGGGACGCAACTAATTGAGGAGAGAGGCCATATTATGCTGCCGTTGGGCGACCAGATGGTCGAAAAAGGTTTTGTAGTCCGCTATATGGAGCAAGCTGTACTCTGGAACGGCAAACTGGTCGTCGGCGCTCATGCCGGTGCTGGCGGACCGTGGTTCTGGAGCGGGACCTGGGGAGATAACGCCGGGGATACCATGATGGACGACGCCATCGGTAGACACGTCTTGTCTCAGGGATATGCGTATGCCAGCTTCGATCGGGATGGCGTGACGGATGTCCATCAGGGTTTGGCCATGACCAACTCCTTTACCCGATTTGTTCAGAAACGGTTGAGGAGCGCATTCGACCGACCGGTCGCTCAGACCTATCTGGTCGGGATGTTGGATGGGGGGGCGATCGCCCGTTTTGCAGCGGAGTCGGCTGACGCGCCCTACAACGGGATCATGATCATCGCCGGCAAGGGCGGCGATCCCGGCAAGGGGCTGGAACGAAAAGCGGCGCAGGCTGGTCTCTGGCCGCAGATTGATCCGCGCGTGATAGATGACCCGGATAAAGTGACGGGGTCGGTCAGAAAGTACGCCGATGTCACGGGGACGCCGATCATAGCGAGGAAGTTTTGGATCTACGGCGGCGTGCATGCCAACCTGGACGATCTGCGTCGAGAATTGGGCTCTATGGGCCTGAATGATATCACAGACAAGGCCCTTCAAAAATTCCGTGTTGATACTTATCGAAAACAGGCGGTCTTTATGGGACGTTTAGCGGCCCGGACGCCAACCGGCCGGATTCGTATGTCTACCATAGAGCTTGTCGGTACCTATGATGATGTGGTCCTGAGGGAAGTGTTAGCTTATAAGGGGCGTGTCAAGAATAGCGCGCCGGACAGGCATCGATTATATCGGATCGAAGGGGCCTGGCATATCTCTGGCGATGATGAATCCATAGAATCGTTTATTATCCAGATGCGACAAAAGGGTGTGGGTGTGGATAAAACCCGCGTATTCTGGGATACGCAGCACGCTTATCGGCCTTATGTGCAACAGATCTTAAAACAACTCGACGCCTGGGTGGTACAAGGTATCGAGCCGCCCGAAGATCGTCTGTACCCAGGAGGAAAAAACAACACGGTGGTATACCAGGGGACGCCATCCGACCATCAACCCGTAGATCCGTCCGTATCGCTCCCCTTTGTCTTACACGGCAAGAAAATGACCGATGCGTTCAAAAAAATGCTGATCGAAGCACCCAAAACAGCGCTGGCGATCCACAACAGCCATGTGGACTCAGACCATTTGATGCTGACGATATTACTCGCCCATAATCAAGAGATCGATGTCGCACTGTATTATATGGGCGTGGATATGGATCTGATGACCAAAACGTACGAAATTAAAACGGGCTATCGTATCCAGGATGCCTATGACCTGCGACGTTCGATGGAGGCCTGGTGGCACGTGAATACCCGGACCCCCATTGACGGTGAGAAAACCCGTAAGGGGCGCTTGTTTGTGGCCAGCCCGACTGCCCTTGGACTTATGATTAAGGATACGCTCCGGGTGATTCCCAGGGAGGAAATGGTCGATGGCGTCATTCTTCGCGAAGGGGATGGAGGCATCGTATCCATCATGGAAGCACGGGAATTCCAGACGCTTCAACGGGGCCGGTGGATGGTTATTACACAACAACCGTTGGACGGAAGACGGCTTCATGAAGGACAACTGATCCAGCAGAACCAAAAGGGCATTGACCTACGCATAGGAAATGTAGATCGTCACATTTCGGTCGAGGCCATCCATCTGATGACCATCAAGAGCAGGCAGACAGAGAAAAATCTGCCTGCGTCACCGGGGGATGTGTTTTTGACAGAGGAGTACTATCATACCCTTAAAGCGGCGGCTCTTGAAGCAGAAGCCATGGGGAACGAAGTGATAGACGTCAAACACCTGTTTCTGGCGCTGACAAAATTGACGCGGCAACAGGCCGCCGAAACCCTGTCGGCGTTTAATGTAGATTATGAAGAAGCAAAAAAGACGCTCGAGGCATTAGAACATTGAGCCATCGTTTATTTAAACATTTACGTCATCTTAACCGATTCAGATAATCCAACTGGAGTGTATTCATGCCTGACCCATCTGAACACTGCCTCAACGAATCCGATTGTCTGGATACCGTGGAGACCTCACGTCGTGATTTTATGAAGCGGGGCCTGGCGGCGATGGGGGGCCTGGCGGCCTTGTCGCTGGCAGAGGTGGATGAAGCACATGGCGAGGTAAAAGCGCCAGGGCTTGGCCGACCCAAAGGACCGGATGATGAGGCGTACTGGTCACAGGTTCGCGCCCTGTTCCATTTTGAACAGGGCCTGACTTATATGAATAACGGCGGTCTGGGGGTGCCTCCTATGTTCGCTGCCGAGGCGGTTTGTGAAGGTTATCGCCAATTCTCCAGATTAGGAGATGGGGCCAAAGACCCGGCCTATGATCTCATCACGGAGCAAGTTCGTCCCCGTCTGGCAAAGTTTATCGGGGCCTATCACAATGAAATCGCATTGACCCGTAACGCCACCGAAGGATTGAATACCATCGCCAACGGGATCGACATGAAGCCGGGCGATGAGGTGTTGACCAGCACGCATGAACATCCGGCCGGGCTTGATCCCTGGTTGCTCAAAAGCAAACGCTATGGGATGGTTGTGCGGCAGATTCGCATACCGAGCCCGCCGGAGAGCAAAGAACAGGTGATCGATCTATTTCGAAAGGCCATTACGCCCAGGACCAAAGTCCTCTTCTTCAGTCATATCACTCGTGGCCCGGGGTTGCTGTATCCAGCCAAAGAACTTTGCACGATGGCCCGTGAACACGGCCTTATTTCGGCGGTCGATGGGGCGCAGTCGATCGGGATGACACCGCTGGATCTACACGATATGGGATGTGACTTGTTTGCCACAAGTCTGCACAAATGGATGCTGACGCCCGTCGGTACCGGCTTACTTTATATCCGTCGTAACTTCCAACAGAACTTCTGGCCGCTCTGGGCGGGGAACGGCAATCGCCCCTGGGATCGGGACGGCGCTGCGGCCTTTCAGCGGTATGAAGCCATAGGGACCTATGAGCAGCCGGTTCGAACAGCTGTCAACGTACTCCTGGATCTTTTTGATGAGATTGGCTTCGAACACATTGTAGACCGAAACCGGATGCTGTCCGACTATCTGAAGGTGGCATTACAGAAACTGACCAGGGTAAAGCTAATGACCTCTACATCCCACGAATTGTCCAGCCCTAGCATAACCTCTATCGAAATCGATGGGATGGGTGCCTGGGAAATCTATAATCGGCTTTCAAGCGAATTCAACATCAAAACCAGCACGGGCTATGCAGATGGTAACAATCTGATTCGTATCTCCACGCATTGCTACAATTCGAGACAAGATGTGGACGAACTCATAGCCGCCCTGAAATACATGATGCCCATGACCTGACCTCGATGCTTTTCGGGGAGCCCGGTTTGGCACGCCATTTAGATCGGAACAACCAGCTTAAAACCTTGGCCGTGCACGTTTCTGACCTCGATGGCCGGTCATCGGAGAAGTATTTGCGCAGCCTGGAAATAAACCCATCCATGCTACGCCCCTTCACCCCATGTGCTCTACCATTTTTCCGACCGCATGGGTAGACATCGCCCTGCTCTCCCTGTTTATAAGCCTCGCTTTTGCTGCTGCGTTTGCCACCTTTTTAAGATATGACGTCCGGTGAATAGTCTTGATGCCCTCCAAAGGGGTGTATCAACACCGTTCTTATGAACCTGGTTGTGACCAGTCGAAGGTCTTAATATCTCTACATTACGTCTTGCCCAATCCTTGCCATATCGATAATGAAACCCCCTCAGTCCCCGTAAAACATAACAAATTTATATACCTTGACATAGCAACCCAATAGGGGTGAATTGACCAGCTCACCAACTCACCACCTCACCATCTCACCAACTCACCAACTCACCATCTCCATGCCCCACCGCTTTGTAAAACCCACCTTACTTTTTCTCGCCAGTCTCACCGTCGTCTCCGGTGCAGCCGTCTCACCGGCACTGCCACAAATGTACGAAGCCTTTAAGCACCTGCCACAGGCGGACTTGCTGGTCCGGCTTGTGCTGACGATGCCCGCTATTTTTATAGCCGTCCTGGCGCCGCTGGCGGGTATATTGATCGACCGCTTCGGTCGAAAGCCGATATTGGTGATTTCTTTAGCCCTCTATGGCATCGCAGGGACCTCCGGCGTCTTTCTGGACAACCTGACCGACCTGCTGATCGCCCGGGCCTTTCATGGGATTGCCATAGCCGGTCTTATGCCAGCCGTTACTACGCTGGTCGCCGACTATTTTACAGGGGAAGAGCGCACCCGGTTCATGGGGCATCAAAGTGCTTTTATGGCGCTGGGCGGCATGGTGTTTATCATTGCGGGTGGCTGGTTAGCAGACTTCAGTTGGCGGGGGCCATTTTTGGTCTATGCGACGGCGTTCTTACTTCTTCCGATTTCTATGTGGGTCTTGCATGAACCCGATCATATAGCCGACCAGGGGACGGAGCAGGCGATTATGGACAAGCCGTTCAGACCATCCATTGTGCTGATTATTTACACAACTGCTTTTCTCATTATGGGCCTTTTCTATATGATTCCCGTTCAATTACCCTTTTATCTTCGTCAGGACCCTTCCGTCAGTAATTTGATGGTCGGTGTGGCGATCGCATCGTATACGGTCATGGCCGGTATGCTCTCACTGGGGTATCGGTGGGTGAGGGCAAGATGGAGTTTTCCCTGGATCTATGCGATAGGATTTACGTTTATGGGGCTCGGGTACGGTGTGGTGGCCCTGTCGGACTCCTATGCTCAGGTCATGGGGGGCATGTTGCTCAGCGGTGTCGGGGGTGGATTCCTGTTTCCAAATACCGGACTATGGGTAGCTGCCGTGGCCCCGGCACGGCTACGCGGCAGATTGATGGGTGGACTGACGACCGCTTATTTTCTGGGACAGTTTTCTTCCCCTTTCCTCCTGCAACCGCTGACCTCTGACGGGTCATTGGGCCTGGCCTTCGGTCTGGCCGCTGTCTTTATGGGTGGATTAGCGTGTATTTTTGGCCTGGGCCACTGGTGGGTGAAAAGGGAGATAAAGTTGTCTCCGTAGCCCTTTATCCCCACCTTTTACGTGCCCCAGATTGCCTACTCATACCTTAGGGCAATGATCGGATCAACCCGCGTTGCTTTGCGTGTCCAGCACCGGCACCGGCGTAAAACCGGGGCGTTTCATCAACATCCGAGTGCCATACCCGAAATCCTGTTACAAGGTATCCATCATGCCTCGTGCATATTTATATTGGCACAGTAGAGACGCAAATCATGCGGCTCTACTACAATTTTAATCCCTAAGAAAGATGTGTCTACAATGCCCGTAAGACCGACCTGTCATATATTTGGCTGGGCACTATCTCACTAAAAAAAACCACCCGACCACCCCACGTACTAAAAAAACGTAGAAACTTCGCAGGATTTTGTATAAAATAAGACTGGGTTCCTGGTTAAGAACGCAACAGACGACACAAGGTAGCAGCGATGAAATCCAATCGTAGATATTTAATTATCGTCCTGATCGTTTTTTTACCTCAAACGCTGAAGGCAGCAGATATGATCCGTTTCCAGGCCGTAAGCGACAGCAGCAGCCGTATTCAAATTGATGGCACCTCGACGCTTCATGACTGGACGGTCATCAGCCGGATAGCCAGGGGTTATATAGACCTATCATCTAATGTGTGGGCCGGAGCCCTGTTCAACAAAGCTTCGTTATCGGACACAGCCCTGGTACCTGCTACGGTTCACGTCGAAATTCCGGTCCTGTCGCTTCAACATGAAGGGGATAAAGAAGGCCTGGAAGAAAGCATGTATAAAGCACTGAAATCCAAGGACTATCCGAACATCACCTTCCATCTGACGCTGGGACGACGACTGCCCGCAACGTCGATGGATCAAGTCCGTATTACCGGTTCGGGTAATTTAACCATCGCGGGTACCGGCCGATATATTGATTTGACCGTTGATTTAATCCGGGTATCCGATCAGAGGCTCAAAGTGATTGGTGAAACGACCCTGAAAATGACAGACTACAACATTAAAAAACCCAAAGCCATGATGGGGATGATCCGCACTGGCGCGGAGGTGACCATCCGTTTCGAATGGGTGACAGAGAGAAGTAAGGGAGAAAGTGAGAAAGTGAGAAAGTGAGGATGCTGGCTGACCGGGTTCGCTGTATTTACTCTGATAAACGTAGAATAAAGTTAAATGCCTTATCATTTTTCCGTGCGTAGATCCAACAAAAGATATGAAATAAATCATAATCCACGACAAAAATTCAATCTGTCATCTGGACCGAACATAGAGAGTGGGTGGAGGGAAATAGAGGCCTTCATTTTCAGGAAATTTCTATTTTTTGTCGTGTACTATGTATGAAAATAAATATAATTCAAGATCTCGAAGCAGGCACAGAATCCTGCCCACCTGCCCACCTGCCCACTTGCCCACCTGCCCACCTGCTGACCTACGAGGCCCCCATGTCCCTACGTGCACTCTCACCACTCGACGGACGCTATGTCGAGCAAGTTAATGTATTATCCGCCTATTTTTCCGAATGGGCTCTTATAAAATATCGAATTTATGTGGAAATCGAATGGCTGATCACCATGGCCGAACGGCCAGAGATCACCCATGTCCGCCCGTTCACAGGCGATGAGACCGAGCTCCTGCGAGCCCTGGTCATCGATTTCGACGACGAACAGGCGAAACAGGTCAAGCATATTGAGCAAACGACACGCCATGATGTTAAAGCTGTCGAATACTATATCAAGGCACAGATTAAGGAGACCTCACTTGAAGAGATCAGTGAGTCGGTACACTTTTGCTGTACCTCCGAGGACATAAACAATCTGGCCTATGCCCTGATGCTCAGGGACGGCATACAGCAAGCGTGGTTGCCGCGGGCCCAGGAACTGATCGACGCCGTTGCGGAACTGGCGCAAGAGACCGCGGACATGCCGATGATGAGTCACACCCACGGCCAACCCGCAACCCCTTCCACCGTCGGTAAAGAGATGGCCGTATTCGTTGCCCGCTGGCAGCGTCAATACCGGCAGGTCGAGCAAGCAGAATATCTGGGCAAATTTAATGGGGCCGTGGGGAACTACAACGCCCATGTCGTGACCTATCCCGAGGTTCCGTGGGAGGCCGTTTCCCGCCATCTTATCGAGGACCGGCTCGGGCTGACCTTCAACCCGATTACCATACAGATTGAGCCACATGATTACATGGCTGAGTTGTTCCATACCCTCATACGATTTAATACCATTTTACTCGACTTTGACCGGGATATGTGGACGTATATATCATTCGGCTACTTTCGGCAGAAGGTGGTCTCCACCGAAGTCGGATCGTCCATCATGCCGCACAAAGTCAATCCGATTGACTTTGAGAATTCGGAGGCCAATGTAGGCGTCGGCAATGCCTTGCTGGGCCATCTGGCGAGCAAACTCCAGGTATCCCGACAACAGCGAGACCTGACCGATTCATCTGCCCTGCGCAATATCGGCACCGCCATTGGGCATTCGCAACTGGCTTTGCAGTCCTCAATTCGGGGTGTTGGTCGCGTTGAGGTAAACGAGGAAGCTTTAAAACGGGATCTAGACAACGCCTGGGAGGTACTGGCCGAAGCCGTACAGATGGTCATGCGAAAAGCCGGCCACGCCAACCCCTATGAGCAGATGAAGGCCCTAACCCGTGGTCAGGCCATCACGCAGGAAACGATGGAAACGTTTATCCGGGATCTATACCTGCCGGACGCCGATAAAATCCGGTTGTTATCGCTAACGCCGGCAGCCTACATCGGTCTGGCGACGGAGTTGGTCCGGCATATCAAGTAGAGCGAACCTATATGTTCGTCCTGAAGATACCATCACACGTAACCGACCATCGATCATCCATGAACAATAAAGCGGTATTTTTTGATTTAGACGACACGCTATGCCACGCGGCCCGAGCCTGGCGAAAAGCAGAACAGGAGACGTTCGATAGCCTGATGTTATCCTTCCACCCTGATTTAACGGAACTTAATGTGCGGCGCGTATGGGAATCAGTCCATCAGGATCTCTTTGCGCAGCTGGACAACCATCTGATCAAGATGGCGGATGTGCGCGACCTCCGATTTAAAAGAACGCTGGATGAACTGGGGATCTCGGATCTGACGTTGGCCGATGAATTGAATAAACAATTATCGGTGAAACGATTGGCCTATATGACCCTCCGCGACGATGCCCTCGACACATTGACCACGTTGCGTGCTACCTGTCATATCGGTATAATCACCAACGGTGCGGCGGATGAGCACCCGGATAGTCAGTACTCGGTGGCGAAACAGTTGGACCTGTTTCCCTATATTGATTCTTTCTGGGTATCGGATGAGGTCGGTTTTAGAAAACCAGAAACTGAGATTTTTCAAGCTGCGCTGGATCATATCGATATTCAGGCCCACGAAGCTGTGTTTGTAGGCGACTCCCCCTCAAAAGATATGGCAGGTGCCAATCGAACCGGTATGGTCAGCGTGCTGATTACTGCGTTATCCGAGCCACCGGTACCAGCCTCGAATGATGAGCGCCCGGATCATATCATCCGGCATCTCCCCGAACTGCATCAGGTTGTGTAACTATCTCAGATAAAATGCTCAAGGAGCTATGGTCTGATCTCTGTTACAAACTCTTCTTCCATCAGGCCGAAGACCAACATAGGACTTAGATCAGCGAGGCGTTGAAGCACCTGTGTAAAGGCGGCAGAGGCCAGGTTCATAGCATGACCCCGAGCGAAGGCCTCTTTCACGACATACCCTTGCAAAAAGCACTTCGGAAAACAAAGCAACTGAACCCCCAGCACGTTCGCCTTCCTGGCATACCTTTCTATCCATGACAATGCGCCGTCCACGTCCTCGCGGATATCTGGTACCTGACAGGCCGGAATTTTGATGATATTTACGACAAATATCACCTTTGTCTTCAAGACTTACGGGGCTGTCGTCGAAGAGGACGCGAAGATACGGGAGAACCTGACCTGAGTAGTATCGCTCCTGAGTATCCCAGAATATGTAATCGAATGGCAGAAAATCCCGCCGAGTTGGACGCCCCGTAACAAGAGCGGTCAGTAGGATTGACGCAGGAAGTTGCATGTCTAAACTCCGTTTCAGTATTTTCTCAATAGAACGTTATTGGCACTGGGATAGTCATGTGAATTAAAGAAAATATCATCCTTTAAATTATGCTGGCCATCAGAAGCGTGGGTTTTCTGTAAGATGTATAATATAGTTGACATAATTTTATTAAATGTTATATTAATTCATAATTAATACAGAACTATTTGTACCGGCTTATCTTGATCACCGGCTTTAAAAACAGGATTCATTATGTCTCGTGCTGTCATTATTGTCTGGTTCCGTCAGGATCTGCGTGTCATCGACCATCCTGCACTGACGGCAGCGGTAGACCGAGGCGATGTCATCATTCCAGTCTATATATGGTCTCCGGAGGAGGAAGGGAACTGGCCTATGGGTGCGGCGGGCCGCTGGTGGCTGCATCACGCACTGGCCCGTCTCGACGAAGCCTTGCAAGGTCTGGGGTCGTGCCTTGTCTTGCGAAAGGGCACTTCACTTGAGGTATTGCGGACACTCATCAGCCAGACCCGTGCGAACCGAGTGTGCTGGTGCCGTCGGTATGCGCCCGCCGGGATCGTTCAGGATAACCGTATTATGACCTCGCTGCAGACCGCCGGGACAGACGTTGAACAGTATGGGGGCCATGTGCTGTTCGAGCCGGAATCGGTACAGACACAGTCCGGCAATTTTTATCAGGTGTTTTCGCCGTTCTGGAAAGCCTGTCTTTCCCTGCCCGAACCGGAAAAGCCTCTGGAGGCGCCGGAGGCACTGCACGCACCGGACCATTTTCCTGACTCATTGTCTCTGGATCAGCTTGCGCTGCTTCCCGAGATCAATTGGACAGAGGGCATGCGTAGCGTCTGGCAATCCGGCAGGGCAAGTGCCATGGAGCGTCTTGACCACTTTATCGGAAACGCCGTATCCGCCTACCCAACCGCCCGGGATAGGCCGGACATCCTGGGTACATCGCGCCTGTCGCCTCATCTGCATTTCGGCGAAATCAGTGTCCGACAGATCTGGTATGCGGTCCGCCGACGGGCGCCTGATACGGGGGCGGCGTATCTGAGGCAATTGGGCTGGCGTGATTTCTCTACTCATTTGTTGTTTCATGTTCCGGAGACTACAGATGCACCGCTCAAACCTGAATTCGAATCCTTTGAATGGCGTGAAGACAAGGCCTTGCTGTGCGCCTGGCAGCAGGGTCACACCGGTTATCCGCTGGTAGATGCGGGTATGCGCGAACTATGGGCTACAGGATGGATGCACAATCGGGTCCGCATGGTTGCAGCTTCTTTCCTGGTGAAGCATCTTCGGATATCCTGGATCGAAGGCGCCCGGTGGTTCTGGAATACGCTGGTGGACGCCGACCTGGCCAACAACACGATGGGCTGGCAATGGGTAGCTGGATGCGGCGCAGATGCAGCCCCCTACTTCCGTATATTCAATCCGATCCTGCAGAGTAAAAAATATGACCCTTCAGGTTCATACATCCGACGCTGGGTTCCGGAGTTGGCGGCCCTGTCAGATACACACATTCATATCCCATGGAAAGCGTCAAAATCGGATCTGACCGCGGGGGCCGTCATCCTTGGGGAGACCTATCCAAAGCCGATCGTCGATCATATGACCGAACGGGACAGGGCGCTCAGTGCCTATCAACAGATGAAGGACAGGAGCAGATTATCATGAATAACGAACCTACACACAAGCCGTCCATCCGTATGGGTATCTCATCCTGTATCCTCGGTGAAGAAGTCCGTTTCAATGGCGGGCACAAGCGCGACCGTTATCTGACGGACGTTTTTGGAAAATATGTAGAATGGGTATCGGTATGCCCCGAGGTGGAAGTTGGCATGGGTATTCCCAGACCAACCGTCCGGCTCGTCCAGATCGAAGACCGCCTTCATATGATTTCCCAAAAGGGTAAGGATTATACGGAGCAGATGAATCGCTTCACCAACACGCGCACCGAAGTGCTGGCCTCGGAAAACCTGAGCGGCTACATCCTTAAGAGCGGTTCTCCATCGTGCGGTATGGAACGGGTAAGATTTTACGATGCGGACGGGGTGCCCAGAGGACGGGGCGGCGGTCTTTTTGCTATTGGCCTGATGGCGAAGTTTCCGCATTTGCCGATTGAAGACGAAGGTCGTTTGAAAGATGCCCGAATTCGAGAGAATTTCGTTTCCCGCGTGTTTGCTTATCATCGTTGGATGAAACTGGCCGAAACCGGGCTGACACGTTCCGGGCTTGTGGCATTTCATCAGGCGCACAAATATGTGTTGATGGCGCACAATCAGGAAGGGGCACGACGACTCGGCCGGCTGGTTGCCCAGCCGCAGAAACACGGCCCGATCGAGCAACTGGCAGATGCCTATTTCGGCGAATTCATGACGGTCATGAAGAGAACGCCCAGCCGACGTAGTCATACGAATGTCCTCCAGCACATGGCAGGTTATGTATCTAAACTAATCGATACGGCGGACCGTAATGAACTGACCTATATGATCGATCAGTACCGGACGGACCGTTTACCACTGATCGCACCTATGATCATGTTGCGTCATCATGTGAGAAAACTCGATGTGGCTTATCTGAAAGACCAGGTGTATCTCGATCCGCACCCGGATGAACTGATGTTGCTTAATCAACTGTAATTTATAGATTTAAAATTAATGGGGCAACAGGACTATAGGGAGGAAATACAAATGACATATCATGCGCTGGTATCGTCCGTATTCGCCCGGGTTGGGCTGGCGCCGGAGCAGACCAGGATCACCGGACAGCCCTTCGGCGATGAAAGGTTGAGCGGCACAAAGGATCTAAATGGCTGATCATCTTACACCTCTCATTCTATTAACCGGCGCCACCGGCTATATCGGCGGTCGGCTGCTGGGCGTTCTGGAGCTAGCGGGTAACCGAATACGGTGCCTTGCCCGACGGCCCGATTTTTTGCAGCCGCGGGTTGGGGACGCGACGGAAGTAGTCACCGGTGATATGTTGGATATAGATTCGTTGCGTAATGCAATGCAGGATGTGCATACCGCCTACTATCTGGTTCACTCCATGGGATCGAGCGGTGACTTCGAAGAGCAGGATCGTCTGGCTGCCGGAAACTTCGGAAAAGCAGCCCGCGAGGCTGGTGTACAGCGCATAATCTACCTTGGCGGATTGGGTGATTCAGGCATCAACCTCTCGCCCCACTTGCGCAGTCGCCAGGAAGTGGGGCGTATCCTGAGAGATGCCGGCGGTCTGGTTATCGAACTGAGAGCGTCTATCGTCATCGGGTCCGGCAGCCTGTCATTCGAGATGCTTCGCACGCTGGTAGAACGGCTACCGGTTATGATCACGCCCCGATGGGTGGCGATCCAGGCGCAGCCGATCGCCATTAATGATTTGCTCCGGTATCTCTTCGAGGCGATTACCGTACAGGTAGATGGCAATGCCACCTACGAAATCGGTGGGACGGATCGGGTGTCCTACGGCGAACTGATGAAAGAATATGCCAGGCAGAGAGGATTGAAACGCATAATGATTCCGGTACCGATCCTGACACCGCGGCTGTCCAGTCTGTGGCTGGGGCTTGTTACCCCCCTGTATGCGCGGGTCGGTCGCAAGCTGATCGACAGCATCCGCCACCCCACGGTAGTCCGTGTCGATACCGCATTACAAACTTTCGATATTCGTCCGATGAGTGTGCGGGCGACTATCGCCTCGGCGCTGCAGAATGAGGATCGATCCGTCGCCGAAACCCGCTGGTATGATGCGATCTCGGCAGCCGGAGAGCGAAAGGATTGGGCCGGTTTTCGATTCGGCAATCGATTGGTGGATTCCCGCGCCGTCAAGGTTGACATCTCTACTGAGGATCTGTTTCGGTCCGTCCAGCGGCTTGGCGGCAGCACCGGCTGGTACTACGGCAATTGGTTGTGGCGGTTACGCGGGTGGATTGATCTGCTGATCGGTGGGGTCGGCATGCGCCGGGGTCGGCGTGATCCCGAGGATATCCGTGTGGGTGATACCGTGGACTGGTGGCGGGTTGTGACGTTCGAACCGGGCCGGCGGGTACGCTTTGAGGCGGAAATGAAACTGCCCGGAAGGGCGTGGCTAACCTTTGAAGTATCAGGCGATCAGAGATGTGCGACGGTGCGTCAGACTGCAATCTTCGATCCCGCAGGGGTGGCCGGTTTGCTCTACTGGTACTTCACCTACCCGATACACCAATTTATTTTCGCCGGTATGCTCAACGGTATTGTCAAGGCGAGCCGGCAACCGGCTGATTCAGGATAGGCCGTGTTAAGACCGTTCAAGGAGCTCGCCGTCTTCACTCACAAGTAACTGTTCGAACGGCACGTCCAGCGCCTCGGCAAGCCGCATGACGGCGGCCAGGGTCAGGTTCTGTTTGCCGTGTTCGACAGCGCTGATATACGTGCGGTCCAAATCCGCCGCCTGCGCCAACATCTGCTGGTTGAGACGCCGCGCTTTACGCAAAGTCTGGATGCGTTTGCCCAGGCGCTGGAGATAGTGTTCAAGGCGGCCTTCATTTTCCTGAAGACCGACCAGCCGCCGTGCCTCCCTCATCGCCTCCAACACATCCGATGCCGTGCCGTCTACACCAGTCTCCAGCACGAACTCTGGTGCGTTTTCCAGGACCCTGCCACCCAACAGGATCCTAGGTGCGTTCGGCAGTCGCCGAACGGCTTCTACGATACATTTCACTTCATTCAGGTGTTCCGCTAGAGTGGCGGAGAGGCCCAGGAGATCTACCTGGCGCTTACGTACAAATGCGATCAGATCATCCGAAGGGGTGCCCGCCCCCAGGAAGTCCACCGTCCAGCCGTCCAGGTACAGAAAATCAGCGACCATCATAGGACCCATATCGTGCATATCTTCCGAGACCGAGGTGATCACGGCCAGACGATTCAGGTTTGTTCGGGGTTCAAAAGTTTGACGCAGACGCATCATCTGAATACGTGTAATTTGCGTAGCCAGATGTTCTTCGGCGATGTTGATCCGGCCATCATGCCATAACATACCCAGACGCCACTGGGTAGTCATCAATACGTCCATATACAAACGGGTAGCCGGTAGACCTGCATGAAGCCCTTGTTGTATGATGACCGTCGCCTCTGCATCGTCGCCCTGGATCACTGCCGCCTCATAGCGTGTTTTTATAGCCGAGATGATACTCTCTATATTCGCCATACAGGCCTCCGAACATTTTTTTTGATAGATATAAATAACAATCAATAACAAGTTATACAATATAATCTACAAATTGTCAAATCAAAATGAACAACCGTGCACATGAAGAGAACAGCAAAGCGCATGGTTTGAGGCAAAAAAACAGCGCTCCCGGCTAGTTACGAACCAAGAGCGCTGCCCTCTACCTCACATCTACCACCCCAATACCCTGTATAGTTATTTTTCAGATCTTTATTTCGGTAGGATGACCGAATCGAGCACATGAATCACGCCGTTGCTCGTCACGATATCGGTGGCCACAACCTGGGCGCCGTCAGCCATGACTTTGCCATCTTTGACCATGATCTTGATCGACTGGCCCTGCACCGTCTTGGCGGCGTTCAGCTTGACTATATCCTTGACCATGACCTTACCGGCGACTACGTGGTACAGCAGAATCTGAGTCAGTTTCTCTTTGTCTTTCAGCAGGGCGGCCACAGTACCTTCAGGCAGCTTGGCAAATGCTTCATCCGTCGGGGCGAACACGGTGAACGGACCTTCGCTCTGAAGTACGTCTACAAGTCCCGCAGCCTGCAGCGCGGCAGCCAACGTATTGAAAGTACCTGCGGCTACGGCCGTCTCAACGATGTTTTTCTCGCGGTCCTTTGCCTTGACACTCGTTGTGCTCAACATACCAAACGTAATTGCTACGGCCATCAATCCCTTGATAATGCTGCGTTTCATCTTACTTTCCTTTCTTTGCCTGCCGTAAAGACAGATGATCACGATCCTGCAAATCGTAGAGGGCTATTTAATCCTGCTGCGAGTGAGGTGCACCCTTCATCAACGCAACACCCAATATATGGCTTGCTCATTTTTTGTCCAGTTAATTTCCATGACATATACTATATTTATTCTATAAAATAGTTATATATTTCAATTGACAAATCCTATACATAACTACAAACTCAATATTTACAAATGATTAAAATATAAAGTAGTATGGGAAGAAAAATCCGCATACAGAAAATAATCCGGCGTACTGGACAGAGCGGCGGATAGATGCAGGGCTCTCCGCTATAGTACTGGACAGCAAATCTGTATAATTATAGAATGCAAGAACATGGTTGGTAGGTTCTCAGCGTGGAAAAATGAAAGCCGGAATCGGAGAATAAGATGTTGGACGCCTCAATAGCCTTAAAGAACTTAATTGAAGAAGCAGCCAATACGACGGCAGAGGGGATCACGATCAGTGATATGACTTCGCCAGACCATCCTTTAATTTACATCAATGAGGGTTTCGAAAGACTGACCTGTTATGCCCGCCGGGATGTCTTGGGTAAAAATTGTCGATTTCTTCAGGGAAAACAGACGGATCAAAATACGGTTGATGAGATTCGACACGCGATTAAAGAAGGAAAAGAGTGTACGGTTGAACTGCTGAACTACCGAAAAGACGGGCGTCCATTCTGGAATAGATTATCTATCAACCCTCTTCGAAGTCATTCGGGTAGTATCACGCATTATGTCGGTGTTCAGTCGGATATTACAGAAATGAAGGAAACCAAAGAAAGATTGGAACACGCCAACAAGCGTTTAGAACAGTTTCACCAGGATATTACAGCAGAACTGGAACAGGCCAGACGCGCTCAGGCATTTATTCTCCCTGAGCCATTGCCCCAATCACAGGCTGTGCGGTTTGCATCGAAGTTTGTCCCCATGGACCAGATCGGCGGTGATTTTTTTGATGTAGTTGAATTAGAAGAAGGCATATTTGGTGTTTTGATCGCGGATGTAACAGGACACGGCATTCCTGCGGCGTTGCTCACCTTTATGTCGTCCAATACATTCAAAATAACAGCGCCCGGTCTTTTCTCAACGGCAAACGTGATGCGCTCAATCAATGGAATGCTCTATGAAAAAATGCCGGATAGCGCGTTTGTATCCATGTTTTATGCGATCTATAACGCCAATGAGCAACACCTCACCTACACACAGGCAGGTCATCCTCAAGGGTTTATCATCCGGCCTCATACCAAAAAGCTTATTCCCTTATCAACAGAGGGTCTGCTTATCGGTATTCTTTCACGTGAGAACGTGCATTTTGAAGAAAAAAGAATACCGCTTATCGCAGGGGACAAATTATTGCTCTATACTGATGCGATTATCGAAGCCACTGATGCAAAAAATAACATGCTGGGTATAGATGGGCTGGAAGCAATTTTAAGAGAACGATGGGATGCGCCCATTGAAAATCTATTGGAGGAACTTTACCGGTATGGACTGGATTTCAGCGGTAAGCCGTCTTATGAAGATGATTTTACTATGATTGGTTTTGAGGTATTGTAAGCTGTTGGAGAAAAGAAAAGCAAGACGTATGGTTTGCGGAGCTTCACGCAAACGTACGCCCCGCAGCTTGCTTGCTGCGGGGCGTCTTCAATTAGAGTGTCCATAAAGATAGGCGCATGGCATTAGATCAACGCACCAACCTCCTACGCCTGGTCGGGCGTCAAGACTGCATCAATCACATGGATCACGCCGTTTGTGCCCATCACATCGGTTTTAACCACCCGAGCTTTATCGATCAGCACATCGCTATCTGATACTCGAATCGATACCTGATTTCCACTGAGCGTATACAGACAGTTAAGTTGTACAACCTCTGCGGCCGTGTATTGGCCGGGGATGATATGGTACAACAACAGACGCTTTAAATCTGACTGGTTCTCTGGTTTGAGCAGGTGCTCCAATGTTCCCGCCGGCAAGGCTGAAAAGGCGTCATCTCGTGGCGCAAACACCGTGAAGGGGCCAGCTTTCCGCAGGGTATCTTCCAGTCCTGAAGCTTTGATCGCCTGTGCCAGTATATTGAAATCCCCGCCTTCCAGGGCTGTGTGCACGAGGTCAGACCTTTTTGCAACGACGGCCGACTTATCCTCGCAGCCCATCGGCGAACAGGTTGCTTCCCAATTCATGGTCGATTCGCATCGATCATATGTTTTTGTCTCCATGGATCGGCACATCGCCTGCCATGATTTCATCCCGGTCATCCACATGCCGGTCATCATCTTCGTATACATGGATTTCATCTTTTCCTCCATTGGCCTTCGGCCATCAGTGTGATCCATCAGTCATGCTAAATCGAATCCTCAGTCCCAAGCCGAATCAGGCGACATGGCGATTGAGCCATTTACGTTCGATATCTGAAGTCGCTGCGTCCCTCCTTTTTTCCACATGCTTGGTGGTCTTCAGACGTAGTAATTCGGTTACCGTGACGGCGCAGAAAACCAGACTGAGCAGAACGCCGGTCGCGAATATGACAATAACGGGTATATTAATGGCTAACATAATTTAGGACTCCTTATAAGAATTCATTATCCCTTTAAGATAAATGCCGATGCCGAGCAGAGAGGGCACCCAAAGCCCGACGAAGAATCCTTCATCCCGCTGGCCGTTAAACCATAGAAATACCGAAAAAAGAAGAGAGACAACGGTTACCAGAAATACGGCCATATCAAATTTGTTCAGCATGTTGCCTCCTGTAATCTACAGCGCCGCAAATGGCTGAGCTCCATTTGCGGCTTAACAACCTGCAACACCCTGGGCGGTGCAGAGCGCATCAGGGCCATAGCAAGCAGCAAAGGTCATTTTGACGGTCAGCGTATATGTTAACATGGTTATTCTCCTGTTCTGTTGTCTACCGGCAGCTCCGGCGGGCGTTTTCGTTCGTCGACTTACCCCTCAATATATATAATGATTTTCAATTGTCAATCTTTTGTCATGGAAATTATCTATACATATAATTAAATTTGAATAAACGTTGCCCTTGTCAAACCATGGACATCCGTATAATCTTTGGCCTGTTATGTCACTATACAAAGACTGGACAAACAACAGAAAGGTCTAATGATGGAAGGCAATGAAAAGGGATATCCCATTCGCGCTGTCGCCCAGTTGACCGGGCTTAGTGTAGATACACTACGGGCGTGGGAAAGACGATACAAGGCGGTGTCACCACAGAGGCAGGGGCGGGGACGTGTGTATAATGAGGGTGATATCGAACGGCTGACGTTGTTAAAAAACGCGGTAGATCGAGGTCATTCTATCGGACGTATAGCCGCGTTGTCGGATGAAAAGCTTCTCGCGCTGCTCAACCGATCCGCGGAATTGGCAAGCCGTCCGGAGAAAACAGCAGTAGGGGCATCCTCTACAGTAGAATGGAACCGGATCATCGAGGCCATAGAGCGCTATGATTATGCCGAGACCGACAGAGAAATCAGTCGACTGGCCGCTCTATTGATGCCCCAGGAGTTGATTCATCAGGTGATGGTCCCGCTGATGACGGAGGTGGGAGATCGGTGGCACAAGGGCCGGTTCAACATCGCCCAGGAACACATGATATCCGCCGTTCTGAATAATCTGCTCGGTTCACTTATCCGAATGTACACCAGGGAGGACACGCCCTGTCGGATACTGTTTGCGGCACCTGCCGGAGAACAACACGTATTCGGGATCATGACAGCGGCTATGCTGGCGGCCAGAGGAGGATTGGGCATCATCTATCTCGGCGCCGAAATGCCGGCGGAGGATATACTTGACGCTGCCACGAAAGGCAAAGTCAGTGGCGTGGTACTCGGCGTCAAAGGGGTCAATGGCAGAGATACAACGATACAGCATCTCAAAACACTAGCACAGAATCTGCCCCGACATATTGAATTATGGATCGGCGGTCAGCTGGATCACGATCTGAAGCAGGCGACCGAGCGGCCGGCAGGTCGGCGTAACATCATGGTCTCTCTACTAGAGCTTGAAGCCCAGTTAATTCGCCTCGGTGCCCGTTTCTAAAGGATTAGTGATGGCCGTGATAAGTGACAGGTGATAAGAAAAAATAATCTCAGGAGGCAATGTATGAAAACGGCACAGAGTTTCATGATCGTCCTATGCATGACAACGTCGTTCTCCCTATCGTATGCTTCATTACGAAGATACAATTATTAATCTGGATGAAGGCATGCATCAGGGCGCCGGTGCGGTGGTCCGGCTCATTGTGGTGAAAGAAGCTGTGAAGTAAGGAGGAATCAGGACGGCAGATCCAGAGCAACCGATAGGGCGGTATCCAACGCTTGTATCTTCAACAAGGGCAATTTGCCGATATAATGGGTCAATGCGACTTTTGGAATACTGGCCAGCTCATCGCAGTGGATACAGCTTTCATGCTTTACGCCTTCATCGATGCCCACAGGAACCTGGGTAGACAGACCGTCATATGTAGAAAAATCAGTGCACAAATAGCCGTTGAGAACCTGGAATCGATGACTATTTGACGACTCGCAATAACGAAGACACGATAGGATTTAGGGTCTTGTCTTGATCCTTTGTAGACACGATAGAACTCCCCTCGCCTCATACATCCGCCTGAAAGGTCTGTACGTCCCGTCGCTTCGTTATTCAGAGATTCCGCTTGTCGATTTATAATCTCTAAATCCATGGTTTCCTGAATTTTTCGCTCCTTTAGTACGATATATTTACGCAACGCCTGTTCAACAAATGCGGATTGATGCCCAGTTCGACCAAGTAAACGATCCATATCTTTCTACACGCCTTCCGAGAGCGTAATAGATGTTTTCATTTTCATACTAATCTCCTGTGTTTTTTATATACTACTTTTATCCTACTAAAAATAAGACCATTAAAAATACCATCAGATTTAATATTATCTTTGTCCGAAATCGATATCCTTCGTCCCATAATCGAACACCTTGCTACCGCGCTCCGCACTTCGCACGCCGTACGGCTTACTTTCCCATCCTGGCATATTCCTTGCATCTGCGTATACCAATGACTAAATAGCTCAAAGACAGGTTTCCCTCGGATGTCTCTCCTATCTTCTTTTATACAATGTATAAGATGCAGTTTCCGGATGATCACCAAAAAGCCACTGTTGGCAACTTCACACGTCACTAACCAATGCGCCTTCTTCTCCAGGATATCCGATACGCATGCCGTACCCTGGTCCAGCGGCCGGGCTTCACCATCGTCGTGGTCCTGACTCTGGGGCTGGGCATCGGGGCTAATACCACTCTGTTCAGTCTGGTTAATGCGGTCATGCTGAAGCCGCCGCCGATTCATAATCCGGAGGAGGTCGTCGAACTATTTACCAGCGCCGGTGATGGGGTCCTCTACGGTTATTCGTCCTACCTCGATTATAGAACTTTCCAGGCGCAAAATGCCTTGTTTTCGGCCTTGACGGCTTTTTCGACCCTGCCTGTCAGCATCTATCAAAATGATCGCTCATTACGCGTCCAGAGTCCGCTGGTCGCGGACAATTATTTTGCGGTGCTGGGCGTGCCCATGTCAGCAGGTAGGCCATTTCGTCCGGATCATGGGGATGGCGCTGAAACGCAAGCCGGTGTCATTATCAGCTATGGGCTGTGGCAACGCCTGTTCGGTGGGGACAATAACCAGCTCGGACAATCTATCGTGGTGAACGGCCAGTCCTTCACCATAATCGGCATAGCCCCGCAGGGATTTTCGGGTGCCAAACGGTCCATATCCATCGATCTCTGGTTGCCATTGCCCATGGAACATAAGATATCCCATCTGCCCTTTTCGCGGCTGGATCGATTTTCCCGCTGGCTGACTATTGTAGGTCCCTTAAATCCGAATATCCCACTTTCCCAGATCCAGGCCCGTTTAAATGTGACGGCGAATCAATTGGCGCTGGACTATCCTGGAGCGTGGCTTGATGATCAAAGGCGGCCACGGCGTATCACGATTTTATCCGAACGGGACACACGCGTCCCCATGCTGTTTCGTGAGGCCACGATCGATTACGTGACCATGTTATCCATTGTGGTTGTCCTGGTTTTGCTAATCGCCTGTGCCAATGTGGCCAACCTTATCATGGTTCGAACCACAGGTCGACATCAGGAGATTGCCATACACGTGGCGTTAGGGGCACCACCCCGCCGTATTATCCGCCAATTTTTGACCGAAAGCCTTGTGCTGTCCCTGGCCGCCGGGATCATCAGCCTCTTCTGCGCCATGTGGGTCAGCGATTTGCTTCTGGCCTTTCAACCGGCGTTGCCCTTACCGCTTCTATTTAAAGTAGATCTGGACAGCCGTGTGCTGCTCTTTACCGGTGGAGTGACCCTGTTCACCGGTCTTCTGCTCGGCCTGGCACCGGCATTTCAAGCCTCCGTCCGGGATCCATCGGCGGCACTTAAAGACACGGTAGCGGGTATCAGCAGCTCCGTTAAACTTACCTGAATTCGGAATAGCCTGGTCGTTTTCCAGATTGCGCTGACCCTGATTCTGTTGATCGGTGCCGGCCTGTTTGTCCGGAATTTGCAACAAGCGTATACCATACCTATTGGATTCGATCCGGACAATGTGTTGCTGCTGTCGTTTGATCTGGGTCAGCAGGGGTACGACAGCCCTACCGGACAGATGTTTTATATTGATCTGATAGATGAGGTACGCAAGCTGGACGGGGTCGAAGTGGTCAGTCTGGCCTCAACCTTGCCATTGGGGGGCGGTCCAAGAGGCACCATGTGGTCTATTGATGCCGGCATACCGGAAACGAGAGAGACCAGAAGAATTTATGTCAACCTGGTCGGTCCTGATTATTTCGAAACCATGAGGACACCTGTCGTAGAAGGACGAGAGATCGCTGATACCGATCAATCAGACGCACCGCCGGTCATGGTCGTTAACGAAACCTTCACACGGATTTTTATTAACGAACCTTCGCCCGTAGGTGCTAAAATGCGGCTTAACGCAGGGCAGGACGATGAGCCCCTGACCGTCGTCGGCGTCGCCTGGGACGGAAAATACCAGACCCTGGATGAATCATCTCAGGCGGTTATCTATTTGCCTTTGTTGCAGCATGTAGAGACCCTGCGCCAACTGGCCACGGGCGTCACTCTGGCGATGCGAACGAAGGAGGAACCGCTGAGCCGGACAGCCGATGTACGAGGTATTGTCAACCGTTTGGATAGAACCGTACCACTATTCAACATCACGACCCTCGCCGCCCATACCAGTATGGTCTATCTGCCTGTACGTTTCGGTGGGACCATATTGGGGTTATTCGGACTGCTCGCGTTGATCATCGCCGTTATTGGTCTGTATGGTCTGATGACCTTTGTGGTCTGTCGACGCATGCAGGAAATCGGTATTCGTATCGCTTTGGGTGCTACTCAGCAACAAGTACTCAAGCTGGTCATGCGATATGGGGCGCTGCTCATTCTTGCTGGCATCAGCATCGGATTAGCTATCGCTTACAGTTTCGCCCATCTTCTCTCCCCTTATCTGTACGGCATAGAAGCCACAGATCCCCTCACTTTTTCGGGTATTGTGATTCTCTTTGTCCTCGTAGGGTTACTGGCCTGCTATATCCCCACCCGCCGCGCCTTGCAAGTCGAACCGATGGATGTGTTAAGAAGAGAATGAGCTTAATGCATTGTGTTTCGGACTTTGTTGTAAATAAACATATCCTGAATCAAGCCCATCTGGTTCAGGAAAGGGAAACCTGGGCGCGATTTGCCGGTGCCGTTTTCCGAATTTTGGAACAACCCACATGATGCTCATCACAGGATTCGGATTACGGATTGTGGATTTGACTGCTGCGGAAAATAAACACCCCGTAGGGGTGCAACCAGGGCAAATAACAATAAAAACATCTCATGCATCGCCCGCAGGAGCGGGCGATGCATGAGATTTGTGTAACATCAGGTATTAATATCGAGAACTGGTCAATATCACGTCCGCCCGTGCCCAGGCGATGCGGAGCCGTCGTTCCACTTCAGTAGCTTCGTCCGATTTGCCCTGGGTACGCAGGCTCTGGAGGAGACCGAACAGGGCATAGCCGTTATTTCGGTTTTTCTCCAGATCTTTCCGGTATACCTCTTCCGCTTCGGCGTGGCGGCCCGCGTCCATCAGGACGGCACCGAGGTTATGACGTACCGGCATATGCCAGGGGGCCGGCTCAGAATAGATCATGTTATCCTGTAGAATCACAGCCAGTTTCAGGTGCTGTATCGCCTGGTCAATATCCCCTTGTTTGGCGGCCAACTCCCCTGTAACGATATAAGTGGCCAGTTTCAGAATCATCTCACCGGTGTTATTCTGGACAGATAATTCGCTGAAGTCTTCCGCTTCCATCAATGCTTCGAGATTCGTGAGGGCCCTTTGCGCCGCTCCAAGATCCCCTTTTGCCGTATGAGCCAACGCCCGGGCATAATGCCAGATAGCGGTGGCGAACGGCAGACTATCCTCTGGTTTGGGCGCGTTCAATATCTCATCCCACCGACCGAACCGGACATACGAAAACAGCGGCGTCACCAGAAAGTTCTGTGCCGATGGATAGCCGCCCATCATCGCCATCGGGACGGATTGACCTACTTTTTTCGCCGCATCTATAGCAGATCGGCTGCGGCCTTCCAGCGTAGAGGCGGACCACAGGAAATGAATATTGTGCGGATAATAACCGATCGGATATAACCCCTGCGCTTGACATTGTTCAATGTAGGATTCATCTGCCGCGATAGCGCTCACATTGGCTGCCGAGGCGTCCGCATACCGCCCGACCCGTATAAAAATGTGAGAGGGCATGTGTACCAGATGCCCGGCACCCGGCATCAAACCACCAAGCAGGTCAGCACTTGGCACCGCGCGATCCGGGTCCTGCGATGCTTCGACAATATGGATGTAATAATGATGGGCACCGGGATGATTCGGATGTTTGGCGATGACCGTTTCGAGCGTCCTTAATACCGTAGGGGTTTTCTCTGAGGTCGGCGCGCCGTCGTTCGTCCAGTAATCCCAGGGATAGGTGTTCATAATCGCTGCGGCATAAAGTGTCCCGGCCTCGGGATCATCCGGATATTTCTCCGCCAGGGCCTTCATGGCCGCCATATACGCATGGTCGATTGAGGCCCGGGCCCTCATATACTCGCCTTTAGACATATCTTTCGATTTATTCGCGAGCTTCTTGTCATACCGTGCAGACAGGGCTTCGATGAAATCCCGTTCTTTCTGCGTGACTTTTTTTCTGTATTTACGCGCCTTTTCAAGGGCAGCAACGGCTTTGAGTTCCCGCTCCGGTGACATATAATCATTGATATTCGGACCGAGCGCCAGCGCATGACCCCAATAGGCCATCGCAAACGTCGGGTCAAGACGTGCCGCCTCACGGAAAGAACGATCCGACTCCGCATGGTTGAAACCGTACAGCATGCGAAGCCCCTGATCGAAGAACATCTGCGCCCGCGCTGACGTCGTCGTCACCGGAGAATGCAAACGACCCAGGCCTTCCAGTACCGGCGCAATAGGCTGATCATCCTGAGCCAATACGGCATCTATTCGGATAAGGGCCATCAGGATAAACGCCGTGTAAAAAAGGTTGGATATTCGTTTCATATTTGCTCCCTATTATGGCTCTGATTTATCTTCGAGTATTAATTAACCCAAGTGGATATTTCATGTAAAACCTGATGCTCATCCCAGCGGGTGCCGGGAACAAGTGTCTTTGGGCAAAAATCACTTGGCCGTATAACCCATAGGGGATCACAGCACCGTTCTACCCTATTCATTATTCAGGCGCATTGAATGGCAATTTCCCGCTGGAATAGGATTCCCCGAAGGTCAAGACCAGCCAGGCGACCTGCTTCATGGCTGGTGTAAGCTCCGCTTCGGTAAGCGACGAAATCGGGTGGATGAAAGTACTGTAAACGAACCCCTCATTTATGCTGTACCGAGCATCCAGCACCGTATGAAAGTTGGCTTCCAACATACGATCCTTATGTTCTTCTGTCAAATCGTCTACTTTAACAATCGGTGTAATGATCAGCATACGGCTGTGACGCCTATCAGCCACACAGGCCATCCTGACATCGAAATAGATAAACGCCCACTAGTTCGGTGCCCCCTGGTTTACCTGATCCTCGGTGGATTTGATGATCTGGCCGCGACGGCCTACGGTCATCGTCGTGCGGCCTTTGTTTGCGCGCTCTTGCGCAAATCCATCCTGATCCAGCAGACAGAGGCTCAGTACCATGAGCCCCATGTCAATCTTCTCGGGAACATACCCTGCTCCTTATGTGAACAACGGCGTTGGAATATGGACAAATAAAACGAGAGAGGTTATACCTACTAACCCGAAAAAAGCTGAAACCAATCCCGTTTTCCAATAAAAAAAGCAGGGCGAATGCTCACCCTGCTTGTCTACAGTCGTTTTATCAGAAACTCGATGGTCCGTTTTATTTATGAACTGCTTTCGTCCTGCGTCGGTTCGACATCCTTCCAGTGGCGCGCCGTCTTTTTCTGGATACGTCGGGCAATAGCCTGTAATCGTTGCTCATCAAAATGATAATTGAATTTGGATAGGGTCTTTAAAACCCTCAACTTTTCTAAGGGGATCTTCAAATCCTGTTCGTTGATGATCCGTTCGTCTGTTATCATCGCGATGTCTTTTTCCACTTGCTGCCGAATGTCCTCGATCGATTCCGTCATCCGTTCGTGCCAGACGACCAGCGCCTCCTTTTCCAGGAGATGTATATCATCGGGCAGTTGCTCTGTAAGCAGATGCTCAAGCTTGATATCCACAGCCACTCGTAGCCCATCTTTACATTCGTAATGCACCTGATCTTTTAAACGATGGCCTTCCAGGTTAGCGGCCTTAGCGACCTCCTGAATCTTCTTATCAAACTCACATACGTTTATGATGCGTTCGCCAAGCACCACCCACCGGTCTGTGTCAACCGATATACGGGTAGGTTCGCCTGGCGATTCATACACGGCCAGAGTAAGCAGGGACGGTTCCAGCATAGCGGCCGCTTGTTCCGGTGTTAACGTAGCCCCATTATGGTCCAAATTCAGGATATTCGCGGCGACATGCCCTACCTGGGATGGCGGCACTTCCTTGGCCAGCACACGTTCTTTAAAGGCGTCGTAGATAGCCGAAATGGTCGCTTTATCTTCGTCCTTCGGACTCATCTCGACCAGTTTGTCACCGACCAATTCCAGCGAATAGGCTAGAACATCCTGTTTATATTCTTGGTAAAATAAGAGGCTTATTAATATCGCCACAGAACAGGCGATCAATATCCCATATCCCCGTACAAATTGCCGCAACATGCTATACCCTTCTGATCATGAAATCATAAAAATTAAACTAGGTTACATTCTTCTAATCTAACGATTGATACACGCTTTTCGTTCCAACTAATTCATTGCTAATTATTAAGACGTTGTAAATGGAAAAAAAGTTACCCTTTAATTTAATTCGGTTTGTTAAAATGCAGATGTTGCCTTACAATAATATGTCCGTCTGGCCCTCATTTCGGGCAGGAATGAGGGGTTTTCAGTGTAACCAATATTCACACCAAGACGAAAGCATCCATGTTCCGGCACCTGTTTATCCTTACCCTGACGGCGATGGTTTCTCCGAGCCGCACCTGCCGGTCGCCCCTGTCCGATGTGGATATTACGGATCCTTCGCTGATCCGACCCAAAATCGTTGTGAGAAAGTTGGTCAATTATCTCGGCTCCCTGTCCCAAAAGTTTGAGGCCTCTTTTTTTGACAGTAATGGCAATGCCGTAGAATTGAAAAACGGCGACGTGGCCGCCAATGGGGTTTCCATGTCTTTGACCACCTCCTTACTGACGGCTGCACCGGGTTATGTCCTGAACACGGCCTCGCTTTTGCAGGTGGCGCTGGATTCGACCTACACATTCGTCACGACCCTCGCGGATGGCCAGCAGATTAATTCGGTGATCACAATGCAGGAAAAAAATCTGTTCGACTTTATCGCACCGACCCGACATCCCAAAGCAACCGATCTGTTGATCACCTGGAAGGAGGGGGATGCCCGGTATCGAATAATCTTGTCATTGCTTGCACATATCGCCCGGGATTCAACGGATCGATTCGAAAATGAGACGATCAACCTACCGGACCCCGCCTCCGAACAATTTGCTATACCGGCCTCGTTCTTCACCAGTTCTGACAGTATCTTCCGGGTGGATATGACCCTCACGACTAAATCCACCGGGAATGTCAATAGTCAGTTTCGCAGCGGGGGTGAAATCACCTCACGCTTTTCTATCGAACGGCGAGTCCTCATTGATTAGTTGATGGCATGGGGCAACAGCCATCTGACGACTGTTCACCAAGCCGTGGCCTCAAGGTAACGTGTCCAGGAATAATACAGGATCATCTTATGATATTTCGAACCTCCGTCCGTGTTATCTTTTTCTGTTTCATATGCTGCAATAACTTGAGCGCCCAGGTGTATCCCCTGCCACACGACCTCAAGAATTTCCTGCAAACCTCCCTTGATCTTACCTCGCGTCAGATTTCGGATGTACAGCGAGGAGAAGTCGTCACGGGCCAGATCGACACGGAGGTGGGGTATGAAATCGCCACGTTCGGTATCACACTGGTTAACCTACCACCACAGGCGTTTTTAGATTATATGACGGTCCATGATTTAACCATCGAGCATCTGCGATCACTGGAAAGAGGCCTGTTCAATGATCCACCACAACATGATGATCTTGATAGCCTGACCCTCGATAGTGATGACCTCGAAACGCTTCGGAAAGCCCGGATAGGGAATAGCCCGATCAAACTCTCTGAAGAGGCGATTACCCTTTTTCGTCAAGAATCACTCTGGACCCCATCTGATGCAAAGCAAACCGTGGAGCCTGCGTTTCGATCCATGTTGATTGATAATGTGAATAAATACCGGATGGGCGGCAATAACGCGATGGTGGTGTACCACGATAAAGAAGATCCCCTGCACCTGGGGCAGGAATCTCAGCATCTGATCCGTGAGCTGTCTTTCCTCAAGGCCTATCATCCAGATATTCATGCGAATCTTGCGCTGGGCCAGCGGGATAGCCTGCTTCAGACCCGAAATGTCATCCTCTGGACAAAGGACGATTTTGGCGCAAGCCGCAAGGTGATCAGCATGGATCATGTGGTTGTATTTCGTCCAACCGTGCCTCAGATTGCCGATGTCCTGATTATCGCAAAACGATTATACGCCAGCCATTATAATGAAGCCTCGCTGGGCATAACCGTATTGGCTTATCATACGGAGGGTAACCCGAAGTATTTTTATCTGATCTATATGAATTGGGCCCGCATTGATGGGTTGCGTAACAGGCTGGTCCGCTATCTTGCGAAGGGTCGCGTCAAGAATGGTATGGTGAAGCGGCTGGAAGACAATCTGCAATATATAAAAACACAGGAAGAGACCTTGTATCAGGCGGAGCTGACTTCACCCTGAATGATCTTATCATCAGGGTCGGACGGGTACATCCGAGGCCCGTGAGGGCCTTCATCCTTTCTGCTCTGCCTTCTGCCGAAGGACCTGCCGAGCGAGAAAACGAGGCGTAAATCTTACGGCCTGCACCAGTATTTTATTCATGAATCCATGGACGGCTACAGTTTTACCGCGCATCATGGCTTTATAGCCAAAGCGGGCTACCCGGTCCGGAGCTGGTAGCCGGTTGTTGCTGAACAGGCCGGAATTTTCTGCACCGGAGGCTTGTATAAATCCAGTCGCGGTCGGCCCCGGGCATAAGGTCGTCACCGTCACCCCTGTACCACGGGCCTCATTGGCCACGGCCTCGGAGAACGAAAGCACGTAGGCCTTGGTCGCAAAATATACGGCCATGAGCGGTCCGGGCTGGAAGGCGGCGGTCGAAGCGACATTCATAATACGGCCTTCACCACGGCTTACCATCTCCTGTAAAAACCGCTTCGTCAAGAAAGTCAACGCCACCATATTCAGATGAATGACACGTAATTCTTTTGTCCAGTCCGTATCTGTAAACCGACCATAGTCACCGAACCCCGCATTGTTTATCAGATAGTCCACCATGATCCCACGCGTCTGTATGGTCTGATACAGCTCTTTTGGCGCGGTCTCCAGGGACAGATCTTTGCTGATGATGGTCACCTGTATCGAATACTGTTCCTGAAAGGCCTGCTGCAACGCCTCTAGTTTATCCGTACTACGGGCCACAAGAATGAGGTCTACCCCCTCCTGCGCAAAGAGGCGGGCCAATTCCAGACCGATACCCCCGGAAGCCCCGGTGATTAATGCCGTTGCCATAGATAAACCTTGACCCTATTGTTGTGCCTGGTCTTTCTTTCGCTGCTTACCCCCATCCGTCCATCCCCCCAACCTTTATTTCCCCGGTGCCGCCGTCGAAAAGAAGACCATGATCTCCAGGTCTTCGGTAATGTCATAGAGTTGGTGTTCTACATCCGCCTTGGCGAATAGAACCGTGCCCGCCCGTACGGTCGTCTCTTTGTCGCCGGCTTTGAACAGGCCTTTTCCCTTAGCAATATAATAGGTCTCATCCAGGGTGTGGGGTCTCTGGCTATCGGTAGCACCTGCCTCAAGAACATATAAGCCCATACCGCAGCGTTGGTACATCCATGAACGGTAGATAGGGCCGCCCGGCCCCTTCCCTGCGAGTCCGAAGGTCGGCCAATTCGAAAAAGGCCTGATCACCTACCTCGCCGGTGGCCTGGTCGCAAACCCATCATCCGGTTCATAATGGCCAGCGGCTCGATCAGCAACCCAACCAAAGACGATGGCCAATAAAAGGAGTCCGGGGAAACTACCCGTTAGATGAAGTAGAGACAACATGCGATCCTCCTTAGTGAATACACCATACTGCGTCCAACGGGCAGAGCAGATTGTTTACACGCTTCAATGGTCACCGCCCTTAAAAAAAGTTCTCAATCAAATGCGGGGTATCCGGAAACCAGAAGACATCTATCGTATACGATACGCCCGCCCCGATCAGGTAACCAACCAGCATGCCTAGAAACAGAGGTTGCGCCTTTTGATATAAACGAACGCCGCCGAATCGAAGTAACAGCATCTGAATCAACCAGGCGAGTAGGAAGGGGAAAAAAGCCGTTTGAATAGGGGCCGCAGCGGCCACGACAAATCCTATCGGATGCAGCGGCCACCAGTAAAAAAGATACCGCCCGATCGTCATAATGAAGGTCACCAGACCACCAGCTGTCAAAAAAATAACTTCTAACTCCGAAATCCGTGTCGCATTGTCGATCCATCCAATGGCCATGGCATAAAATCCATTGCCCAAACTGCCGATGGCCCCCCCACGAAGGCTCTGCTCGCCATATCGATACCCCGCCCAGATCAAATACCCCAGAGACGATATACTGCCCACACCGAAAGCCACACAGATCCATAGGAAAAAAGAAGCGCCCGGATTACGCTCGACACCAAATTCAACTTTATCTTCCCCCGTGTGCTCTGTACTTTCCCCGCGTCCTCCGTGGTTAGACCTCCCAAGATAATCCTTAAACCACGCCGCATGAGACACCGCGATCATCGTAAACGTCCGCCAGTTCCGGGCAAACGCATTGGTCAGCGTCATCCCCGTAATGGTGGCTGGCGACACATTAGCGGAACCGATCATACTGACCGTAAATTGATTGGCATTGATGGGCAGATCGATCATGACCAGGCCGGCTTCCGCCAGAACGCGGGCGATGGCCAGATAGAATACAAAGAGGAAAAACAAAAACAGGGCCACAACCGGTAAGGCCACCCCGGCACGATGCAGCCAATAGGTGAGATACAACATACCGATGATGAAACCAAACACCGCGGTACGGTAAGAGAACAGCTCATTCCGATCATCGAGTGCCGGCCCCCGTCCGAAGGCATGGCAGACCACAGTCCAGAGGTGTCGGCGGGCCATCCAGAGGCCCCATAACACAAAGAAGATCATGCCGCCAATAAATTCGATGGATACGAGACCTCCGGGGACCGATGTGGCAGAGGTCATGCCAATCCGGTTCAAATAGCCTGCCTGCAGAACCCTGAATATTTGAAAAATCCAGAGGCTGAACAGGATTTCCACATTGATAAAAAAAGCGAAACAGAGGCTGAATATATTGAGCCGAATCTGTTGGGGTGGAAAGGCCGGATCGATCGTAATGGTGAATACATCCGTCGCACTACCCATAATCGGGATGTGTGGCCACCCAGTCCAATAGGTAATACAATTGAACAACATGACCGCCAACATGATGAGAAAACCCGTACGGAACAGGCTCGTCCTGAAAAACGGTGGCCAGGGCGCATGATCTCCAGGTTCACGATCTGCCCCTATGAGGTGCACGGCGATTTCGCCGAGAGGAAACCGCAATTTTTCATACTCGACCCATTGTTTACGGAGCATCACCACCAGACAGGCGCCGACAAATAACAGAGCCACAACGAAGGATCCCCACCAGAATAGCGGCGTCACCCAGTCGTGCCATGGGATAGGGCGATTCGGGCCGATCCCTTCGAAAAAACCTCGGGCGGCCTCATAATCGAGGACAAGCCAGTCTGGTAGATAATCGAAGAATTTGTTCTCCCATTGGTTCTCGGCACTGGCAAAATACCTCGGTGCGGTAATGACTGACATCAGATACCAGTTCATCGCCCAATCAGGCGAGATAGACGCGATCAGACCCATAGAAAAAATGAGCACCAGTTCATGGCTCGTCAGCGCAAAGGCGGGAAACCGTGATTTTAGTACGGCATTGGGGGCCAGCACAAGCACCAGAAACGGTATGAGCAGGCAATGGGGCAGATGGGCATACGCCATGTTAGGCGCATTCAACACATTGGCAAGATACTGGCCACCGACACTGACCAAAACAGAAAACGGAACGCCAATAAGTGGTGCACGGATACGTGAAATAAGGGGCGAGGAGGGAAAGACAGACATGAGGATAACATATACCGACCGGGCCAGATAAGCAAGGGGGATGGACGTGATGGGTGATGCGTGATGCGTGATGGGTGATGCGTTTTGGGGCATTTTACTCTTCAGGCTTCTTCTCAGGCCGACCGTAACGCCTGTTTCACACGCGTAGCACGGCGGGCAGGGAGGTAGCAGGCCAACAGGCCGGCTATACCAGCAAATACCAGCTGGTCGGCGGGGTTAACCTCGTAAAGTAAAGATTCGAGGAAAGGCGTATGGGAAAGTGGGTCTCGAAATCGGACAGAAAAATAATGATCGAGAATATGCAGTGTATTTCGACTGTGTTGTAAAGAGGAATAGGCTGTAACGGATTTTGGTCTTCAAAAACACATTGGAAGATAAAAATCGTATGTATATCTTTTATAAGGATGTCGCTCCAGGTATATAGATTATTTAATCTGGTTACAGGACATCCTGGATAAAGTAGCAATCAAGCATCATGTCAGCGAGAATGAAGCAGCACGGGAGATGGACCGGAAGGAGAAAAAGCGCTATGAGCGAGCGTAAGAGGCCTAAACAATCTTCTATATCTCGAGCTCGCAGTTCGAAAGGTATCGGGTCGTATTGGGATGAAACCAGTCTGGCGGATCATTGGGATGAAACGCCGGCGACAGATTTCGAAGTACGCGCTCCGTAGCAGCGGAGTATTACGCTTGACCCTGAGGTATACGATCCGGTTGAAGCCCAGGCCCGGTCGCGCGGCCTCATGCCGGAGACACTGGTAAATCTGTGGCTGAAAGAACATCTCCAGAAGCAAGAACAGGTTTAGATTTGGTACTATTTATCAAGGCGGACCTGTCCAATAGTCTCAACGATAAGTCAATTCCCATGGGCTTGTGACGACCGAACTGATCAGTTTTCTGCAATCAGTTGGGCTTACACTAGGAATCCATCTCTCCGTACGAACCATCATAATTTAACAATACTCAGACGTTCTTCTTTATAATGTCGAACATCTCACGCAGTTCATCATCCGTAATCGCCGTTTCTACATTTGCTATGAATTCGGGGAGATCTATATCGGGATGTTTTTCCTCGTATTCATTAGCCTGAAGAGCCATCTCAAGTTTATCGACTTGATGAGCCAGGCGGGCTTCGGGGGTTTGCTGCGCTTCGTATTCTTGCCAAAGGTCCAGATAGGCTTTTCCATCGGGGATGTCACGGGTCAGGGTCTCCATCGCCGCCCGCTCCATACGGTGTTTTTCCTCCGGCGGGATACCGTCGTGCGGGGTGATGTCGCCTGCGATAACCTCCGGGAGGTCGTGGATCAGGCACATCTTTATCAGTTTGAATGCGTTGAGACCATGACGTTCACCCAGGACCATGGCCATGAGGGCCATACGAAACGAATGCTCAGCGACGGACTCGGGCGCCGGTACACCCTTTCGCGCCCAACCGGTACGGATGAGCGTCTTGAGTTTTCCAGCTTCACGGAAGAATTGAAGAAGGGAAGAGATATCGTTCAAGATCGAACCCCGCTCTCACATGCCCACACACTTACATACTCACACGCTGCCGGTCAGCGCCTGATTAAAATCCCGAATCAGATCGTCCGGATCTTCCAGCCCGACCGACACACGGATCATGCCGTCGTGGATGTTCATCCGTTCCCGTTGCTCAGGCGGTACGTCCAGAAAGGCCATGGTGGCCGGCACCTGCGTGATGGTACGTACGCTGCCCAGACTCGCAGCGAAGGCGCATAACTCCAGGGCGGCACATACTTTAACAGCGGAGGGACCGTCCTCTACTTCAAAGGTCAGCATGGCCCCGAATTCGGGGATCTGCTGCCGGGCGATCTCATGCTGGGGATGGGAGGGGAGTCCTGGGTACCAGACCCGCTGTACGCCCGGATGGTTATCAAGATGCCGGGCGAGCGTCATCGCTGTTTTGCACTGTCGTTCCAACCGCACCGGCAGGGTCTGCAGGCCGCGCAGCAGCATCCACGCATTGAATGGCGACAGAGCGCCCCCTAACTTGGTCAACGACGACCATCGCAATTGATGCAGGAAGTCATCCGGCAGGAGCCCATTCTTGACGGCGATGGTCCCGCCGATCACATCGTTATGACCGCCGATAAACTTGGTGGCGCTTTCCAGGACAATGTCTACGCCCCACTCAAGCGGCCGGATGAGGTATGGACTCGCAAAGGTATTATCACAGACAAGGACAATGTCTCTGCTGTGGGCGAATGCCACCAGTGGAGGTATCGCCGGCACCTGCATCGTCGGATTGGCAATCGTTTCAAAATAGATCATCTTCGTCCGATCCGTTACCGCCTCTTTGACCTGTGCGATGTCGGTTATATCAACAAATGTAGTCTCGATACCGAAATCCGTCAGCCGGTGGTCAAACATTTCATGCGTAGAACTATACGTGGTCCAATCTGATACAATATGGTCACCGGATTTCAACAGTGCAAACCAGGTCGTCGATACCGCCGCCATGCCGGACGCCACCGCCAGGCAGCCGTCGGCGCTTTCCAGCAACGCTACCTGATCCTCGAACTTGTACTCGCTCGGATTACCGCACCGCCCATAAATATTCGCATCTACACGATCGCCATCCACAATCTGCTGATAGATCTCCGCATCATACTGAAAATTATTCGATAAATACATCGGCGCATTAAGTGACTTGGAGTCCGGGTCCGGATCGTAATACACGGCTTTACTTGCAAATGAGAGTTTATCCTTTGTTTCTTTCTTCATATCAGTAATACTCCAGTATTGATTTAACCCAGGTTGCCAGTTGTTGTAACAGGGTCTGTCATTCCGGCGGAAGCCGGGGAGACGGCGTATTATAGCTCAACTATCAATTTGAACTAATTTACCTGTTTTTTTGATCTTGTTTCTCAATCAGTCCATCAGTCCTCACCCAATCAGTCAATTTTCTGATACGGTTTCAACGCATCCGGGGCCGGCCTTGCAGCCCCTCGCACCTGCTGCATACGTATCTGCGGCCAGGGACCGGACATTTCGGCACACGAAATTTCGATCAATGTGGACCCTTGCGTAGAGCGCCCCATAACTCCTCAGGTTAATTCGATGTAAGTCCATGGGCCCCAAATACCTTTAAAAGACGGCCAAGGTCATATTGTAAAGGTCACTGGCCATCACCCGACCCTCGCACCCCTGGCTATCGTCCGGCAGGCGGGCCCAGTTATCGTATGTCCATGCGTCCGGTTCCGACCCGTCGCCTTCGATGTTCGGGGGAGAAGAAAGCGTCTGCATCATAAGATTCTCTGGTATATTAGTCCTTCCTATCATGGACCGTCCCAATACTATAGCGTTGAAAAGAACAGCAATGCCCATGGCTAACGGTACTTCACGCAAGCGGTTGCCTCGTCATAGACGAGGTTCCATACTTTCGAGACTCCCGGAAGCTTGCTGCGGGGAGTCTTCAATAAATGTAATATATCTCATCATTGATCTTGCGCCAACCTGGATTTTATCGGCTGTCTATTTATAATCTCTCATATCCTCTGTAAGCGCACCGCGTGCGTCTTATGCCCTGTACCGGATCATCTGGTGCAACCGCAAAGCGCTTAAAAAGCGTATCTATCAAATTTAAAGCCGTGCGTGTGGGGGTGGTATTTCTATTTTTTCGTGGTCATCCGGCGGTAAACTGATTCTGAGCCTGGCAGGGCCAGGGGAGGGATGAAATAATATCACTGTGGCCACTTTTTATAGCAAACGCCGGAGAGGCCGCGATCAACCCCTGTAATTTCGGATGAAGACGTCACGCTGAGTTTGCACTTTGCCAGACGGACCTGACAAAAACACCTACCGTCTCACCCAGGGTATGCTACTGTAGTCGCATTTCGAAGTCAGACGAAAGAGCACATTACGAATGACCACTTTGGCCTGATAGCCCGCGCAATGGGTAAATTGATACGGACTGGCGACATCACCGATTGCCCGGATGGATGGCATGCTGGTCCGGCAGGTGTCATCTACCGTAATACCCCGATCGTAGGCTACACCGACTTCATCGAGCCCCAGGCCCTCCACCTTGGCCCGGCGACCCGTGGCCAGAAAAATCTGATCTGCAGTGAGGGTCTGTGTGCCATCGCTGCCTTCGATGGTGACCTGACTTTCGCCGGCCTTCACATCGATGCCCGCGATTTTAATTTTATCATGAATCACAATGCCCTCAGCCCGCAACTGTTTGGCGAGCACTTCGGCGACATCCGCATCTTCTTTCGGGGCAACATGCGCCAGATCATGAACGACCGTGACCTCGGAACCCAACCGCCGGAACGTCTGGCCAATCTCAAGACCGATGGGGCCGCCACCGATGACCACCAACCGCTTTGGTAATTCGGTCGCCTCGAACACAGTCTCGTTCGTCCAGTAGTCCGCCTCGGCCAGGCCCGGTATCGGCGGTACGGAGGCCCGCGAACCGGTAGCAATCACAATATGCCGTCCCCAGATGACCTCCCCTGTTTCTACGATCTCCACTTCGTGGGGAGATTTAATTTTCCCTGCGCCGGACTTGACCTCCACACCCAGCCCGGTAAACCGCTCTACGAATCGTGCGGGGCAATATGCGCCTGTTTGGCATGGACATAATCCATCGCCGCCTTTGCATCCTGGGCTGGCAGACTGTCGACACCTGTATGCACTGAAAATCGGGAGGCGTTACGCACCGCCTGGGCCGCTTTGCCTACCTTAAGAAAGGCCTTTGAGGGGACGCAACGGTAATTAAGACAATCGCCACCCATTTTGTGCTTTTCAATCAAGGCCACCCTGGCCCCCAACCCCGTCGCACCGGCAGCCACAACCAATCCCCCCGAGCCGGCACCAATCACGATAATATTATACCGTTCCATAAACATCCACCATTTGATTATTGGGTCACGAGCTCGTCCACCGGTTCTCTTTTAATCTTCCGATAGATCACCGGAATCAGGGAAACGAGAACCAGAAGACCGATGGCAATGCTGAAATTGATGATCGCTGTCGTACGCGCCGCGGCCTGCGTAACCTCATCCACATCCGCGCCGGAAAAATACAATTGTGCCAGAGCGGACGCGCTGTACACATAGACAAAAACACCCGGAATCATACCCAGCAGTGTACCCAGGAAATAGTGGATATGCCGAATCCCTGAAAGCCCGGAAGCAAAGTTCAGAATGTTAAATGGGATAACCGGTATTAATCGCAACTGAATCATTCTCAACAGGCCTTGATTGTGCAATTGACGATCAATGGCATCTATTGGTCCCTTAACATGTTTGGCAACAAATTCACGCCCCAACGACCGGGACAGGCCAAAAGCCAAATTAGCCCCGATGTTGGCCCCGACGAGCACATACAACGTACCATAGACCGTACCGAATGTAAGCCCGCCCACAATCGTCAACAATAAACCCGGTGCACCAACGACCGTGCCGACCGCGTAAATGCCTATATACGCCAGAGGAGCCCACCAGAACTTCGCGATGGAGTCAAAAAACACCTTCAAACGCTCGGGTTGTACATACTCACCAAACGACGTAAACTGAAGGGTGCCAAACCCGGCCGCAATAATGACGAGCAAAATAATCAATTTTTTGCCAGCCCCGGACTTATTGTCTTCCGCCTGTATTTCCACCTGCTCTGTAGTGCTCATATATGATCCTCAGGTCTGCGAACGAGATCTACACTACCCGGCTTACCCGGTGCTCAAAGACCGGGTAACTACCCTGCTTGCTGTTTTTCATTGGATCTGATCGTTAATACCCCAGTCATAATCCAGATGTTTAACTTTGAGCTTTTCCCGACTTAAGAAAGCACGGGCATCCGCGTCCTGAATAAACGGTTTGATATAATCCAGTCGCTCACGGTTGTTTTTACCAAAGTCATCCTTATACCAGTCCATAATCGGAGAAAGACGCACGGTATTTTTATCCGGATCGATACGAAATTTATCCGGATCGGAGAAGAAGGTCCTCGTTCTCTCCGTCAGTTGCTGTTCCAACTGCTCCGTCGTAAAAGCCCTATCCAGAAGCGGTGGACACCCGATAGAAGCGCAGACAATCGCAAAATGGATACGGGGTTCATTCATTTTGCGAAGCATCTTATGTTCCATATCATCCAGAGAATAGTCTTTGCCGTGAATAGTCATCTTGTAATTTTTCCAGATGTTGTAGCCGAACACCCTGACATGATCCCGGATACTCTTTGTCGGATAAAAATGGAGCATGGCTTTTAACGTAAGGGCGTTATAAATGTTAATCCAGAATACCAGCCCTTCATTATCATCTTTCAACAGAACCGGGTCAACCTGCCCTATGGCCTCCAGATAACCATCCAGGGTGGCCTCATCCTGATCTTTCCATTTCTGATAAGCGACGCGCCCTTCTTTATCTACATACTTCTTTAATAACACATCATAGGCGGAATGATCCACCCGACCATCCTGCATAATAGAAACTCCTTGGGCCTTACATGTCGTACTCGTGGCAACCACCAAACCCGCGAACAAAACCAATACCATACTCAGATTTCGCTTCACTGTTAACCATCCCATGTTTTTGCACGGACCTAAAAACCGTCGTTTCGTCGTTTTATTGCTTCGTTGCTTCAAATGACAAAACCCATCAAAGAGTTCCGGTGATCTCATTTAACAACCTTTCGAATTGAATAACCAACACGCCGGGAACTTATCTAACCGTCCTAAAGTGTTTTGGTGAGATGGAGACAGCAATATCCGGATGATTCGACAAAGACCCGTCCGGAACTTATTGAAAGGTAGTGGCATTAAAGATGATAAGCAATAACGGATGACGCATATCCGGTTGGCCACTCTCTCCATCACTCTTCATTCATATTTTCAAAAGGAGTTTTCGATGCGTAAGTTTCTAGCCTCTGTATTTGTAGCCCTCATGGTCACGGTATTCATGTCGGCCAGCGGCGCTCAGGCCCAGTGTGGCGGGTGTGGCGACGGTAAAAAAATGGCCGCTGAAAAAGTAACCCTCGAAGGGGAATTAATCGATATCCGCTGCTATAGCGCGATGGGGGCACACGGCGAAGAACATGAAATGTGTGCCAACGCCTGCGCCAAAGCCGGCGATCCGGTCGGTATTCTGACCAAAGATGGTAAGCTGTATACCATCGGCGCCATATCCAACGGTTTTGAGGGCATCATGGCAAAAACGGCTAAAATAGAAGGCACGCTTTATGGCAATGTCCTGATCCCCAAGAAGGTGACGGTAGACGGAAAAGAGCACAAGCTGAAGAAAGAAATGATGTAGTCGCTTCGCGGAGTGATGAGAGGCCGGGATGTCTCAGGAATTCGAGGCGTCCCGGTGTTTTAAAGCCCCATCCGTACATAGAAAACATCCACCTTTATAAAAATATAGCCACTAAGGATCGGTGATTAAATAAGAGCGACATTTATGAGGTAGCGAGATAACGCCAGTCCAAGGCGCCCGAAGCAGCTGCATCAACGATGCGGCGATGCAGGGCAACGCCGGCATGGCGGTGTCGCAGCACCTCAGAAAGGCGCCCTTATTTAATTGCCGCTCCTAAATATATTCGAGTATCATGAACGCTAAAAGTACGCGCTATACTGCATACGTACCCGGTACGCGATGCATCCTCTGGCTTCTTATTCCCCTGTTTATGACCGCGTGTGCGTCGCCCTCTAATCCGACCGCCGGTGAAAAAACAGGGGGCCTTACGGGTGTGGTCGCCACACGGGGCACAGGCGTCACGATAGAAGCGCAACGCGGAGATGGTGTCAGCCGCGTAACGACAGCCGACGCGCAAGGCCATTATACCTTTGAGAATCTTGAAGCCGGTGCCTACCGTCTGTTTGCTACAGCCCCCGGATATAGCCGATCAACCCATGACGGCACGATCGATGTCCTCATCAGTCAGACCGTTGAAGCCGGTGATATCGTATTGAATTGGACCGGAACAGGTGTGCCTGATGCTACGCTGACCGGCCTGATCACAGATGCCGTAACCGAATTACCGGTCGAAGGGGTGTTCCTGAATGTGGCTTGTGACCCCAACGAAATTATCTGTCTTGGTCGTTCGGCGTTTACCGATGCCCATGGCCGTTATACCATCCAATCTATCCCTCCAGACTTCGGGTTCGATTTATTTATCGGTAAATCAGACTCCCCGAACCATGTTGAGCGCGGTCATCTACTGAATGCCGACCAGATACAGACGCTGAATGTACAAATCGGAAAATAAATAACCCCGGTGGAGAACCAAGACATGACCATCCGTATGCTTCCGACAGGACTTATCTGTATTTTTTTCATGCTGGTCACCGTAAGTTGTGGTGGAGACGACAACCCTACCGGAAATGCTGCTGGCCCCTCTAATGTCGGATTCGGTGTATCCGGGTTGCTGTTTAATAATAACTTGATTCTGTACGACCGCGCACGATCTGATCTGAATGCGAACGAACTGGTGCTGATCCCTCAAATGTACTTCACCAATCTCGAAAATGCCGGGTTTCCTGTGTACGGCAATTTTCCCCGTAATCAGGTTACTTCCGGTGGCGTGAGGATTGACGGTATCCCGGCCTTCACCAACCCCTCATTTGTTGGTACAGATGGGGTTGGGAGCTTTCTGTCCGATAGCGATATGGTCGTCGGTCTTGAAATAAATGGGGAAGCACGGGCTTATCCTCATAATATATTGTGGTGGCATGAGATTATTAATGATCAAATAGGAGACAAAACGGTATCCATCACGTTCTGTCCGCTAACCGGTAATGGCCTCGTATTCGATGCTACTATACCTGAAGATCGACTGAAAATGATCCCGGTGGTAGAATCTACATGGCAAAGATGGAAGAGCCTGCATCCGGATACCAAGGTGGTTGCCGGTTCTAATTCTGACAGGCAGTTAACCGCATACCCGTACACGAACTACCGATCAGAGAGCACAGGCCCTTTTACCTCACTCAACCGGGATCTGGACCGCCGATTTCCGCCAAAACGAATGATCCATGGGGTGCTGATCGACAATATACCGAAGGCTTACCCCTTTAGTAGCCTGGATGCCAAAGCCGCAGTCAACGATAAATTTGCAGGGACGGACATTCTGATAATATTTGATGAGATCGGTCAAATGGCCTTGTCATATAACCGGCGGGTCGGCAGCCAGACCCTGACGTTCTCAGTTGTCGAAGCGGGCACCCCGTTCAGAATACAAGATCAGGAGACCGGCACGACCTGGTCGGTGGAGGGGCTAGGCCTGTCAGGCCCTCTGGCCGGACAACGACTAACCCGTCTCCTGAATACCTATAACGCCTTCTGGTTCGCCTGGGCTGCCTTCTGGCCCGCAACAGAGGTATTTACACCATAAGGTATCAATGGCAAAAATCATGGCTTCGATTTTCAATCTGCAATCATTTTGCCGTCGCCTACTCCGGGCCGTCCACCCATCTGTCGTTTGCTATGGGTTAATCGCGCTCTTTCTCCTCCTGCTCCCTGCCCAGACCTCCGCCGGTGCCTGGAACCTCCCGAAAGGTCAGCTCTGGGTAAAATCGTCTATTTTTTATCAGTCCACCGATGAACAGTTCTGCACCGGAAACCTGGGTTTCTGTAACCGACATGATCGGGCACCATTTGATCCGTTTACCAAGGGGCGTAGCCGTTCTACCGTGGTATTTAATGAATTGGCCTACGGGGTTACCGGCTGGCTCGACCTGGGGGTTCAGATCCCTTTTTACAGCCTGGAATTTCGGGATTTGAGCAATCCGACCCGACCCAGAACTCAGAAAATAGGGGATATCCGATTCTACGCCAAATATCGGCTCCTTGTGCAGCCGGTGGTCGCGAGTATACGCTTTGGAGCTAAAAGTCCGACCGGTGTATTAACGAGGATTCTGAAGTGGTGCCTATCGGAGAAGGCCAGTGGGATGTTGAAGTTTTCGGGGATGTCGGGCGATCCTTATCGATGATACCTGGCTATGTCAATCTGAACCTGGGCTATCGGCAGCGTACGCTCAACCACGATTTCAATTTCAAACCGGGAGATGAATTCACCCTGCTGGCCGAAGGGGGGTGGCAGGCCACATCGTATCTCATGGGTAAAGCCTCTATCGGTTACCTGTACAGCACCCATCCCCAAGCACTGGGCATCACGTTCAGAACACAGCGAAGGGAACTTTTGACCGTCGCTCCGGCTATTTTACTGACGCCAGGACGTTCATTTACGATTGAAGCTGGCGTGCAACTGCCCCTTCGCGGTCAGGACATCCCTGCGGGACCGCAATTTAATATCGGATTCATGTATACCTTTGATCTGTTCAGGCGTGGAGAAAGATGATGGATGTATCGCTTAAGACGATGCGGACGCGCTTCAGCCGGATCGGAAGCATAGGATTGGCCCTGCTTATCGTGATCGTTGCGCTGAGTTGTGGTGAAGATAAAAAATCCCGTGACGGATAGAGAGACCTCAACCGGTGAGGACGACCCGTCAGAAAATGATCCACCGGTTGTCGTGAGTGGCCCCGGTGTGGGCTTTGGTGTATCGGGGCTACTGTTCAACAATAATCTGGTGCTGTATGGCCGGGCTCATTCTGATTTAGATACCTTTGATCCGTTTATCCTGGTACCTCAAATGTATTTTACGAGCACCGAAACCAAAAACTACCCCGTGTACGACGCGTTCCCCCGTGAAGACATTGTGAATACCGGGATCAAAATTGATGATATCGGTGCCATCAACAATCCTTCTTCTGTAGGTCCTTTCCTTGCCACCTTCATGAAGGATGCTGATATCGTGGTCGGCCTTGAAATAGATGGCGACGCAAGAGCCTATTCACATAATCTGCTTCGGTGGCATGAAGTGGTTAACGATCAATTCGGCGGACAAACCGTCACGGTTACTTTCTGCCCGCTGACCGGCTCTACCCTGGCCTTCGAATCCTCCGTACCGAGGAACAACTTATTCATGATGCCGATCATAGAATCAACCTGGTTTCGCTGGAAACAACTTCATCCGGATACCAGGATCGTTGCCTCATCCAACTCAAGACAGAATTTGACCGTTAACCCCTATCAGGGATATGAAAACGAATCAACCTTGTCGTTTGCAATGAATTGGCCTGTCGATCGTCGATTTACTCTGAAGGCCGTGGTGTATGGTATCTTGAGCGGGCCAAACGCCAAAGCTTATTTGTACAGCCGAATGAGTGAAAAAGCCGCGATCAATGATGATGTGACCGGAAGTCAAGTCCTTGTCGTTTACGACAAGGCAGGTAATATGGCACTGGGCTACGATCGGATTGTAGGCAATGATATCCTGACGTTCTCAGTCGTTAATGAAGGGACTCCGTCCAGACTCAAAGGTGCAGAGACGGAAACCTTATGGTCGATAGAGGGTAGAGGGTTGTCCGGACCTTTAGCCGGTTGGCAATTAACCCGCATACAAACAGCTTACAGCGCCTTCTGGTTCGCCTGGGCCGCCTTCTGGCCGGATACAGCCGTGTTTTAATAGACACAAGAACATAAATTTGCATAAATTATCTTGTAGTCTGTATCTTGTCTCCTGTATCTTACTGTCCTTAATCTTCAGGAACCTTATTTTCAGTAAAGCCCTTATACCATTTGTAAAGTCAATCAGTCAATCAGTCAATTCTAAACCGGGAGATCCATCATGATGACAAAGACGCGAGGCTACATCGCTCAGGCTGCGGCGTTGGTCTTGATCGCCACTGGCGTTACCATTGCCTGGATGAACGTATCTTCCTCCAATGCAGATGATCATGAACACAACCTGTCTCTGGCTCCAGCCGATTCCGAAGGACGACCTGGTGCGCCTGATATTGCTTTGCCGGATCTGAATAACAACACGGTAAATCTGTCGGCATCTAATGGTCAAGTTCGCATCGTCGATTTCTGGGCAACCTGGTGCCCGCCATGTCGTAAGGAAATTCCGCATTTTCAGGCGCTGCATGATAAATATGGAGATCAAGGCTTGAAAGTCATCGGTGTGGCTGTTGGCGAAGACGCGGACGTCGTACAACCTTTTGCCGATCGGATGAAGATGACCTATCTTTCTCTTCTTGACAAGACCCGGATAGCTTCACAGCAGTTTGGGGGCATTCAGGCCATCCCGACGACCTTTGTCATTGATAAGAAAGGCCATATTTATAAAAAGTATGTCGGCTATCAAAGCTACGAAACGTTCGAACGGGACGTAATCGCACTCATGGCGGAATAAACGGTTCGACCAAGATTTGAGATAAAAACAAACAGCCCGGCGTGCAATTGCACACCGGGCTGTTTCTGTATTAGAGATTAAAAAAAGCCAATTACGTCATAGGCTCATCGGCACTGCCGCCATAGATCGAAGGAACCAGACCGCCAGCCCCTCGGACGTAGACACTCAGTTGGCCTCGATGATGTATCTCGTGAGCCAGGAGAAAATTGAGAATCCCCAGACGAGGCATCTCTTGACCGAAGAATTCTACGGTCTCATTCAGATGGACTTCACCGGCTTCTACAATCTGATTCACGGCCTGTTCATGTGAAGCTTCTTTCCAGTCGAGGACCTCCTGAAAGGTGGCCGGTGCTTTCGGCAGCGAATCAAAGCTAAAATCCCCTTTCATGATGTAGTTGACGACGCCCACCTCGGATATAGCTATGTGCCAGGCCAGCTCTATTGCCGTCATGGACTTCTCGTGAGGACTGTATGCGGTCTGATCTTCTGGTATCGCGCCGATCACCCGAACGCTGGTCGTGTGTTCAATATTCCACCAATGCACAATACCTTGAATTTGCGGTGACATAAATTCTCCTTAAAAAAAACAGCGAACCGATCTATACCTGGATCGTCTCGCTGTTTTGTGGTTTTGTAAGTGGAAGAGTCCCTCGGGGAGCACATCGGTCCGTGTTAGCTACCTGCGGCAGCTTGTATCCCTTCGGGATTCCCCGATTCGCTGATTCCCTAACCTTTTGCCTGTCCTGCTTCAAGATTAATCTCAATCTTCACTTCATCACTGACGGCCACACCACCAATATCCAGGACCCGATGCCAACTGATACCATAATCTTTACGGTTGATGACCAAGGCGGTGGAGACACCGATTAAATTACCACGCCCCGGATTGACCGGTCCGTTCAGTTCGAACGGCAAGGAGACCTCTTTGCTGACCCCACGCATGGTGAGCATGCCGTGGGCGACAAACCCCATCCCTTTTTTCTCAACGCGGGTACTCTTGAATGTAATCTCTACATTGTTAGCCGCATCGAAGAAATCCGCGCTCTTAAGATGCTTATCACGTCCATCATTGCCGGTATTGATACTGGCCGTTTCAATCGTCACCATAACGGAGGATTTGGAGAGGTCCTTTTCGTCCAGCATAATTTCACCGGAGAACGTGTCAAACTCGCCTTTGACGGTACTTACCATATTATGCTTGACCGAAAACTCAACAGAGGAATGAACCAGGTCGATTACATATTTATCCGCTGCCATAGCGGAACCGGCCAGACCGGCCACCAGAGCCAGCGCCAACATAGACTTAAAGAGTTTCATACTGCCTCCCCGAATAAATGGATAGAATTGATACTGCACTATATATGGTCATGATATTTGAGCGTCATATCATACCGCTTGGTTCCAATATATTACCCTGTTTCAGTAATTTCCTTCAATCTAATCCACTGTTTAGCCCCATGAACCACGATGTATTCGGCTCCAGGGCCCTTGTCATTACCATCCTATTCGTTCAATTTCATCAACGTCTGTGCCAGCTTTTCTCCCAATTCCTTAATCGATGCCCGTCGCTTCTCATCCTGCAGCGAACCATCTTCAGCAAAGGCCTCGTAGGCTTTGGGGACAGCAATCTGCTCGGGCAAAACCAGGACTTTGATATTACCTAAAATCGATCGAACATGCACCAGGCCGCGCAGGCCGCCCAGGGCACCGGGTGAGGCGCTCATCAAGGCCGCCACTTTGTTGTCGTAACAGGCCAGTGAAGATTCACCCGGCGCAGACCGAGAAGCCCAATCAATCGTATTTTTCAAAAGTGGTGTAATAGAACTATTGTATTCCGGTGAGGCGATGAGCAGACCCTGATGCGCCATCATCAGGGACTTAAAGCGAACCACGGTCTCCGGGAAACCTTCCCGAGCCTCAAGGTCTCCATCATATAAAGGCATCGGATAATCACGAAGATCAACGACGGTCACCTCCGCCCCCCCATCCCGGGCACCCTGTGCAGCGATACCAACCAGTTTTTTATTGAGCGAATCCGTCCGCGCACTTCCGGCGAAAGCCAGGATTTTAGGTGTATCGGCCATCTATTATCTCCTTATAATTAGAACACAGTTTTAATCGGTCCATACGCTCAGAACACATACTTTACATGTAAATATTTTATTAGTCAAGTATTTTTTAAAAGATAGATATCCGAACGGCGGCATACCCAGAAACCCCTTGACGATATCTCCTTTTTTCCCTATTCTATGAAGGTTCATTTTACATGGTCTGACCATCAAATTCTTCACCATTTTCAGCGGAAGCCACTTCCATTGAATTCGAACCTGTAAGCCCTCTTCGATGACTTGTATTCCTCCGGAATGCGGCAACTTGGAGCCCTACGAGGTTCGAGCTTCGTCATTTGCCCATCCCCATGCCCAAATCCACTGAAAAACTAACCCCGGCCATGGCGCAGTACGCCCGCATGAAAGATCAATATCCGGATGCGGTCCTGTTCTTTCGGATGGGGGACTTCTACGAGACATTCTACGAGGACGCCGAAATCGCCTCTAAGGTGTTGGGGCTGACGCTGACGGCACGAAATCAAAACGGGCCAAACAAAATTCCTCTGGCGGGCGTACCCTACCATGCCGTCGAAAAATATATCGCCGAGCTGATCAGGTCAGGGTACAAAGTAGCGGTCTGTGAGCAGGTCGAAGATCCCAAAAAAGCCATAGGTGTGGTCAAACGTGATGTGGTCGAAGTGGTTACGCCTGGGACATCGATGCTGGCCCAGACGCTTGATGCGGGTGAGAATAATTACATTATCAGCCTGGTGCCGGGCCATGCGAATTATGGCCTGGCCTTTGTAGATCTATCCACCGGTGAATTTCGGCTGGCTGAACTCAGCAAAGAAGATATGCTCAGCGAGTTGAACCGCCTCAAACCAGCAGAAGCCGTTGTTTCCTACGAAGAGGCGGAGCATGCCGAAGCCCTGCTTAAGCCCCATTTCCCGGACATCATACTAAGCCGCCTTGATGAATGGGCCTTTGCACACGACCAGGCTCATCAAACGCTGTTGGATCATTTCGAGATCTTGTCCCTGAAAGGTTTCGGGTGTGAAGATATGGTCGCGGGGATAGCCGCTGCCGGGGCCATGCTCACGTATCTCAAAGACACCCAGAAAAACCGTCTGGCGCATTTGAAATCGCTCTCTCGTTACAACATCACGGAATGGATGTTGATGGACGTGGCCACGCAACGCAATCTGGAGCTGATCACCTCCCTGAGGGATGGCGGTCGGGAAGGGACATTGCTGTCGGTCATGGACCGTTCCTACACACCCATGGGGACTCGGTTTATGCGAAGCGCGATTACCCGACCTCTGGTCTCGGTAGAGGCGATCCTATTGCGGCAGGATGCCGTGCGGGAATTTGTCGAAAACCATGAGATGCGGGATCAATTTGCCGGCCAGCTGAAATCGATGGGGGATACAGAACGGTTAGCCGCGCGTGTAGGTTCCGAACGTGCGAATGCGCGGGATCTTCTGGCCTTGAAAGAGGCCCTGCATATGATCCCTTCCATAAAAGTCACGCTGGCCGGGATGTCCTCCGAACTGCTGAAGTCTCTCCGGGGCCAACTCCGTGATCTGAAAGCACTCTCAGATAAGCTGGCTCGATCCATTGTCGAATCGCCACCGCTTGCGGTGACGGAAGGCGGACTCATCCGCGCGGGGTATCACGAAGAACTGGATGACCTGCGGTCGATCAGTTCCGGCGGTAAAAAATGGATCGCCGAACTGCAAATACAGGAACGGGAACGCACCGGCATTCAATCCCTTAAAGTTGATTACAACAGAGTTTTCGGATACTACATCGAAGTGACCAGACCTAATTTGCATAAACTGCAAGGTGAGTATATCCGTAAGCAGACTATGCGTAATGCAGAGCGATTCATCACGCCGGAACTCAAGGAATACGAAGAAAAGATCCTGGGCGCAGAAGAAAAAATAGCCGAACTGGAATATACGCTCTTTCTCGAACTGCGTGGTGAAGTGGCCGTTCATCTCGAGGAGATGCTGGGCAACGCCCGTGCCATCGCCCAGCTCGACTTCCTGACCGCACTGGCCGCTATCGCTGTTCAGAACGACTACATCGCCCCAACGATAGACGATGGCCATGTTATCGAGATCAAAGACGGGCGACATCCTGTGGTGGAACAACTGTTACAGGGTGAAGCGTTTGTACCGAATGATACCCTACTGGATACACAAGAGGAGCAGATTGCCCTGATTACCGGCCCCAATATGGCCGGTAAGAGCACTTATCTTCGGCAAGTTGGCCTGATCGTACTGATGGCGCAACTCGGCTCCTTTGTACCTGCCAGAACAGCTCACATCGGTATGGTCGACCGCATTTTCACCAGGGTCGGTGCCTCCGACAACCTGGCGCGCGGGGAAAGCACCTTTTTGGTTGAAATGAACGAAACAGCAAATATATTAAATAACGCCACATCGAACAGCCTGATCCTGCTGGACGAAATCGGTCGCGGCACCAGCACGTTCGACGGCCTGAGCATTGCGTGGGCGGTGACCGAATATTTACATGACACGCCCGGCCAGGCCGCCAAAACATTGTTTGCGACCCATTACCATGAATTGATTGAGTTGGGAGGCACGCTGGATCGGGTGGAAAATTATAATGTGGCGATCAGCGAACGAGACGACCATATCGTGTTCTTACGTAAAGTGATGCGTGGCGGCAGCGATCGCAGCTACGGTATCCAGGTCGCCCGGCTGGCTGGTTTGCCACAGACCGTCATTGATCGAGCGAAAATTATCCTTGCTAATTTAGAGGAAGAGGACTTAACGCCAGCCGGTACGCCTCATCATGCCAGCCCGCGCCCCAAAGATAATGGGTACCAACTCAGCCTATTCGTCCCCCAGGAAAACCCAGTGGTCGACGAACTGAAAGCACTTGATGTGAATGCTATGACACCGATAGAAGCGCTGAATGCCTTGTATGCGCTTCAGAAAAAAGCCGTTCACGCAAAGAAACACGGATAGCGGAGAAAGCCCATTATGCATTGTCCGACCTGCAGCAGTTCAGATGTTTATCGGTCCAGAAGAGACTGGTTCGAGAAAATATTTAATGGCATCTTCTGGTTTCAGCAACGCCCCTACCGTTGTGCCCACTGCATGACGCGATACTGGATGCGTCTGGAACCGCGCGCATGGCGACATACGTTCAGACTGAGAGCCAACCAATGGTTCCACGCATGGGGATTTTATTTCGGAACCCTGCTCCTAACGCTCGTTGTAGCCTGGTCACTCAATTTTCTCCAGAGCAAATCCGAGGAAACTGGCTCTTTGATCGACAGCGCGATCAATCAACGCATCATGGAGCGGGTGGATAACCTGTCCCCCGACGAACGCGAGACCTACGGTAAACAAGCGGAAGACCTGACAGACGAACAAAAAGAGCAGATAAAAAAACTATTAGGCTAATAATCCGCCAGGTTGGCCATCATGGTTTTGCCCTTTCAATCATAATTCATAATTCATAATTCCTACGGACTCACCACCAGCCCATGTTTCTGGAAAGTGGTCTGCGCCAGATCAAACGCCCGGCGATCCGGATACTGTCCGTCGGCCGCATCTAACACCTGATCCACCTGCGCTTCCGTATTCAAACCGACAATTAGGCTGCTTACCACTGGATGAATCAACGCGAACTTGATGGCGAACGTTGTCCATGAATCAATGGCGTCTCCAAAGGCTTCTTTGACAATGGCCAGACGCCCATAGGCCTCGTCCCAGCGTTCATCCTGATTACGATCGTCGGGCGGCAACTGCGACCGGTCTGCGCGGCGGTCAGTCAACACCCCCGCCATGAATGGCCGAATACAGAGAAAACCTTGTCCTTTGGCCTGCATATCATCGAAGAACGAAGCCATCTCCATTTCGATGACATTATAATACGCCACCATCCCGCTGAAATCGCTCGTTTCCATAGCTTTATCAGCAAAACCGGGCGTATAGGGAAACGTGGTCAGATGACCGACCTTTCCTTCGTCTTTCAGCGTTTCAAAGATCTCCATCATCGGCTCATGGGTGGCCGGGATATCTGCGATACGCACTTCATCCGTATTCGGCCTGGCCCGTTGCAAATGCTGCACGATATGGATGAAATCCGTATGAAGATCCCTTAAGGCGTCTTCGATATGCGTGCGGAACGTGTCGGCGTTGAACACACTGCCATCATCGAAATTTGGTACGGGCATCTTAATGACATGGTAGAGATCCTGCCGCTTCGGATGATCTTTTAATACCCGTCCCATCGCCCATCGCGTCCCGTATTCATAGCTGGAGTGGATCAAATTTACACCCCGCTCCAACGCGCGCTCCAACGCCCGAATCCCCGCTGTAGACACCGCATCGGTCCCCGGGTCTCGCGAAGCAAAACGCATCGGCCCGAAACAAATCTCTGACACCTTCAAATCCGTATTCCCGAATGACCGATACTGCATAGGTATTCTCCTTATATTATAACGCCATTGAAGACACCCCGCTGCAAGGCTACGGGGTCACGACTGATTACTTCGCTATGTGGGATTTGTCGTTTCCCGATTGACATGCGGACCAACTTATAGTATACGGTACATCCCTGTAGAGGCAATCGTTACTTCAAGAAATATCCCATCGAAATGAGCCCGATATGAAGACCAGGAAATCGTCCTATCTTTGGTTTTTACTTGTCATCCTGATAGGCACCGCCTGTTCGACGGCGGACCCGGATATCCGCATCGTTACCGTCCCAAATGGCGGTATCACGCCGGACGCCGAGCTAGATGCCCTCGGGATATTACATGTCGCCTACTTCTCAGAGGACAATATATATTATGCCGAATCGGCAGACCATGGCACCACGTTTACCAAACCTATTCAAGTCAATTCAGAATCCGGCACGGGACAGGCGGGACTGTTTCGCGGGCCGGACCTGGCTCTAGGAGCGGACGGTCGGGTGCATGTGGCCTGGTATACCAACCAGTACCAGCGTAAACGTCCCCAGGAGGAATGGGGCGTGAGGTACGCACAGCTTGCGCCCGGGGCGACCTCCTTTACTCCGGAACTGAACTTGAACCGTACGCCAAGCGATAACTATTCCCTCGCCGCAGACGGGATGGGGCAGGTCGTCGTAACCTGGACATCAGATGCCCTCTATACCCAATCTTCCGATGACGGTGGACAGCGCTTTTCAGACCCCATGCCAATCACCATCGCCGATCCTTGCGAATGCTGCGCCACCCAAACGTACTTTTCATCAACAGGCGACCTGTATATAGGCTACAGGGAAAAAGCAAATAACCAACGGGATATGCATCTGCTGGTCCAGAAAAAAAACGAGGCGACCTTCACCAAACATCTGCTCAGCCAAACCCCCTGGTCTATTGACGCCTGCCCGATGTCTGGATCATCACTGACGGGAGGTCAGAACCAGCTTGTCGCTGCATGGGAAACCAAAGGGGCTGTCTACTACGGATTGGCAAATTTGGAAGGAGAATTGCTTACTGACGAAATACAGGTGTCAGAGCATGGGAAATATCCTCTGGTCCTGCCAACGGCATCCGGCTATCTGGTTGCCTGGAAAGAAGGAGCGACCTTGGTCTGGCAGAGGTTCGGCCCAGATGGAACGCAGAATGGCCCAACCACGCGCCAAGAAAATGTGGGCCCCCATCGCCCATCAGGTATGACCAGGCAGGACGGCGTAGTTTTGCTATTGCCTTAATCGTACAGCTATTCGTTTTCTGGATCCCGATCCTTCGGGTTATCCAACGGACTGACCACGCCTGTACCCCTGATCGGGATGTTCTTCGAAACACGATTCGACTTATTGTGTGGCATAGATAAATGCGCTGCACACCTAACGGATGTCAGATACAAACCGAAGTGAATAGGCCATGAAAATAGATCATATCGACGTCGTCAATCTCCTCTTTCCCATCACCGACAACATGCGTTTCGCATACAGCGGCGGCCACCTCACCGGTCGTCTGACCACGCTGGTCCGCGTCACGACCAATCATGGCATCATCGGTATCGGCGCGGCTTACGGCCATCCTATGCTCATCCGGACGATAATAGAGCATCACCTGGCCCCCATGCTCATCGGCGAGGATCCGGTTGAGGTGGAGACGCTATGGCACAAGATGTACCGCCTAACACGCTGGTACGGTCGTAAAGGCGTAGCCATATCGGCACTGGGGGCGCTGGACACGGCATTCTGGGACCTCCGTGGTAAGGCGCAGGGAAAGCCGGTCTATGCGCTGCTGGGCGGTACCCGTAACAGCGTTCCGGCCTACGCGAGTGCGCTGCTCTGGAGCGACGATATCGATGGGCTCGCTGCCGAAGCTGCCGGTTACGTGGCGCAGGGTTACCGGCGGGTGAAGATGCGGCTGGGGAAAAGCGAAGCGTACGATACCGCTGCCGTCCGAGCGGTACGCCAATCAGTCGGCTCGTCGGTCGGCGTGATCGTCGACGCGTCGATGCGGTATTCACTGGAAGTGGCGGAACGTATGGCCGCTCTTCTGGAGGAACTGGATGTCTTCTGGTATGAGGAACCCTTCGAACCCGATGATATCGACAATTACGTGGCCCTGAGGCAGCGCATCAGCGTTCCGATCGCGGCAGGTGAAAATGAATTTGGCGTAGAAGGGTTTCGAGAGCTGCTTCGCGCCGCGGCGGTAGATGTGGTTCAACCGGACGCCTGCCGTGCCGGCGGCATCACCGCATGCCATCAAGTGGGCGTCATGGCTGCGCAATACGGGGCCTCCGTCGGCCCCCACACCTGGAGCGACGCGGTGGCCCTTACCGCGAACGCCCATGTCGTCGCCTCGCTACCCAACGGGCTGAGCGTCGAGGTGGATCGAACCGGCAATCCGTTTATCGACGATCTGTTGATGGAACCGCTGGACATCCGTGACGGCCTGCTCCACCTTGCGGATGCACCCGGTCTGGGTATCGCGCTGAATCAGGATACGGTCGACCGATATACGCTGCCGCCCGACCAGCCGATTCCGGATGGGGCCTATTCAGATATGAGTTTTGGTAAAATTTATGATGTGGATATGGCACCGTACGAGTAAAAACGAATGGTATCGCCAAAACAACCAAACACAAGGAAAAAACCATGTTGAAAAGATATCTTTTTTACTTGCCACGATTTTTATATCTAGTGCCACAATGACTTTACCTTTGCCCAAGAGAAAATACCCATTGATACCCATCAAGAATTTATAAGCTTCCTCGAGAACATATTAGAGCATGAAGCGGTAAATCCTGAAAACACAACGATGTTTTTCCAGCGATCCTGGGCCTATTGGGCCGAACATAAACTGGACTATAACCTGGATCCGGAAAAATATGCCAAAGCGCTATCATTATTGCACCAGAATCAGCAGAAATTTAAACGGAATAATACAATAAAAATTGACAGATTTGAAAACACAATAGAGGGCTTTCGTCGTTTTGATAAGCGAAATACACGCGCCAAAGATCCGGTCCTGTTCGTAGGAAGCTCAAGTATTGTTTTTTGGGAAACCTCTCTGTCTTTTCCTGATCTTCCAATAATTAATCGTGGGTTTGGCGGTGCAAGTCTTCCTGAAATTATCCATTATTATGACGATGTTATTAAAAAAATATTCGCCATCCCTGATGGTTGTTTATTGTGATATAGACGTTGAAAATGGAAAATCACCCGATGTGGCTGTGAACGCTTTTAAAGATTTGGTAAACAGAGTGAAAAATGATTTTCCTGAAACCCAGATCTTACTTCTTTCCATGAAACCAACGCTAATTGACGATTTTTTGGGAAAAGATGTACGTAAAAACAAGATCATCACCAATGAAAAGCTGAAGGCATATTGTAATGATGAAGGAAATCTACACTATGTAGACATTACCAGTCCGATGTTAAAGTCGGATGGTCGTTTGCGGTCGGATAATTTTATTGCGGATGGCATGCACCTGAATCCATTGGGATATACGCTTTGGGATCCTGTAATCCGGGAAAAAATAGCGCGTCTAACTGCACGAAAATAATGGATGAAACAAAAGCCTAATGGGATAAATCGAGGATAAAAGTGAATTTTTCAATAGAAGGTGAGTTGTCCCAGGTGGCCAGGTTGAAATTTGACGCTGGAAAGACTTGCTGGGCAAGCCGAGGTTCGTTGATATCATTCGATCCGAACATTACATGAAAATTAAAGATTCCAGGAGGGGTTAGTGGCGCTACACGCCGGGTCTTATCCGGTGAGGGGGTGACGTTAACGTTTATTGAGGCGGGCCAGAAAGGCCAGGAAGTTATCTTATCTTCTAACCAGCCAGGGAAAATGACCGTTTGGGATTTAGACGATGGCGACGTGGTGACTACGCGTGGCGCTTTTGTAGCCGCCTTCGGATCAAAGATCCATATTGATGTGATGATTGCAAAACGGGCTGGGGTGGCCTTTTTTGGTGGATCCGGCCTTTTCCTTCAAAAAATATCAGGACAAGGCAAGGTCCTTATTCATGGCTCAGGCGACTTTATTGAAGAACAATTGGAGAAGGGTGGATCCATTCTGGTGAGCACAGGAAATCTTGCAGCCTTTTCAGACCGGGTTGACTATGACATTAAAGGGGTCTCGGGATTTCGACGCATCTTTTTCGGTGGAGAAGGCCTTTTTATGACCAAACTCACGGGGCCAGGACGCGTTTTGTTACAATCTTTAAAGCGGGTATCCAAATAGCGCCATCATTCCTGCCCGAAGTACCG
>Ga0114999_10000428_pt1 | contig 62418 bp, 54 predicted proteins | sample ArcticOcean_MG_C_3_FD_89820 | JGI IMG/M metagenome (GOLD analysis project Ga0114999, IMG submission 89820) | Marine microbial communities from western Arctic Ocean - ArcticOcean_MG_CB8_126 | ecosystem: Environmental > Aquatic > Marine > Oceanic | place: Arctic Ocean: Canada Basin | collected...
ATGATCCGGGCCTGATACTCAAGTGTCCTGAACGCGGACACAAGGAGCAGTTGGATGTCGTCCGCGGCGGCGGCGTCCAGCATCGCCCGCCATGCGCCGAGCGTTTGTGGCGTCATCTGTTGGGCGCGCCCATACAGGTCGGTCCCGGCGTCGACCAGAGTCTGTGGCATGGCGAATTGGGTAAGGGCACGGCCAGCGATAAGCTGCGGGTCAATCCCGAGGCGCTGGTGCATCTGCTCAAGCTCACTCACAACGTGAGTACCCCGAGGGCGAACGCGACAATCATTGTGATCGTCGCGAGCACGAAGTAGCAGGCGGATAAGAAAGAGAACTTGGCCAGTGTTTTGGCGATCCCCTCGCCGTAATAGACACGCATGGAGACAAAGAGGTAGAGGACGATCGCGAGGGGAACGATGTTGGTCGCGACCTCAAGGTCGACTGCCAGAAAGCCGTGCTCCAGCATCCGGTTCAGGATGAGCGCGAAGAACAGAAAGGAGTGGTTGTGCAGCGCGAGGAGGAGATGCTCAGCGTAATAGCGGTTGCCACCGAGGTAGCAGAGCTTGAAGGCGAGGGCGAAGAGCGGCAAGAGGATGATGGCCATCGCGGGCACAATGTCGAGGGCTTCTTTAAAGAGATCGGTCGGATCTTCCTGGATCACGCGGCTGACCTTTTCCGACTGCGTCGTGAGGTATTGGCGGATGGCCGCGTTGTCTTCATCTGAAAGGCTGTCAATTTGCATGCTGTCGATCGCTTCCCGGGACCCGCTGCGCATGTTCTCTAACTCTTGCGCGGTCGGTTCGTCGCTCTTCTGGGGTTGCGGCCTAAAGCCAAACATGATGTCGACAGAGAGGTAGAAAAAGAACGCGAAGCTGGCAATGATGTAGAGCCGCAGGGGTGGCAGATAGCTCGCCCGGCGTCCGTCGAAGTACTCTTTCGTCAGTCGCCCGGGATGAATCATGAGGGCGGTCATTGTCCGCACCGTGCGGGAGTTGAGGGAAACGATGTCCTCGAAGGTCTCGCTCACGAGGGTCCAGAAAAATCGATTGAGCGTTCGCTGATTCTGTCCACAACGTGCGCAAAAAGGCCCCTGCAGCGCGGTGCCACAGTTGAGACAGGTCGATTGCTCAGCGCCCTCAGCAGTCATGGACAGCCCTTGGACCTCGATGTTGCGGTGATGGAGTCGGTCATGTCGGATGAGTCCGCCTGGTACCGTGCGGTGTCTCGCTCGATTGCCGGTTAAAATCGCACGATGAAGGTTGCCACACTCATCGATGGAGCGCTCGCCCTGCTGTGGTTTGTCTCAGCGGTCGCGATCGCAGTGATGTTGAGTTTCTCGATGAATGCCGGTTGGATCAGCGCGCTGGATGATGCTGTCAGGGCGGTTCGTATCGACGGTCCGCGTTCGGGCTATCGAGCGATCGTCGACGGTCAGGCGCAGACCGATATTGCCAGAACGATCGACGAACTGATCCGACTCAACGCGCAGATTGCCCACGTGCAAAAGAACGATGCACTGCATGACCTGAAGCGGACCGTCTTTGGCCAGCTTGTCTGGGCCTATCAGCAAGCCGGTGACTTTGCGTCTTCCGAACGGATCGCGCGTACGTGGGTTGAGTTTGACGACGATGATCTTGAAGCAGCGGCGGAACTGGCCGGCGTGCAGATGCTTGCACCCAAGACGCGGGCCTTGGGCGAGGCGACGTTCATCCAGCTGAATACGAAGTACCCGGAGTCGCTGCTCCTCGCCGACACGCATGCAACCGCACTTGCGCGGACCGGAGACCTCGCGGGTGCCTTGTCTCGCTTCACCCGCTTTCTGCCCGGCGGCGATGCGCTGACACCCGTCCTTCGAAGCCCCTACGCGATCCCCATTGCGACGACCTTCGAGGTCGCTGGGGACGCGGGCAGCTGCGAGCATCACTGGCGCTTTGACGGTCGCTTGTGGGAGCTCACTTTCATGCGTTGTCCCGGGGTCGAAAGTCTGCGACTCGCATTCCCGCTCGAACACCCGCTTGAGTTACTGGTTGTGGAGCGGAGGGGCTTTGACAGCCGTGCGCCGCGGGTGACCGGTTGGGAGGCGGACGGCGACGGATGGTTGCGCAAGCCGGCGCGCCATTCCGCCACCCTCACATTTGCGATTCAGACGTTGTCAGGGGGCACATCAGAACCCCAGGGCGGGCGCCCACACGGCGAGGACTCAGATCAGGAGTCGGGTCGGTACTCGCTAATCGTCAACCTCCGCTACGGCGTGCCGGGTACGCTGCAACGCTTGTTGGCGCCAGAATTGCGCAGGCACGTTGCCGCGGCGGGTGCGGACGAATCGCTCGAGCGCCTCGAAGCCCACCTGCAGCGATGAGGCGATCTCGCGTCAGAACTGAATTGCGGCGCCTGTGGCGTCTCAGTTGGATACCGGTCATTCCGTTTCTTGGACTCTTTGGGGTGTTGGCAATCGGTGCGGGCGAACGCTACCTCAATCTTGCCGTCGATCAACTGGGTGACCGGTATCTTGGCGGTTTGCGATTAGTTGACATCGGCAGGCTGGAGGCGACCCACCTCTGGCGGCGGGCGAAACTCGACTTCACGGGGGCCTTTGCAGGACTGCCGCCGGATGACCTGCCGCAGGTGCGCCTCTTTGTGAGCGAAGCCCACCTCAACAAACTGGCATCGGATTTGCCCCGAAGTGGCTTTGAGTATGTGGATGCCGGGCTCACAGATGCGGGCAATCTGCGCAAGGTGCGGCTCAGGTATCGTGGCGACTTCCACATGCACTGGGGTTTTTATAAGAAGTCGATGCGCATCAAGACGAAGAAGAAGCGCTTCTATCGCGGCATGCGCCGGTTCAACCTCATCAAGCCGAAGACGGCCTTCCAGTACAGCAATCACGTTGGCTACAATCTGGCGACGGAATTTGGACTGATAGCACCGCGCCACGATCTCGTGCGCGTGTTCGTCAACGGTGATGCCGAGGGCCTTTATCTCTTGGCCGAGCAGCAGGATGAATCGACCCTGAGGCATCTCGGTTACATGCCTGGCGATCTTTATTCGGGGGATCAGGTCTTTGGGCGTAACAAGGTGAGCGGGGTTTTCCCGGCCATCTTCGAGCACCCGGGCCTGTGGGAGAAACTGGCCTACAACAATCACTACCCGGAGTCGCATCGGGCGCCAATAGAGGCGTTGCTGAGAGCGCTCGCCGAGTCGGGCACACCGGCGGGTTCCGCGCGACTGATCGAGCTGATCGACCTCGACGCTTTTGTGCGAATGAACCTGCTGGAGGTGCTGCTTGGAAGCTATCATTATGATACTCAGCACAACTGGCGGCTGTACTACGATCCCTGGCGAAAGCGATTCATGCCGGTCATCTGGGATCCACTTGCGTGGCTGCCGGTGTGGCGGCCTGGCGCCGATCAGGATGCGTGGTTTGCCCCTGACGAGCCGCCGCCTTACGTGATTGCGAGTCCCCTGACCCAGGCCCTGCACCGGAATGCGGTCTACCTCGCGCGGCGCGCGGCTGTGTTTGAGGACTATCTGGCAGGTGAAGGGCCGGATCGGTTGCTCGAGTCCTTGCCTCGGCTTCGAGCGCGGCTCAAACCTGTCGTCGCTAAAGACCCTGCGATGTTGTCTGAAGATCTCAGGTTAATATCGTCTGAAGAAGCCTATCAGGCGATGCTCGAAACCGAGCGCATTGCAGCGCAAATGGTCGATACCTTGCGTAACTACTATGTGCGGGACGCGGGTGGCGCACGCATGTGGCGCGGGGACGACGAGGTCACCCTGTCGCTGCGCAACCACCGCGCGACCCGAGGCCTGCGCATCACGCTTGCAGGCCCGATCGAAAATCCCGGTGAAAGCCCCAACGACAGCCGAAACGAAGGCGCGAGGTTAAGTTCAAGCAAGACCCCGCGCGTAGTCCTCGCCTATGAGGACGCGCAGGGTTTGAAGGAAATTGATGTCAGTCGTTTGGCGTCCCCGGACCTTTTGGGGGCGCACTCGGTTCTCCTGGATCTGGCGTTGACCTCAGACTTGCACTGGGGGCACGCGCCCCGCGCTTTCGGCGACCTCGCGCGCCTGCACCCTGCGATTTATCGACTGCGTGTTCCGGGCGCCGACATCGTCGGCGTGGACGTTCGCTATGGCGGAAAGTGGGTGCCCGCACGTATTGAAGCAGGCGCGGCGCCCGTCCAGCGGTTCGCGTTCATGCATCAGATCGCGACCTTGCCACGGTCGCCCAAACCGGTACGGCTTGCTGGCAGAATCACGTTTGCCGAATCGCGGGTGTTCGATCAACCGGTCGTCATCGAAGGTGGTGCGCACCTGCTCCTCGGCGCCGACGTCTCGCTGACATTTCGTCGACGTCTGGTGATCGAGGGAGCCGATCGCGCGCGTGTGACTATTGAGGGCGCAGACACTTCCCCCTGGGGGGCTTTGGTCCTTGAAGGACCGGGGGCACGCGGGTCGGTGATGACCGGCGTCGACATTCGTGGTGGCAGCGGTTTCCGGCGTGACCTTGATGAAGCGACGGCGATGCTATCGGTGCATGGTGTGCCTGGGGTGCGATTGACGGATTGTTCGATGAGCGACAACGCGCGGGTGGATGATATGTTACATGTCGTCTACGGCAGTATTGAGATCGACAACTGCGACTTCAATGGTGCGAAGTTTGACGCGGTGGATCTGGACATGACTGTCGCACAAATCAGCCGGTCTCGCTTTATCGGCAGTGGCAACGATGGGCTGGACCTGATGGGCTCTGCCGTGACGGTCGACGGTGCGGTTTTCCGGGACAACGGTGACAAGGGAATATCGGTTGGTGAGCGTAGCGACCTGCTCCTTACTGACTCGACGCTCAACGGGAATGTTGTTGGGGTGCAAGCCAAAGATGACTCAGTGGCTGTGATTCGTTCAACACGCTTTGGGGAAAACGGCGTCGACCTGGATGCCTACCGCAAGAACTGGCGCTATGAAACGGGCGGCAGTATCTGGGGCTGCGGGCAAAACGCCGCGCTGACGAGTCGGGCAGACAAGTCGTCAGCCGTCGAGATGCAAGCTCGGCCCTGCGGGGTGCTCGATTCTGGCGCGGACCTGTCAGACGATCGGGTGTCAAAGATCATAGTGGACGCCCGCGTCCGGTTGAGATCCCGATGATCCCCCTAAAGCTCGATTTCTTGCGCTTCGAATTCAAGTATGTGCTCAGCATTCGGCGTCGCCGTGAGGTAGAAGCCGAGTTGCAGCACTTTTTGCAGCTGGATCCCTTTGTCTCGGACTCTGAGTCGCACAAATACATGGTGCGCAGCTTGTATTTCGACGACCCTCATCACACCGCGTTTTACGACAAGATTGATGGTTTGAAGTCGAGGTCCAAATTCCGGGTCCGCACGTATACCTCAGAATCTGCCACATCAGAATCTGGCGCCTCAGAATCTGGCACGTCAGTGCCCTGCACGCCAGACGGTGGCGCAGCAACAACGGTCATGGGCGGCGCGGGCACATCATCCGACGGTCTGATCGTGCCGCAATTTATAGAGGAGAAGGGGCGCCACGACAACCGCGTTTTCAAACATCGGGCCGTGATTACCCACCCCTTCACGGCGTCGGGTGCATGCGACGCGCTCGCGCGGTTGGTCGAGGACGGGCCTGCTGACGATGTTGTCCAGCGTTTTCGCTACAACTGGCACCGGAAGCAGATTCGCCCGGTGGCGCTGGTCGACTATTTGCGGCGCCCTTACGTCAGTCGATATGATCCGGATCTCCGAATCACGTTCGATGAGCAACTGAGCGCAACTGAAACCGGTCATTTGTTCCCGCCTGCCTGGCAGTCGCCCAGGCGACTGATACCGGGCTTCACGGTGATGGAGGTCAAGTTTCGCGATCATCTTCCAGCCTGGTTTCACCGCATCATTCAGTCGTATGAACTGCGACGGGTCTCGATCTCGAAGATTTGTACCGGCATGGAATGGCTGGGATTGGCCATCGATTTGCAATAGCAGCATCTCACGGTGCCAGATCACCGCGCTGTCGCGCAGGGAACACCGCGGCACCTTGCTTTAGTTCCGTGAAAGGCTGCCGGAAGGGTGGCGTTTGATTTGAGAGTCAGCATATGGAAGAGCAGATACTGAATCCGGAAGGCAATCTCTTTGCCTATACGTCCGTCGAGATGGTGGTCAACATTCTGGTTGCGATCGGGCTCGGTTTCGTCATTTCAACGCTCTATCGTCAGACCCATCGCGGGCTCTCGTACTCCCAGTCCTTTACGCTGACGATCCTGTACGTCACGGTCATTGTCGCCGTCGTTATGATGGTGATCGGTGGCAGTCTGGCCCGCGCGTTTGCGCTGGTGGGCGCGCTCTCGATCATTCGTTTCCGGACGGTGATCAAAGACACCAAAGACACTGCCTATGTTTTCCTGGCACTTGCGGTGGGGATGGCCGCAGGCACGTCCAACTATTTTCTCGCCGTGATCTCAACCTTTATGATTGCCGCCCTTGCGGTGATTGTGCACAAGTACAACTATGGGGTGCTCTACAAGAGCGAGTTTGTGCTTCGTTTCCTGTACACCGCAGATGGCGACCGTGCGTCATATCTCGAACCGCTCGACGCTCTTGCGCGCGAACATCACCTGCTGCACATCGAACCAACTGGCGACCCCGGTCTCATCAGGCTAACGCTTGATGTCACGCTCGCTGAAGACGTCGTACCCGAGTCACTGGTGGGGGCGTTGCGTGACGTTGAAGGGGTCAGCGAACTGGTGCTGATCGCCTCCAAGACGGACGTGGACTACTAGAACAGCATCGTGAAATGCTGATAGATCGATGCATGAATTTCACGTTCGCTTTGCGCGCGCGGGCTGAGGCCCGCGACTAGAAAAGTCCAGGAAAGCGCTTGTTCACCTAGCGTAGTGCCATGCAACCCGTTTCGGTTCGTCCCGTGAGCTTTGCACAAAACGCCTTCGCGGCATCGAGGGATGCAAACACGCTTGCCCGCAGCCGAAAGATAGTTTGTCCGTTGACGGACCCGACGCTGACCTCCCGGGTCAGGTTGTCGAACAGGACCGGATTTGCGTCGGACAGAATCTGCCATAGCCGCAGCGCCGCCTTCTCGGATCCCATCGAACCGAGTTGGACTCTGTATCGAGTGAACTTCTTGGGTTGAGTACGATGGGTGGATAGCGCGGAGCTGCCTTCGCCAGAGGTGCCAGTGATGGTGTCGTCACGCCCTGCAAAGCGGGGTACGGTGACCGGCAGCCGGAGGTTCCAGGCCTTGGACCATTCGACCGGGTCGCGCCGCTCGGGATGAGCGAGTGGCAGCGGGTCGCCGTCGATCGCGGCAAGGTCCGCTGCGGCCCGTTCGAATCCAGCATCGTTTGCGGCGATGAGCCAGCGCCGTGCCTCACGGCGATCAACTGGCACGCCCTGGCCCTTTGCGAGCATCACGCCGAGATTGTACTGCGCCGGGGCGTATCCAGACTCGGCCGCGCGGCGGTACCATTTTGCCGCATCGGAAAGATCTTCCTGCACGCCTTCGCCGAATTTGTACATCAGGGCGAGAACGGTTTGAGATCGGGTGTCGTTCTCCTCGGCGAGGTCCGAGAAGAGTTGAAATGCGAGTGCGTAGTTGCGGGTTCGATAAGCTTCCGCGGCTTGCTCGAACGCTTCAGCCGCGGCGCTAGGAGCGTACAGCAGGGTTGCGAGCGCGATGGCGGACAATGTGTTGATGAACTTGCTGAGCGCCTGAGTACTAAAGCGCTTTCTGATAGACAGGCCGATTAGAAAGAGTCCAGGCGCTGATCCCTGAGCAAGAGTGACGAGGGGGCGCGCCGCCCGACGGGCACCGCGTCTGCTGAATCCGCTCAGCGATTTCCAACCTGCGTGCAACATGCCGGGTCCCGACCAGGAGATTGGCGAATTATACGGATCGTCGGTGAACGTCCAACTACCACCAGCTGGTTCTGTCCGCGCCCTTTATCGGACCCGCGAGGTCCGGTGTGACCCAGCCACCATAAAGGCCGCCTGCCTGCGCGGATACCACGATCCCGCCCAGCATGCAGATGAGCGGTGCGCGCGGGTGGAATGCGATGTGCCCGACCAGTATTTCGTAGCCGTCGCGGGGATCATCGTAGGACCAGGCGCTGATCCTGGCAGATTGGTCCGCCTCGGAGCCGGCAGACGGCGATTCTTCGTCGTGCAGCGATCCATTCAAGGCATAGCTGGTCGCGACGCCCTTCCACTCACAGACGCTTGTGTCGCTCACGCGTACAAGGAGGTTGGTGCGGACGTCTCTGGTCGGAAAGTAAACAGTGGGCGCGCCGGCGGTCTCTGCAACAACCAGCGCCTTGTCCGACGTCGCGAGTTGGGTTGCGCCCCACTGAACGATGGCCTGCCGCCGCTCGGGACGCATCTGCGGAGGCCGGGGAAAGTCCCAGACCGAGGTCTGACCGGGGCGACAGCGGTCTGCGAACGAGGGTCGGTCGAGCCCCCGATACCGCCACTTGCGCCGGGCGAAGGCCCCGGCAGCGCCGTTTGTTGCAGCCCTGGTCAGCCTCGTCGCGGCTCCGCCCAATGCTTCCGGTTGGGTTGATTCGGGGGCGGATTCGCCTGATGAAGCCCCGGTGGTCACGGCCGTCGAAAATAGTGGGTCTGTTTTTGTCATTCGCAGCCTCGATTGCCGGTCAGGTTTGGGGTCGGTAGGCGGTTTTCCGCCTTCTTTGCGCGCCGCGCGTGCACGCGGGTCGGGGCAGAGAATGACGGGCGGGATGCGTGTCCGTCGCCAGACATTGCCACGGTCCCTGGTCAGGTCAATAATGGCTGCAGTCACAGGAGATGGCGCGATGGCGAAGTCTCAAAAACAGGACGACGAAGAACGCTTGCTGCTCAAGCGCGTAGCAACGCGTGATCGTCAGGCTTTCGAAGTCCTTTTTCGTACGTATCACTCGCAGCTTTCACGATATCTGGTGCGCTTGCTACGGCAACCGGAACTGGCTGAAGAAGTGATCAATGACACCCTGTTTGTCGTGTGGGAGAAAGCGGCCGACTTCGAAGGCAGGTCAAAGGTCTCGACCTGGATTACCGGTATTGCCTATCTCAAGGGTATCAAAGCGCTCGACAAGCAGAAGCGCATGCCGGAGCAACTCGCGGTAGACACGCGGGAAGTGGATGAACTCGAAGAATCCAGAAGCCTGATAGCGCGGCTTGGCCTCGACAACTGGATCGCGGAAGGTCTCGACCGGATTTCGCCAGATCAGCGGTCAGTGGTTGAGCTGACTTACTACGACGGATGCTCCTATCAGGAGATCGCCGAGATCATGCGCTGCCCGGTGAACACCGTGAAGACGCGCATGTTTCACGCCCGCAGACGTCTCGCGAAACTATTGCCGCGGCTTGGAGAACAAACAAGTGATGCGTCTGCCGTGGACGATCAAACTCCGATTGGAGAGCGAGCAGGAGTCCACGATATTCCGCGGGATGGCGGTCAGTAGGAACCTGAGGGACATGATCGGGTCAAAGGCCTCGGTGGGTGCCCAAAGGCCTCGGTGATGGGCTCGGCGGGTAAACGGACTCTTGTTTTTTGAGAATAAGGGTTAAGAACCGGGCCGAAGAACAGGGCCGAAGAAAAAAGAAGGATGTGACAGGAAATGCGAAGTAAGAGCCAGCACAGCCATGTGCAAGTGTTGTTGCCATGGCTGGTTAACGGCAGTTTGGCGCCGACAGAACGCGACAAGGTGCTGTCGCATTTGATGAGCTGTGGGGCTTGTCGTCGTGAACGCGACCGGTTGCAAGCGCTGCAGGAACTGGTCAAAGAAGACATGGACCAGAGCGATTATCGCTTCTCATTCAACCGGGTGCTGCGGCGCATCGAAGCGGGCGAGCGTGATCGCCAGAGTCTGCAGGTTGAAGATGCGCTCGCAAAGCGGCGCCTGGCCGGGCGCTGGATCCCGCTTGCGAGTGTTGCGGCCGGCTTTGTCTTCGCGGTCATTTTCGCACTGAACCTCGAAACGCCGGACATGCGAGACGGGTTTCGCACGTTGAGTTCCGCGCAAGACACGAGCGGATTGCCGCACGAGGTTCGTCTGACGGTAGACGGCGGGTTGTCCAGCCATGAGTTGCGACAGTTGCTCTCGACTCGCACGGCAGCAATTTTGTCGGGCCCGGATGAAGCGGGCACTTACCACGTGGTCATGGACGTGCCGGCTTCGATGACAGATGCCGAGTTTTTGGGGTCCGTTTCTGATCTTGAAGGAGTGGCCCATGCGGAATATGCCGGGCACCCCTGAGCGGGTCGTGGGCGCGACGCTGCTAAGGTCCTTCATCGCCGTTCTCGCGGTTGGCGTGGTGCTGACCGGATGCCGTTCCGCGCAGGAAGTGCGGGATCGGGACGCCTACATTGAGCGGCAGATTGTCTTTACGATTCCGGACGGCAGCCGGGATATCGGTGACAAACTGCCAGATCCGCTGGCGGAACAACGCCAACAATCTATGATTGCGCGCATTCTGCGCCTGCATGATCTGAAGAAAATATCGCAATGGTCGGTCCGTGCGCTCGGCTTGCGCGCGGTGGTCGCGGAAGTCACAGGCCCGGGCAGCATCGCCGACATCATCCGCCGGCTTCGCAGCGACAAACGCATTGAATCTGCTGACGTCGTCCGCAAGTATCGGCTTCTCGGCTACAACGATGCTTATTTCCACATGCAGGCGTCGTTTGGGCAGAATGACCTGGAGATGATTCATGGACTCGCGATGGGGCGCGATGTCACGGTCGGCGTCATCGACACCGGCATGGACAGACTGCATCCCGAGTTGAAAGACCGCATCGTCTATTCCGCGAATTTCGTAGCGCACGATGCCAATCGCTTTGACGAAGATGACCACGGCACGGCCGTCGCCGGGGTCATTTCCTCAGAAGCGAACAATGAACTCGGCATCGTGGGGGTTGCTCCCGCGGCCAAGATCATGGCTTTCAAGGCGTGTTGGCAGGGTCAGAACCATCGGGATGCTGGCTGCGACAGTGTGTCGCTCGCCCGTGCGCTGGTCGCAGCGATTGGTGAAAAACCAGACATCATTAATCTTTCACTCGCAGGGTCGGATGACTTACTCATCCGACGGCTGATCAAGACTGCTACGGACCGTGGCATCATCGTGGTGGCAGCCGCAGAGGCAAACGGCGAGTCCTTTCCGGCGTCGATGGATGAAGTGATTGCCGTATCAGAATCGCTCATTTCGGCAACCGACGTGCTGCCTGTCAATAGCGTGCTGGCACACGGCACCGATGTACTGACAACCACACCGGGCTCCACCTATGCCTTCAGGAGTGGAAGTTCCATGGCGAGTGCCTACGTAAGTGGTATTGCCGCCCTTCTGAAGGAGCAGCAACCGAATCTGACCTCGGCCAGCCTCATGGCCCAAATCCGGCGAGCGGCGTCCGCTCACGTTGACGCGCTCCCGATCGTGGACCTCTGCGCGACGGTTGCACGCGGCGACGGCGAGTTGTGCAAGTCAACCTCGGTGGCGCGTAACCCCTAACCTGGCGACCTGGTCAAGAGCAAGCGGCTCAAAACCGCCCTGGTAGCCAGAAAAAAACCGATTCCGGATCAAATTGGGCGGGTTCGCACGCGCTGCTCGTCTGTACCCTCGCGCCGATATGAATTGGCGTCTCAACCTGCGGCGATGGCCGATGTCCGGCTGGTTATCGATAGCGCGAGCCGAGCGTCGACAACGTGTCGAAGAACTCTTCGCTAATCTCGCGCAGAATGGACGCGACCGGTTTGACCGTGTTGATTCTGCCCGCAACCTGACCTGTGAGCGGGATCGCTGCCTCCATGTCGCCGCCGAAATAGAGATCCTGGGCCGAGCCGAACTCCGGCATCACGTTTTCCTTGATGCGTGTCTCAAGCTCGGTGGTCTTTTCGGTTTTGAGCGCTCGCAGTGCGGGTGAGTGGAAGCGGTTGAGAAAGATCGTGCCCGTTTCCTCAGCGTTGACGATGGCATCCTTCCAGTTCTGATGAACAGGCGACTCGGCGGCAGACACCATGCGCGTGCCCAACTGCACGCCCTCGGCGCCGAGTGCGAATGCGGCTGCCATTGATTTGCCGTCGACAAAGCCGCCGGCGGCGATGATAGGTACGCTAAGTCTGTCCCGCACAAGTGGCAGAAGAACCATGGATGAGACCGCGTCAGGGCTCTTGAAGCCGCCGCCTTCGCCGCCTTCAACGACGAGACCGTCGACGCCGGCTGCCACGGCCTTTATCGCAGCTCTTAACGTTGGTACGACGTGGAACACGGTAAGACCGGCGCTCTTGAGGACCTCGGTGTAACGCGTGGGGCTGCCGGCTGACGTCGTCACGAAGGTGACACCCTGGTCGATCACAAACTCGGCAATATGGGGGTCGCGCACGAACGCCTGGGCGATGTTCACACCGAACGGCTTGTCGGTCAGTGTCCGCATCTTTTTGATCTCATCCTTGATGACGTCAAGTTCACCGGATGAGGTCTCAATGATACCCATGCCGCCGGCGTTGGAAACAGCCGACGCGAGTTGCGAGCGGGCGATCCAGCCCATGGGTGCCTGGACGACGGGAATCTCGACACCGAGCATGTCAGTGACGCGGTTGCTGAAGGTCATAGGGACTCCGGGTGGGGGTTTTGGTAGACACGCAATGTGTAGTCAAGGTTTGAGAGGAACGATGTCTCTTGCTCAAGTTGAAAGTGGTCTGGCAACTCGGGAAAACATACGTCGCCCTCAACGGTCGCATCGATCGTCGTGAGGTAGAGGGTATGGGTCATCGGCAGCGCCTGCCGGTAGACGTCGCCGCCGCCTGCAATGACGCATTCGTCACCGTGTTTGGCGGCAGCCTCAATGGCTGCGCGGAGTGACCCGGCTATGTGGCAGCCGGCCTCAGAATAGTCCGGGTCCCGGGTGATGATGATTGTCTCGCGCCCGGGCAGTGGGCGGCCGATGCTGATGTATGTCTTCCGGCCAATCACCATCGGCTTGCCCATGGTTACTTCGCGAAAGATCTTCTGCTCACCTTTTACCTTCCAGGGGATGCCGTTGCGTTGACCGATCACGCGGTTGCGGGCTTGGGCGGCCACCATCAGGATGCGCATCGCTACATCTGCTCGACGGTTTCGATGCCCAGAAGTCCGAGTCCCGTGCCAAGGGTTCGGGCGGTAAGCGCCGCGAGGCCGAGTCGGCTTTTGCGCACCGTGTCTTCCGCGTTCAGGATGGGGCAGGCTTCGTAGAAGGTCATGAAGTTTCCTGCGAGCTCATACAGATATTGACAGAGGATGTTTGCCTGGCAATCGTCGACAACCGCAAGGATTGCTTCTTCAAACTGCAGCAGTTTGACGCCGAGCACCCGTTCGGCGGGTTCGCTCACGGCGATCTCGTCGCTCGGTTGGTCCGGGTCGACCCCGGCACGCCGAAAGACACTGCGGATGCGGGTGTAGGCATATTGCAGGTAGGGCGCTGTATCGCCTTCAAACGACAGCATGGTATCCCAGGCGAAACTGTAATCGGTCACCCTGTTCTTGGAGAGTTCCGCGTACTTAACTGCGCCGACGCCAACGCACCGGGCCACCTCCGCACGCTCGTCGTCTGACAGGCCGCTGCTCTTTTTATCAACAAGGCGCTGGGCTCGGGTCACAGCTTCGGCAAGCACATCAGCGAGCTTGACGTCAGCACCGTCACGCGTCTTGAACATTTTGCCCGTGTCGGGGTCGAGCACGCTGCCAAACGGGTAGTGGACAAAGCGGTGGTCTGGCGGCAGATAATTGGCTGCCTCCGCGACCGCGAATAGCTGCTTGAGGTGCAGTGTCTGCGGTGCACCGACGAAATAGCAGGCGCGGTCTGCTTGCAGGACGCCCGTGCGGTGCCTGATCGCGGCGAGGTCGGTCGCCATGTAGGGGTAGCCGCCATCGGACTTGCGGATGATTGCGGGCAAGGGCTTGTCATCCTTGCCGGTGAATCCGGGCAGGAAGACGCACATGGCCCCCATCGATTCTGTTAGCAATCCGCGTTCGGTCAGTTCGGTGACCACAAGCGGCAGATCGTGGTTGTAGGCACTCTCTGGTGAGATATCGCTTCGTTTGAGTGTGATGTTGAGCGCTTCGTAGACCGCCTGGCAGTGCCGAATGGACTCGTCGATAAAACGCTGCCAAAGCTCGAGACAGCGGGGGTCGCCGCTTTGCAGACGTACGACAAATTCCCGTGCGCGCTTTGCGAAGGCCTCGTCGGTACGAAAGAGTGCGCTCGCGGCCTTGTAAAAGTTCTCAAGGTCGCGCAACTCTGTATCCAAGACTGCTTCGTTCGACATCTGCTCCATGTAAGCCAGCAAGCTGCCGAATTGCGCGCCCCAGTCACCGACGTGGTTGGCGCGAATGACGTTGTGACCCAGAAACTCGAATATCCGTACAGACGCGTCACCGATCGTCGTCGAGCGCAGATGGCCGATGTGCATTTCTTTGGCGAGGTTGGGGGCCGAATAGTCGACAACGATGGTCTCCGGGGTCTCGCGACCGACGCCCAGGCGATCATCGGCGGCGATGGCGGCAAGGGACTCGCCGATGAACGCATCTGATAAGCGAATGTTAATGAAACCTGGCCCCGCGATCTCAAGCGGTTCGGCGTTCGGTAGCGTCAGCTTGTCGACGACGCCGGCAGCGAGGTCGCGTGGCTTCTTTCCCGCCCGCTTGGCGGCGCCCATGATGCCGTTGGCCTGGTAGTGGCCAAATTCGGGACGCGCAGCTTGCTTGACGATCGCAGGACCCTCGGCACCGAGTTCTTCGATAGCGCTCGTGACGGCCGCTTCAAGTTGCTGCTGGATGTTCATCACGATGTCCGCGCGTAAAAGGGGCGAGATTATAGGGGGTCGTCAGCGGTGGTTGAACAAGCGGTGGAAAGAAATCCTGCTCGACTGGTTCTTGTCCCAAAATTGTCATCATGACAATTCCTGGGAGTCGGTTTGCAAACAACCTCGCATTCTTCTTTTAGATACGAGACTTGCAGAAAAGCGGCTTACAGAAAAGAGCCCTGCAGAAAAGAGGCGTGCGGAAAGGAGCCCTGCAGAAAATGGTGGCGCATCCCTACATTTCTAGCTAGTGCCTGTCCCAGAACGGAGTTCTGGGACAGGCACTAGCTGGTTTCTGAAAAATTGCTTCCCTGCACTTTTTCAGAGTAGCGGGCCTCAGCCCGCTCGCGACAAATCGACGACTTACGTCGTCGATTTGCGGCCGATACTATTCATGGCTCGCGAAGCGAACGTGAAATCCATGTATCGGTCTATCAGGCTGCTTTTTCAGCAGCCTGATAGGGCTAGCGGGCGGCTCGAGGCTGGTGCAGCAGGGTTCCGGAGCGGTCCAGAATTGATCGGATTTTTCCGCGTAGCGTGTCTGTGACGAAGGGCTTCTGAATGAAGTCGAGTCCCTCCTCGAGGATGAAGTCGGTGTGTATTCCGGCTGCCGAATAGCCGCTGGTGAACAGGATGCGCACCGCCGGGTCGATGCGCTTCATCTGGATTCTGACTTCCCGCCCACCCATCTTGGGCATGACAACATCCATGAGCACGAGGTCGATGTCCTTTGCGCGCCGGGGGAACTGATCCAGTGCTCCCTCACCGTTGCTGGCGGTCAACACGGTGTAGCCCGCACCGCGGAGAATCAGCCGCGCGAGTTCGAGCACTTGTGCATTGTCCTCAACGACCAGAATCGTCTCGTCGCCACCGACAATGGTCCGGCCCTCTTTGCGGGGGGCGGTGATCGATGCGGCGGGAACCAGCGGCAGGTAGATGCTGAACACGGTGCCTTCGCCTTCAGTGCTGTCCACGTCAATCAGGCCGTTGTGCTGCTTAACGATCCCGAATACGACCGCAAGGCCGAGTCCGGTCCCCGCACCCTCGGGCTTGGTGGTGAAGAATGGCTCGAATACGTGGCGGCGGATGTCGGGCGACATGCCGGACCCGCTATCGGTGATTCTGAGCAGTCCATATTCGCCGATCTCAGCCCAAGGGTTGAGGTCGGCAAACCCCTTGTCTACGCTCGCTGTCGCAGTTTCGATGACGAGTTGTCCGCCGTGTGGCATCGCGTCCCGCGCGTTGACGACGAGGTTGATCAGAATCTGCTCAAGCTGCCCGCGGTCGGCGAGCGCGTCGACTTCGTCATCGCTGGTGACGAGGCTGATCTCGATGTTGGCGGGGATGAGCCGCTGGATCATGAGATCGAGGCCAGCGACGAGTTCGTTCAGGTCGAGCAATGACGGTTCGATAATCTGACGTCGGCTGAACGCGAGCAGTTGCTGGGTCATTTCTGCGGCGCGTTCGCCGGCAAGCTTGATTTCGTGCAGGTACACGCGGCGGTCTTCGCTGCTAATGCTGTCGTTTGCCGCGAGGTCGGTGTAGCCCAGGATCGCAACCAGCAGGTTGTTAAAGTCATGGGCAACCCCGCCTGCGAGTTGGCCGATGGAGTCAATCTTTTGGGTCGCTTGCAGTTGTTGTTCGAGAATCTTGCGTTCGTGCTCTTGTTGTTGGCGCTGGGAAATGTCGCGGACGATACCGGTGAAGTGGCGTTCATCGCGAAGCGTGTGAGCGGCAAATGAGACCTCAACCGGAAGGGTCTGGCCTGACCGTGTGAGTCCGTTCAGGCTGGCAGCAACCGGGAGCGCCCTGTCGCCACCGGTGGCAACCGCGTCGTCTTGCTTCCCGGTGGAGTCGACGGTATCGCTCCGAAGAATCTGGTAGATCGATGGCATGATCTCGGTGATGCTGGTACCGAGCAGGTCTGGCACATCAAAGTCGAACATTTGATGCAGCGCCGGGTTTGCGAAGGTGATGATTCGATCAACATCGATCGTCACGATGCCGTCCTGGGCGGTCGTGGTGATGACCCGATAACTCTCTTCGCGCTCCTGAAGTTCAAGCGCAATATGCTTGCGTTCATTGATGTTGCGCACGGATGCCATGTAGCCGATCACAGCGCCCCTGTCGTTCCGTTCGAGGCGTGCGCGACCTTCGATCCACTGATCGCTGCCGTCGGTGTGACGCAGTTGGACCTCGAAGACCACTGGCCTCGTATCATGTACGCTGTGGCTCTCGACGTCGGTCAGGGCCGGAAGTGATTGATTGGCGGGCGTCGTCAGCAGATCGTCCAGATTCATGCCGCAAACCTGCTCGGCGGGTCTGCCACTCAGTTGCTCAATGCCGTCGCCGCAAAACGTGACCTTGAGCGCCGGATCCAGATGCAGAACGACCTCGTCGTGATGCGCGGGCATGGTTCCGCCAGCACTGTCCGTTCGTGTTCGCTGTAGCTGCTCCTCGGTGAACCGGAGCTTCGTTGTAAGGAGGGTTTGGTGGTATTCGAGGTCGTGTAGTCGGACGGCATGCACGTTGATCCGCTGCCATAGTTGTCGGGCACGCCGCGCTTCGCCGCCGCGGTCCCGGTAGTTCACGACGAAGTGGGCGCCGCCGCCGGTCGCCTGGTACTCGACCTCGGCTTTCTGCAAACCCAGCGCCTCGGGCGCGCCGATGATTTGTCCGACGAGGGAAAGGTGCAGCGCGTCTGACGGCGAATAGCCGGGGAGCATTTGCAAATCCAGGTGCATGACGCCGGATGCGGGTTCTGATGTGCTGATCTCGAGCGGCAACGCGCGGGCGATCTCGCCGGATTCGCCGAACCGCGCGAGCAGTTCATCGCGAACGCTGTAGGTGAGCCGGCGGAGCAATGGCACGGCGTATCGGGACGCCGCGGCGGCCCGCGCGAGTTCGATCATTTCGACCTGGTTCAGATGTTCGTTGAGGTGGCTGATGAAAACCCGATACGAGACCCAGTCCGTGAAGCGGTTGGGATTGGTCAGATGGTCGCGTGAGTAAGGCAGGTTCTTGAAGAGGTCCTGGGACGAGATCGGCTTGCCGACCTGGAGCAGCCAGGAGATATTTCGACACGAGGCTTCTCCCAGCTTGGACAGATGTTCGAGATCGCCGAGGGCAAGGCGATTATCAGGCGTGTTCATGCGCTCGCTTCCGGTTCGGCGTTGCGTTGCTCTTCGAGCTTCGCGCGGCACAGGTTCGCGATTTCGGGATACGTCCACAGATCTTCGGTACCTTTGGCGGTGATCTGATAGGTGCCCCTGGCGATCCGCTGAAACCAGCCGTAGAAATTCGACGACAGGATGCTCGTCGTCCTGGCACCGGTGCCGAGGTTGCGCAACGCGCCGGGTGTCGTCGGCCCGACCTCGCGCAGGCACCAGGCGACGTAGATTGCCGACTCCCGGTATGCCGTGACGAGCTTGGTGCGCGTGCTGCCAGCAACGTTGTAGTCGCCCGAGCGCTCGGCGACTTCCGTGATCACAGCGCGGCGTTTCGCTGAGACCTTGCGCCTGCGGTATGGGAGCGGGTCGAACACGACCTGGACCGGCTTGATGCGGGCCGGGTCGACCGTGATGAGCCCCAACTCAAGTTGACGCAGGATGCGTTTGACGCCTTTCCAGTGGCTGCTGCGTCGGGTGCTCCGTTTTTTGGTCTCGGGTGCCGGGACGGCGACGTAAACAGACTCCGAGATCCGCTGGCGATCGGTCGCCTGAACGAGTAATTCCATGTTGGCGCTGGTCTTGAGTTCCACGACGACCATGTCGTCCCCTTTCATTGCGACAACATCGCAGTCCCGAACCTCCGCCCGCACGGTGTACCCGTTTGTCTCGAAGAATCGCTTGATGGGGGCGTAGAGGTCGGTTTCTTTCAAAGCCTTGATCCGTGGTGGGTATAGATCCGCCTGGTGGGTATAGAGCCGGCTGGTCGGTAGCAGCCGTCTCGGAGGTAGGGAACCAGGCAACTCTCGGGTCCCGAGCGGGCTGTCTGTATGGTCGAGCGCCGTGTTTCACAACAGGGCCTCCACGGTGGTTGTTCATCACGCGCCGTTCGTATCTTGGCCAAATCTGAGCGGTCCGGCAAACATGTCACACCGGTTTGGCCGTGTTCTCCCGGAACAGCGTAACGAGTCGTTCGCGGAAACCGCCGAAGCCACCGTTGCTCATTACGACAAAGTGCTGATTGGTGCCGGGGCGATAGCGCTGCTCAAGATGGCGGAGGATGTCGCCAACAACGCCGAGGACCGTCGCGTTTTCCGCGTCGACCGCGCGTTCGATGTCCCAATCTATGGGGGCGGGTTTGAACCAGACGGTGTGATCTGCGGCTTCTGTGGCGGATCGTAGTGACGTCGCGTGAGTACCCTTGCGCATGGTATGCGAAGCGGGCTCGATGACCGCGATGATCTCGGCATTGTCGCCGATTTTCTGGCGCAGTCCCCGCAGTGTTGTTTCAATGGCAGTTGGGTGATGAGCGAAGTCGTCGTAGACCACGGTCGATCCATGCCTGAAGATGACCTCCATCCGGCGTTTGACGCCTTCAAATGAGCTGAGCGCCGCGCAGGCGTCGGCAACGTTTACGCCAACGTGATGCGCGGCGGCGACGGCGGCAAGCGCATTGCGGATGTTGTGCTCGCCAGACAGAGCCCAGTTGATGTCCCCGCTTTGCTCGTGAAACCTGACACTGAACTGACCGGCATCGCGGGTCGACGTGGACGCCCGCCAGTCGCCTGTCGCAAGGTTAAAGGACTGCCTGGGTGTCCAGCAGCCGATGTCGATGACGGCATCCAGGTTTTCATCACCGGCGGCGTGAAGGATCAGGCCGTTCTCGGGGACCGTGCGCAGGAGCAGGGCGAACTGGTCCTTGATCGCCGCAAGATCGGGAAAGATGTCGGCGTGGTCGAACTCAAGGTTGTTAAGGACAAGCGTCTGTGGTTTGTAATGCAGAAACTTGGAGCGGCGGTCGAAATACGACGTGTCGTACTCATCGGCTTCGATCACAAAGAGGCGTCCGCCGCCCAGTGCCGCAGATCGCCCGGAATTTAAGGGGACGCCGCCGATAAGATAGCCCGGGTCCATGCCCGCCGTTGTCAGAATGTGAGTGAGCATGCTCGCGGTCGTGGTCTTGCCATGGGTGCCGGCGACCGCCAGTACATGCCGGTCTGCGAGCAGATAGCGACCGAGCCACCCGGCGCCCGAGGTGTACGGCAGACGTTCGGCAAGTACGTACTCGACGGCCGGGTTACCACGCGGTAGCCCGGCGTTGCCAATGATGACGAGATCGGGCCGGTCGTCAAATGCGCGCTCATCGAAACCCTCGTGGAGCGTAATCCCGGCGTCGCTGAGTTGGGTGCTCATGGGTGGATAGACGTTCTTGTCTGAGCCGGTCACCCGGTGGCCAAGGTCGCGCGCGAGGAGCGCAATGCTGCCCATGAGCGTACCGCAGATGCCGAGAATGTGAAGGTGCATGGCTTGAGAATCCCCCCGGATTAATCTTGCTTTCCCAATGAGGGACTCCGCCACGGAGGCATGGATTTCGCGATCGCTTTGCGAGTTGCCAATGGCATTGGCACCCGGGTTACTCGGACCAAATCGACATTGCTGAGCCGCTTTTTTGTCGAGATCGGCTGAGACCCGCGATATTTAATAACTCATGTCACCATGAGAGTGCAGGAGAGCACCTTTTAGCAATCTGTCGGATCATCGCGGCCATTGTAGCCCGTGAACGGATCGTCGCAGGGTACGCCAACGCTGATTTGGTTTTTGATGGCGACCTCGCCCCGGGCGGCCGTGGCGGGGCGATGGCCTGATTGTTGTGGGTCGTGGCTGGTGTCTCGGGTATTCTTGCGCGCTCGCCAGCACAGACGGTCCTTTTTGAAACCCATCCACTACTTCTTCCTCGGCACCGGCAGTTGGTTTCTGGCGTATGGGTTGCAGTCAGTTATCTTTGCCTGGCTGGTGACGATGGTGCTGAACGAATCGGCGGCGATGGTCGGGGTCGCGCAAATGGCGTTCCTGGCACCCGCCATGTTTCTCATGCTGCTTGGCGGCAGTCTGGCGGACCATTTTGGGGGCCGGCGCCTGGCGCTCGCCGGGCACGCGCTGGCGGCGTTTGCGCCGCTTTTTCTGTGTATCGCTACGTTGCTGGGCGATCTGAGTTATTCCCTCGTGATCGTCTTCGCAGTCATCATGGGTTGTGCTCAATCACTGGTGACGCCTGCGAGGGACGGTCTGGTTGCCGTCGTCGCTGGTGGCCGAATTCAGCGCGTCGTGGTCCAGGCGAGCATGATCCAGTTCGGGATCCAGATGTGTGGGCTCCTGATTGCCTCGAAGGCGGATCAGGTTGGTGCTTCGGTGATGCTCTTCCTGCAATTTTCGATCCTTGCGGCCGGTTGCGTGACCTATTACCTGATGAAGGTAGAGCGCCACGAGCGGCGCGAGGTCGACGCGCACATCTTTCGGCACATGGCGGTGTCGATTTACGAGGGTTTTCTCACCGTCAGGGCCTCGCCATCGATGCGCATTGTTGTGGCCCAGAACTGCGCCGTCGGCATCTTCTTCATGGGCTCCTATATCGTCAGCATGCCGCTCCTGATACGCGACATCTATGCCGGGTCGTCGGCGGAGTTGTCGTACATCAACACGGCCAATGCGTTCGGTCTCGTGATCACCATTTTTATCCTGCTGCGATTGGGCGACGTGTATCGCCAGGGGCGGGCCATGCTGATTGCCCATGGCCTCGGATGTCTCTTCCTCGGTTCGATGGGGATGGGCTTTTCGTTCGAGATGGTTGTCGGTCTGGCTTTTTGCTGGGGGCTGTGTGGCGGGATTGGTATGACGATGTCGCGCACCATCATGCAGGAAGGCGCGCCCCCTGATCAGCGGGCAAGGATGATGGCGTTCTACTCCTTCTCGTTCATGGGTGCGGGCCCGGTAGGAGCGCTCTTCAACGGATTCCTGGTCGACTGGTTTGACCCGGGCACGGCCCTGATGATCTCGTCGGGCCTGATGCTGGTATCGGTGACCACGATTCGTCTCACGGCCGGACTGTGGCACGTGGACTCAAGGGATGGCCCGGCGGAAGTCCTTTCCGAAGTCAGGTGAAATGGTCCGAAGTCGGCTGAAGGAGCCTGAAGTCAGGTGCAACGGCTTGACCCCAGGTACAAACGGCCACGTCTCCCGTCCGAGGTTCGTGTGCACTTTGTCCATGGGCAGGCCTCTGCGGAGAGGCTGGCCGCTCGGCTTCGACCGGTTCGCGCGATCCATGTGACCTGCGCTTCATGTGATGGCGGGGGTGATCCGGCGTCCGCGAAGTTGGCCTCGATTGCGTCTTTGATCAAAACGACGTTCTGAAGGTTCTTGTTGAAGTCGATGACGGTGGCGCGAAGGCGCGGTCGGCTCATGATCCGCACCTTCGACTCCGTGTTGTTAATGCGCCGCGTGACGATTCGGATGCGCTCACCGCCAGGACAGCGGATGCCGTTCGCGCGTGGATGACGAGACCTGTCAGGTCCGTTTGTTCAATCGTCAGGTCCGGATCGTTGGTCGTGCCGCACAGCGCGTTCACGCAGAGTGCATGCACTTCTTCGGCAGGCCTTGCGAAGGTGAGGTCGATTTCCTGGTGGACACGACGTCGCGAGACGTCAAAGCCTTTTCGGCTAACCGGTCGGTCGCAGTCGGAAGAGAATCTGTCGAACACCGCCCCGCCGATGATGGCGGCCGCCGCGGCGATAATGCAGGCGAGATCTGCTGAGGCCATCGCGCTTGTCGAGGCCAGGGCCAGACGGCCAATGATCGCGCCGGAGGTAACGCGATTCGCCAGTACTTGGACACGAGGGGGTGCTCTTTGTCGGTAAGTGAAGAGCAGTCTAGGTCTGACAAATTGATATTGTTATGGCAGAGGCCGCCCATACGGCAGCCACGTCATTCCGGCTGGCTCAACCGGGGCCGAATGTGTGAAGCTCTCTGTTCAGGTTTTTGAACGAGCGGCGGGCATTCGACGTGGGAGGCCCCCTCGGCGGACGATTTCTTAGCAACTGGAGGACGCGATGGCGTTACTGAAGGAAGGCGACAAGGCTCCTGATTTCACACTGCTCAATCAGGATGGAAAATCGGTGTCCCTTGCTGATTTTGCCGGCAAGCAGGTGATCTTCTGGTTTTACCCGCGTGCGAGTACCGGTGGCTGAACCCGCGAAGGGCAAGGGTTCCGTGATCGAATCCAGAAAATCAGCGAAAAGAATGCGGTCGTCCTTGGCATCAGCAATGACGCACCGGAAAAGAACCAGAGATTCCAGCAGAAACAAGCGTTTCCGTTCGACCTTCTCTGCGACACGAGCCTCGACGTATCTGTCGCCTACGGTGCGGCTCCAGACACGGGTGCCGGCAAGGCGAACCGCATCAGCTATCTGATCGGCGCCGACGGCAGGATTGCGAAGGTCTACGCCAAGGTGAAGGCGGCGGAGCATCCAGAGGAGGTGGTGGGGGACCTCGCCTGACAGGGTGCAGCCCTGCACCACCCGAGCTAACGCTCGCTACCTGATCGTTGAGAAGTCGGGTTCGCGCTTTTCTCTGAATGCGGCGAGTGCCTCCGTATTGGCGGGACCGCCGCGCAGCTTTGCGAGGCCATCGTTTTCTGCTTTGGCATTGGTTCTCATAGCGTCCCGGTGCGGTGCCATGATGAGTTCCTTGGTCTGCATGAGTGATGACAATGGCATCCTCGCCATTGTGCGCGCACGCTCAATTACGGCGGCAAGAAAACCGTCATCAGGCAGCACTTCTTTTGCGAGTCCGCTCGCCACGCATTCGGTCGAACTCATCCACTCCGCCGAGAGCAGAAACCAGCTCGCGTTCTGACGACCCATCAGGTGGGGGAATGTGTATGTGGAGCAGGCTTCTGCAGTCAGGCCGAGCGCCGAGAAAGGGCAGCGCATGCGTGCACTCTCAGCCATGAACGCGGTGTCCGCAAGGCCGAGGATCGTGCAACCGATGCCGACCCCGAGCCCGTTCGCGGCGACGATAAAGGGCTTTGGAAAGTCGATGATGACGTCGACCATGCCGGGGAAACCGAAGGTCGCTTCGTTTCGGTTCTGACCATCTGACGAAAGATCCGCGCCCGCCGAGAACGCGCGTCCCTGGCCGGTCACGACGACGACTTTGACGGCATTGTCTTGCCCGGCAGCGACGAAGGCCTGCGCGAGCGCGTCGAACATGGCACCGTTGAATGCATTCAGTGCCTGCGGTCGATTCAGCGTCAGCGTACGGACGCCCGCCTCATCATCGGCGAGCACGAGGGGTGCGTCCGTTTGGGCGTCATTGTTGGCAGAGTTAGTCATTACAGGGGTCTCTTTTTGTTTTAAGTCTGGTGGCTTGAATCAGGCGTGGGGATTAGGGCGTGGCCGTGCGTGCTGTCCGATTTGCCCTTTGTTGGCGGTTGTCGAAGAATCCGGGTCAGTGCTGGTCATGAAGAAGCCTGATACGAGAAAGCCAAGACGAGAAAGCCAGGTACGAGAAAGCCAGGTACGAGAAAGCGTGCACATTTGCGAGCGCAAACAATACCAGCATTCGTCGGCGCCCAACTGAAGACGGCAGTGCGGCTGCCGAGGTAAGAGACAAACCGGGAGACGCACGTGGAACGAGCAGAGAGCGAGCAGTGGCTTGGACAGTGCGAGAGCCGCCTTTCCGTCGCTTGGCCTGTTGGGCTATTCTTGCCGCCGTCAGGAAGGGACCGATTAGACGGGGCAGATCAGCGCGACGGATTGCCGCCCGGGACCTTGCAAGGTTGCACGGGGCCGACGATAGATAAAGCAAAAGTACCAAGGAGCTAGAGCATGAAACTAGGCATTTATGGCGGCAATGTCCGCAGGGGAAAGGGGCTCGACAGTCTGGTCGATGAAATTGCCGACATGGAGCAACGCGGCTTCAACAGCTATTGGATACCGCAGGTGGGTACGTTCGATGCGTTGACCGCTATCGCACTCGCTGGCAGCAAGACCAGCACGATCGAGATGGGTACAGCGGTCGTGCCGTCCTATCCGCGCCATCCGAACGCTCTGGCGCAACAGGCCGCGACCGTCAATGCGGTCACGGGCGGACGCCTTGTTCTGGGTGTTGGCCCATCCCATGCGCCAGGCATCGAAGCGCTTGGCCTCAAATATGACCGCCCGGCCCGGCATATGCGCGAATACGTCAGCATTCTCAAAGCGCTCGGTGACGAGGGCTCGGTCGACTTTGACGGCGAGATGTACCAGATGCGGGCCGGCTTCGCCGTTCCCGAAGCGCAGCCATTTCCTGTCGTTATTTCTGCGCTTGCGCCGCTCATGCTGAAAGCGGCCGGCGAAGTTGCCGACGGCACCGTGACCTGGATGGTAGGCAGGAACACGATCGCGAACAGCACGTCACCACGGATTCGTAAGGCTGCAGCCGATGCAGGTCGCCCGGAACCGCGCATTGTCTCGGCTGTGCCGCTTTGTGTACACGATGATGCGGATCAGGCGCGTGCCCGTTCAGTGCAGATCTTCCAGCACTATGGCGCGCTCCCTAACTACCGGCGTCAGCTTGATGCGGAGGGCATCGACCAGGCTGGGGAAATAGCGGTGGTCGGCAACGAGGACCAGGTCGCCGAGCAACTGCAGGGCTTCTTTGACGCGGGTGCTACTGAAGTGATTGCAAGCGTATTCCCGGCCGGGGACGACGGCCGCGCATCGTTTGCACGGACCTACGATCTGCTGTCAAAGCTCGCGGCGGCGTAACCTCACACAGGACCCATGCACCGGCCTGGTGGACGGGCCGGTGCAGGCTCAGAGCCTGCACCGCGAGCATCGCCGTGATGTTCGCATGTAGATTCTGTTCGTCACCTTGTTTCTTGGAGTCGGCTCTTGGGATCGGCTCTTGGAGTCCGTTCCTGCGCCGTACTCGTTGGTCAACGATCACCCTTCCAGTTCCTGGGCAAATGCCAGGACGTGTCCGTCGACGTCGCGAATGTAAAACTCGCGCATCCCCCATGGTGTGTTCCGTGGCGGGATGAATATTGCGACGCCTTTCGCTTCGAGGTCAGCGGCCATCCGGTCGGCGTCTTCGAGGATGAAAAAGAGGTGCATGTGCTCGCCTGCCGCAACAAACGGAATCGAGGGGTCCGGGTCGTCAACGAGCTTCAGGTGAAAGATCTGCTCACCGGTCTTGATGCCGGCGTAGAAGTCCTCGTATCGAAAGTCGAGTTCGAGCCCCAGTTTATTGAGGTAGAAGTCGATCTCAGCTTCGATGCCTGTTGTGCGCAATTGCGTGAGAACGCTTGTGGGCACATTTATTTGCGGATGGGTCGTTGAAGCAGGCATGGGCGATTCTCCAGAGGTTCACGGCAGTGGGCTGCCCAATCTAATGAGATTTATCCTCGATTAAGCGTCACGGACACTGTCTGCATGCCGCACGCCCTCTCCCCCGCGCTGTCAGGTCGCAGGGTCGAACATCACACGACCCGTCGTGCCACGGCTCGACAGACGCTCGAGGGCCTGTGGCAACGTGTCAAAGCCGACGACATCGCTGATGACCGGTTTCAGCTTTTCTTCAATCAGTTGCTGATGCACGTCGGCATAGCAACGCCTGAGGGACGCAGGGTCTTCCGTACGGTAGCCTCCCATGTGAACGCCAACGATGGAGTAGTTCTTGACGAGGGCATGGTTGGTCGGCGCAGAAGGAATCTCGCCGCTCGCGAAGCCAACGATGAGGAGTCGTCCCTCCCAGGCGAGCAGGCGGCGCACGCTCTCGAAGTGTTCACCACCGACCGGGTCGTAGGCAACGTCCACGCCTCGATTGTCAGTAAGTTCGCGCACCCGGCGGTACAGGTCTTCGCTACGATAGTCGATAGCAGCGTCGGCACCGAGGTCGAGGCACATTCTGGTCTTGGCGGGGCCACCTGCGGCGGCGAGGACCCAGCAGCCGTGGGCTTTGGCCATCTGGATAGCCGCTGAGCCAACGCCACCAGCACCGGCCAGAACGAGCACGGTCTCGCCAGGCTGCAGGCGCCCCCGGTGATGCAGGGCGAACCAAGCGGTGCCGTGGGTGATGTGAGTCGCCGAAGCGTGGAGCGTAGACAGACCGTCGGGAATGCGAAAAGCCAGTGAGGCGCGGATCATGGACTCCTCGGCGTATCCGCCCCAGATGTCGAGTGTCGGGCCGATGACCCGTTCGCCGACCCGAAAGTCACCGCAGTCGTCACCGGTGTCGATGATGGTGCCAGCGGCATTCATGCCCGGGGTAAAGGGTGGATCGAGCCGCACCTGATACCGGCCCTGGCACTGCAGAATGTCGGCAAAATTCAGGTCCGTTGACTCCACGCGAATCCGCAGGACACCAGCCTTGGGTGCTGGCAGCGCAACGTCGGCGACGAGGAGTTCGTCCCACGGGTTTCCCAGTGCCTGCATTTGCCATGCCTTCAAATCGATGTCTCCGTTTGTTGAAGCCGTTTATTGGAAGCTGTTGTCACCATATCCTGGGGCTCTTGATAGCCCTCGTTTTAGAACACATAGCATTTGCAGGGGTACATAGCATCCAAGGGTAGATAGTATCTCAGGTTGTTGGTTGGCCGAACCCTGCCTTCGCGTCGCGTCCGGTGTTGTCGGTGGAGGGTTGCTGGTGGAGCGTTGCAGGTAGAGTGTTGCGTGGTCAAAGGCGTGCGCGCTATCGTCAGGCGACTTTGGGCAAAGGGTGGTCAGCAATGAATAAGACGCATCGGGCGGTGCACTGGCAAGAGGACATGTCGCTTCGACTGGGTAAAGCGGAACTCATCGACCCCGATGCGGGACAGATACAGATTGCCGTCGGCAGCGCGGGCATCTGCGGGTCGGACCTGCATTTCTTCCGCGGCGACTTCCCGGCCCGGCCTGGCATTGTGCCGGGTCATGAAATCGCGGGCGTTGTCAGCAAGGTGGGCGCGGGTGTGACGCACGTCTTTGAAGGCGATCTTGTCGGCGTAGAGCCGCTCCTGCGATGCGGCACCTGTCGCTTCTGCGTGACCGGTGATTACCACGTTTGCGGTGATCGCGGTCTCGTTGGTGAGAATGCAAGTGGCGGCATGGCAGACTTTGTCACCGTGCCAGCAAATACGGCGTTCAAAGCGCCGGCTGGTCTGGATGCGGAACTGGCTGCGCTCGCCGAACCGCTGGCGTGTTCCGTGCACGGTTTTGCCAAGATGCGGCTCGCGGCCTACGAGACGGTCTTCATCCTCGGCGCGGGTAGCATTGGCCTGACTGCACTTGTCGTCGCGAAGGCATATGGCGCGAAGACCATCATCCTTGCCCGCCACTCGCATCAGCAAGCCGCCGCCCGTGAACTTGGCGCGGACGAGGTGATTGCGGACGACGAGGCGGGCCATGAGCGCATCAGGGAACTGCGGCACCTACAGGCGATCGATGTGTCGGTAGAAACCGTCGGCGGCAAAGGTGACACATTGATGCAGGCGCAGATGGTCGTCAGGCCAAAGGGACGTCTACTGGTCCTGGGCGTCTTCAGCGTGCAGACGGTGCCGATCAACCCCCTGCACCTGGCGCTGCGCGAAGTCGAGATCATCGGTTCCATGACCTACGCGGCTTCAGATGGACACGCGGACTACGACCAGGCACTCAATATTCTTTCGGACTATCCGGTCGCGCGCTGCCTGGTCACCCACCGGTTTTCGCTCGACCAGGTCGCTGAGGCGTTCGCTGCAGCGGATGACAAAAGATCAGGCTCCATCAAGGTTCATTTCCAGCCTCGCGAACACGCCTGATGTTATCGTCTGTGAATTGACACCATTTATTTCACGCCCGATTCACGATCGGTTCGACTGTTCAAACGACGATTTCACGAAAGACGATTTCATGAGAGAGGTAAGGATGAAGCTCTGGCACTGTAACAACGCACGATCCCTGAGGCCCCTTTGGGCACTTGAGGAGATGGGTCTCGATTATGAATTGATCGTGATGCCCTTCCCGCCCCGGATGTTTCAGCGGGAATATCTGAAGGTGAATGTGCTGGGTACCATTCCGTATTTTGAAGATGGCGAGCACTACCTGACCGAGTCGTCGGGCATCTGCCATTACCTAGCTGAGAAGTATGGGCCTGAGTTCGGACTGCGGCCGGACCATCCTGAATATGGCCCGTACATCAACTGGCTGTTCCACAGCGACGCGACGCTCACGTTTCCGCAGACGCTGGTTCTGCGCTACACCCGGCTCGAGCCCGAAGAGCGGCGACAGCCCACCGTCGCTGCCGATTATCGCAAGTGGTATCTCGCGCGACTGCGTATGCTCGATGCGGTGATCGAAGACCGCGAGTTCCTGTGCGACAACCGTTTTACGATGGCGGACATCGCGATCGCCTATGCCCTGTTTCTGGGTGAGAGCCTTGACATCCATGTCGACTACAAGCCGCAGACACGCGACTACCTTGAGCGGATGAAAGCCCGCGAAGGATTCAGGAAGGGGCAGGAGGCCCAGGCAAAGGCAGAGGCCGAGCAACTCTGACCGGCAGAGGCGGCGGCACAGGTGCAGTGTTGGTCGTCACGTCGAACCGACTGTGTGGCTTACGTGGACCTGACCACGTCCTCTGCGAGAAGCACGTCAATCTCTGCGTCGTCGATCCCGATCGACGCCAGGATCTCACGCGAGTGCTGACCGATGTCGGGCGCTTGTCGGTGAGGAACTTTCTTGACGTCCGATAGCCACACGGGACTGTTGACGGTGTGAGTATAAGGCAGGGTCTCGTCCGACACGGGCGTCAGGATGTCATTGTCGAACACTTGCGGGTCTACGAGCAGATCTTCCATCCGGGCGACGAGGTTGTAGGTGATCTCAAAGCGATCGAGTTGGCGTTGCCAATGGTCGCCATCGTTGCTTGCGAACGTGTCGATGAGTTCATCGCTGAGTGCGACGGCATTCTTGCGGCGTTCGGCGGAATCATCGAATCGGGGATCGGTCAACCAGTTTTCGCGACCGATTGCCGTTGCGAAGTTGTTCCACTCCTTGTCCGGGTTAAGGATGTTGAGCAACACCAGACGTTCATCCCGCGTGCGGTAGATGCCGCCCATCGGGTTGCGATACATATCCTCGTCCGATCGCTGTTGGCTGCGATCAAAGCCGGCGAGGCCGCCCTGCACCATCATGCTGTGCGCCCACACACCATTGGCAAGCAGGGAGGTATGAACGTGTGATCCGAGGCCGTCCTTCTCGCGCCTGTAGAGCGCCGCCATGATGCCGCCAAAGAGACTCATGGAGGTTGCATGGTCGCCCATGCCCGGTGCGGAGTGCGCAACAAGTGACGAGGGTCGCCTGACAAAATCGGCAAGACCGCTGCGCGCCCACCAGGCCGTGATATCGAAACCCGTGCGATTGCGATCAGCCCCGGACAGCCCGAATGAGTTGACCTGTGCGTAGATGACTTTCTCGTTCATCGCCTTCACATGCTCGAATCCGAGTTGCAGGCGGTCCAGCAACTGCGGCCGGAAGTTCGTCAGGAAAACATCCGTTTCGCCAATCAGCGCGTCGAGTATTTCCCGTCCCTTGGGCTTTTTGATATCAAGACACAAACTGCGCTTGTTCCGCGCGTCCATGTCCCAGAAGAAGTCGATCACGCCGTCGGGACGGCGTGCCAGCAAACCCCGGTACGGATCGCCGCCTGGCGGTTCGATCTTGATCACATCGGCACCAAAGTCTGCCATCACCGTCGCCGCTGCCGGGCCTGCGACGTAGGAGCCGCAGTCCAGTACTTTGATCCCTTTGAGCAGCACTAGATCCAGCCCTGCAAGCGAGCCGCTTCCTCGCGCACCAACTCGGGCGCGCCGAGCAACTGGCGGTTGAAGCCGTTGCGTTTGAACCAGTAATGCAGGCCAAGCAAGTCCGTAAAGCCCATCCCGCCGTGTACTTCGGTCGACTTTCGTGCAACCTGCTGACCCACTTCGGCAAGGTGTGCCTTGGCGTGGCAAATCATGAGGCGCGACTCTTCCGGGATGGCCCCCACGGCGTGGGCGGCGTACCAGACGAGCGCCCGACACGGCTCAAGGTCGGACGCCATCTCAGCGCACATGTGCTTGACCGCCTGGAACGAGCCGATCACGCGGTTGAACTGTTTGCGCTCGCGGGCGTAGGCAATGGACCGGTCGATCATCGTCTGGGAGGAGCCGAGGCTGTCTGCTGCGAGGATGAGCCGGCCGGCATCAATGGTCTGACGCAGCGGTTCTTCGTCGCGGACTGACCCGGGCAGCACGTCGCCCGGAGCGTCGGTCAGCACGATCTCGGCGACAGATCGCGTCCGGTCAATAGTCTTGAGTTTCTGACGCGCGACCCCGTCGGCTGTCGCGTCGACGATGTGAAGGGCCCCCGTGTTGTCCGCAATGATCAGCATGTTCGCATCGGCGCCATCGAGCACGAACATGGCCTTGCCATTTAGCTTGCCGCCAGAGGCAGTGATGCCGTCGCTTTCGCGTCGCGCGATCTGCTCGGTGACTCCGACGCCAAAGATGACTTCGCCACCGGCGATCTTCGGCAGCCACGCCTCGCGCTGCTCGTCCGTCGCCGCGCTCATCAGCGCCACTGGTGCCATGACCGCATTGGCGACAAACGGGACGGGTGTCACCGTCTTGCCCAGGGCTTCGGCGATGAGTGCTGCTTCCAGCGCGCCGAGTCCGACTCCGCCAAGCGTCTCGGGAATCAGAATGCCGTGGATGCCGAGTTCGGTCAGCCCCTGCCACAACCCAGGATCATTGGTGATCTCGGCGTCTGCAGATTCTCGCACCCGATCGAGCGGACATTCAGTTTCAAGGAAGCGCGAGACGCTGTCTTGCAGCAGGCGTTGTTCTTCGGTGAGTGTGAATTCCACGTCAGATCTCCTCGTACTTCGGTTCTTTCGGCAGGCCAAGCGCGCGCTCGCCGATCATATTCTTCTGAATCTGCGCGGTGCCGCCGCCGATGATCAGGCCGAGGTCCATCATGTAGCGGTGTTGCCACATGCCGGCGTCGCGGATGTAGGGACTGTTATCGTACAAGATGCCCAGTTCTCCCATCAGATCGATCGCCATACCAGCCATCTGATGGTTGAGTTCGCAGCCCTGCAGCTTGACGATCCAGCGGGGCAGCCCGGGTTCTTCGCCGCGCGCATTGTGGGTCAGCACGCGCATGCCGTTGTACTTCATGGATAGCATCCGCGCCTGCAGTTTCAGCAGGCGATCGCGGTAGTTTGCGTTCTCCATGAGGCGGCTGCCGTCGATGGTTTCTTCCTTCATCATCTCGACGATGTCGTAGAAGCGGGACTCCGCCGCGTTGGGATCACCGAGGCTGCCGCGCTCGTGCTTAAGGGTGGCGTTGGCGACGAACCAGCCTTCGCCGCGTCGACCGACAATCTGCTGGGTCGGCACGCGCACGTCGGTAAAGAAGACTTCGTTAAAGTGCGAGTCGCCGGTCATCTGTTTCAGCGGGCGCACGTCGATGCCGGGAGTGTCCATCGAAAATAGCAGGTAGCTGATGCCCTGGTGTTTAGGGGCGTCGGGTTCGGTGCGCACCAGGCAGAAAATCATATCCGCAGTCTTGGCGCCGGAGGTCCAGATTTTCTGCCCGTTAATGACGAAATCGTCGCCGTCGACCACGGCGCGCGTGGAAAGCGACGCAAGATCTGAACCGGACCCCGGCTCGGAGTAACCCTGACACCAGCTCATATCGCCCTCGATGGTAGGGCGGATGTAGGCTTGCTTTTGCTCTTCGGTCCCGAGTTCAAGCAGCGTTGGTACCAGCCGCGGGTCGCCGCTGTGACCGGGTGGGAGTCTCGCTTTGGCGAACGCCTCGGCGATGATGTGATTTTTTAGAATGTCAGGCTCTGCGCCGTACCCGCCATACTCCCTGGGTATGGTTCGAGCGGCATAGCCCTGCTCAATGAGCAGCTTTTGCCAGCGTTTGGCATCATCCGTACCGCGAACGGCACCTGAGGGTGCATGGTTTCGATGATCGGCGAGGAATTGCTCGACCTCACGCCTGAACGACTTGTACTCGTCTGTGTATCCGAGATCCATGTTAGTTCTCCGCGTCTGCGCTGCTGGCTTGGTGGCAACAAGACTAACCCAGACGCTTGTTCGCCTTCTACCGACCGACTCAACGGTCGGGGGAGTATTGTGTGGCGATCTCAGCCGGCAAATTGCCCGGTGGCGGGGAGGCTGCGCCTTCGAGTCGTTCGCGAGGCACTGCGTCGGCGCTTTGGGTCAGGTGTTGAAGGGGAATAGGGGGCCTCCCCATCGCCCTTTTTTCGGGCAAAAAAGTGCGAGTGAGCCGCGGGGTGATGGCGTCCCGCTGCGCCCCCGGATTGATTGGTCTGACCAATTTGTGTATGTTAGGCGGTTCCGTCGATCACCGACTCAATCGTACTCGCCCATGACGCGACATCTCCACGTTCGCGATCGATTCCCTCGGTTCATCTTTTTTGCGCGCAAGCGTCTGACGACCGCGTTGGTGTTTGTCGTGTGCGCGTTTGGGATGATATTCGGGATGAATGGTGCCAGCGCCGCACGGCAGTCGACGGTGCCGGTGGCGTCGGTTGTCATCGGCAGTTTCTCCCAACTCGCGGGTGCGGAGGTCGTGCTGCAACAGCATCAGGATCTGGCGCTCATGCCGCTCGAGATACGCGTGGCCTCAGTTGGCGGTACCGTTTACTACCGGGTCATGTCCGAAGCGTCGCCCGATCTCGGTGAGGTGCAGGCGACGCTCAGCCGGATCAAGTCCGAGGTCGCAGGCGCCTGGATCCTGCGAGAAGAAAAAACGGTCTACACAGAATCAGCGTCGGAAAGCATGCGCTCGGCCGATTCGCGTGTGGATGCGATCCGTCGCAGCGCAAATGAGCAACCGTTGCTGACGGGCCTGCGGGTGGCCGATGCGCGAACCCCGGGGCCCCGTGTGCGAAGTGCGACCCGTTCTGCCCCAGCGGTGCAGCGCGTGGCGCAGTCTCGCGCGGCGGCCGCCCAATCTCTTCAATCTGAAGCGCCCGTCTTTACCATTGCAACGCTGGATCCGGCCCGTCGGGTCCAACTCGCGCGCGCCCAGACGAGTGCGGAGCCTGCGCGTAGTTTGATGCAAGCACCTGCCGGAGCCGAGATGACGGTGAAGCTCGGGGGTGACGAACCGGTGACGATTCTGCGCTTCGCGGATACGGACATCCGCATCGATGGCGAGATGAATGAGGCGGTGTGGGGGCAGGTCCCCGGGTTCGATCAATTCGTGGTTGTCGAGCCTGATACGCTGGGCGAGCCGCGCTTTCGAACAATCGCGAAGATCTTCTACAGCGACGAGGGGCTTTACGTCGGTATGATCAATCATCAACCGGCCGACACGCTTCTTCCCCGGTTGACGAGTCGCGACAAGTACATCAATCGGGATGGCGTCTCGTTGACGCTCGACACGTCTGGTGAGGGCCTGTACGGCCTGTGGTTCGGCGTTAATCTGGGAGGCACGCTGATAGACGGCACGGTGTTGCCGGAGCGCAATTACAGTTCCCAGTGGGATGGACCCTGGCGCGGTGATTCGCACGTCACGGAAGATGGGTACACCACCGAGATGTTCCTGCCCTGGTCGATGATGTCGATGCCGGATCGGCCCGCTGAACGCCTAATGGGTGTCTATTTTTCTCGCAAGATCGCGTACATCGACGAACGTTGGGGCTACCCGGCCCTGCCGATGACGGGTGCGCGTCTGATGTCGGCACTGCAACCGATTGCGATGGCTGGCGTCGAACCCCGCCAACAGGTGGCGGTCTTCCCGTTCACGGCAGCGTCGTACGACAATCTGGCGACGGCGGGAGATGAAGCTGACTACCGGGTAGGCGTTGATCTTTTCTGGCGTCCTTCGACGGATCTGCAAGTGACGGCAACGCTCAACCCGGACTTCGGCGCGGTTGAGACTGATGATGTTGTTGTGAATCTGACTGCGTTTGAGACGTTCTTTCGAGAGAAGCGTCTGTTCTTCCTTGAAGGCCAGGAGATCTTTGAGACGACTCCGCGGTCTAATCCCTTCAGCCGCTCGATTGGTGGCAACAGCATCGGCGCAAGGCGCACGCAACGCAGCTTTTCGAGCTCAGCGGTCACCCTCGTAAACACGCGCAGAATTGGTGGCGCGGCCATCGATCCCAACATTCCGGCGAACGTCACGGTCGCGGGGGTTGAACTCAGTAAACCCACCGAGATTGCCGGCGCGGTCAAGCTGACGGGTCAGAAAGGCGGGTTGCGTTATGGCTTTCTGGGTGCGAGTGAAGAGGATACGGATTTTGCCGCGACCAACACCGCCGGGGAGGCACTGAGTCTCCAACAGACCGGGCGCGACTTTGGTGTCGCGCGCTTGCTCTACGAGAATGCTAAGCGCGGCAGGAAGGCAATTGGCTGGATGATGACCGCGGTGGAGCACGATTGGCGCGACGCGTATGTCCAGGGTATCGACATGCACTACCAGAGCGAGAATCGACGGCTCAGCCTGGATAGTCAGTTGATGTACAGCGACACGGGCGTCGAAGGTGCTGGCGCGTTTTTTGATCTGAACTACATCCCGAAACGGGGTGTTGGTCACCAGTTGACCTTTGACTATCTGGATGAGGAGTTGGACGTCACGGACTTCGGCTTCATCCGCCGCAATGACGCGATCGGTGCAACGTACAACTTCAGCGTCGTAAAGTCTGACCTCGACCGGTTGAAGAGCTTGTCTAACAGCATTCTCATGTCGCAGCAGTACAATGTTGAAGGCAAGGTGGTGCGGACCGGCATATTCCTGCGCACAGGTATGAACTTCTTCAACAACTCAGCAATCAATACCCAGTTCTCCTACTTCCCCAAACGTTGGGATGACCGCAACAGTCAGGGCAACGGTGATTTTCGGATTCATGATCGATGGTTTGCCGAGGCGTCGTATGGATCCGACTCCAGCAAGATGCTGAGCGCTAGTTTCGGACTCGGCGCCGAACAGGAGCACTACTCGGGGTGGACCTACGCGGCCAAGGGCGGCATCACTTGGAAGCCCAACGACCGCTTTTCGTTCGACCTCGATATTAATTACAAAGACCGGGACGGATGGCTGTTGTGGCAGGGCGACCGCAACTTCACCACATTTGAGGGCGCTGACTGGCAGCCGCAACTGGCGATGGATGTCTTCCTGAGTGCACGCCATCAGTTTCGCATGACCATGCAGTGGGTCGGCCTCAGAATGGATGAGCAGGCACATTACGAGGTGCCGATGGCGGGCTCGGGTCAGGGGTATCTGCTGCCGGTGCTCGCACGCGACCCGGCGCTGGGCAAGGATGACTTTGCCATCAGCCGCATCACAGCGCAGTTGCGCTATCGCTGGGAGATCGCGCCGCTTTCTGATCTGTTTCTTGTCTACACTCGGGGAAGCAATTTGGCGGGCCGCGTGGACGACGAGTTCGGTGACCTCTTCCAGGACGCGCTCAGCGACCCGATCGTGGACGTCTTCGTCATAAAGTTGCGGTATCGATTCGGCAACTAACGGCTGACGGGATCGACAAACTGGTCCGGCTAACAGGCCTGTCGCGCACCACGCATCAGACAGGCTCTGCGATCTGTGGCCGCATGCAGTAGCGTTTCCCGGCAAGGAATTCCAATACGCGGGCGACGCAGTCTGCTGGCAAGGTCTGGTGTGCAATTGCCTCGACGATAAGGCCGTGCACGTAGCGCGCATCGCCGCTGAAGCCGCTGTCGATCAGTCGTTTTATCTGCTCTGCCGAAAAGGTTTGGTTGACCGCGGCCAGGGTGAGCGCATAGGCGATGCTCTCGCGAACGGTGGATCGGACCATCAGGGCGGAGGACGTGTTTGGACGCTCGACCGAGGGTTTCAGGCGGTCCAGTAACGTGTCGATGACGTGCGCCAGATCGTTGCCTGTTTGCCGCAGGACCTGACCGAGGCCGTACGCAGCATTCGATCGTGCGAGATCATCCGTGTCGTTGCAGAGCGTATCGATCAGTGCGGCGAGAACATCGGGTGTGGCTTCTGTATCCAGATTGCCGAGGGCCCACGCGGCCATCCGCCGTGGTCCCGGGCGGGTGCTCCTGAGGGCGTTGAACAGCGCAGGTGTTGCGCAACCGCCCGCTTGCCGCAAGCCGTAGGTTGCCGCGCGTCGCGTCGATTCGGCTTCGTCGGTGATCGCGTTCGCGAGTGCGGCGAGGGACTGGGGATCAGTGTTCGCGCGTCCGCCCAACCGGTAGGCGGCCGCCACCCGTTCGTCCTCCCTGCCCGTGCTCAGGTGTAGCGTATCGTCATCGGCCGGGTGCTCGGCATCGTCAGAATGGGGATCGGCTGCTGCGCCCACGGCGCTCATTGATGGCCCGATGCTCCAAGACCACATCGCCCTGACGACCGGGGCGATGGCGGGGCGGACGGCATCGAACGTCGGCGTGCCGGTGTGCTGCCATGCCGGGCGTGTCGGCGTGCGCGTTCGTGCAAAGTAGAACTTGTACATGAAGCGTTCGTCGCACTCGCCCTTGACGCGCGAGCCGCGGTGCACGAGATCGTAGCTCGCGACCACTGCGGACCCACGGGGAACCTGAACAAATCGACGCTCAAGGTCCGGGATGCCAAGCTTGTCGATGGCGGCGCTGATCCGTCGGTCTGCTTCGTCATCGTCGTCCGGGCTCGGCCTGTATGAACGGTCCAGCGGGTCATTGGGGTGCCAGGTGCCGTCCGGTTTCTCCCAGTCACGCGTCCAGTACTGGCTGCCTGGAACGACCTCGGTTGGTCCGTTGGCAAGATCGACTGCCTGCGGGTAGAAAAACAGCATCGCCCAGTCGGGGCGGTGGGGACGGAAGTGCCCGCGTTCATTCCACGGCAGGTTGCCGTCCTGATGAAAGCTCTGATCGGTGGCGCTGCGGTGACAGAAGTGGTGTGGATGCAGGATGTAGTCTGGCCCGAGGATGCTGGTAAGTGCGCCACAGACCACCGGGTCTGACAGGAGTTGATCCAATTCCGGTATCTGCGCGCGCAGGTTGTCCCCCAGTAATTCCAGGTGCGCAGTCTTCGATTTCAGTTGGTCGGACTGCCGGTAGATTTCCTGCGCCCGCGAGTAAAGTCGCGTCGTCAACTCCGGCGAGAGGCCGGGTTCGACAACGATGTAACCGTCATCGAGGAAGCGCAGGTAGTGATTGTCCGTCAGCAGGTGGGTCGATGTTGGCATCTTGTCGGTCACGGCAGCGGCTCTCTTGGTCTTCTCTCGGGCAATGAATAATTGATCCGTTTGGCTTCACTTCGGATCGAACAAGATCCTGTTGGTGCGTAACCTGATAGTGCGAGAGTCCGAAGGCTCTCATTGATCTGTTGAGAATGTCGCTCCCAGCCGACTGTCGCAAGAGGACACCGGCGGGGAAGGAAAAGTCAGTTACCTGAAAATGGTTTTTAGGGACGCCCCACGCGTAGATTATGCCGCGCAATTCAGACTGTTTCTTGCGTTGTAGGCCGTGCGGTCAAAAGCGTGCGCTTGGAAGCTTGCTGATCGTTTTCGAACCGCGCGGGGGGCCGACACATTCCGGGACTGCGGTATGCTTGGATCTCTTCTGTACAGTGAGAAGCCGATGATCTGGGAAGCGATTAGGGCGATTGCCGAGTTACTAGAGAGTGTTGGTTGATCGCCACGCTGATCTACCTGACGATCCAGATCAGGCAGATCAGGGATACTGTGAGAGACAACAATTTCAGTATTCAGAGTGACCGTGCGATCAGACATTCGCACTTCGCTGCGGGAACACCCGGATTCATGACTGTCTTTCGTAAGGGTTGCGAAAATCTGGATCAGTTGTCCGACGACGAACGATGGATATTTGGCACCTACATGTATGCGTTGTTTCAGGGGTTTCAAGAGTCGTACCATCTCCATCGAGCAGGGCTTATGCAGGACTTTCAGTGGGAACAGATGAGAAATTCCACGGTGGTGTACCTCCGACGCCCAAGAGGTCGACGATGGTGGGAGTCGGGACGCGATATGTTGGATGGCAGCTTCGTTGCCTATATCGATGAGGCACTCTCGTAAGCCTGGTGACCCCGAGTCACGGTGCGTGGCCTGGTCTGGATCCGGTGTCGCGGTCGTGCCGCAACGTCGCGGACTGGTGAGCACGTGGCCCCGTAGTCGTTTCAAGCTGCATCGCCCTAGTTGAAGATGACACGCTGGATCTCTTCCCTGCCAGGTCGGTATGGCTGTTCATGCGAAGCCTTTTCGCCGCTCATTTCCGCGCGGCCCTTTTGCAGACGTGACCGAGTCGCTATATTCGATCCACCAAAGAGGGAGATTCCATGGAAGCGAGCACAGAGAAGTACCTACGCGGCAAGTACGCCATCGTCGGCATCGGTGAGACGGATTACACGCGGGGGTCCGGGCGGACGACGCGAGCGCTCGGTTGCCAGGCAGTCAGCAATGCGGTTGCTGATGCGGGGCTCAAGATGGGCGACATCGACGGCATGCTGTCGTACAACGGCAACGACTCGATCCCGTCAACGTCGATCGCGGGCGAACTCGGCATTCGTCTCAACTTTTATATGGACTGTCAGGGTGGTGGTTCATCGACCGAAGCGCTGATTGGGATAGCGATTGGCGTGATCGAAGCCGGCATGTGCAAAACTGTCGCGATTTTCCGCTCAATGAACGGGTACTCGCAGGTGCGAATTGGCGGCACCGGCCGGGGTGGTCAGTCTGCTCTCTCGGGCGACGGTCTCTTTACCCGCGGCTACGGTCTGATGAGTGCGGGCCAGATGTTTTCACAGTCGTTCATGCGGCACATGTACGACTACGGCACGACGCCCGCACAGGTTGCGCACGTCAAAATGATCCACTCCGAGCACGCCTCCAACAATCCCAAGGCGTACTACAAGCATCGCGTGTCTGTGGACGACGTGCTGAACTCGCGCATGATCGTCAAACCTCTGCATCTTCTCGATTGCTGCGTCGAGACCGACAATGCCACCTGCATCATCATCACGCGCAAAGATCGGGCGATGGACTGTGCACATACGCCCGCAACGATTCTCTCGGTCGTCGGTCGTGTGTCCAAGCCGCGCAGTGACAACCACTACCAGTCGGGACCCATCTCAACCGTCGCCGGCCACTACGCGAAAGAGATTCTGTGGCCGAATGCCGGGCTTGGGCCGGAAGATGTCGATGTTACAGGGTCGTACGATGCCTTCACGTTCACGACGATGCTGCAGTTGGAAGACTACGGTTTCTGCAAAAAAGGCGAGGGGGGCGACTATGTTTCGAGCGGCATCATGCGCCTTGGAGGCGAACGGCCCAACAATACAAGCGGGGGGCACCTGTGCGAAGGCTACACCCACGGGATGAACATGGTGATCGAGAATGTGCGGCAGTTGCGGCACGAGATCGATGACAGTTGCCCACTCGGAGCGGACGGTAAACGCGTGCATACCTACGATTACGCGGAGGGGGGTTGCCGACAGATGAGGAATCCGGAGATCAGCGCAAACATGGGCTGGGCGACACCGGGGACCGGCTCAGCCATGGTTATGACCAACCAATGACATGAGCTACCAATAACCGGATCAACTTAATAGCCGGGCCTACCAATAGCCGGACTAAATGACGGGTCGATCATTCACGATCAATTATCAGTTGCGATCAGGAATAGAAAGGGAGTGATTATGAGTCTGCAAGGTGAGTATCTCGGGATGCCGGTCGCCATCGATGACGTCGACAAACCCAACCAGGAGTTCTATGCCCACTGCGGCAGCCATACGCTGCATCTTCAATGTTGTGACGATTGCAATCTCATGCGGTATCCGGCGACCAATGCGTGCCCGTTCTGCGCGTCCTTCCTGTCGACGTGGCAGAAGGTCTCCGGCAAGGGCACTCTCTACTCCTACGGCGAGGTGCATCACGCGATTCAGCCGGTCTTTCGCCAATTCTCGCCGTATCTTCTGCTGTTGGTGGAACTCGATGAGCAGCGAGATACGCCGCAGCCCTACGACGGCCTGCGGCTCACGGGTAATCTCGCGACCCCGGACGGCGAACTGGCGCCGCCGGAGTTGGTTGAGAGCGTCGGCATCGGCAGTCGTCTGCGCGTGGTCTGGAAGGACATGGGTGACGGCATGGCGATGCCGCTCTGGACGCTCGACGAAGATGCCGAACAGCCTGCAACGCCGTGGCGCTATCCGATCGAGTAGCGCGACAGGAAACTGCCTGCCTCTTCGCAACCCGATTTACCCACCTGATCCCGCCAATACAATATCGGGGTCTCCTTGTCGAAGGTGCACGACCATGACTAACCCGAATACGCCGGTCCTCGTGGGGGTTGGCCAGATCATGAACAAGATCTCGTCACTGGATGAGACCAAGGAACCGCTCGCGATGATGCTTGGCGCGTGCCGTCTCGCAGAGGCTGACACCGGCACGTCGATGCTTGCGAAGGTGCAGTCGGTGCGTGTCATCCGCGGGGTGTGGAACTACGAAAACCCGGCCCGGTACATTGCTGACGCAATCGGCGCAGCGGGCGCGCAGACGGTTGGAACGCTGTTCGGCGGCAACCAGAATCAGGCGGTCGTGAACCAGTGCAGTCGGGAGATTCTGGCCGGCGCTTTCGATCTCATCCTGATCACCGGTGCCGAGAACGGTTACAGCGCAGCGAAAGCGCGCAAGACGGGTGTGTCCCTGCCGGCAACGCCCGCGCCGGGCAGCTACGATGTACTGTTCGGCGCGGAGCAGAAGCCCGAGCATCACGAGTTTGAGGTTGCTCGCGGAATCCAGCAGGCGATTCAGGCATACCCCATGTATGACAACGCCATCCGCCACCACCGGGGTGAGACGATCGATGAGCATCTGGGGCGGGTTTCGAGCCTGTGGTCACGATTCAATGACGTGGCGTGTCAAAACCCGCATGCGTGGATTGGCCATGATGTCTCTGCGGAGGAAATCAGAACGCCTTCGGCCAGCAATCGACGGGTGAGTTTTCCGTATACCAAACTGATGAACGCGAACAACGCAGTGGACATGGGTGCCGCGTTGATCATGTGCTCGGTCGCAAGGGCGCGTGCGTTGGGCATCGATGAGTCCCTGTGGGTGTATCCGCATGCGGGGGTCGAAGGTCAGGACCACTTCAGCGCGTCTGTACGCGAGAATTTCTACTCATCGCCGGGCATCCGGTTGATTGGTGAACGCTTGTTTGGACTTGTGGATATTCGCCCCGACGATCTTGCACATGTCGATCTCTACAGCTGTTTTCCCGCCGCTGTGCAGGTGGCGGCGGCCGAACTCGGCCTCGATGAATCCCGTCCGCTCACAGTGACGGGCGGACTGACGTTTGGTGGCGGTCCGCTCAATAACTACGTCATGCATAGCATCGCGCGGATGGTTACGCTGCTGCGCGAGGACCCGGGCAGCCGCGGTCTGATCACCGCGAATGGCGGTAACCTGTACAAACACGCGCACGCAATCTATTCGGCAGAGCCACCGGCGCAGGATTTTCAGTACGCCAACGTGCAGGATGCGATCAGCCGCCTACCATCGGTGAACTGCATTCCGACGTTTGATGGCGATGTAGAGATTGAGTCCTACACCGTTATGTATGGCGCGGATGGGCCGCGCGTCGCCCACGTGGCGTGCCGCACGGGCGGCGGGGAACGAACCTGGATAAATTGCAACGATCCGGCGGTGATGGAGGCGATGACGAGAGAGGAATTCTGTGGCCGCCAGGGTCACATCAGCAACGACGTGCTTGCCGTTCACTGACGCTGCCGAAAGCCTGATCGTGGCTAGTTCTTGTCCCAAAATTGTCCTCCTGACAATTCTTGGGTGTCGGTTTGCAAGCAAACCTCGCATTTTCCTGCGGAAAATGGCGGTGCATCCCTGCACCGCATGCCCTGGAACGGAGCTCTGGGACAGGACCGAGGCAGACCGATACGCGGATTTCGCGGTCGCTTTCGCGCACCGTGTTTTATCGCCGGCAACCTGAGGCCCGCGACGTGAGAGCTCATCTCAGGGGAAGGGCGGCAAGAGAGCGCTTTTTCAGTAACCTGATGGACTACGCGACATTGGCGTTTTGGAGGAGATGGTTTGATGCTGAGTGACCTGCGAGAGCGTCAGGAATGGAAATACTTCAGCGTTCTGCCGAGAGCCGATCACGGTCTCGCGATCGGTTGGTGGGCGCTGCTCGCCACGCGCGGCCTGTTGCCGGCGGGCTTTGCAGTTGCGATGGGTAACCTGATCGGTGCCGTTCAGGAACAAAATTCGTTGGCGGCATCGTTAATCGTTGCCGGGGTTATCTTTGTCCTGCTTCAGGTTCTGACTCCCATTCATCAGGCGGTCAGTTCCAATCTCGGCAGCCGCGTCGCCGCGTGGCTGTACGATGAATTGACCGAAGCGTGTGTAGCCGCTGCCGGGCATCGAGCATCTTGGGAACACCGGTCATATTAACGACCTGACGATGGCGCGGGATTTCGACCTCGCCATCAGCGGACCTCCGCTGACCCTCTCGATGGACTTCATCGCCTCGGGTCTCGTAGAACTGATTGGCGGCCTTGCGGCGGCCGCGTTGCTCGCCTGGTACGCATGGTGGGCGCCCCTATTGCTCGGCGGTGCCTGGCTCGCGACGCACTGGCTGCTGCGAGAGAGCGGCATATGGAAGGACCGCAACACCGATGAGGTGCAAAAGGTTCAGTGGCATGCGGATTACGCCTATCGCCTGGCCGTTGATCCCTCCGCGGCTAAGGAACTGCGGTTGTTGGGGCTCGCGGACTGGACTGTTGAGCGCTACAGGGGTGTCCGGCGCCAGCTTTTCGAGTTGCGCTGGGAGGCGACCGGGTTGCGTCAACGATCTGAGATCTGGAGTGTGCTTCTCGTAACCGCTGCCATTGTCATTCTGTTCCGTGCGATGGCCGATGACGCGCTCGCCGGGGTCTTGGACGCATCACAGTGCTTGTGTCGCATCGCTTCAGCACCGTACGTATGGCTGACAGATAATTGTTCTGGACGGATCCCGGGTCGCTGAGGTGGGGACACACGAGGCGCTGATGGAAAAGGCGGGGCAGTATTCGGAACTCTACAACATCCAGGCCGAGGCCTATCTGAAGCGGTCTTCTTCGTCGGCGGAAGCTAACCCGGCCCCCACTGCCGATCCAGCCCCTGTGGGCGAAGCCTAGAGCAGGGCAAGTCCCGGGAGCTGGTTTGTACGCAAACCTCGCATTTTCTTTCAGAAAATGGCGGTGCATCCCTGCACCGCACGTCAGTTCCCGCCCCAGAACGGAGTTCTGGGACAGGAACTCGCTAGCGAACCATCACCTGTCCACCGTCAATGACGACGGCCTGGCCAGTCATATAACTCGCGGCAGGCGATGCCAGAAAGACGCCAACTCCGCGTAGTTCTGCCGGGTCGCCGAACCGGCGCAGCGTAACGTTGTCGGCCGGGTACTCATTGCCGTCATTATCGGACCACAGTACCTGAGCGAACTTGGTCTTGAACAACCCGGGACAGAGTGCGTTAACTCGGATGTTGTGCGGGCCGTACTCCGCGGCAAGATTGCGGACGAGGGCGAGATCAGCGGCCTTGGAGATTGCGTAAGCGCCCAGCATCGTTGATGGCTGAAAGGCGCCGTTCGATGATGTGATTATGATTGCCCCATCCTTCTTTGCGACCATGTCAGGAAGCACCATGTGACACAACCAGTGGTTGGACCGCACGTTGCTATTCATCGTCTTGTCGAAGGCTTCATCGGGAATCTCGGACGACGGCCCGTGGAACGGATTGACGCCTGCATTGTTGATGAGGATGTCGATGGAGCCGAGCTTTTCACGGGCCTGTGCGACGAGGGCCTCAAGCTGATCCTTGTAGCCGATGTTGCACGCAAGCGCGATGGCCCGTTCATCGCCACACAGTTCATTTATCTCGGCCGCTGTTTCCTCGCAAACGTTCAGTTTGCGCGAGGAGATGACCACTTTTGCACCGGCAATGGCCAGGCCCTCGGCGAGCGCCCGGCCCATTCCTATTGATGAGCCTGTGGTGAGTGCAACTTTGCCTGTGAGGTCAAAGAGGTCGGCTACGCTTGTCATCTTACTTAGTCCTTAAGGGAAGAAAGGCGGGAGAATACGTGGCTGCGAGTGCCTCTGGCAATCGGCACGGGTCAAATGCCGCACTGTCCGTAGCGAGTTAGAAATGATCGGGGCTGTGTGGACCGTGATGCGTCGCGAAGACCCGATCGGCGGCGGCGGCGTCACCCTCGAGCAAGCCCCATGAGTGAAGTTCCCGCGCGCTGCGAAAGCCGCTGTAGAGAGATGCCAGCGACTTGGGTGTCAGCGTAATGTCGCCCGGCCCGTCAACGCGCCGCACGACTGCACCGTTTGGGTCGGCTTCAAGTTCGAAAGTGCCTGCATTCCAGTCGGCCAGCCGGTCCGTCGAGACCGTGATGCGCAACTTGCCGGTGTCGCTGTAACCCCGCTCGGCGAGGGCTTGTTCCACGTCGACGATGCGCAACCAGATGCCTTCTGCATCCTCGGCGTGCAGCATGCGGGGTTCTTGTATGAGTTCAAACGCCGGGTCGTCCATGGGCTGATGGTTGAAGACCACACGTCCGACGAGGTCGTGTCCGGCGATGAAGCGCCACAGGCTGCGGTAGGCATCCGGTGTCGTGGCAACCAATTCGCGTACCTTCATTTCCTGTGAGCGCGCGCGATGGTCGTTGCGGCCAGACCTCACCGTATAGATGATGTACCCCTCGTCGCCAGCGGCCGTCGTCGCCATCGCGATGTGGATGGGACCATCTGCGGGCGTTTCTTCGAGCGCATTCATTTGCCAGAGTGCTTTTGACCGATGCAGGTAGCACATGCGATCCGCGATGAAGCGGATGTAGACCTGCTTGACGCGGTCGAATGCCTCGCCAAGGTTGATCCGCGCGACATCGGCGCTGCCGTAGTCGCCGTCATGGAAGACGATGTCGGCTACATCGATCGCGTAGTTGCGCTGAACCGACGCGGCTGCATATTGATAACGCTGGTAGATGCCTGCCTGGGAAGCCCAGAGCGCCGCAACGGCCTGGCCGTCTGCGCGCATGCGCGCCATGCTCTCCGTGATGATACGGCGACTGAGTCCCTGACGACGATACTCTGGCAGGGTGCCCACGGTCGATACGCCTGCCAGTTTCACTGCGGCGCCGTTGGCGCGCATGGTGAACGGGATGGCAGTCAGCGATGAAATCAATTTGCCGTCCAGAAAAGCGCAGGTGGTCCACTCCGGCAGATTCGATTGTGAAATGACGTTGTCGTCTTCGTCGCCAAACGACCCGGCGTAAACGTAGGCCCCTAGAGCGCCCAGTTGCAGCATTTCTTCCGGGCTCGCTGGCCTCACTTCGACGGCTTTCATTCTGGCGGTAAGGGTTGCGCTCATAGGGACCTCTGGCGTTGGTTTGGTCTCGGACTGATTTTGGATCCGTCGAGGATCAGGGATTGCGTTGGTTATAGCCGAGATCACTGGACAATGGAAAGGGTACGGTAGACGAGGATTGAGGGCTATGCGTGCGAGATTGTAGGGGCATACGGAGTTGATGTTTAGCAACGCGAGCACAAAACGAGGCAGGATCCGCCAAACCAGAATCTGCTGGTTTTCATCGATTTTGGGTGACAACATGGCGTGTGCAGAGATGGCGGACGCGGCGAGCCGCCCCGATCATATTTTAACGGTGGTCAGTCAGCCGACGTGGATTGATTCGGCCCATGAGGAGGCTCTGGATGAGCATTAAGACCCAGGTTCGCTACTTCAATGAAGAATGGAGAGGCAGCGATGAGATTCCAACGATCAGTTCGCGCGAGACCCGGCGCGCGGTCACGTCTTTTAAAAACGTTGTAGTCAATGATGTTCGGCGCGAGCGCGCATCGATGGACATCGACGGCGCGGGTTTTACCCTGATCGACGTTGATGAGGTTGGTATTGATCCAGCGGATGAAGCGGTCGTCAAATCCGTTTACGTGCCGCAGATGGCAGCCAGTCTGGCGAAGCTGGTCGGGGCTGACGAGGTCCTATTTTCCAACTACCAGGTGCGCACCGAGAAGCCGGAAGGATTCAACGATGCCTACGCACGCTTCGTTCACACGGACTATCACCGTGACACCGTGCAGGATATGTCGACCGACCTGGTCGTCAAAATGGGTGGTGCGCCGTCGTCCGAATGGCAGTACGCGTGGTACAACACATGGCAGCCCTTTGATCACGCGGTGGAACGCAATCCGCTTGCGGTCATCGACGCCGAATCCATCGCCGAGGGCGATATCATTCCGTACTACTATGCCGGCTTCAAAACGCCCAACCTGACGGCTGCGCCGGTATACAATTCGGCACACAAGTGGTGTTACTTTGGCGGTATGAAGACCACCGAAGCCCTTGTGTTGACGCAGGCGGACACACGGCCGGCCAGAACAGAGGCGGTTCCGCACACGTCGTTTGACGATCCCGATACCCGGGACGACGCGCTACCGCGCCGCAGCATCGAGTTGCGCCTGATGGCGGTATTCAAGCGGGTGACCTGACAGCGAGGCTGTTGTTGTCAAAAGTTTCTTGTCGGGCGCTTCTGGTCGAGTTTGTCGGCCCGGACGTGTTTGGCCGGGGCTGTTTGACACCGCTGAATAGGAAGCGTGCAGTCGTTTCTGAGGCCGAGACGAGGTTGCGGCAAAACCCGCGTCAGTACCTGACGCGAAAGTCGTTGTTGCCGTTGCGGTCGACGCCGCGCATCAGGAACAATGTTCGTTCGGACATGCTGAGGCGGCCGTCGCGCGGGTTTCTGGCTGCTTGCGCACGGTCGTACAGCGACGTCGTTGGCATAAAACGCATGGTCATGGCGCGACGCGGGTGATCGGACAGATTGGGTTCTGACCCGTGAACCATAAAAATGTCGTGAAGCGACAGTTGGCCGGCCTTGAGGCAGATCGGCACCGCTGCTGTCTCGTCATACCCGGTTGGGTCGAGTTCCAGTGGCAGCGCGAGATCCTTGCTCGGGTTCATGTGGTGCGGGAGTAATTCAGTGCGTCGATGGCTGCCCGGGATCAGTTCCAGGCAGCCGTTGTCGATGGTCGCGTCGTCGAGCGCGAGCCAGACGCTGCAGGTGGCGAGCGGGCGAATGGGCCAGTACTCGCCGTCCTGATGCCATGGAACGCGTCGGCCCTTGCGGGCGGGTTTGGCGAAGAAGCTCGCATTCCAGAGGGCGAAGTCGTCACCGATGAGTTGTCCGACCATGTCGAGTATTGGCTCGGTGCGAATGTAGTTCAAAAAGCCGGTGTCGTAGGCGAGCAGTGCCGGGCAATAGTCGGCGAACTGTGGATGGCGGGCGAGTAGCTGTTCATGTTGTTGCCGGATGTCATCAACAATCGCCTGGTCGAGCTGAAAGTCAGGGATGACATAGCCCTGCTCGTGGTATGTGTCGACTTGCTTTTGGCTCAGCATGTTCGCGTCATCTCCGCTCGGCCTGCTCGGCTTTCTTGACGTTCTTGGCAAGGAAGCCGTTTTCGTCAATCGGCGCGTCCCGGACCACATCGAAGCTGCGGCTAACGAGCGTTCGGTTGTTGTGGTGGATTTCAAACTGCCATTCTCCGGGCGTGATCTCCCAACCGTGATCGAAGCGAAATCCGTGCAAGGTAGCGCGTCCGGGAACTACCGTGACCGGCACGACGTGCAGCGCGCGGACGGAGCCATCCGGCAACCTCAGACCGCCCTCTGGAAACCGAATCACGGTCTCGACCACGACGGGTGCATCGGCGGATGATGCGTGGATGACGAATTGCAGCCCGAAGCCAACGCCTGGACTGGCGAGAATCTGATCGGTCACGGTGGTGAAATAGACCCCGCCGACCGTGTCGATGCTGACGGAACCCGCCAGCGCGTCCTGATGGTCCTTGCGCTGCAGTGTCTCGTAGGTGCCGTACAGCACGACCTGCGCCGCGCGCACCTTGTTCTCGACCACTGCACCTGCGCCGCCAGGAGCCAACATAAAGGCGAACAACAGGCAGAGCGACGCGCTCGATCGACCGACGTATGTCATGGGCTTTCCGTAAGACCTCTTCATGAGGCTATTCATGAGGAGCGCTGGCTCAGTTTGCCCCTCTCCGGGGCGCAAAGACAAGCTGGCAAGTCGGGTACTATTTGACCGGTTTGCGCCGCCGGAGTCTGGTCCGGAGTTGCTCTGTGATCACCCGTCGCGGGGTCGCGTTGCTACTGCCGGGGGCGCTAGCTGCTACTGCCAGGAAACGCTGATGAAAGCGATTATGGTGATGTATGACTCGCTGAACAGGGTACATGTAGTCGAGCGGGTTCTTGTCCCAAAAATATCAATTTTGACAATTTTTGGGAGTCGGTTTGCAAGTAAATCTCGCATTTTCTCGTGGACAAGAGGCTCGCAGAAAAGAGGCCTGTGGAAAATGGTGGTGCATCCCTGCACCGTACGAGCTAGCTGACGAAATGGAAGACGTCTGCGTTCGTCAGAAACGTGTTCCAGGGCTGCGTCGGGTTGGTTTGGTCGCTGTCTTCGAATTGCCGCGCAAGGATCCACTGGGTGTGCAGGACCTTGCCGTCGGCGGTTGCTTCGAGACGTCCGCTAAACGCGGTGATCGAGGCAAGATTGACGTCGGCGGTGCGGAAGTCGACCAGAAGACTCAGGAGTTCGCCGTTTCTAACACCGACCATCGGGTACTCTGTGCCGACGGCACTTCGTCCCTTTTTCGATTCGAATCTGCCGACCACCTGTTGATCGTTGTTGACCACGTCGATGTGCAAAACGGAGCCGTTCTGGTTGATCCACTTTCCTGTCAGGAGCATAGGCAAGAGTTGTTCAGGTGATGTTGGTTGAGTGTACCCGTGGGGGCGTTCACATATCTATGCGACTATTTGTTTGACCAGCCGTGCGACGAGTCATGCGACCATCCATGCGACCGTTCATCAAAAAGGTGACGATAACCGGAGCATCCGATGTCTGACGAGGATCTGTGTTTTGCGACAGTCGCGACCCTGCGAGCCCTGCTGGACAGCCGGGAGATCTCGGCGGTCGAGTTGGCGGAGGTAGTGCTGCGGCGAATGGAGTCGCTGGAGCCAACGTTGAATGGTATGTCGACCGTGACGGCCGACCTTGCGATGGCGCAGGCGCGACAGGCGGACGCGCGGCCAGCCACGGACCGGGGTGGGGACGACGTGCCGCTGTCAGGCATACCGGTGACGATCAAGGATCTGCATATGGTCGCCGGATATCCGGTCCAATCGGGTTCGCGAATTTTTGCTGATCGCATTGCCGAAGCGGACAGCCCCTTTGTTGCTCGACTAAAAGACGCGGGAGCCGTCATTCTCGGCAAGACGACAACGCCCGAGTTTGGCTGGAAGGGCGTCAGCGAAAGCCCGCTAACGGGCATCACATCAAATCCGTGGCGAGCGGGTTACAACGCCGGGGCATCGTCATCCGGTGCCGGTGTTGGCGCTGCCGCTGGCTATGGTCCGCTTCACCAGGGCTCAGATGGCGCGGGGTCGGTACGAATGCCGGCGCACTTTTGCGGGGTATTCGGCCTGAAGCCAACCTACGGTCGCATTCCTAACTGGCCGGTGCCGAACAACGATCAGGGATCGCATGTCGGGCCCATCACCCGCACGGTGGGTGACTCGGCAGCCATGTTGAAAGTCATGGCGGGTCCGCATCATTTGGACCACACATCACTCGAAGCGGACCCGGCGGATTACCCGGGGCGGCTCGAATCGACGCTTCAAGGCCGGCGCATTGCCTTCAGCCCGGATCTTGGCCACGCTCGCGTGGACCCCGAGGTGGCGAGACTCGTTGCCGATGCGGTGCGTGCGTTTGAAGATATGGGCTGTCAAGTCGAGGAAGTGACGCCCGATTTCGGCACGTTGGGACCTGAACTCGGTCGCTTCTTCTGGTGCGCCCACGAGCAGGTTATGGGGTGTTACGTCGAGGAGCACGAGGCCGTGATGGACCCGGGGCTGGTGGCGTGCATCCGTGAAGGCGAAGGCACGACGGTTGTCGATTACCTGCGCATGCGCGAGCGAAAGTATCGATACGTCAACCAGATTCACAGCTTCATGGAAAACTGGGATCTGTTGCTGACACCCGCGGTTTCTGTCGCTGCGTTCCCCGCTGATCAATTGCAGCCGGACCATTGGCCGGCGCATGCGTGGGACTGGCTCCGCTGGGCGGAATTCTCTTATCCGTTCAATATGAGCGGGAGTCCGGCAGCGTCGGTGCCATGCGGCATGACTGCCGGGGGACTGCCGGTTGGCTTGCAGATCGTTGGCAAGCGCTTTGACGACCTGGGTGTGCTGCAAGCGTCGGCCGCATTCGAGGCGATGCGGCCCTGGGCATTCGCGCGGGATCCGGCCAGGTGACCGAAAAGCGTCTGCGACCAAAAAAGCGTCTGCGACCAAAAAAGCGTCTGCGACTAATAGAGAGTCCGCGACAACTTTGTCCGGTAATCGCGGGTCAGCGGATTTTGGGCGCCCATGACACCGAAGAGGTCGATCATTGCCTTGCGGGCGGCGCCATCGCCGTACGATGAGTCTTTTTGCACCGCATTGAGCAATACCTCAAGGGCGGCTTCAAAGTCACCGCGGGCACCGAGGGCCTGACCGAGGCGGATTGCCGGGCGGAGATCGTCGGGGTTGGCCGCAACTTCGCTTGTCAGCGATTCGATGTCCTCTGATCCGGCTGCCTGCAGACGAAAGCCCGCAGCCAATCGCGCTATCTCATCATGACCGTCGCTCGGAAGCCGGCCCAGGGTCAGGGCGGCCTGTTCGTAATCGCCACGCGCCGCGTGGAGGTTTGCCTGGGCAATGGTGCCTTGTTCGTGGCGCGGTTCTAGCGCGAGGGCTTCGTCGAGGCTGTTTTGTGCGGCGTCGAGGTCGCCGGCATCGATTGCGGCATTGGCGAGACCGACCAGCCGGTCTACCTCTGAGGGAACCAGGGAGTCGATGAACTGATTGATAGCTGACTCTGGATTGAGGCCGATAAACTGTCCTGCAATCTTGCCGTCTCTGAAGCCAATGACGAGCGGAATACTCTGCGCGCGAAGCTCGGTTGCGGCCTGGGGGTTCTCGTCGATGTTGATCTTGACGAGTTCAAAGTCTCCGTGCCGGTTTTCAGCGACGCGTTCGAGCATCGGTGCGAGCTGGCGGCAGGGCCCGCACCAGGGTGCCCAGAGATCGACCACGACCGGTATGGTATGGGACCGTTCGATCACATCCGCGGCAAAACTTGCGTCGGTTACGTCTTTGGCGATATCGCTCATGTTGCACTCCTGTCGGATCGTACGAATGGCACGCGGTCCGGACCCTGCGCGCCTATGGTGATAAGAGCATCCAACGCTCGTTCCAGCAAAGATGGGGTCTAAATCGACTGGAATCAACCCGTTTGAACGAAGGGACTAAATCTTTAGACTGCCGGGCAGGTTGCAGTCCCTGAACGTTTAGAGGAGACAAGATGGAGATCAAGGACCTTTCCTTTGTGGCACCCGGCGCGGGCGTCTGGATGACGGATGGCGAGCATACACCGCGTCCCGTGACGCCGATGACGGCGGCGGCATTCGTCGAAATGGATGCGGGTATGCGCCTCGGAGCCGAGCGTTACGGTTGGCTCCTCGACGGCATGCAGGTCGCGAGCATCAACCGGTTTCTGTATTACGGGATGCGGTCCCTGATTGCGCGCCGGCCCGGTGATGACGAAGCGTCGCAGGCCGCGTACAACGCTCAGATGGCGGCCAATCCGGTCTTTCAACAGCGCATCAAGAGTTCAGAAGCGGCCCTCGCCAGCAAGCGCTGGTTGGCCGATGCAGAACATTGGGACAACGTGGGTCGGCCCTGGGTGATGGGCATCACGCTCGATCTGACTGATGTGCAGGTCCAGGGGCTTGATGACGAGGGACTGTGCCTGCATCTGGATCAGGTTCGCTTTCACCTCGGCAGCGTGAATGCTTACCATCACATCCTCAATCCGATTTCGAACAACGCACGCGGCATGTTGTTCTTGCGCTTACATGAATGGGCAGAGATTCCGGCGGCAGAGGTCGAATCGCTACTCATCGGATCTTCCCCGATCTCGGCGGGCGATGAGCCGGAGTTGCGGACCGTATGCCAGGCGCTGAAGGACGACGGTGGCGCGCTTGGTTTGCTCGACGCCGTGGACGGCAAGACCGACGCAGACCCAAGCGCTGCCCTGGCTGCGCTGATGGATCGGGACGGCGCGGTCGGCAAGGCTGCGCGGGCGTACGTTCGCATGACCGGGTACCGCACAGTCGTCGGCTGGGAAGCGATGGAGCCCTACAACCTTGAGGTTCCAGAGAATCTTCTGGCAACTATCAGGTACGGGCTTGCGGGCGAATATGCAAAGGTTGATCCTGCGGCGATAGCAGGCGTCCGAGACAGGGTGCCCGGTGCCCACCGGGACGAGTTCGATGTACTCCTGGGCGAGGCAAGGGCGCTTGGGCGAATTCGCGACGAACGGGACCTGTACTGCAACGTTCCGGTCAGTGGACTGTTACGTCGGGCAGTGCTTGAGGCGGGGCGCCGTGCTCGCGAGCGTGGTCTTGTCGACGACGTTGAGCACATGACCGAATGCGCTCAGCACGAGATTCATGGCCTCCTGAAGGAAGGCAAGGGCCCGTCGGCCGGCGAATTGCGGGACCGGCACATATACCGCCAGTCGTACACGGTTGCCGATATCCCTGCGATGATTGGCGAAGGTGACATGCTCGCAGGCATACCCACGCGATGGCTGCCGGCCGCCATACAGACGTTCCAACGCATGCAGATCTCCCAGCGCGGTTTGGACGCGGGACCTCCGGACGCCGAGACTGAAACCGGGCAAACATCTGCACTGCGCGGTCTGGGTGCGTCGCCGGGTCAGTACGAGGGTGTTGCCCGGGTGTTGATGAGCGCAGATCAACTGGCTGCGATCGAACCCGGCGAAGTGCTGGTCACGCTTTCGACGAATCCGGCGTTCAATATCGTTATGGCGAAGATTGGTGCTCTCGTCACCGAGCATGGGGGCCGCCTTAGCCATTCGGCGATTGTGGCGCGTGAGTTCGGTCTGCCGGCGGTGGTCGGGGTAAGGGGCGCGACGGTGAAGATCGCGACGGGCGATCAGTTGCGCGTTGATGCGGACAAGGGCGAAGTCACGGTATTGTAGACGGTCAGTTCGCCTTCTATCAGCATCTCACGGTGCCGGATTACCGTGCTGTCGCGCAGGGAACGCCGCAGCATATTGCTTTAGTTCCATGAAAGGCTGCTGAAAAAGCAGCCTGATAGACCGATACATGGATTTCACGTTCGCTTCGCGAGCACCCTGCGAGTTAGTTCCTGTCCCCAAAATTGCCATCCTGACAATTCTTGGGAGTCGGTTTTGCAAGCAAACCTCGCATTCGCCTACAGATAAAGAGGCCTACGGAAAATGGCGGTGCATCCCTGCACCGCACGCTAGTTCCTGTCCCAGAACGGAGTTCTGGGACAGGAACTAGCTAAACCCTGCTCAAACGGGCGTTACGCCGGGTTTCGCGATCGAACAGGACGTTTCGGCGAGCGCTCTAGTCTCAAGGTATGTATGCGCGGCTGATTAGCAAGGTCACGCTGTGCGCCTCTTTGCTGGCCGCGGCGGCGTTTGCGCTGGGCGCGACCAGCATCCAGTCCGTTCAGAGCGGGTCGGCCGTTAGCGTCGGCAATGGCACGGTCACCGTCGGCATTTCGTCGGTCGACACAACCCGTGCGTTTCTCTTCTTGCAGACGCGGAGCAACAGTTCTGATCCGGATGGGTCCTATCTCAGTGGCAAGATCGCGTCATCGACGACGCTCGAATTCCAGCAGGTAAACGACGCCGCCGACACCATCAACATCGAATGGTATGTGGTCGAGTATGCGTCCGGCGTCACGGTTCAGCGCGGCGAGGTCAGCCAGAGCGCGACCACCGTCAACGTGACACTGCCAACGGCGGTTGCGAGCACGGCCCCGGCGTTTGTGCTCTGGTCCAAGCGCCCGGCCGCAGGCGACGTCAGTTACGGCCAGGATGATCCGACTGCGGGCCGCCTGCCATCGAATTCCAATCTGCAGTTCAAGGTGGGCACTGCGAACACGAATCACGTCATCGCCTGGCAGGTGGTCAAATTCGACGATGCTGCTGACGTCAGCGTGACGACTGGCACATCTTCGATCTTGTCGGGGACAACGCGCAACGTGACCATCGGCACCGTGGACACGGCAACGATGCTGGTCCTTGCAGGGTTTATGACCTCTGACTCTGGCGCTGATGTCGGGGAACGGACGCTTCGGGCTGAACTGGCCAGTTCAACCAACATTTTGTTCGAGCGCATGCGGCCCGGCGATGACGATATCGACGAGGTTGTCTATCAGGTTATTGAGTTCGGGGATGGCACATCGGTGCAGCGGGGCAACCAGGCGTTCACGACCGGCGCGTCAGCGACCGTGATACTGACCGTGCTCGATGAAGCAGTCAGCGTTCCACGTCGGGGGTGCAGCCCTGAGCGGACACAGTTGCGAGCGGCAAAGTGTGTCGCGGTGGCGACGTTCCGCTCAACACGACAGACGCGGCAATCTATGGTGTGGATACCGGCCTTGATATTGATGACGACGTGGGGTCGGTCGGCACGATCAACTTCTGGTATCGAAGCGATACAGATTGGGCAGGTGACCAGGATCGTGCGTTGTTTGATGCTAACCTCGGCGATACGCACTTCAACGCGATGATCGACAGCACCGGCGTCGTGCGATTCGGGTTGAAGGGTGCGAACAACACCGATGTCAATGTCGCGACGGCAGCGCAGTCCTTTGTCGCCGATGAATGGGTGCACCTGGCAATGACCTGGAGCATTAGTGGTACGAGCTTCCAGATTTACATCAATGGCATTTTGGCTGCATCGGACACCAGGGCGACGGCGGGCGCGCTTGGCGAACTGGGCGAGCTCACCATTGGCGACAACAGCAACACCTATCATCCACATGGCACGGCCAACTCGGCTGATGGCGTCTTTGACGAGTTTCGCGTTTATGCCGCCGTACTCTCGGTCAGTGAGATCGAAGCCGACCGTGATGCGATGCATGTCTGCCCGGTCGCCAGTGCCGCTACCTTTGCCATCGGACACGACGGTGCCGGAATCAATTGCCTGGCCGAGGCGGTTACCGTGACTGCAAAGGATGGCGCGGGCGCGGTCGTAGTTGACTACGCCGAGCAGGTGACCTTGGCCACCCAAAGTGGCACCGGTTCGTGGTCGCTAAAGACAGGCACCGGCACATTCGTTGATGCTACCGCGGGTGAGGGTCTCGCGACTTACGTATTTGCGTCAACCGACGCTGGGGTCGCCGAATTCTGGCTAGGTTATGTGCAGGGCACGACCCCGCTCGATCTCCATGTGTATCAGACGTCTGATGCGGGTGTTGCGGACGACGACAGTCATGGCACATTGCCATTCAGTCGGAGGGGCTTCACCATCACTGCCAGCCAGCTTCCGAATCCCCCGACTGACCCGATTGACGACCCTGTCGGGTTCCAGATCGCGGAAACCTCGTATCCCGTCCACATCGCTGCATATGGTCAAACCCCAACGGACAGCATCTGCGGGGTCATCGAATCCTATGCGGGCGGTCAAACCCTCGGCGCCTCGGTCACGTACGACGACCCGATCACCGGCACGCGGGTCCCGACGCTCGATGGTGTGTCCGTAGGCACGAGCGAAGTCTTTGCTTCCAGCCACAATGTGACTTTCACTGCGGGCCGCGCGGCATTTGTCGCCAACTATGCCGATGCCGGGCGCATCGCCCTTGAGTTTTGGGACACGGCCCCTGCAGCCACGATCGCGGGTGCATCCAACGACTTCGTCGTGTCGCCTGCGACGCTCGTCATCACCACCGTGGAAGAAACGGACGGCACACCCAACCCGGGGGCAACCACGGCAACTGGCCCCGGTTTCGTTGCCGCCGGTGAAGCCTTCGCGATGACTGTCGAAGCGAGAGGGTCAGCCGGGTCACGTACGCCCAACTTCGGCAACGAGGTGACGCCTGAAGGCATCATCGTTCGCGCGTCAACACTGCTGGTGCCTGCGGCGGGTCGCAACGGCACCGCTGACGACGGCGCGATCGGCAATGGCACCGTTTTCACGCCGGTGATGCCAGCCGGAACATTCAATGGCACGACGTTTCCCTGGAACGAGGTTGGCATCGTACGCCTGACGGCGGGCGTGGCAGATGCCGACTATTTGGGGGCGGGGGACATCGTGGGCGCGGAGACTGGCGAGGTGGGCTGATTTTATCCGGCGGGCTTCGATGTCTCCGGCGCGTTGGTCACTCCGGCTTGCGGCACGTTTACTTACCTCTCTGAGCCATCAGTCGCGCTCGGGTTTCCGGTGGTCGCGGGCAACGTGGCGGGCGGCACAACAGCGAATTACGACGAGACATTGCTCGGTGCAGCAGCGGTTGGCGGTCTTGCAATTCATGCCGAGAACGCGAATTCCGGGGTCGACATCGGCAGCCGTGTTAGCGGTGTCGCGAGCAGCTTCGAAGACGGCGTGTACGCCGTCAGTACGTCAAGCGCGGCGCTGGCCTGCACGGTGGTCGTGGATGGTCCGTTCAGCGCGACGCAATTGTCGGTGAGTCTGACTGGCATGCTGGATGGGCAGACGGTCAGCGGTGTCGACACCAACCCCACCGGGACCGGCGATTGCGTCGCCGCGGACGACTGCAATGCACGGGGTATCGGTGGCGCGCAGGACTTCCGCTATGGACGCGTGCGCGTGAAGCCCGGGTTCGGTCCCGAAACACAGCCACTCGATATGACGCTTGTGGTGGAGTATTTCGATGGTGCTGATTTTGCGACCAACCTGTTGGATGTCTGTACGCCTTACGCCATGGCCGATGTAGCGCTCGGCGCTTACACGGGGGGCTTCCGGTATTGTCGGTTACCTCGCCGATCGCCGCGGTGGCGATCGTTGACGCTTTGAGCGACCCGGGATCGCCTCTCATGATCAGTGTCCCAGGGACGGGCAACACCGGCACGGTCGACCTGACGCTAGACCTTTCGACCTGGCTGGAGTACGACTGGTCCGGGACTGGCGATGTGAACCCAACGGCGACGGCGACTTTTGGACCCTTCCGGGGCATGACCAGATCATCTCCTGGCGCGAGGTGTGGTGAACGCCGATGTATTGCAATCTCTACGCTTTTGGTGGGCTTGCCTTGAGCCTTGCAACTTGAGGAATCGGTTGAGAGTGTTTAGCGTCACGAGCAGCATCTCATGGTGCCGGATTACCGCGCTGTCGCACACGGAACGCACGGCAGGTATTGCTTTAGTTCCATAAAAGGCTGAGGCCGCGACTCAAGAAAAAGTGCAGGAGCGCGCTTTTTCAGTAACCTGTGAGTGAAATCTTGAAAGGGGTGTTTGAAAGTGGCGAAAGGTAAGTGTTTGTGCGGTGCAGTGACGTTTGAAGCAGAAGGGGTGGAGGCGGAGATTCATGCGTGCCATTGCTGAATGTGTCGGCGGTGGAACGGCGGGCCGGCGCTTGCGGCGGCGATTGGGAGCGTCGAATTCGAGGGTGCGGAGCATATTCGTCGGTATGCCTCGTCGGATTGGGCCGAGCGCGGCTTCTGCGGTGAGTGCGGGACTAACCTCCTTTATTTTCTCAAACCGGCACGCTACATCATGTGGATGGGCGCGTTTGACGATCAGTCTGTTTTCAAGCTGGTCGGCGAAATCTACACCGAAGGAAAACCGGACGGTTATTGCTTTGCCGGAGACCATCCGCGCCACGCGGAAATGGACTAGCCGACTCGTGACCGGCCGCGAGCGGGATGCAAGTCCGCGATCTAAAATCCTTTTAGTGAGACGAATCGACTTGCACGTCCCGAACAACAAGAGTGGCTCGAGCGCGCTCAACTAACAGGGGCGCCAGAGCGGGTGCGGCGGAACGTTTCCTGAATGATCTGCGCATCGGCGGATGCGCGGTGACGCGCCAGGTGTAGTTCGTCGATGACGCGCAACTTGGTGTCGTGCTAGGTGCTCATTTGCGGCTCGCTCAGGATCATCTCCAGCGCGCTGATACGAAAGTCCATGGGTTTGTGGGCGGCGTGAAAGAGCAGTGTGACCCAGGGTTTGTCGACGCCCCAGCCATCTGAATACACGGTCTGGCCCGCCAGGATTGTGTTCAGCGTGTCGGCGACTTCGGCAGGCGGAGCGCCGTGGACCCGAAGCTGTTCACGGGTCAGATGGTGAACTGCCTCGGCACTTTCGTCCCAGTGCACCCAGCCCGGTTCGGGTTGAATGAGGCTGCAGTACTTTTTCCCGTTGGCCATGGAGATACCGACCTCAATCGGATAGCTGAGGCTGCCGAGGCCGGATGCTTCGACATCGATGATGTTCGGGTCGATCATGTTCAGGTCGCAGTCGCGTGGCCAACGCGGCAATGTTGGTGAGTTGGCGCGTGGCCTCCTTTGGCGAGGCCCGCCGGGTTTTTCTGCCCCGCTGCCCCACAGGGTACGGCAAGTAGCGAGAATCGCCTTATTTGAGGGCGTACGTCAAACGCTGGGCGCCCGGTGTGCACTCGGAATGGTCCTATTGTGTGGTTAAATACGCGCCTTTTCACCGACAGGGACTGGACGATTGAGTAGTCGTAGAATCATTGCGGGCTGGCTCTCAATTGTGTGCATCACCGTTTTCGTCATGGTGGTCGTCGGCGGAGTAACGCGCCTCACGCACTCTGGCCTGTCGATGGTCGACTGGGACCCCATCATGGGCGTCGTGCCGCCACTCAACACGACTGATTGGGAAGCAGCATTCGAGGCTTACAAACAATATCCGGAATACCAGAAGGTCAATCGAGACATGGACCTCGATGGTTTCAAGGGCATCTTCTACTGGGAATACGGCCATCGCGTGCTGGGTCGGATCATTGGCCTCATCTTTTTCGTGCCGTTTGTGGTCCTGCTGGCGTTCGGCAAGATTCGCGGGGCATTGGTGCCGAAGCTGATCATTGCGCTCGTACTGGGCGGCCTTCAAGGCCTGATGGGCTGGTACATGGTCATGAGCGGCCTCGTTGATATGCCGCGTGTCAGTCATTACCGACTGGCGGCGCACCTGTTGCTCGCTCTCGTCATTCTTGGCTACATTTTCTGGCTCATTCTCGGGCTTTTTGCGAGTGAACGCCGGGCCGATCTTGCGCCGCCCTGGCTGAAACAATGGTCGGTCTGGGTGTTGGTTCTGGTCTTCCTGCAAATTACCTACGGGGCTTTCGTGTCTGGTTTGCGTGCCGGTTTTGGCTACAACACATTCCCCAAGATGGGTGATGTCTGGATCGCAGAGGCGGTATTTGTACTCAGTCCCTGGTGGCACAACCTTTTTGAAAGCGGGGCAACAATACAGTTGATTCACCGCTGGCTCGGGACGCTGATCGTTGTTCTGGTGGGACTCTTCTGGTTAAAGAGTCTGGTCTGGCTGAGGAGCCTGTCGCTGCCGGCGGCCAGGGTCCGCTGGGCGGTTCATGGCCTGGCATTGTCCGTGGTCGCCCAATTTCTGCTCGGTGTGGTAACGCTCGTCATGGTCATTCCGATTCCACTCGCGGCCGCACATCAGGGGTTGGCCTGCATCGTCCTTGTTGCGGCGATTTGGCTGATTCACCGGTGTCGCTACGTGCCGGTCGTTTAAGGTGAAGGCGATCCGAATTGGTCGCCGCGGGCCCTTGCCGTGGGCCGTCCCGTTCGCAACATTGCCGGCACTCGCGTGAAAGTCTGTCTTGCGCAGATCAACACAACGCCCGGTGACTTCGAGGGCAATCTGCAGCGGATCAGGACCGGTGTCGATGCGGCAACGGCAGGCGGGGCACATCTCGTTGTATTTCCTGAACTGACAATCCCCGGGTATCTCACCCAGGACCTCATTTACCATCCGGCCTACGTCGCGCGGAATCTCGCGGTGTTGGATGAAGTCAAAGCGATGACCATCGATACGCCCTGCGCCGTGGTCGTCGGTTTCATCGACCACAATCCGGGCCCTGGCAAGCCGTTTCGAAACTGCGCTGCAGTCTTTCGGGGCGGGGACGAGGTGGCGCGTTACAGCAAGCATCTGTTGCCGTTTTACGATGTCTTTGATGAGCTTCGCTACTTTGAACCCGGCACAGAGCTTGCCGTCATCGATGTGGCTGGCGAGCGCGTCGGCATCGTCATCTGCGAGGATCTGTGGAACGACAAGGGCTCAGACGGGTACGACTACGCTGCGAATCCGATGCAGCGGTACCGGGATCAGGGTGTTGATTGCGTTGTGTCGCTCAATAGCTCGCCGTACTCGACCGACAAGCCCGTGGACAGAATCCGCCGCATCGCGCCGACCTCTGTCGGTGGTCCCGACGTCGTCTATTGCAACCAGCGTGGCGGGCAGGACGAGTTGGTGTTCGATGGTGGCAGTTTCGTCCTGCGTGGTGGCGATCTGCTGCACCTGTCGGGTACGGTCGATGAAGACTCGTTCGACATCGTTGACTTGACGCAGGAACCCGCTGTCCAGGATGTCGCGGCAAAGTCCACCGAGATTCGCAAGCGTTCGTGCAGTCTGCTTGATCTCCTCGTTCTGGGGTTGAAAGACTATGTCGTCAAATCCGGTTTTCGCGAGTTGGTCCTCGCCTCCAGCGGGGGCGTTGACAGCGCCGTGGTCGCCGCGCTTGCGAGTCGGGCTGTCGGGCCTGATCACGTGCACGCGGTTCGCTTGCCATCGATATACAGCAGCGATCATTCGCGATCCGATGCAATCGCATTGCACCGGAATCTGGGCTGCTATGACTATGCGATCGGCGTTGACCACCAGCCTCTGGTGTCGATGCTCAACACGCACTTTCATGCCCATCCGGGCGACGCTCAAAATCTCGTAACGCAGGTCTTCGCGGAGGATCGGTACGGGGGCGTTGCCGATGAGAATATTCAAGCGCGAATCCGCGATCTCTACGTCATGCATTTCAGCAATGCGTTCGGCGCGATGCCGCTCTCGACCGGCAACAAGACGGAGTCCGCCTGCGGCTACTACACCCACTTCGACATGAATTTCAGCTTTGCGCCGATCAAGGACCTGTACAAGCGGCAGGTCGTCGACATTGCTCGCCAGATTCCGGAGATACCGGACAACATCTGGCTGAAGCCGCCGAGCGCCGAGTTGGCAGAAGGCCAGACAGATGAGGCAAGCCTGTTGCCGTACAGCGTGCTCGACCCGATCGTCGAGTCATACGTTGAGCACTACATCAGCAGCTTCAATGTGTTCGTCGAATGGACGGCGGGCCGCCGTGATGAGATCAGTCAGGACCCGGACCGTCTCGCCCGCTGGCTGGGCGAGCCATCCAGCGCGACCGAATACCAACGCATCATCAGTTTGATCGGTCGCATGGAATACAAGCGGCGCCAGACCTGTCCTGGCACCAAGGTGTCGAAGGTCGCCTTTGGCATTGGCAGGCGTATTCCGATCGTCGAGAAGTGGCTGTAGTTCTGACTGTACGTTGGATGCCTGATCGATAGTGTCCTGCAGTCGGTTAGATGGGGCTCTTCTCAAGAAGCAGACGTCGTCAAGCGGACATCCTTAAGCAGGGGGAAATCAG
>Ga0114999_10000429_pt1 | contig 62416 bp, 56 predicted proteins | sample ArcticOcean_MG_C_3_FD_89820 | JGI IMG/M metagenome (GOLD analysis project Ga0114999, IMG submission 89820) | Marine microbial communities from western Arctic Ocean - ArcticOcean_MG_CB8_126 | ecosystem: Environmental > Aquatic > Marine > Oceanic | place: Arctic Ocean: Canada Basin | collected...
CCAACTGGTGCATGTGGTGGAGGCGAACCATCGCAAGATCGGTCGGGGTGGGGCGATTCTGGATATGAAGATTCGCGATATCTCGACGGGGGCAACGATCGCCCGCACATTCCCGGCGACGAAGCGCTACGAGCGGGTGCGGACGGAATCGCGGAACGTGCAGTTTCTGTACGCCGACGGCAGTGGATATCACTTCATGGACATGGAGACTTTCGAGGAAGTGGATCTGGGGGCCGATCTGCTGGGTGAAAATGTACAGTACTTGACCGACGGCCTCGAAATTGAAGTGGTGACCGATGGGGCAAACCCGATTTCGACAGATTTCCCGCCATCGGTGGTGCTAGAGGTGACGCAGACGGACCCGGGACATAAGGGGGACACGGCGTCGGGAGCGACCAAGCCGGCGACGACGGAGACGGGTCTGCTGGTACAGGTGCCGCTGTTCGTGAACCAGGGGGATAAGGTGCGGGTGGAGACGCGAAACGGTGAGTACCAGGAGCGCCTTTAGGGTGGAAGCACGCATATCCCGGGCGGAGTGGAACCGGGCCCTGGACGAGAATCTGACGGTGATCCTGGACGCGATTCGGGGAACCGACATCGAGGAAGTGGAGGTGGAGTTCGGTGATGAACTGATCAGGGTACGGGTAGCGCCGGAATTGTCGCGGACGGGAGACGGGGCGGAACCGGAGGCTTCGGCAGAGATCGAGGTGGGGCCGGTGGAAGTGCTGTCGGACCGGGTAGGGACGTTCTTTCGAGCGAAGGAAGACGGCGAAGAGGCTCTGGTGAACGAAGGCGATGCGGTGGCCGCCGGGGATGCGATTGGATATATAGATTCGTTACAGGTTCATCACGCGCTGGCGACGCCTAAATCGGGCCGGCTGGTGCGTTTTGCACTAACGGACGGCGAGGATGTCGAGTACGGCGAGTTGATCGCGGTGATCGAAGAAGATACGGGGGCGGACGCGGAATAGGGGAGTGGTGCGGCGGCTGAACCGGCCGGACCTCAGGCGGCGCGGCTCTCCCAGGGCATCCGCCGGTTGGCCCACTCGACCAGCAGGCAGCTGGCGATAAATATCGAAGAATAGGTCCCGACTACGACCCCGATCAACAGAGCTAGGGTGAACTCGCGGATGGTTTCACCGCCGAGAATCAACAGGGCGGTCAGGACGAACACGGCGGTCAGGGATGTGTTCAAGGAGCGGTCGAGCGTCTGGTTGAGGCTGTAGTTGACGACTTCGTCGAAATTGGTGTCGCGGTGGCGGCGGCGGTTCTCCCGAATGCGGTCGAACACAACGATGGTGTCGTGGACCGAAAATCCAACGCCGGTAAGCACGGCGGTGACGAACATGGAGTCGATCTCGATGCCGGCGACCTTGCCGAGGAGGGCAAAGACGCCGATGAGGATGAGGGAGTCGTGAACGAGAGTGGCTACGGCGGCGATCCCGTAACGCACGGACCACTCAACGTTGCGGAAGCTCCAGGTGAGGTAGACGAGAATGGCGGCTGAGGCGACGACGATGGCGAGCAGGGCGTTGCGGGTCAGCTCGGCGCCGATGACCGGGCCGACGGTATTAAAGGAGAGTGTATGGGCGGCGGGATAACGGGTGCGGATGGCGTCTTCGATCAGTATTCGTCCCGGAATGTCGACGGGGTCAGTGCGGATGAGGACGGTGTTCTCTCCGGCTGACTGCACGACGGCGTTGTCGAATCCGGAAGCGGCGAGGGCGTCGGAAATATTCGCGGTGACGGTGGGAACGCCGAGGTCGACTCGCAGCAAGGAGCCACTGGTGAAGTCGATGCCAAGATTGAGCCCGAAAATAGCCAGGGAAAGGATGGCGCCGAGTAACAGTACGCCTGACAGAAGGAAGTAAAGGTTGCGGCGGCCGACGATGTTGAACATGTCGCTAGGCCTTCAACCCGGGTACGCGGCCCACGGCGAAGAAAAACGGACGGCGCAGCCCTGGCCAGCGAACAAACAGCAACAGTAGGGTGCGGCTGACGGTGATGGCGGAGAACATGCTGACGAGCACGCCTACCGCGAGAGTCAGGGCGAATCCTTTAACGATGCCCGTGCCGAATTGCCAGAGGACGAAGCAGGTGATGAGAGTGGAGACGTTGGAGTCGCGAATCGAATTCCAGGCCCGGGTGAAACCAATCTGAATGGCGGCGGTGAGGGTGAGGCCGGCGCGGAGCTCCTCCTTGGCGCGTTCAAAAATGAGTATGTTGGCGTCGACGGCCATGCCCACGGAAAGGATGAAACCGGCGATGCCGGAGAGGGTGAGGGTGACGGGGATGAGCTTGAATATGGCGAGGACGAGGGCTGAGTACAGAAGGAGAGAAATGGCGGCGACGACACCGGGCAAACGGTAGTAGGCGACCATGAAGACAATGACGAGGATGGCGCCGACGATGCCGGCGGTGATGCTGCGCTCCAGGGACTGCTGGCCCAGGGTGGGACCGACGGTGAGGTTCTGCACCACCCGCAAGGGCACGGGCAGAGCGCCGTAGCGCAGCTGAATGGCCACGTTACGGGCCTCGATCGCGGTCAACGAGCCGCTGATGGAACCGGAGGTAGAGATCTCGGCCCGGATGACGGCGGTCTGGATTATGCGGCCGTCCAGGGCGATGGAGAGGTAGTTGCCGATGTTGTTGCCCGTATGTTCAGCGAATCTCGCACCGGCCTCGTCTTTGATCTGAAATTGAATCTCTGCATTGCCGATCGGATCGAAGCCGACGCGGGCACCGGCGAGGTCGGCTCCGGTGAGGACCAGTTCGACGCCCGGATCTCCGGGCGTAACGACGGAGTCCTCTTCGAGCGGAAATGGCCCGCTGCCCAGAAATTCGAGCCGGCCGGTCTCTTTGAAGAGGCGGATGGCTTCGTCCGGATCGCTGACTCCCGGGAGTTCGACGATGATGCGGTCGTTACCTTCGAGCTGGATGACTGGCTCGGCGACGCCGAGAGCATTAATCCGGTTCTCGATGATGCCGCGGACGGCCTGCATGGCGCCGTCGGTGAGCTCTTCGCCCTCCGCCAGGTCGGCTTGCAAGACGACGTGGAGGCCGCCCTGCAGGTCCAGGCCGCGCTTGAGTTCCAGGTCGCTGAAATCACGGCCGCCGAGAGTGATGGGGAAGCCCGGGGTGCCGGGCGCGTCGACGTATATGGCGAAGGCGGCCAGGGCGATGACGAACCCGAGGATGGTGAAAAGGCGGCGACGTAACAAGCGGGGGGCGGGCCTCTCCTTGGGTTCAAATCACGGCGCCAATCTTAACCGCGTCGGTGCAGTTTGACCCGACGCCGGTGATTGCCTACGGCTCAGCCGATCATCAATATCGGGGGCACGGGCCGCTCGGCGCGCGCCGATAACTTCGTTGCCGGACGGGCCGGATTCAATCCAGCTCACCGCGACGAGGGCGCAGACGAAGGCATCGAGGCGGTCCTCGGCAAGTTTTAGCTCGCGCCCGTTGAGCACGTTGACATCCGGTGGAATGGTGGCGTCGCGAACCTCACCGTTTTGAAGGGGACTTTGTTGACGGCAGCGTAGGCGAGGAGCTGTTCGCCCAGCAGATGGAGGCCGGCGCGCCGGGTGGCGATCTTCCCTTTTTTGTATTCGGGCCGGAACGGCAAATCGAGCATGTTTACAAGGGCGGGGTGGGGATAGGTTTCGAAGTAGACGGATGGGCCGGCGTCGGGCGCCTCGACGTAGCCGGCCTGTTCGAGGGCGATGCGGATATCGACGGTCTTCCAGCCGCGGCGGCTGGCGATGGTGCCATTGGAGGGATAGACGCCGATCTTGCGACGGATGTAGCGGCTAACCACTTCACGGTCACATTCCCGTATGCCGGTCCTGTTGGGAATCCAGAGGGGAGCGTCGACGGCGACGACGGAGTGGTCGCCCGGATAATCGGTCACGGCGGCGGCGATCTGGTCGACGGTCATGACGGAGGCTTCGGTGGATATGACGGTCCAGCCGTCGCCGGCGTCCTTGATGGCGCAGATTCCGGTGGGATGGGTGACGACCCAGGACGGGTCGATTCCGATGGCCGCTTTCATAGCTTGTCCATGGTGTAACTAAAGAATAAGCGGAGACGAATTGACTCTACAATACGCCGGGTTTGAGCGCCCGGAAGTGCCGGTGGGGAATCGTCGCTGGGGAGCTGAGCCCGGTACGAGTGGCCGGCATGCGGCCAGCACGCAGGGGATTAGGTGAACACACGACTGACCGCAGCCTATGCCGTGATGCCGGGTCTGACGCTGACGGTGGTCGTCGCGTGGCTGGGGTTGAGCGCCAGCGGCTGGATCGGGACTGGGCTGCTGGGTTTCGAGAAAAGCCCGGTGTCGGGGATCATGCTGGCGATCGTTTTTGGAATGGTGGTGGGGAACGCGGTGAGGCTGCCGGCGCTGGTGAAGCCTGGAATACGATTCAGCCTGGCGCGGGTGTTGCGGCTGGGGATAATTTTGCTGGGGATTGGGCTGGGGCTTGGCGAGGCGGCGAAGGTGGGGCTGGTGGGGGTGCCGCTGATCGTGCTGTGCATTGGGGCGGCGATGTTGGTTACGTACTGGTTGGGGAGGTGGCTGGCGCTGTCGGGGCGGATGGGCGTGCTGATCGCGGTCGGGACCAGCATCTGCGGGGCGACGGCGATCGTGGCGACGGCCCCGGCGATCGGGGCGGACGAGGACGAAACGGCATACGCGGTGGCGAATATCACGGTGTTCGGGCTGCTGGCGATGTTTGCGTATCCGTACCTGGCGGACTTCCTGTTCGCGGGTGACCTGACGAGCACCGGGCGGTTTCTGGGAACGTCAATCCACGAGACGGCGCAGGTGGTGGGATCGGGCCTGATCTACGTGCAGGTATTCGGGGGTGACACGGCGCTGGACGTGGCGGCGGTGACGAAGCTGGTGAGGAATTGTTTCATGATCCTGGTGATCCCGTTGATGGCTTACGTCCACCAGAGACAGTCGAGACGCGGCGGAGAGGCGGGCGTGCAGGTGAACTTGCGGGCGCTCTTCCCGATGTTCATTATCGGATTCGCGTTGATGGCGGTGGTGCGGACGGTGGGGGACGTGACGCTGGAGAATGGATTGGCTTACGGTGTGTTCGACGCGTCGGGCTGGGGCGAGATGACGGGTGGAATCGAGGCGTGGGCGGAGCGTCTGCTGGCGGTGGCGATGGCGGGAGTGGGTCTAGGGACGAGCGTGAGACAGTTGCGGGGGCTGGGGGTGCGGCCGTTTTACGTTGGTCTGGGAGCGGCGGCGGTGGTGGGAGGGGTGAGCGTGCTAGGGATAACCTCTATGAATCTGCTGGGGGTGGGGTGAGGGCGGTTGAAGGGCGTCGGAAACTGATGCAATGCAGGCAGATTACGCGCACCAAGGGGCGTCGGAACTCCAGCGGTTGTAGATGAGGGCGGTCTGGCCAGCCAGGCGGGCGCGGGCCTCAAGCCAGCGTTCGCGCCAAGCGTTGTGGTCGACAAGGGCGGAACTTGGGCCGGAGGCGGTGCGGGCGACGAACTCCGGGAAGGAGGCGCGGCCGCTGATTTGCCCGGTGGGCTGATACCGCAGGTCCATGCTCCAACGTACTTTGTCGCTGAGATTGGGAAGCGCCTTGTGAGGGGTGAAGCGGGTCATGAAAAGTACCGAGCCGGCGCGCATGGGAAGAGGCAGGAAGTCGTTGTCATCCAACAATTGCGGGACGATCTCGAGACCTCCCGGGTTGGGACAGTGGTTGAGGACGCCGCCCGGGTGACGCCTGGGCCAGACGCCAAGGCAGCCCATCTCGGCGGTGGCGTCGGTGAGGGGAATCCAAACGGTGATGACTTCGCTGGCGTCGGCGTCGGGGGTCTGCACGCCGATGTCCTGATGGGGGACGGTGGTTTGCGATGCGAGTGGGACACTCCCGTCGTATGGCTTGTGTACAACAATCTTGCCCTCGCCGCGATCGGCTAGGGCAAGCGGAGTCTTGATGCGGATGTGCTGGATGGGGCTGACGGTTATCTCGGCTCCGATGAGCGACTCGACGAGATCTAGCAGGAGCGGGTGGGTGAGGATGCTGAAGGCGCCGTCTCCGAGGTAGATGCCAGTGTCGGAGTTGATGACTTTCTGTGGGAGACAGATGTCGAATTCCTGGATGGGAAAGTCGCCGATGGAGCGGGTGAAATGCAAGACACGCTGCTCGAATGAGGCACCGGGATCGTAGTTATCGATGTCGCCGGCCTCACCGTGACGTGCGGCGAGGCGGTTGAGGATATTGCCGTGCTCTTCGACCAGCAGTTTGAAATCACGGGCGGGATCGAGGACGTCTTCGACGACCAAGTAGCCCTCGCGGAGGAAGAAATCTCGCTGGCTTGCGCTGAGACCTAACCTGGTAGCGTTCATTGGCCCTTTTCCGATGCGTCTGACGGATTGAGGGAATTGCGGAAGAGTGTAGCTCATGGTTGGGGAGGTTGGAAGATAGAACTCAGCGAAAACAAAGGGATGCGTAGTGAATTAGAACATCTCCATGCTTGCCCGGGTAAGTAGTTGTGCGCTGGTAGGCCTCGGCGGGGTGACGGTCGCGGTGGAAGCGGATATTTCACGTTGGTTGGGGGCGTTCAATATCGTGGGCTTCCCGGACGTGGCGGTGCAGGAGTTGAAGGAACGGCTCCGGGCGGCATCAAGAACGCAGGATTGGAGTTTCCGAACCGGCGGATAACGGTGAATGTGGCTCTGTCGAGATTGCGCTGACGTAAAGGGATCGTCGGAGTTAGAACAGTGGCTCGAACTCGGGCGTCGGGCGCACCTCGATAGTGTGGGCCCGCATGTCGAAGACGACTTTCTCGAAGATGAGCCGGCACGTGTCGTTCTGTGTTTCGGCCTCGCCCGTGAGCGAACACGAACACGTCCTGGCTGGTGACCTGCTCCAGTGTCTTCCCCAGCCTCCGGAAGAAGTGCTGGACCATTCGGTAGTAGCTCTCCGGGGTGCGGCGGGATCCGGAACGGCGTTCCTTCTTCAGACGAGAAGGCGTACAAGGCATGCTCCCAGCCGGCGGCCGAATCGTTGAAGACTGCGGGCAGTGATTCTGCGTTCATCATGGTGACCTCCTTCGGATCGATCCTCACCATGACACTTGCTCTGGTCGAGACGCTTATCAAGCACTATGCGCGAATACTGGTGGCAAGGAGATGGGCAACAAGACCGACGCAACTCTTGGTACCCAGCCCGTGCTTTGAGCACGGTACAAGGTTGCACGCGCGCCATTATCTGTCGTTGAGCAGAATCCGACGCAAACCTTTCATAGACGATCCGAAATATCGGGAGTCGGATCCCCTTCGCCGAAGCCGAGCGCCGCCTGCTCGGCCTCAATCACGCCGAGGTCGGCGCGGTCCTGACCGAGAAATGGGGACTGCCCGGCTTCCTGATCGGCGCCATTCGCTCCCACCACGCCAGCCCCGACCCCACCGAATCGGCCGAGGCAACCACCCTGACCGCAGCCACCCTCGTCGCCCGCGGCGTCGGTTCCGGCGTCGGCGAGAACGAGACCCCCGACCCCGACATCCCCGGCGTCGTGCTGGAAATTCTCGGCATCAAGCCGAACGAATTCGGCGATATCGAAACCCTGCTCCTGAAGAACATCAACGAGACGATGGCGCTGCTCGGCGGTGAGCCCCTCAACCCGGAGACCGACGACTAGACCGAGCGCGGCCCCGACTGGCCGAAGATGTCCCGCATCCGCTTTTCGTCGAACTTCGCCTTCCGATCGTAGGTATAGATACCGTTCCGCTCCTGCTCCACGTCCGTGAGCTGCGTGTAGCAATATCCGGCCATCTCCGGATGCCTGCTCAACACCTCGGTCAGCGCCGCGATCCGCGTATACACATCCTCGATGTCGGCCGGCCGCCTCCCGTAGCCCCAGCTTTCCTTCCGGTCATCCCCGGGTACTCCATCGTCCGAGCGTTCCTCCCACCAGGTCCCGCCATACTCGTCCACCACGTAGGGCTCGCCGGCATACGGCGTCGAGAGCTCCGGGAAACGGGTATACGCCGCCGTCGGATTCTCGGGATCGACCGACGCGTACCGCTCCGCGAACACCGTCGGGTCCTGCTCGTAGTCGTGCACCGTTTGGATGTCGGTCCGCACGTGGATGTACCCGCTGCAATCGTTCACCGGGCGGGTCGGATCCAGCGCCTTCGTCAGCGCGTACGTCTCCTCCACCGCCCGCCGGTGCGCCTCGGGATGCTTGTCGCCGCCGGTGTGCGTCGTCTCGTTGTACGGAGTCCACGCCAGGATCGACGGATGATTCAGGTCCCGCTGGACCGCCGCCGCCCATTCCCGCAAGTGATTCGCCACCGCCTGCGGCTGGCCGAAATCTATGCCCCAATCAGCGAACTCTCCCCAGGTCAGGTAACCCAGCCGGTCCGCCCAATAATGAAAACGCTCCTCGAACACCTTCTGGTGCAGCCGCGCGCCGTTGAATCCCACAGCCATCGACCGCTCAATGTCCGCCCGCAATTCGGCGTCGCTCGACGCCGTCCACAGTCCCCCGGGGTAGAACCCCTGATCCAGCACCAGCCGCAGGAAGATCGGCTCGTTGTTCAGCAGGATGCGATTGCCCTCGATATGCACCTTGCGCAGTCCGGCGTAACTGGCGACCGCGTCCACCGCGTCCTCGCCGCGGCGCAATTCAAAATCCAGGTCGTATAGAAATGGATCGTGCGGCGACCAGGCCCGCGGGTCCTCAACCGGCAACCGCACCGCCGGACTCCCGGCGCTCGCCTCGACGCGGGACACCACCGTGCCGTCCACCCGCAATAACGCCCGGATCGTCAACCCGGCCGTCGGTCCCGCCACCTCCGGCAGCACCGTGAAACTACCTCCGTCCAAGTCCGGTAGCACCTGCACCCGCACCAGGTGCGATTCCGCCACCGGCTCCAGCCAGACCGTCTGCCAGATACCTGTGATCCGCCAGTACAGCGCGCCGCGGGGCTGATACGCCGGCGACTGCTTTCCCCCGGGCTGCAATCCCGACCGCACGTCGTCCCGCGCCCCGACCACAACCTCGTTGGCGCCCGCCCGCAGCGCCTCCGTCACATCGAACCCGAACGACACACCGCCGCCATAATGCCGGCCCACCGGGACGCCGTTCACCCAGACCCGGCAGTCATAATCGACCGCGCCGAAGTTCAGCCGCACCCGCCGGCCGGCCCACTTGCGCGGTACGTCAAACTCCCGCCGGTACCAGATCGCCGCGATAAAATTCCGGTGCCCCAGGCCCGACAACTCGCACTCGGGACAGAACGGCACCACGATCTTGCCGTCAGGCGGGAATCCGTCCGTGTCCCAGCCCCGCTCCGCGCCGGAATCGCCCCGATCGAAGGCGTAGTCCCACTCCCCGTTCAGGTTCATCCAGTCGTCGCGCACGAATTGCGGTCGCGGGTATTCCGGCCTCGGTAGCGGCATGGGCGTTCTCCTCTCAGCAGGAATCGGACCCGCGATTATCCCCGACTCGCCCGACTTTCCCATCTCCCTCCGCCGCGGCCACCGGCCCCACTAAGATGCGGCGACCCGTCCACCCGCGCCAGGAGCCCCATGACCGCATTTCGCCGCAGCTACCGCGAAGGCTACGTCCCCCTGGATAACGTCGGTCTGCACTACCTCGAATGGGGCGATAGCGGCCCCCACGTGCTCGTTCTCCACGGCGCCACCTCGATGGCCGTCAACCACGCTTGGTTCATCGAGCGGCTCTTTCCCAATTGCCACGTCTTCGCCCCCGATCATCGGGGCCACGGCCACAGTTCCCGCGCCACCTCCTACGACCTCGACGAGTTCGCCGACGACACCGCCCAGTTCATCGCAAAACTGGGCATCGAGAATCCGCTGGTGCTCGGTCACAGCCTGGGCGGCGCCATCTCCATGAACCTGTTCGGACGCGGGGAGATACCCATCCGGAAGCTGCTCATCAAAGACATCGGCCCCGAAATGCCGCAGCGCGATCGACCCGGTGCGTCGGCCCCGAATGAATGGGATTCCTACGCCGACGCCTTCGCCCAATTCGAAGATTCCCCCCAGGCGCTCGGCGATCCGGAGACCTTCATCGCTAACAACTTGCGCTGGACTGAGAACGGCCGCCTGGCCGTCCGATTCGATCCGAACTTCTTCACCGTTTTGCGCGAACTTTGGGATTTCTGGGAGGGCGTGGCCCGCATCGACGTCCCAACCCTGATCCCGCACGGCGAGCACAGCGATGTGCTCTCCGCCGAGGTGGCCGCCCGGATGGTCGCGGTCATGCCCGACGCCCGCGTCGTCGAGTTCCCCGATTGCGGACACCTCCTCGAGTGGCAACAGCCGGAACGCTTTGTCGAGGTCGTGCGCAAATTCGTCGGCGACGCATTCGCATAGCCCCCCGCGGCAGACCCGGCCAGGAACGCGACTGAGAGGACGACAAGACCCCACCCATCGGGCCATCGCTCCGGCCGACCGCCATATGACCGAGGCCTCCCCCATCGAACTGACGGGGGCTCTCATCCTCGAGTCCTCCGTCCATCGCACCCGGCCTCGCCTAGCCGAATCCCGGCCGCCGATTCAGTGGGCGATACCGTGCTGGTGCAGGCGGCGATGCAGTGCGCCGCGGGCGCTCTCGAAGAGTCCGATATGGCGGGTGCGTTTGTGCTCGTGGCGGTAGATCGCCGTGTCCCGCAGGTACGCGATCCCGCCCTCTGTCAGGGTCAGCATGAAGGTCGCCTGTTGCGGCGAAAACAGCTCACGATCGCCGACCGTCAAGTAGACCGGCGACGTATGGGCCGCGTCCGTGAGCGAATACGAAGACATCCTGGCTCGTGACCTGCTCCGGCGTTTTGCCCAGCGTGCGGAAGAAGTGCCGGAGGATCCGGTAGTAGCTCTCCAGCGTGCGGCGAGATCCTGAGCGGCGTTCCTTCTCGGACAGGAACGCGTAGAGTGCGCGCTCCCAACCGGCAGCGGAGTCGTCGAAGACTGTGGCCAGTGATTCTGCGTTCGTCATGGTGACCTCCTTCGGATCAATCCTCACCAAGACATTTGCTCTGGTCCAGACGCTTAGCAAGCGCTACGCGCGAATAGTGCTTGCTGGATGGAGCCTACTCCCCGCGTTCAGGCAATGGCTCGAACCACTTGGAGAGGGAGAGGTCGGCCATGCCAGAATGGAGCATGACAATCAGTCGCCCCTTTCGCATCGATGTTCCCGGCGAGACCCTCGATCGAATCCGCACGCGGGTTGGGGAATACCCGTGGCACGAGATGCCCGACGACGGTGGTTGGGCCTATGGCACCAACCTCGATTACATGAAGGAGCTTTGTGAGTACTGGCTCGATGAATTCGATTGGCGTCAGCGCGAACGTGCGATCAATCGTTTTTCCCACTTCATCGCACCAGTTGATGGCATTGACCTGCACTTCATTCACGAGAGGGGCAGCGGCCCGGCGCCGGTGCCCCTGATCATCTCCCATGGCTGGCCTGGATCGGTCGTCGAATTCCTCGACATCATCGAACCCCTGGCTCATCCGGAACGTTTTGGCGCTGCCAACGCCGAAGCGTTCGACGTCATCGCACCGTCGTTACCCGGGTTCGGTTTCTCAGGCCGCCCACCGCATCCAATGGGTCCGCGCAAGATGGCCAACTTGTTCGCCAAGCTGATGACCGACTTATTGGGATACAAGAGCTACCTGGCCCAGGGCGGAGACTGGGGGGGTGCTATTTCGACCTGGCTGGGCTTCGAGCACGCACCGGCCTGTCGCGCCATCCATATCAACATCATGAGTATGCGCCATCCCGATGGCCCGAAGGGGACAGAGGAAGAGGCTTGGGCCGTTGAATTCGAACGCGAACAGGTGATGGAGAACGGATACCGGACCCAACAGGCGACCAAACCGCAGACCCTGAGCTACGCGATGATGGACAGCCCGGTCGGTGTCGCCGCCTGGATCATCGAGAAGTTCAACTCGTGGTCTGATACTGATGGCGCCAACATCGAGAGCGTGCACAGCATGGACTCGCTGCTGACCAACATCATGGTCTACTTGGTCACTGGCACTTTCAACACGGCGTCCTGGATCTACTACGGCCGGCGCGAGGAAGGCGGGCGCGTGCTGTCGTCGGACGGCAAGCGCGTCGAGGTACCGACGGCAGCGGCTCTATTCCCGGCCGAGATCCTGTCCTGGCCGCCCCGATCCTACGTCGAGCGCGTCTATAACATCGCGCGATGGACCGAGATGCCCCGCGGCGGCCACTTCGCGGCCCTGGAGCAGCCCGATTTACTGGTCAATGACATCCGGGCATTCGCCCGAACGTTGCGCTAGGAGGGTGCAGGCGCCGTGCATCCGGTAGACACTTCAGGTTACGTTCAGTCCCCTCAGGACCGGGCCCTTGGGATCGAGCTGAACTGGGGCTACATTGATGCCAATGGGGTTGAAGGCTAGGGGCTGACCCCGGGCAACGAGTCGATGATGCGCACCAAACTGAGGATGTCCTTCAGCAGCTCGACGTCACGGCCGTTCGGGGCAAAGGCGACTACTCCGTCGCATTCTTGAATCGGTGGTTTGCGGTATTAGCAAATCAGTGTTGGTCAGGAACTCGCACCCTACATGATCGGGAATGGAATGGTCGAAATGAGAGGGGTAGGGTCAGAAACTAAGGGCGGCGATCATGCCGCCGTCGACGGTGATGGTGGCGCCAGTGACGTAGGTGCAGTCGTCGCCAGCGAAATAGAGGGCGGCTCCGGCGCAGTCGGCAGGGGTGCCGGATCGGGCGGCGGGGACCATGCGCTTGAGTCTCTCCTGAGTGTCAGGATCGGCGTGCAAGGCGCTGTTGCGCTCGACCTGGATGGGCCCCGGGGCGATCATGTTTACGGCGATGCCATAACGGGCCAGGTCGATGGCCATGCCCTTGGTGAGCATGAGGATGCCGCCTTTGCTAGCGACGTAGGGGGTGGCGTTGGCCTGGGCGACGAAGGAATTGACGGAGCCGATGTTGATGATCCGACCAGGGGTTTCGCGGGCGATCATCTCGCGCACGGCGGCGCGGGCAAGAAGAAATGCGCCGGTGAGGTTAGTGGCGATGTAGTCGTCCCAAGTTTCGTCGGTGAGTTCGAGGAAATGTCCGGGTTGGCCGGCGATGGCGGCGTTGTTAACAAGGATGTCGAGGCGGTCGTAAGCGCTCACGGTGGAATGGACCAGATTCTGGATGGACTGGCGATCACGGACGTCGGTCAAGACGCCGAGGGCCTCGCCGCCAGCGGAATTGATCGCACAAACGGTGTCCTCAAGGCTGTCGGAGTCCCGCTGCCCGAGGACGACACGGCAACCCTCGGCGGCGAAGCGCTCGGCAATGCCTTTACCGATCCCTTTGCCGCCGCCGCTGATGATAGCGACTTTTCCATCGAGTCTGCCCATGGCTACTGCTCCTATAGGGGGCGGTGGCGTTGACGGGCGACTTCACCACGGCCAACTCCGCTATCGGTGTCGCCAAGGCCAGATGATAGTCGGGCGGGGTCGGGGGTGGGGCGGGGGAGTTAGTAGGTGCCGGGCTCGCCGGGAGCGGGTGGTGACCAGGCGAAATCGGTGTCGAGGGGGAACATGGGGCGCTGGACGCGGTGGAAGGGCAGGGTAGACAGATTGAGGGTGACGGTGCCGTGGGTGAGGGCCATGAGGGTCGGGGAAGAGATTTCGCGGAGCTGACTAAAGAGGTAACCGAGCTTCACGACGACGAGACGGTAGCGGGTGGGATCGATGTCGAGGAGGGTGTATTCGTCGAGATCGGTGAAGGAACAGCGATGGTTGGTGACAATGATGTCGATGCCGTCTACCCGCAGGAGGGCGAGGGCCCCGGTATCAAAGGGCGGGCCGGGATCTTCACGGAACAGCAGGACGCGGCCCTCGATGGGAAGGGGCGGGCCGAATTCGGGGGCGAAGCGGACTCCGAGGGAAAGGGAAATGTCCGCGCCTTCGCCGGCGGCGCGAAGCAGCTCGATGGCGGGAGCATCGGCGATGCCGGCCTAGACCGGACCGTATTTCAGGCCGGTCATCTCTATGGGGAACTGAACTCGTTCCTGGCCCGGGCCGTCCAGAAGCACCCCACCCGATTCTGGGCCCTCGCCCAGGTGAGTGAATGGCGCCTGAGACACCGCAGTCAGCGCAAGCGCCTGGCGCTTGCCATCGACGAGGAGCGCCTGCACGGACTCTATTTCGAAACCGTCATGCCAGCCCTTCTGGGACGATGTCTGCGACCGGAACCTGCCGGTGTTCTGGGCCGTCACCTCGGCCGAACCCACCCCGGATCCGTACATGGTTCAACTGCGCTCGCTCGATGGCTACGCCGCTACCCGGACGTGCCGTGCCTGCTCACCCACGGGATCACCCACACCTACTTCCAGCGAGGCAATAAAGTAACGGTGCCAGAGGAAATCTGGGAGATACTCACAGCTCCCAACTTGAGATTGGAGATCCTGTTTCCCATCCAGGATGGCGGGAGTTTGGAGTACCCGTACGCTGAGCGATGGCCCCTCATCCGCCAGTTCTACGAGCGACTCGGACCGGAGAAGTTGATCTGGGGCTCCGACATGCCGAACGTCGAGCGCCACTGCACCTATCGGCAGTCGCTCGACTACGTCCGGAACCACTGCGACTTTATCCCGTCCCGCCACATGGACCTGATTTGTGGCGAGAACATCAAGCAACTAATGGGGGCGACAGGCAGCGCCTGAATGAGCAGGGAATGTGGGTGCCACCATGGTCGGCCCTACAAAGGGACACTCGCCAGCCGCCAGAATGCGACGCTGCACGTATGGGGCACAACTTCTAGGCCGGCGGTGCACACAGCCCTTGGAGACGAGGTTCTGACCTGGTGATTGGCCCCGCTGTTTTTGGTGGTTTTTTGCACAGTCAACCGGTTCGCTAAGTCATCAAGGCGACCAGCCGTACAGTAGCTGTGGAGATGATCCTGCATGGTCCGGAATGGCACGGGCCGGTGCGCTCAAGGACCAACGGAAGGCGGCCAACCACCCGGGATTAGCATATCGAGCCGTACAGGCATTGTGGGCACTCCACGTTCTACCTGATTCGAAGGAGACATAAAACTGAAGATCACAGGCTTGGGGCCTGAATGAGTCCTGGCAAGTACTGCCCTTTGAGGGGGAAGCTGGCTGTCCCGGGAGGCATCCCATTTTCCTTAGGGCCTATTTGGTTGTGTAGGCTTGAATCGGAGCGTGGTTGACGGGATGTTGGGGGTGTGGATTGGGTTCATATTTGGAGGGCAAGCGATGAGTTTGAAGGAGACCAGGGCTATCTCGGCCGAAGAACATGCTCTGGAAATGCGTGACTACATTCAGCACGGGGAAGAGCAAGCACACAGCCTGGAAAATCGTGGACCTCTCCGGCTTGGTGCGGAGGGCGGCCTTCATGCCGACATTTTGGATGCCTACCGGGAGATCGGATTTTATGTGTTCGAGGGGGTTATCGGGCCTGGTGAACTCGCCGAACTGAGAACGGATGTCGAGGACGCGCTGTCGAGAGCGCCTGTCACGCCCTCCTCCAATATTGATGCGGAAGGCAATCCGGCTCTGGGAAGTGAGTTTGACGAGCCATCGTTCGACTTCGCGAGGCCGCTAAGCGATCCATTTGGGGGCACCGACATACTACGGGGACGGCACGAGGTAAAACTGCTGGAACCCAGTCCGGCGGCAGATGCACCAGACCAGAGCGTGGTTTTTATTCGGGGCACTCTTCGGCTGATGGAGTCGTGTTTACGACTCTACGGTCACCCCGAGCTGTTGGCAGTTGCAGAAGCTGTAAACGGTCCGGACTTCACGCCGTTTACCGATGGCATATTCGTCAAGGAGCCCGGGCTGGGAGCGGCAGTCTCGTGGCACCAGGATGGGTCGACTCACTGGGGAAGCCCGGCGCTCCATGATGGCAGTCATGGGTTCAATTTCATGGCACAGCTATACAAGAGTACTGGCGGTAATGGGGTGTGGGTGATTCCGGGAACCCACAAGCTTGGGAAGATTGATATTAAAGATCTAGTGGCCCGAAGCGGGTCGGAACGAATAGAACGTGCGGTTCCACTAGTTTGCGGGCCGGGCGATGTAATTATCTGTAATCGTCAATTGGTACACGGATCATTTGCGAATACGTCGCCGGACCGTCGTATAAGCGTCGGGTTCGGGTTCCTCCCACGAAGCTCGGTGGTGAACGTGACCGCAGTTCGGCACAGCGGCGACGTGGATGAAGAGCAAACGTACGATGAGGACCGAATCCGCGAGCGCTCGCGCATGATCGCAGTCGCAATCGATGCAAGGCAGCAGCGTTACCCTCATGAGAACCGATATCGTTACCAACCGATGGTCGGCGGCGAGCAGGACAACGTCTGGAATGAGGCCACGCGGAAAAGTGTCGTCGAAAAGTACCCCCTGCTGGATCTGACGATCTGATACGAGACTGACCCGCGCGGCCGCCTGCACGGGCCTGAGGTAGTCGGAATTGTTGGCTCTTCGTTGGGAGGACCTCGACGCAGGCAAGGGTGAACTGCACGTCCGTCAAACCGTTCGGTACGTTCCGCGGCAAGGTTTCGAGTTCGGCGTTCCAATGACTCAAGCTGGGTCATCGGATTGAGCCGCCCGTACAGCTCCGGCAAGAGCCGCACCCCGTACTTCTCCACACACCGGCTGGCGGTGAATCCGCCCCGCTTATGATCGGCAAACCGCTCCTCCGGGGATTGGCCCGTCTGCCCCACGTAGTAGCAGGGCATGTCGAGCCATTAGTGCCGAACCAGATTTGTGTGGAAGCTGTTCGCCCCGACGGATAGGCTGTCGACGAAATGGCCGTGCCCGCTGCCACTTCGGGACGCGACCGCTAGAGTATCGAGATCCGTCCTGCTTGCCGGGTGTTCCTCTGGACCTCGCGGTACCGGAGGATGCGTTCAGCTACTGCCTTCATCCCAATCGCGCGGATGATGGCTGCGGTCGCCCGGATCCTTCAGTGACCTCGCTGCTCTGCCGGGCGCGGCGCGATTCATTGGATTCCCTCGAGCTGCTCCACATTGGGTTCCAGAACCTTTCAATGGGAGTCGACGGCTGCCCCGGATCGATCAGATTGACGCCAGGCGGGTCTGATAAGCACAACACTCGCGGTCTGACCGTGGACGTAATTTTTGGCGCCGATAGGGCCAATCTCGCCGGCGCAGACGAACCCGACGATGGGACAGTCCTTACCCAGCGCCTCCGTCACCACCGTTATGTCGCCATCCGGTCGGCCGAAGAGTCTTGTGCCACGGCCATTGCATGTAAACAGCAGCGCGGCCAAGGGAGGATCGGAAAATGCTTGAGGACTAAGGAGCAGCTCGAGATCGTCGGTAGCCGACCGCGCATCACGAACGAAAAATCGGACTCTCTGTCCCGGTGTCACAAAATCAGTGACCGTCATCTCACCGGTTGACTTGTTCAGGTCGATGATGTTTCTGATAAGGAAATCGCTAGGTCCCGGCTCGTCGAGCTTGCCGTGGGCGACGATGCCGAGCAGCAGTCCATTTTGCACCATGCGCCTACGCCTGGAATCAAGCTCTGCGAGAGCGGATTGGAGCACTTTCAACGGCGAGGTTCCCTCGAGTTCGGAAATGACGTTCCCGACACTTCTGGTCACTTCCATAAGCGGGCCTAGAGCCTGACACCCTTGTGACACGATCACTTCGACGTCAACTTCACCTGCGACCGCGAGACCCACAGTGCCCGAACCATAAAGAGAATTGTCCATTGCCAGGGTGTTCAGTCCGGGGCTTGAACCGCCACTTGCGATACCGCCCACAACTGGAACTCCAGGAAAAGTTTGGTCAAATGCCGCCAGGACTTCGCGGATCGGCGTCGAAAACGGCTCGACGAGGATAATGAATAGCTTAGGAGCGCCATCGATCCCGATCGCTGACCTGAACGAATCCGCATCTTTGAGCGACGAGGCGAAATCACCGTCGCCTAGATAAAATCCAGATATGGCGACGTTCGGGATCGTTCCAACGACCATTGATGCGCCGCCGACATCCTCGATTTCCCGCCCCCCACCGATGATGCCTCCCGCTGTACAGCCAAGAAAATGGGAGGCGTTAGAGATGGACTGAAGGTCTTGAAGCAGATCGATGGCTTCGTCAGGATCGGAGGCATTGACAAAGGCTATGGCCAAATCAGCTGGATCAGCAGCAGGGGAACCGAATTTGCCGTTGATGCCCGCTACGATTTCGGCGGTATCGCCGTCGAAGCTGATTGCCGAGCGGAATGTCACAAGGGACCCATTTGAGCGAAGAACTAGGGCGTGGATAGTCTAGTCTCTTTTCCTCGCATGAATCACCCGCGTCCCCGCTAGATGGTCATGTATTCCGCGCCGCTCAAGCCAAGCCTTCGAGGGTGATCTTGGGGGTACGTAGCGCACAGCCTTCCAAGCTAGCGGAACTGCTTTGGCTCGTCGCAACGCCACTACACGCTGACACCAAGCGCTCCGAAGTTATCCTCGATCCAGTGACCGAGCTTTGGGGAGATCATCGAGCCAGTGGCACCGAAATCGAACCCTCTTGTTGCCCCAAGTGTCGAATTCACGAATCTGGTGCGCAACGTCGATCCTCGAGCTGAGTGACCATGCCTGCAACCCTATTTAACAGTCCGGCCTGGTCGCCCGACGGGACCATGATCGCTTTTCACAGCTATCACGATGGCGAGAATCAAATCTGCGTCATGGACCAGGACGGCGGCGATATCCGGTGTTTGACAAAGGATTCTGAAGGGGATGTGCTTCCATCCTGATCACCTGACGGGACGCGGATAGCGTTTGTCAGATATCGAGAAGCGCTTGGTGATTCTGACATTTGGGTGATGGACGCGGACGGAGGCAACCAGCGCCAACTGACATGCGTTCGGGGAAGGGGCTGGTCGCCCACCTGGTCGGATGACAGCGCTCATATCGCGTTTCTCCATGGGATCGACGGAGAGTCCCACATCCACGTTATGACTGCCGGCGGTTCACCTGTGCGCCAGCTAATGGCCAAATGTACGCGGGGAGCCTGGTGCCCCATTTTGATCATAACGGTCGGGAGCAGAGGCGGAGGCAGGGGCTCAGGCTGGCAGACTCATCTCGATGGTCTCGCCCGGGTTAATGACGGCGGGGGGATCGAAGGAGATCTGGTTGGCGCCCGTCAAAGTGAATCGGGAGAGCTCGACGGATCCGCTGAGAACTTCGAGTTCGACGGAGGTGGAGCCGTTTTGGGAAGACTGACGACAGATGCCCCAGGCGGAACCGTTGGACCAGAAGTGGGAACCGGAACGGGCGGCGAAGGTCATTGACCGGGTCACGGCGGAGTACTGAAAGCCGGTGAGGGCGAGCACGGCGGCCCAGGCGATCATGGCGCGGGCGTAGTGGTGGCCGCATTCGGCTTCGTCGAAGGGGCTGCGGCGGAGGCCGTCGTAGCGGGCGCGGATGGCTTCAATGACGCGCAGGCCGGGTTCGAGCTGGCCTTCGTAGAGCATGCCGACGGCGGCAGTGTATTCGAAGCCGGTCATGACTTCGTTGTAGTAGGGAAAGGGGCGTTCGGGGCGATCGTGCGGATAATTGGCCATGAGCAGGGCGGCCTCGTCGCCGAGGGCGAAGTCGCGCATGTGGTTGAAGTGGCCGCTAAGGCTGTCGCGGAAGTTGTATTTCATGATGGCCTGGAGGGTGGCGGCGATGTTGTCGGGATCGTGCAGGTAGCCGAGGCCGGCGACATGGGCGAAGGACTGGCCGACCAGCTGGTCGACGAGGCAGCCTGAGGCGAGTTGCAGCTCGGGATCGCTGAGGTCGCGGGCGCCCATGGTGTCGTGGCGGAGGCCGGGAGCGATTTTCGTGGCGTCGGGCTGGGGTCGGACTTCGTGCTCGTAGTACTCGCCGTTGAATAGGTTGGCGTCCATCCATTCGCGGCCGTTCTCGAAGAGCCGGCGACATCTGGCGGCGAAATCGTCGTCGCCGAGGTGGCGGGCCATCTCTTCGGCGGAGCGGAGGGCGCCGAGGTACCAGCCGGTCATCTGCGGGTTGGGGCCGTAATACTCGACGTCCATGGTGTTGTGCTGGCAACCTTCCATGACGCCGTCCCGATCGGCGTCCCAGCCGCCGTCAATCCAGCAAAACTCAAGGGCGCGGCGGGCGCCGGGCCATTGAGCGTGGAGGAAATCATCGTCGCCAGAAAGTTGCCAGTCGCGGAAGAGCTTCATGATGCAGCCCATCTGGCCGTCGGCGGCGGCGAAATTCCAATCGAAGGAGCGCTCGGTGAGGGGGAGGTCGACGCGGAAAGACATGAGACCGGCGTCATTGGTCGCGTGGCTGAATTCGACATCGCGCATGGTGCGGGCGAGGTCACCGAAGAGAAAGGCGGTGGACTGCTCGTAATTCCAAACGTGGGTGCAGGACCCGGGACAGCACCCCATGTCGTCGAAGCAGCCTTCCCAACCGTAAAAGCGGCCGTCCGGGGTGCGGAAACAGGTCTGAGTGCGGAGGGTGCTGAGATTGAAGAGGGCGGCCTCCTTGACGGCTTCGGGAAGGTCACTATCCACGAAGGCGCCGACAAACGCGACGGTGCGGTCTTCGAGATCGTCGAGGTCGTTGGCGGTGCGGACGGTGACATCCCAGGCGTCGGCGTACTGATTGGTGTAGTAATTCCCAATGAAATCCTTGCTGACTTCGTCGTCGCCGCAGTCGCAATCGCCATCGGGTCCGCACTGGCGGGTCTGGTCCCAGGTCAATCGGTTGGGGAAGTGCCAGGTAAGGAGGAAGGTGACCGCGACGGTTTCGCCGGGGGGAACGGTGACGGAGGCGGAGAGCGAACCGATGGGGGAGTCGGCGACGCCTTTTTCGAATTCCATGAGCGGGCGGTCGTGGGCGGGGGAGGCGGAGCGAGGTTCGAGGCGGCCGTCGTCGGAAAAGTCGTCCCAGAAATCGAGCAGACTGTCTCCCCAGCTGAGAATGGGCCAGGTGGTGCGATGGGTGACATCAGTGGCGGTGGTGGCGAGGGCCACAGTACCCCACTGCTCGCTGTTGGCGGGGACGTCGCCGGCCTGCATGAATAAGCCGCGGACGCGGTCGTCGCGGAACTCGTTGGTGTTGTTGGACGGCTGACCGTAGAAGCCGTCGGTGCCGATGAAGTTTTCGAGGCTGCCGCAGACGGCCGCGTCTACTGGGTCGGCGCCGGGGTTGGAGAGCACGAAGCGAAAAATCGCCGCCGGGATGCTGCTGGCGTCGGTGTCGCCGGGAATGAAGGGGTTAAAGGCTTCGAGGCGCACGTCCAGGGGCACATCGGGGTCTGAGAGAGTGACCTGGCCGAAGGGGTAGGCGGCGTGGAATTCGGCATGCCGAAAACGGGGTAGGCGACTGTTGATGGCTCGGGCGCCGTGGGAGCCTTCGTATTCGGTGGGATCCACCGGTCCCTCGAGGGCTCGGGCGATGGGGTCCCGACCTTCGGGGCGGGCGTAGAGGGCGAAGAAGGTGTTGGTGCGCTGCGGACACACGGACGCACGGGGCAGGCCGGGGCGGCGGTTACCGGGTCGCCAGCCTTTAGCCGGCCGGTTGACGATTTCCCAATCGCGCAGATCGCCGGGTCCGCCGAGGGAGACGGTGCCGGTGCCGATGCCGCCGAGGGGAAGGGCTATGCGCAGGAGGTGGTCGGCGTCGTAGGTCTTGAGGACCGGCCAGCGAGGGTTGAGATCGATATGCACCGTGTTCACATCCTTTCGATGGCTAAGGTTTCGTGGACCCGTGGCGGATTTTCCGTTGTCCTGCCACGGCAAGGCCTGCGAGTGCTTCGCTTAGCAAACTGACGGGCTGTAAACAGTGGCAGCGGTTGAGCCTCCGCAACTAGGAATTCTTGAAGTGGGCCTTCAATGGCTCCTAGTAGTGCTCTTTTCAGCCGGAATCGAATTCGGCTTCCTTGTCGTACGGCACGAGCGTCTGAATCATGGTTCATTGGGTTCCGCCGTCGGCGGGCTCGATCTGGAATTCGAGCCGTGAGGCCTCGTATCCATCTGACCAGCCCGACGTACGCCATGTCTGGATGATGCGAGAAGGCCGCTCAAGCTCCAGATACTCTCCGGCGATGAAATCTCCACAGGCGGTCATCTTGCCTTCCACGCGGGCATCCGATGTGGCCGGCTCTCCGGTAAAGAGGGCGTGAATTTCGGCGATGGTAAGGGCGTCGTAGACGCTCTCAGGCGAGGCCGGAATGTGCTCGACCTGGCGGATGGTGCTAGTTGGCAGGTCCTTGTGATCGCTCATTCTTGCCCCCGGGTGCTGCCCTCGGAATTAATGGGATCTGTGGGGCAAAGATAGCAGCGATGGCGGGGATTGAGGCGGCACGTACCGGTAGCGGGTCTCCACTCCAGGATTGAACCATTCGGCGCCTGAAAATGGTGGTCGGGGCGAGAGGATTTGAACCTCCGGCCTCATCGACCCGAACGATGCGCTCTGCCAGACTGAGCTACGCCCCGAAGACGTGAATTATAGCCCGATGATGGAGTGGCCGCCACGGGGCTGAAGCCGGTGAAAGTGGTTGCAAAGAACCGAGTTCGGTTGCGGAAGGCATTCAGGATGGGAGCGGGACCACGGCGAACGGACGTGAGGGAGGGACGAGAAGTTTGGAGGGAGCGATGCTGGTAAAGCCGTCGGGCAGGTGGATGGGGGTGGCGCCGGAGCCGACGATGATCATGGCGATTCGGTTGGGTTCGGGGCCGGTGACGAATCCGCGTCGCTGCATCGGGAGAGCCACGACGGCGGAGGCTGGTTGCTGTCGGTGCAGTTCGCGGGCGATCGCCAGGCAGGTGTGAGGGCCGGCCGTCCAACTGACGAGAGAGTCACCGGCGGTGGCGCAAAGGGTCAGGGCCCGATCTTCGATGTCATCATCGGATACCGAGTGTTGGGTTTTGATGTGGGACGACAGGGAGTCGACGGCTTCGCTACGGCCGGCCAGGGTGAGACGGGCGGTAAGGGGATGGGCGGGGGTTGCGGCGACGGAGAGGCGGCGGACGAGGTCCAGATTGGCGGTTGCTAGCGCGAGGACGGCGGCGGCTTCGTTGTTGACGGAGAGAGTTACGGGAGCGACGCGATCGACTTCGGGGCGGCGTTCGAGCCGGAGTTGTAGTTCAGCGGGCACGCCAAACAATCCGCCGGCGCCGGCGCCGGCCCGGGTGAGGTCGTAGCCGGATGAATTCTTGATGGTGCGTCCACCGGCCTGGAAGATAAGGCCGTCGCGGGCGACCACGGTGGCTCCCAGAACCCAGTGACGCAGATCGGGGAACAGGCCGGAGTTTCCCAGAGCGAGACCGGAGAGAACGGAGTCGACGAGGGATTCGTGCCCGGGCATGGGGGCGACGGGCCAGATGAGGTTGAACTCCGCGAGTGCGGCTGAGAGAGTGGGGTGAGGTACGCCGGCTTCGACCCGGGCGGTGAGATTTTCGGGATCGATTTCAATTACGCGGTCGAGGCGCCGGAGACTTAGTTGGAGGGAGCCGTTTGGCGTGGCGGATCGGGTGGGAAAGCCGAACGTGATTGAGGTCGAGTGACTGCCGGCGACGGTGATCAGACCCCGAAGTTCGTCGATCGATGCGGGGGACAGAAGCAGGCTGCCCATCTCATCTCGGGATAGGCCGCCAGGCCCGAGAAAAGTTTCCAGCTGTTCCAGAAGGGCGGAATTATCTTCTATCTGTATAAGCCTTGATCGCGTTGCGGGTCGGTGCGGGTCGGTGCGGGTCGGTGCGGGTCGGTGCGGGTCGGTGCGGGTCGGTGCGGGTAGTGTAGGGCAGGGTCGCCCGCTAGAACGGGCCGATGACCGAATCTTGGAAAGGTTATGAGGGACTGAATTTGCGACACGCCTTCGCGTCACTGATGGGGAAGCTGGCGGCGGCGGTCGTGCGAAGGACGGGGCAGGGCGGGGGAACGGCTGCTCCCGGATTGGTGGCGGAAAGGCTGAGCCCGGCCTACCTGTACGACCTGCTGGCGGCGATCCCGGGAGGCCATGCGCTGATCTCGGGCACGAATGGCAAGACGACTTCGGCAGCGATGGTAGGGGCGATGCTGGAAAAGGACGGACGAGACGTGGTGCGGAACATAAGCGGCTCGAACTTGACCAGAGGATTGCTGTCCGAATTGCTGGGAACCACGAATTGGCGCGGGCGGTTGCGTGCAAATGCCGAAACGGCGGGCGTGTTTGAGGTGGACGAGGCGGCGTTGGTGCGGATTCTGCCGCGAACGCGGCCGCGAGCGGTTCTGTTGACGAATCTGTTTCGAGATCAACTGGATCGCTACGGCGAGCTGGACGCGATCACCCGACGATGGCAGGCAGCGATCGGCGAGTCGGATGGAAGCTTTACCCTGATCGCCAATGCGGACGACCCGGCGGTGGTGCATGCGACTGAAAGCCATCGGGGCGAGACCATCTTCTTCGGCGTGGAAGATGGGACCGCCGGTGAGCCGGACGACTGGGCGGATGCGACGATGTGTCCGATCTGTGGCGCCGGGCTGAGTTACGACCGGGTCAATTACTCGCATCTGGGTCATTACCGTTGCGAGGAATGTGGATTCGCACGGCCGCGGCCGCGGATAGTCGCCCGGACACTCGAGAGCGACGGGCTGGCGGCGACGGACTTCGAGGTTGAGTCCGACGATGAAACAATTTCAGTGCGCCTGCCGCTGCCGGGGACGTACAACGTGTACAACGCGGTGGGGGCGATGGCTCTGGCGGGGGTGATGGGGGTGGGGGGAGCGGTCATGCGGCGGGCGCTGGAAGAGTTCGCGCCGGCTTTCGGTCGGGCGGAGCGGGTGCAAGTCGGCGAACGAGAGGTGACCATGCTGCTGGTCAAGAATCCGGCGGGAGCCAACGAGGTGATCCGGTCGTTAGCCGGACTTGAAGGAGAACAAGACTTCCTGGTTCTGCTGAACGACAAAGTGGCCGACGGCGAGGATGTCTCGTGGATCTGGGACGTCGACTTCAGCCGGCTACGACCGGGTTCGCTGGTTGTGGGGGGGCGGCGGGCGGCGGATATGGCACTGCGCCTTAAGTACGCCGGCCTGGCGCCGGCTAGAGGCAGCGTGACGGAGACGAACCTTGAGAAGGCGTTGGAGGGAGCGCTGGCCAGGGGAGAAGGACCGCTATACGTCCTGAGCACGTACACGGCGCTGCTGGACTTCCGGTCGTTGCTGGCGCGGGGGAGCGCGGTGCGGGAGTTCTGGCGAGAATGAAGCTCGTGTTGGGATATCTGTATCCGGAATTGATGAATATCTACGCCGACCGGGGAAATGTGGAATGCCTGCGGCGGCGATGCGAGTGGCGGGGAATCGAGGTGGAAGTGCGAGCGATCAAAGCCGGGACGACGTTCGCGGCGGACGAGTTTGACATAATGCTAATTGGAGGAGGGCAGGACCGGCAGCAAGGGGCGGCGAGTGAGGATATGCAGGAGGAGACGGGGGACTGTATTCGTCGGGCGGTGGAGGCGGGGTCGGTGGTGCTGGGAGTCTGCGGCGGGTATCAGTTACTTGGTCATCGATATATAGATGCGGATGGGGATATTTTGCCGGGGCTAGGAATATTGGATGTGGAAACGCGTCATCCGGGATTGGAAGTGATTCGCTGCATCGGGAATATCGCCATCGAGTGGGAGGGCGAGACGCTGGTCGGCTTTGAGAATCACGGTGGGCGGACGTATCTGGGTCCAGAGGCAAAACCGCTGGGCCGGGTGCTGGCAGGACAGGGCAACAATGCGCGGGATGGTCTGGAGGGAGCGGTGCAGGGCAGGGTGATCGGTACGTATCTGCACGGATCGCTGCTGCCGAAGAATCCGCACCTGGCGGATCACTTACTGAACATGGCGGCGATCCGGCATGAAAGCGAGTATGAATTGGCACGACTGGATGACAAGGCGGAATGGGGGGCGCACGAGGCGGCGCTGAGGATGATGGGGGTGGAGCGACGAGGGCGGTAGCCGCCTCGTGGGAGTGGGACGGTTATGCGGATTCGCCGGACCCGTCATCCGACAGGAAGTCCCGGAGGAGAACGGCGACGTCCTGCGGCTGTTCGCTTTCGGGTAGATGACCGCAGCCGGGCAGGAGATGCAGGTCGCCGCCGGATTGGAGTCGCAACCACTCGGCGTCGGCGGTGGGAGCGAGGCGGTCGTCGAGGCCGCAGATGATGAGGACGGGCAGATCGGAAGACGGTGAGAATTGTTCGCGCCGGCCGGATGTGCGGGAAACGAGGGAAATGGCCAGGGCATCGCGGTAACCGGCCGTGCGGGCGGGAATCATGAGAGCGGACAGCTGCTCGTCGGTGATCCGGGCATCGGGTCCGGTGGCGAAATTCAGGGGCAGGCGCACGAGGCGGCGGCTGCGGAGGGCGTGTGTGATCACGGTCGCAAGGCGGTGGGCGTCCCGGGCGGTCAGGGAGCGAGCGGTGAACTCCAGCGCCGGCGCCAGGGTGGCGAGGCCGCTGAAGAGGTCCGGGCGGCGCACCATCGCGGCGAGAGCTACCTGAGCCCCGGCGGAGGTCGTGACGAGCCGTACTGATCGCCCTATGACCGTTTCGACAAACTTGATCAGAATGGCGGCGTGCTCGGCTGGCTCGTAGTTGCGGTCGCCCGGCTTATCCGACAGACCGGAGCCGGGCAGGTCGAGGGCGTAGGTGGTGGCGATGTCGGCGAGAAGCGGGGTTAAGGCGTCCCAGCTGTCTACGGACCCGAGGAGACTGTGGATGAGGACCGCGGGTGGTCCGGCGCCGGAATTTTTGTAGTGAACGCGGATCCCGTCGATATCGACGAACTGGCCGCCGGCCAGAAGAGCGTCGGTGGCGAGTGGGTGACGACCAGCGGCGAGGAAACCGAGAAATCGCCAGATTGCCCAGCCTGCGGCAGCGAGGAGGAGGATTTTGACGGCCCAGCGGCTCATCTGGAGAAGTGCCGCCAGGCTGAGGAAATGGTCGCGATAATGTCAGGGATAGAGGGCAAGGAGATCGTCGTAGGTTTCGCGGCGCCGGGAGAGGCGCGCCCGGCCGTCTTTCACCACCACCGCGGCGGGGCGGAGGGCCAGGTTGTAGTTGCTGGACATAGACAGGTTGTAGGCGCCGGCGGTGGGCATGGCGAGCAGGTCGCCGCGGCGTAGTTCGGGCAGCTGGATGTCTTTGATTAACAGGTCGCCCGTCTCGCAGTACCGCCCGGCAATGGTAACGGGTAGGGTGGGGCCTTCGTCCAAACGGTTGGCCAGAACCGCGGTGTACTCCGCCTGGTACAGGGCGGGACGGATGTTGTCGGCCATGCCACCGTCAACCGCGACGTAGGTACGTACTCCGGGAATGCTCTTAATTGTTCCAACCTCATACAGGGCCACCCCGGCCGGAGCCACAATCGAGCGGCCGGGCTCAAAGACGAGTTCTGGTTGCCGCCCGGCGGGCAATGCGGCGAGAGCGGCGTCGACAATGGCGTTGACAAGCCGTCCGGCGTCGAGGCCGTCGTCATCTCCGACATAACGAACGCCGCCGCCGCCGCCAGGCGAGAGGATGGAGAACTCGGCTCCGTGGGCGGCCTCCATGGCCAGGGCGAACTCGACCAGGGCGGTGACGTTGTCAGCGAAGGGCTCGACGTCAAAAATCTGTGAGCCGATGTGGGCGTGATAGCCGACGAGTTCGATGCCGTCAGCGGCCATCGCGGCCTGAACGGCCTCCTCGGCCTGGCCGGTGGAGATGGGGAGGCCGAATTTAGAATCGAGCATGCCGGTGCGGATGTATTCGTGGGTGTGGGCGGAGATGCCTGGGGTGAGACGGAGGATTGTGCGGGCGGTCCGGTTTTTCTCGCCGGCTATGGAGGAAAGGGTGTGGAGATCGTCAAGACCGTCGACGGCGAATTTGCCGATGCCGGCGTCGAGGGCGAGGGCGATTTCACCGGGGAGCTTGTTGTTGCCGTGAAAGACGATGTCCTCGGGCGGGAATCCGCTGGCAAGGGCCAGACTAATCTCGCCGCCGCTGACGGTATCAAGCCCGAGACCCTCATCCCGGATGATGCTGAGTACAGTGGGGTCGAGATAGGCCTTGCCGGCGTAGGTAACGCTGGCGCTCGGGTAGCGCGCTTGAAGAGGTTGAATGTAGGCGCGGCAGTTTTGCCGCAAGGTGGTCTCGTCGTAGATGTACAAGGGGGTGCCGAATTCGGCGGCCAGTGTGGAAACGTCGCATCCGCCTATAACCAGGCGGCCGTCGTTGTCGCGGCTAGTGTCGGCGGGGAAGAGGGATAGGTCATTCATGATGATGGGGCCGGCACGGAGGGAGTTGGGCCACCATGACGGTGGTGAAGTTTAGGGGGTTCGTGGGGTGGGCGTCACCCGGGTCCGGTGGCCATGACGACCGTGACGAGCGCTGATGCGAGATTTTGGAAGGAGGGTGGACAGGTAAAGCGACAGGCTCCGGTCGGCGATGGAGAGGCGCTAGCCGCGGTGGGGTTGCCTCTGCAGATGGTTGAGCCCGCCGGACGGATGGCGCTCAGACGGTCTTGATTTCCTCGGCCAGGCGGGTTTCGGCTTCCTTGCGCTTTCGCAGTTCACGCTGGCTGCGAGTAGAGGCGGGCGTGGCGGCCGCGGAAGAGGCCTGACCGGCTAGAGCGGTGCCGGCGGCGTGGGCATCGCGAATCATCTGTCCGCCGGGCCGCAGGGAAGCCAGAGTCATGGAAGCGACTTGCAACGCCCAGGCATGGAAGAGCTTGGGGGTGTCGTGGGCGCTGCGATGACGGGCGTTGATGCGGACGATGAGGTGCCTGGGATCCCAGCGCGCCGGCGGGTCGTCGGGACCGTCGACAAGGCTGAAATCGACGCGGATGCCGGGACGGCCAAGCCGAAGCTGGTCGTTGGGATCGTCGGGTTGAGATCGGAAAGGAATGTCCAGGACGTCCCAGCGTTCGCCGGTCGCGTCTTTTATTTCGACATAGGGAGCAAGATCGGGGCGTTCCCGAACGGCCTTGGAGAGGCGTTGGGTGAGGTCGCTGGAAAGGCGGGCGAGCCAGGGGGGGTCACGGCGGCCTTCTACTTCGACATCGCCGAGGGTGCTTAGGATGAGCTGGCGGGCGGCCTTGAGAAAGGCACGGGTGGCGCCGCGGGTGGCCAGTCGCAGGGATCCGGGCTGGTGGCTGAACCAATCGCCGGCCTCAAACCAGCCGGTGAGTCGCCCGAGGTTGGTGGTTCTCACGGGCAGTCCGAGGGTGCCGCGGTAGATGACGGCACGGTTGGTGATTAGGTCGATACCGGGTGCGGCAGCGCGGACCCGACCCTTCGGTACGGAATCGAGAAGACTGAGGCGGTAGGGGGCGGATTCGTGGTGCTCCTGGCCGGCTTCTCTCCAGATGAAGGGCAGAGTGCCTTCGACAAGGACTGAGCCGGCGTAGGTTCGCTCGGGAACCCGGGCTCGGCCGGCGTCGTCGTCGACAAAAACGGTCAAATCGGAGCCGATTGGAAGCCGCTGTAACTCGCGAGCGACGCGGACATCCTGCAAGTCGGAGCGAAGGCCGCGGACGGCGATCACGACGGCGTCGCCGGAGGGCAGGTCGGCGGCGGGTTCCTCCGGGGTCCCGGTCACGCGAGCGGTCCGCGGCTCCCAGCGGATGCCCAGGGAACTCCCATCGGCCCGGGCCATGATCTCAATCTTGTCAGATACTGTTAGGGCAGGGAAGAGGTGGAGGCTGCCGGAGGGAACGTCCTCGGCGCCGAGAAGCGACCGCATGGTGGCGTCGTCGGGGGCGTGGCCGTCGTGAGAGCAGAAGAGATCTTGCGGGCGGCCGGCCTGGTCCCGAACGATTTTGAAGGAAATGGTCCGGGCGCCGGTCTCGCCGGCGAGAGTGCCGAGACCATAGAGGATGGTGCCCAAGTTGCCCGGCTCAAGCCGGGAAATTTGTTCGGACGCGCCTGAGGAAAGGGCGAAATTGAACGCGCTCCCTGAAGTCCCGTGGTTCATTATTTAATATGGCTCCTGACACATGTCCTTGATTCGCAACATTACGTATAAGAAATCAGCCGACTTGGCCGCAGTATTCTGGCCCGGGCTGACCCTGGTCGTATGTTCGCCAGATTACATCAACCATCGGTGCAAACTCGGCGCGAGACAGAGCGCCTTTTAAGGGGGTGGAATCCGGTTCTCCCGCACCGGATATTCATTGGATGCAGCGAGTGACGTGCAGCCCGTTACGCGCAGATGTGATTAACGATGCCTAAACGCCTCTACCGCCCCACTCGAGGCTAAAAGCACCTTCGGCGTCAAACTTTTGAATGCGGTTGTTGCCGGTGTCGGCAACGTAAATGCCGATCACGCCGGCCTGGATGCCGGTGGCTCCGTTGAACTCACCTGGGCCGGCGCCTTCGCCACCCCACTCCAGGTGAAAGGCGCCGTCAATCCCGTAGCGTCGGATCTGGTTGGTTTCGGGCACGACGACGAAATACTGGTCCTTACGGTCGACGGAAAAGCGTCCGGGTTGGGTGTCGAGATCTTCTAAATCGGCCCGGAACTCAAGTCCGGTCTCGTCGCGGGAGCGGCCAAAGCCGCCGGCGAGCCATTCGTAGAGCTTGGCGACGCCCTCGTCGGGTACCCACAGAAGAGCGAAAACCTCGCCGCTGATGGGCACGACGGTGATGCCAGTCCAGATGCCGCCTTCCACCGGCGACTCGATGAGTTGCTCGCCGCTGCCGTCGAGGGCAACGTAGCTGCGCATCTCACCGACGTCGTTGATGGTGAACGGCTGGCCCTCGGCGCTGGCCCGGAGCTGAACCATTCCCGGGGCGCCCCAAATAGTTGGTTTGGGCAGATACCCCTGTGGATTCCCGAGGTATAGGCCGTATTTCTGAATTCGGCTGTTGCCGGAGTCGACAACCCATAACTGGCGGCTGCGGTCCTGGGTGGTGTCGGTGGGACCGGAGAACTTGCCATCCTCGGTGGTTTCGCCGCCGTCGGTCCAGAAGTGAAGCGCTCCGTCTTTATCAAATTCAAACAGTTTGTTGTCGCCGGTAACGACGTATATGTCCTTGCGCTCGTCGTTTTGCCCGATACCGATAGGAGAAACCATATCGGTGGGCTCTACCTGGAATGGAGGTCCACCGGCGAGTTCGACGGATGGGCCGCCGCCGGCGCGCTCGGAGGCGGCGGTCTCGAACCCGGCCTCGAGGCGGTCCGGGTCGGCGGCTTTTTCCCCGACTCCGCAGGCCGCTACGGCCAGAGTGGCGGAGGCCGATAGAAGACCGACAAACGCGCGCCGACTCATCCGGTCGGAGTGTGAAAACATGAGGCAATGCTCCTGCGTGTACTCCAAATACAGTATCGGTACGGGAGTCCACATCTCTTGTTGAATCTAGAGTTCCCGGTTTAGTGTAGCCAGACGGCCCAACCGGACCAAGGCCCGCGGCCCCATCAAAGTTCCTGCTCGCGGGGATCATTACATGCTTCGATGACGACCTTGCCTATTTTGTGTTGTAGGTGCGGAGTGGGATGGTGCCGGACCGTCATGGGTGAGGGTGCGTGCAACCGGGCTGAAACCTGTGTGTGGGGAGGGTCTGAGTAAGTCTGTAACCTGCTTGACACATTGGGAAAAGACCTGCATCATGACGCGCTTAGGAGGTTAATGCGTATACCCGGTCCTTCCCTGGCCCTTGGGTTTTAGCATGACCTCATGTGTCATCGATTTAGGGGGAATGATTTTGCAGTTAACACGCAGACGACTACTGGCCGGTATGGCCGGTACGACGGGACTCGCAGTACTTGCCGCATGTGGCGGTGAGGACAAGGCGGCAGCTCCGGCGGCAGCTCCGGCGGCAGCCAAGGAAGCGGCACCGGCCGCGGCGGCGCCAGCCGCCAAGGCGGCGCTGGAAGGCGTTGAGATCGAAGTACGTTGGAACGGTCTGGACCCGGCGGGCCAGGCGGCGGCAAACGAGCAGCTGGCCGCATTCAAGGAAGAGTCAGGCATTGTTATCAAGGCCGACTTCTCGGACTGGGCAAGCTCGTTCCAGAAGATCACGACCGGCTTCGCGGCCGGCACCGCGCCGGACATCTGGCAGGGCGGTGGACTCTGGACTCCGGTGTTGGCGGCCAAGGGTGGCACGTTGTTCTTGGACGAATTTGTGAACAGCTGGGCTGACTGGTCGGACTTCTACCCACGTGGTGTTGAGGACGTTACCTACGAAGGTCACGTTCACGGCGTACCGTACCGCTTCAACTACCGGGGCAACCCGGTGATCCGCCCGTCGATGTTTGAGGCGGCTGGAATGGACGTCGCGGTGCCCCTGAACTGGGACGAGGCGAACGAGGCAGCGCTGAAACTGACGATATCGGATGGCGACAAGTTTGAGCAGGCAGGCTTCAACCTGCAGCACAGCACGCAGGTGTACGAAGACTGGCTGTACCAGGCCGGTGGAAACTACTTCAGCGAAGACCGCACGAAGCCGCTAAACAACACGCCAGAAGGTATTACGGCGTTGAAGCAGCACGTGCACTTCGGCGAAGAGGGAAGCATGCCGAAAGAGGGCATGGATTCCGGTATCCCGAACCTGCACGCGTTTTGCGCGGGCAAAGTTGCTCTGCAGCAGCTGTGGCCCGGCGACGTTGCCAACTGTGAGTTGGTCGAGCCGGAAGTCTTTGCTGACCTTTTGGTTGGCGAGCCCTTCACGGGCCCGGTAGAGCAGGTTATGGAAATTTACGTTGACAAGTACATGAACTACAAGCTGACCAAGTCACCAGAAGGCGTATTCGCCACGCTGGAATGGCTGAGCCGGCCTGAAGTGAATCTGAAGATCAACGTAGAGTCGCGGCGCTCGATGCCCTCCCGGAAGGCGCAGGAATCGTATGACATCTACCAGGTCGAGCCCTGGGCACAGTACGTTGCCAATGCCAAGTTCGGCAAAGGCCGTCAGATCGTTCCGCAGCACTTCGACGTGCAGCCGGCCATGGGCCGCTGGGTGGAGAAGGCAGCTCTGGGCGAGTTGACCGTCGAAGAGGCGCTCAAAGGCATGGACGAGGAAGTACTGAAGATCATCACTGAGAGCTAATCGGATTTCGATCTGATTGCACCTCTGTGCGATTTGAGTAGCTGATCGAGCCCGGGCATTCGGTGTATAGGCACCGAGTTCCCGGGCTCGTTGCTATTCAGGCTGGTATCGGTACCGGGGTGGTGGAAGCGCGGCGTATCCGATGGAGTCCGGCTCTGCAAGGCGGACGTGCTGGATCGAACGTGGGTGCTTGAAGTCGGGTAGTATGGCGCGAAAGCCGAGTCAGGATCCGTCCCGTGGTTAGTTGCTGCGGGAGCCGGATATTGGGCGTAGGAAACGGGGAATATTAATGGCGGTAGCGAGAACAGAACCGGTTTCGACTCTCCGTTCGGAGGGGCGGACGTGGCCGATCATTCGGCGGACGATACTGTACGTATCGATGTCAACCATCGGGTTCATCGCGGTGTTCCCTTTCCTCTGGTCGTTTTTGGGTTCCTTTAAGACCAGTGAAGACCTATTCGATTTTGCAATTAACAACCCGAGCACGTATTTACCCGTGGTGTGGAAATTCGATAACTACACCACGGTGTGGGCGCTGAATTTCGGTCGGTTTTTCCTCAATAGCGCTTTTGTGTCGGCGTCGATCACGCTTGCCCACCTGATACTGGCTTCGACCGCTGGCTATGCTTTTGCCCGTCTTGAGTTCCGCGGACGGGACGTCCTGTTCATAGCCGTGATCGCGACCCTGATGGTGCCGTTCCAGGTGACGATGGTGCCGCTCTTCATCATGATCAAGAACTTCCCGTTTTTCGGTGGAAACAACTGGCAGGGAGCCGGCGGATTTGGAATGGTTAACACCTACTGGGGGTTGATCATCCCGATGTTTCCAACCGCGTACGGCACGTTCTTGTTGCGGCAGTTCTTTCAGACGCTCCCGAAGGAGTTAGAGGATGCCGCTCGAATTGACGGGGCCTCTGAATTCCGCATTTACTGGAACGTCATGTTGCCTCTCTCCGGGGCGGCGTTGGCGGTGTTGACGGTGTTCTCCTTCCAGTTCATCTGGAATGATTTTGTGTGGCCGTTCATCATCACCAAGAGCGAAGAACTGAAGACGATCCAGGTCGGACTGGCGAACTTCAGGCAGGAGTTCACGACTGACTGGGGCTTGTTGATGGCGGCCACGATGGTGGCGACCCTTCCGGTCCTGTTCTTGTTCTTAATGACCCAGCGTTATTTTGTGCAGGGAATCGCGCTTTCTGGGATCAAAGGGTAGGCACCCTTGGCGGCAGTTGACACGGCGGCCCCAGAAGGGCCGGTGGTAAAGGCGCGGCGTCGGAGGGGGAGGTTCGGAAATCGGGGCGGGCTGGCAGGTTACTTTTTTGTGGGCCCATCCTTGATTTTCCTCGCGGTTTTCGTGATTCTGCCGATTATGGCGGCGCTGTACTACAGCTTTACGTTCTACGACCTTATGAGCGAGCCTAGATTTGTTGGGTTCGATAATTACGCGAAATTATTTGATGACCTGCGATACCCGCGAGCGGTCACGAACACTCTCTATTTCGCGTTCGGCACGGTGCCGGCGGGCGTGATCACATCGTTGGGTTTGGCGGTGCTAATTAACCGGTCGATCCGCGGGATCTACACGTTCCGGGCGCTGTTCTATATGCCGGTGGTGAGTTCATTCGTCGCGGTTTCTCTTATCTGGCTGTGGATGTATGAGCCGCAGTTCGGTTTGTTGAACACGACCTTCGAAGCGATAGGTCTGCCCAGGCTGAAATGGCTACGGACGGCCAATACGGCGATGCTCTCGATCATCATCCTGAGCATCTGGAAGAACATGGGGCTAAACATGGTCATTTATCTGGCGGGACTGCAGGGGATTCCCCCCCACCTGTATGAAGCGGCGGAAATTGACGGGGCGGGCGGCTGGCAGCGGTTTTGGAGGGTAACGTTCCCGTTGCTCGCGCCGACGACGTTTTTCGTGGTGATCGTCTACTTTATCGGTGCCCTACAGATGTTCGTGCAGGTGTGGATCATGACGACGCAGGCCGGCAATAACGCGCTGACCGGCGGACCGCTGGACAGCACGATCACGGTGGTGGTGTTGCTGTACTCCAATGCCTTCGAGTACCTGAAAATGGGGTATGCGGCCGCGATGTCATTTGTTTTGTTCATGATTATCGGGCTGATCACAATCATCAACGTGAAGGTGTTGGGGTACGACTCGTTCTCATAGGCCGGTAGCGATTGTGACGAGACGGGGCGTGCCGATTGTCATGCACCGGGGTGGTGGTCCGAGCGATGATGAGGGAGTGGGGACAAACTAGGGCCGTCCGGCGATCCAGACTGGCTGGGTGTCGCGGCCGTGGGTGGAGATCAGAAGGCGAATGTCGTCGCCATTGGCGTCCATGAGATAGATATCGAAATCGCCGCTGCGATCGCTGGTAAATAGCAGCTCGCGGCCATCAGGAGACCAGTCGGGTTCCATGTCGTCCGCGGAGGTGGACGTGAGCCGGCGGGCGGGGGCTCCGTTGCCGGCTGAGTCCACGGTATACAGGTCCCAGTCGCCGCGGGGATTGGACTGATAGGCGATTACGGTCCCGTCGGGCGAGAAATCCGAAAAATGGGCGTACGCGCCGTCGTCCGCGATGAGGCGGCGCTCGCCGGTGGCAAGGTTCAGAGTGTAAATGTCGAAGTTGTGGTCGAGATCGCTGAATACGGTCACGCTCCGGCCGTCCGGGGACCAGTCGGGCGCGTAATTGTGATACGGGTCTGAGGTGATCTGGCGTTTGTTGGCGCCGTCGACGTCGATCACGAAGATTTGAAACTGGGCGCCGAAGTTGTCGTTGGCTTCATAGGCGACCTGTAGGCCGTTTGGGGACCAGGTCGGGGAGTAGTCGTCGATGTCGTTGGCGGTGAGCTGGCGCAACCCGGTGCCGTCGAGATTGACGATGAATAGATCGAAATCGCCACCGTCACGATTGCTCGAATAGACGACCCGGGTGCCGTCGGGTGAGGGGTCAGCGTACTTGTTGTAGTAAAGGTCGTCGGTGACACGCCGGAGCTCGTCGGAGTAACCGTCGGCGACGTAGAGGTCGAAATCCCCGTCGGCGTCGGTCTTGAAGAGAATCCGGCGATCGCCAAGGGTTCGCCACTCGACCTCGTATTCGAATTCGATGGCACCCGGCGGCGCTGGGGTCGAAACGAGGCCGCAGGCGGACAGGAGCAGGGGCATTAGGAGCAAGCCTGAGGACACGAGCGGTTGAAGGCGACCAGCCGCACGGCGTATCGCGTGGAATGCGCCCCTCATTTCGCCGATTTCTGGTTGAGCGGTGAGCCCGGTTCCTGCGAACGGACGTACGGCGACTGGCTGACGAAGATGTGAATGAACCGTATGCGAATGATTTATTCCCGTTTGATACAAAGACCGAACCGGTTGGACACGGGTTCGGCATTCCCGGCACAATACGGCAACTTCCGGCCGGTAGCAGGGAATGAGCCAAATAATATGGCTGACTCGCCCAAACAACCCAACATCGTGATCTTCATGCCTGATGAACAGCGCTGGTCGGCGGTCGGGTACGCCGGGAACGATGTTATCAAGACCCCCAACATGGACCGGCTGGCGGCAGAGGGCACACCGTTCAGCAATTGTTTCGTTACGCACACGGTCTGCACGCCGTCGCGAATCAGCATGTTCACGGGCTGGTATCCGCATGTGTCTGGTCACCGAACGCTCTGGTACATGCTGCGGAACCACGAGCCGAACGGGTTTCGTTATCTGAAGAAGGCGGGTTATCACGTCGAGTGGTGGGGCAAGAATGATCTGCTCGCGCCGGACAGTTTTCCCAGCAGCGTGAGCCACCGGGGCGAGATAGAAATCGAGCGGGGGAAGATGATGGCAAATCCTTGGCCGGTGGACGATCCGTGGCGCCGGACGTTCTATTACGGAGAGCGGCCGGCAGCAAACAGCATCGATATGGACCGCCAATGGATCGATGGCGCGATTGAGTTTCTGAACTCCGACCCGCCGGAGCCGTTTTGCCTGTATCTGCCGTTGTTCTTCCCGCATCCGCCCTACTGGGTGGAGGAGCCGTATTTCTCGATGTACGACCGGGATGAGATGCCGGCTCCGATATCTGTCAACGGACATAAGGGAAAGCCGGCGTACTACCCGGAAATACACAAATCGTACGATCTAGACAAATGCTCGGAAGAGCAGTACCGGGAGATCGTGGCGGTCTACTACGGCATGATCAGCCGACTAGACGATCAGCTGGGGGAGTTGCGGGAAGCCCTGGCGCGAAATGGCCTGGCGGATCGGACGGCGACGATGTTTTTTTCGGATCACGGGGATTACGTGGGTGACTACGGACTCACGGAGAAGTGGCCGACAGGCTACGAAGACAACTTGATCCGGGTGCCGATGGTGGTGCACGCGCCGTGGCTAGAGCCGCAGCCGATGAATGACGAGCTGGTGGCGATCATCGACGTCCTACCGACGATGCTGGATATCGCCGGGATTGAGCTGGGACACGATCAGTTCGGAAAGAGCCTGATGCCAATCGTGACGGGGGATGAGGTTGAGCTGCGCGACGCGGTCTTCTGCGAGGGGGGGCACGGGGACTACGAACGCCAGAGCCTGGAATTGGTAGATGAGGACTCAGACCCGGGCTCTATCTACTATGAGAAGGGGCGGATCCAGACGGACAACCCGGACAGTGTGTGCAAGGCGTCGATGGTGCGCACCCGGAAGTGGAAATACATCAGGCGGGCCGCCGACACCGACGAGCTTTACGATATGGAAAATGACCCGGCGGAGTTGGAGAACCTGGTCGACCGCCCGGAGCATGCCGGGGTGCGCCACAAGCTGGAGCGGCGGCTAGTGCAGTGGTACCTGGAAACCGCAGACGTGGTGCCGTACGAAAAGGACCCGCGCTTCTAGCACGGGGCGAACCTATGAAAATTCTGCTGATCGATATTGATTCCCAACGACCGGACAATCTGGGGTGCTACGGGTACCACCGGGACACTTCTCCAAACATCGATCGGGTGGCGGCGCGGGGGGCGCGCTTCGACCGGGCGTATGTGTCGAATTCGCCCTGCGTTCCGGGTAGGGCGTCGCTTTTTGGGGGACAGTTTGGGGTGCACAACGGAGTGGCGACCCACTGGGGGCCGGGCTCCGAATACCGCATCGATGGCGATATCTGGAAGGAGAGGCGAGGCGAGACCGTACCGTTCATGGCGAAGCAGTTCTTTCGCAACGGCTACCTGACGGTAAGCGTTTCGTCGTTCGCCGACCGGCATGCGGCATTCTGGTTTACGTCCGGCTGGCACGAGTCCCACAGCTACACCGAGAAGAGCGGGAATGAGACCGCGGACGAGGTGAACGCCGAGGCATTGCCTACCTTACGGCGTATCTGCAAGCAAGATGACTGGCTGATGCACGTGAATTACTGGGACCCGCATCGGAACTATCGGGTCCCGGAAGAGTGGTTGCGCAAGTTTGACGGGGAGCCGCCGCCCGAGTGGCCGGATCAGAAGGCGATCGATTCCCACCAATCGGAAGCCGGGCCGTTTACCGCAGATCAGATGTTTCCGTTTCCCCGGAAGCCCGAATTGCCAATCGAATTCCCGGACCATATTCGAAATAGAGACGATTTTACCCGTTGGATAAATGGCTACGACGGCAGCATCGCGTTTGCCGATTACCACTTCGGGCAGCTGCTAGATGTGCTGGAAGAGGAGGGCGTACGGGATGATGTCTGCATTGTCATCACGGCCGACCACGGCGAACACCAGGGCGAGCAGGGAGTGTATGGCGACCATGTGAGCGGCTATGAGGCCACCCACCATGTGCCGCTGATCATCTCCTGGCCGGGGCATATCCGGGAAGGGGCCAGCAGCGACGAGCTCGTGTACAGCCTGGATATCGCACCGACGCTCTGCGATCTGGCCGGCATAGACTCCCCGAAAGGCTGGGATGGCCGTTCGCTGGGACCCGTTCTACGAGGTGAAGAGGAAGGGTACGCATCTCGTGACCATCTGGTGTGGGAGCATGCCCTCTACTGTTGCCAGCGCTCGGTGCGAACCAAGCGCTGGCTGTTCACACGCACCTACCATCCGGGTCTGTTTGATTTCCCGCCGGTGAGCCTTTTCGATATGGAGGCCGATCCGCATCAAACGGCCAATATCGCGGCAGACAACCCGGAGGTGGTAGCGGACATGGACCACCGGATGGGGGAGTGGCTGCACGAACAACTCGGCCGGCCAGGTAACGAGGGCGACCCGATGCTGGAGGTGATTCGGACGGGGCCGTGGAAGTACGTGCTGAAGGATCGGTGGCTGGAGCTGCTGCGGGAGCGAGGGCGGGGTGACGGGGCGGACGCGATCGAGGCGCGATTGAAGGCTTGGCCGAATCTGCCTGAGTAGCCCTGGCACAGCGGGCGGGGAAGGCGAACCGGCAATTATATGGGCAGTTTGATCGTCAGGCCGCCGTCGATCAGGTAGTTCGCTCCGGTGATGAAGCTGGCGCGATCACTGCAGAGGAAGAGGACCAGGTCGGCGACCTCCTCGGGCTCACCGATGCGTTTGAGCACATGGCCGGCGGCGGATCTGGCGAAATTCGCCTCGGGATCGTCTCCGCCAGCCAGGGGAGTGCGAATCGTGCCAGGCGAGATGCTGTTGACCCGGATACCGTGCGCGGACAGGTCGATGGCGCTGGCGCGGCTTAGGGCGATGATGCCGCCTTTGGACGTGGCGTAGGGGGCGACGTCGTACTGGCTCTGAAGTCCCTGCACGGATGCGGTGGCGACGATGGCGCCGCCTCCACGCTCCAGCATCCGCTCGGCGCAGTACTTCATGCAGAGGTAGACACTGGTCAGGTTGGTGCGCAGGACGGCGTCCCACTCGTCGGGCTCCGTGCTGAGCACGGTGCCATAGTGCTGGATCCCGGCGTTAGCGAACAGATAGTCGATGCCGCCGAAGGCCTCGACGGCGGAGGCGGCCATGGCCTTGACCTGCCCCGGATCGCCGACATCGGCCGAGACGACCAGTGTGCGGCCGCCGGACTCGGCGATAGCGGCGGCAGTTTGGTTGGAGGCTTCGGTATCGATGTCGACCAGCACCACGGCGGCGCCGGCGTCGGCGAAAGCGTGCCCGACGGCGGCTCCGATCCCTTTGCCGCCTCCGGTCACGACCGCGACTTTGTCGACGAAATCATTCATGTCAGCTCCTTTCGGTGAACCGTGCGACCCCGGTCGAACCGGTTTCGCCGGAGTCTAAACGCCTAGTCGGCGTCAGGTTTAAAGGTGGGCAGCGAATTCGCGGACCCGGCCAAGGCATAATCGGCGGGATTTGGGAGTGGCGGAATGCGTCTGGCCGGTGACGCGGCCGCGCTTATTGACACCGACGGAAGTGAGTGGCAATGCGGCTAGAAGGAAAGATCGCCGGAATTACCGGGGCGGCGGCCGGGATTGGACGGGCAACGGCGCTCGCGTTCGCTCGAGAGGGGGCGGACGTGGCTATGTGCGATCTCGACGAGAAGAGTCTGGAGGAAACGGCGGCTGCGGTTCAGGAGCACGGTCGTCGCACGTTCATCCGGATGGTAGATGTGACCGACACGGCGGCGTTGCGGGGATTTATCGATGATGTGGCGGTGGAGTTCGGGCGGCTGGATATCTGGATGGGAAACGCGGGGATGTCGGGAACCGGGCCAGCTGAAGATTTCGCGGAAGACTACTGGCGGCAGGTGTTCGAGGTAAATCTGAACGCCATCTTTTTTGGGGCGCAGGCGGCGGGGAAATACATGCTGGCGCAGGGGAGTGGATCGATCATCAACACGGCGTCGATGTACGGTCTGCGGGCGATGGGTGGGAGAATCGCGTATTGCACGTCGAAGGCGGCGGTGGTGATGATGTCGGAGGTGCTGGCGGTGGAGTGGGCGGGCCGGGGAGTGCGGGTAAACGCGCTGGCGCCGGGATATGCGGACACGGGGCTTTTCAGGGGAGGGAGAGAGCTAACGCCTGAGATACTGAAAAGGACGCTGGCGGAGGTGCCGATGGGGCGGCTGGTGATGCCGGAGGAGATTGCGGAGGCGTGTGTGTTTCTGGCGTCGGATGAGGCCTCCGCGGTGACCGGGCAGACCTTGACCGTGGACGCGGGCTGGACGGCGCGGGGAGCCTAGAAGCCGAGTTCGGCCCAGTAGGCGTCCACGGCTTCCTGGCCCGGCGTGGTAGCAAGCTAGCGGACATCGCCCGGCTGGTGCGGTTTGAAATTCGATGGTGTCCAGATTCAACTTCCCCTAATGTCTCCGGATTCGCCGCCGGTCGATCAATATTGTGAGGACGGCGCGGATCTGGCGTTCGATGGCTCCGATGATAATGCCATCAAGTTTGTCGCGAAAATCGCCGGAATTGGCTCTAGTGGTAGAAGCTTCGGGATACAAATCGATCCCCGATGCGTCGTCGCGAGGCGCTGCGGGGCGAAGATCCCAAGAATATGTGCCGTCGGCTGAGGCTGATCACGTCTCGATCTCGATACCGCGGCGCCGGCGGAGATCGGCTGCCTGGTGGTGGTGGCCTTCATCTTCCAAGTAGCCCAGGTAGAGCTCGGGGGAGCAGTAGATGTCGGGCCCGATGTCCATCATGGACTGGAAGGGATCCCGGACGCTGTCGGGCCCGCTGCAATTCTCATGCCACCAATCGGCGAGGAGATGATCGTGATGCGCGGCGATGTGTGGCTCGGAATCGATGAGATTATTGGTCTGATTGGGGTCGTCTCCCATATGGAAGAGGCTGGCGGGGTCAAGGTTGTAGTTGCCGGAGTGGAGGGTGCGAATGAACAGATGGTCGGGCGTGCGGACGCAGCGCTGGAAGGTACAGATGCCGGTGCCGCAGACAACGTGGTCGCGGCCTTCCCAGGCGTCACCGCGCAAAGCTGGCGCGAAACTGGCGCCGCTCCAGTCCTCGGGGACCTCGTAGCCCAGGAGGTCCAGCACGGTTGGCGGCAGATCGAGGTGGTATTGCAGGCCGTCGCTCACCGTCGGGGTATCGGTGACGCCGGGCCAACGAATGATGAGAGGGATGTGCAGGGTGCCCTCGCTGGCGTTGCCGTGCTCGAAGTACATGCCCTGTTCGCCGATGGACTCGCCATGGTCGGACGAGATGATGATGGCGGTCTCGCCATCCACGCCCTGCTCGCGGAGGATTTCGAGCAGGCGGCCGATGCAGTCGTCGACATAGGCCATGCCGGCGTCGGCGCCGTCGATGAATTGCATCAGGGCTTCGCGGTCGGGGATGTCAGTGCGCATGCGCGGAAAACGCTTCCGCATCTGCTCCATCATCTTCCGAAAACGCGGATTCTGTAGCTCGTCCGGACCCCAGTCGCGGGCGGTGCGGGGGCCGTAGTGAGTGCGGTTGTGTTCTTTGATGGTCTCGTCGTCGGGGAAGTCAGGCCCATCGCCGCCGGATTGGACGCGGTCCCAATACTCGTCGGGAGCGCGGTAGGGATGGTGGACGTCCCAATAGTTAACGTGCAGGAACCAATCGTCGTCAGATGCGTGTTCTTGCAACCACGGCTCAACCAGGTCGTTGACGTCGTCGGCGGACTCGAGCCCTCCGGGGAGCTTGTTGCCGTAGAACTCGGTGAACCCGGCTGTGAACCACCAGGCGATGTGGCGCTGGGCGAAGCCGGAGAAGGAGACGGTATTCCAGCCTTCCTGCTGCAGGAAGCGCATCCACATCGGGGCGCGGGGGTCGTGAAAGTGGCCTTCACCGGCGTAGCGCATCCACTGGCCGGGTCCATTGTGGCTGACGACGCCGTTCTGGACGCCAAAGCGGGCCGAAAAGAGCGATGCCCTGCTCGGAAGGCAGGGGGCGTCGGAAACGTATACATGGGTGAAGCGGGCGCCCTCGGCGGCGACCTGATCGACGTTGGGCGAGGTGGGCCGGTCGTATCCGTAGCAGCCCAGGTGATCCGGGCGCAGCGAGTCGATGTCGATGTACAGGATTCGCATCTTGGGCGCTCCGAGTCGCTAGGTGATCGCCGGGTTGGTTTGAAGGCGGGCGGTAGTCACTGGTTGAAGTATGGCGTAATCGAAGCGGCGGCGATCTCCAGGCCTAACCCGGGTCGGTCCGGCGGAACGGACAGACCCGCCTCGGGCAGGGAGTGGCCGGGGATGGTGTTGGCTTCGTCGAGTGGGATTCCCGGGGCGGAACCGATCCAGAATTCGGCGCCGTTGATGGCGGGTGGCGCGGATGCTCTTGATGCGCATCAGCCGCGGCGCCGGCCGGAATTCAAAGGACGTTACCGTCGAGCGGCGTGTCGGCCGGCATGCCGCGCTCACGAATCAGGCGCATGTAGTCGGTGGGGGGCAGGGCCTCGATGGCGTCGGGGCCGTCGCGCCACAGGCGCTGCATCCACCGGGGAGCTTTGTTGCGGCGCAGGAAGCGCAGGACCTCGTTGTGCAGCTTTTCGGCCTGGTCCGGATGTTGCTTCAGGAGGTTGACGGTCATGCTCGGGTCGTCGGTCCGGTTGTAGAGTTCCCAGCGATCGCATTCGGGGAAGTCGATCAGCGCCCAGTGGGGCCGGTGGCGGTGATGGAGGTCCAGCCGTGATCGCTGAAGAGCGCGCCCATCGAGCCAACCCCCTCCCAGGGCATGGGATGGGGGTAGCCACCGGAGATGGCGACCGGGCGCAGGGAGCGTCTCTCGCCGGTCATGATCGGCAGCAGCGACTGGCCCTGGACTTCCATTTCGGGAGGCGGCTCGATGCCCAGCATGTCCATGATCGTGACCGGCAGATCGGGGGACTGCACCAGGGCCTGGAAGCGCTTGCCGGCGGCGATGCCGTCGGGATGCCGGATCATCAGGATCTGGCACGAGACCTCTTCGTAAAGCGCGCCGCCCTTGCCGATGCGGTCGTGCTCGCCGAGGTAGTGGCCGTGGTCGGACATGATGATGACGATGGTGTTGTGGCGCAGACCCAGGTTGTCGATCTTTTCGAGGACCCGGCCAACGTGGGTGTCGCACATGGTGCACTCGGCGGCGAAGAGTTTGGCCGCGTGATCCTGCTCGGCCGGGGTCAGAATGTCGGAACTGCGCCCGTAGCGCGGCCAGAAAACCGAAATGCCATCGTAGTCGGGGTAGTACAGGTCTACATAATTCTGCGGCGGGTCCCAGGGTTCGTGAGGGTCGAACGAGTCCACCCACAGGAAGAACCCGTCGTGGCCGGCGTTGCGCTCCAGCCAGTCGGCCGAGGCCTTCATCACCAGCGGGGCGCAGTACTCATCCTCCATGGTGCGCTCCATGGATTGACGGTGATACAGGGCCATCCGGGCGGCGGTATTGAACTTCTCCAGGCCCTCGAGTTTCCAGTCGGCGAACCAGGAGGTGCGGAAACGGTCGACCTCGTTGCCGCGGATCATCTCCCAGGCGTGAAAGGGGCGGTCGAAGCCGTAGCCCAGGTTGATCATGTGCGGGGTGTCGTTGATGAGCATCGAGACGACATCGTTCTCCCGCAGGACCTCAGGCATGGTCAGGGCGTCCCATTCCAGCGGCCGCCACTCGTGAAGCGGATTGCCGAAGCGGCCCTTAATGAGGTCGTGGCGGCAGGGGATGGTGGCGAAGGAGGCGATGTAGGAGCGGTCGAAGACGGCGCTTTCGCGGGCGAACTGGTCCAAGACCGGAGTGCGGATCCAGTCGTTGCCGTTGGCGCCGACGTGATCGTAGCGCCAAGTGTCGTTCATGATGAAGACGACGTTCATTCGGCGACCCCCCTTCGGTGGTTGCGGCGTGGCTAGAGGACGCTGCCGTCGAGCGGGGTGGCGTGGGGCATGCCGCGCTGACGGACGAGCTTCAAGTAATCGGACGGGGCAGGTGGTTCGATTCCGTCGGGGCCATCCCGCCAGAGATTCTGCATCCAGCGAGGTGCCTTGTTGCGGCGCATGAAGCGCAGGACTTCGCGGTGCAGCTTTTCGGCCTCGTCCGCGTGCTGCTCTATCAAATTGTTGGTCATGCCCACGTCGTCGGGCAGATGGTAAAGCTCCCAGCGTTCGCGATCAGGGAAGTCGATCAGGGCCCACTCGCGACCGGTCGCGGTGAAGGAAGTCCAACCCTTGGTTACGTAAATCGCGTGGGAGTTCATGCCGGTTTCCGGGATGTAAAAAGGGAAACTGCCGGAGATCGCAGCGGGGCGAACCGTGCGTTTTTCACCGGTCATGAGCGGAAGCAGCGAATGGCCCTGGACGGCCATCACCGCGGGCGGCTCGATGCCCAGCATGTCCATGATTGTCACGGTGACGTCCGGCGACTGCACGAGAGCCTGGAGGCGCTTGCCGGCGCCAATGCCATCGGGGTGACGGATCATGAGGATCTGGTGGGAAACCTCTTCGTAGAGCGGGCCGGTCTTGCTCTGTTGGCCGTGCTCACCGAAGTAATGTCCGTGGTCGGACATGATGATGACAATGGTGTTGTCGCGAAGGCCGAGATTGTCGATCTTTTCTAGCACGCGGCCGATATGGCTGTCGCACATTGTGCATTCGGCGGCGAAGAGCTTACCGATGTGGGCCTGTTCGCTTTCGGTAAGGAAATCCTTGGTGCGGGCGTACCGCGGCAGGAAGACGGAGATGCCGTCGTAGTCCGGGTCATACATGTCCACGTAGTGCTGAGGTGGGTCCCAGGGCTCGTGCGGGTCGAAGGAGTCGACCCAGAGGAAGAAGCTGTCGTGGTCGGCGTTGCGCTCGAGCCAGTCGGAGGCGGCCTGCATGACCATCGCGCGAAATAATCATCCTCGACGGTGCGGTCCATGGTCTGGCGGTGGTAGAGGGCCATGTGTGCGTGAGAGCGGAACTTATCGGCGCCCGCGAGGGTCCAGTTGGGGAACCAGTCGGTGCGGGAGCGGTCGACCTCATTGCCACGGATCATCTGCCAGGCGTGAAAGGGACGGTCAAAGCCGTAGCCGTAATTGATCATGTGGGGGGTGTCGTTGATCAACATGGTGACGAGATCGTTGTCGCGCAGGACCTCTGGCAGGGTGAGAGCATCCCACTAGAGCGGCTGCCAGGGATGGAACGGCTCGCCGAAACGGCCTTTCATGAGGTCGTGACGGGTGGGGATCGTGGCGAATGAGCCGATGTAGCTGCGATCGAAGACCGCGCTCTCCTTCGCGAACTGATCCAGCACGGGTGTGTGGATCCAGTCGTTGCCGTGAGCGCCGACGTGATCGTAGCGCCAGGTATCGTTCATGATGAATGCGACGTTCACGGGAGCCTCCCACTCGATTGCGGCCGGACTTGCAGTCTAGTTTCGGGCGTCGAGGATTGTCGAATGACGGCGATCGGTCGATATTGAGAGGGTCGGGTCGCGACTTCCTCGGCGAAGACGGCTACGATCGAGCCGGTGCCATTGGCGGAGACCGCCGAAATAATGGGAGCGATTTGGAGCCCGAAAATCTGCTGACCCAGGAAGAGGCCCGCCGTGTGGAGGCCGAGGCCATGTCGGAGAAGCGGCTGCAGGACGCCATCACGGACGCAGCGCGGGGCATCGGCTGGTACGTGTATCACACCCATATCGCCAAGCGCAGCGCCGAGGGCTATCCAGATTTAACGATGGCCAATCCGCGGCTCGGCCGCCACCTGTGGGTGGAGCTAAAGCGGGAGGCGAAGGACGGAAGACGCCCGGCGTTGACGCCGGCGCAGGTGGAGGTGCTGGACACCCTGGCGGGCGTGCATCCGGAGGTTTATCTATGGCTGCCGCGGGACTGGCTGAGTGGTGCGATCGCGGCGACCCTGACCACGCTCGATCCGAGGGCGGACGATGAGATTCAGCGAACGCTATGGGCGAACCGGAGGGATTCACTCGGAGAGCTTGACATAAGAGTGCTGGGGTAGGGGCGTGCCGAGGGGATATGCGATCGCGGTTGGATTGACCGGGGATACGAGGGAGCCACTTGACATAAGTGTGATAACTTGTGGGGCACTGGTCGATCTGGGAATACTGGCCCGCGAACATGTGGGAATCGGCTAAGGATTCAGCTGCAAATAGAAGAACGTGATAGGCGGCGGGACGAATTGCGGCGGTCGATGGGAATTCGCCCGGCGGGACGGGCCAGGCGGAAACTAGGGCGTCTGTTGGGCAAGGGTGGCGCTCCGGTGTACATCGACCTGTTCGTAGTGTTGACGGGTTTCACCCTCTATGTGACGGTAACGTCGATCGCTGAGGGACTCTATGTGGGTGGTGAGGTCGGGCTGGCGGTGAGTGTGGGGATACTTTGGATGATGTACTACGTGATTCGGTCGCGAATTTAGAACCCGGGCCATGCGGCTGGGCCAGCGGCTGATAGGATGCCAGCTGCCGGCGGAATCGCTGGCCCGACGGGTGTGACTTTGGAGGCCAATCGCGGTGCGGATTCTTATAACGGGTGGGAAGGGGAACCTGGGCGGGCGGCTGGCGGCGCGGCTGGTGGAGCGTGGGGATGAGGTGATGCTGTTCGATGTCCATGATCAAGCTAAGGAGGAACTGCCGGCCGCCGCGGATTGCCGGACGGTGATCGGTGATATATCCAGACGGGACAGCTTGTTCGAGGCGGTTGGTGGGGAGGAGTTTGACTCAGTCTTCCATCTGGCGGCGATACTTTCGGCCGACGCCGAAGAGGATGCATTGCATGCCTGGAGCGTGAACATGGAGGGAACTCGCAATGTGCTGGATGCCGCGGTGAAGTTTGGGATCGGGCGGGTGGTGTTTACGAGCACGGTGGCGAGTTTTGGGTCGAATTTACCGGAGCCTGTGAGCGTGGACGCGCCGCAGTGGCCGGAAAGCCTGTACGGGGTGAGCAAGGTCGCGGGGGAGCGGCTGGGAGTCTATTACCATCATCGCTTCGGGCTGGATTTTCGAGGGTTGCGATTGCCGGCAGTGATGGCGCCAAACGGCGCCGGGGGTGGGGCGAGCGCGTATTGCTCACAGCTATACGTGGACGCGGTTCGACACGGCGCCTACGAGTTTTACCTCAAGCCATCGACAGGTGCTGCGGTGATATACATAGACGACGCGGTGCGGGCTCTGCTGGGGATTCACGATGCGGAGGAGGGGAATCTACGGCGACGGGTATACCAGGTGCACGGGGTTAGTCCGTCGGCGGAGGAGATGGCGGCGGAGGTGCTGGAGAGAATGCCGGAAGTGAGATTCACGTATAAGGCCGATCCGGCGAGAGACGCGATCGTGCAGAGCTGGCCGTTCACTCTGGACGATGCCGAATCCGCGCGTGATTGGGGATGGCGGGCGGAATTGGATCTGGCGGCGATGACGGAACGGATGCTGGCGGCGCTGACGGCTGAGGGATAGGAGCCGCCGGCTCCAGTCAGATCAAGTGGCGGCTCTTTTCCAGATGATTCGCCCGGTGCCGGTGCGGCCGTCCAGGGACATGGGCGGGGTGGTGAGAGTGAGCCGGTCGGCGTTCAGGTCGACGTAGCGCTCGATGGTGATACCGCTGCGATTGGGGAGCAGGCTGATCTCGACGATGTGCAGGACGCGATCGGAGAGTACCTCGTAGCGGCCGCTGTAGGTGAGGTAGGAGCGCGCAGCGGCTGCCTGTTGCTCGACGGAGCCGCCCTGGAAGTCGTTGGCGTCGTAAGTTGAACGTGAAGAGTTCATGACGGCCACGTGCATGAAGCCGTCGGCGGTGTAGGTGATGAGCCCGGTCGGCTTTTCCCCGTAGGGATGAAACTCGTCGCCTGCGTCCGGCGCGAAGATATACGCGACCAGTCGCCAGGTGCCTACAAGATCCGCTGGATTCTCGATCTGGCTGGTTGGCAAAGTGCGTTGCCTTTCCTGGTATGAGTGGTCGGCGGGCTGCGTGGGTGGGATGTGGGCTTCAGTCAGCCGGGCCGTGGATTACGATCTTGCCGAAGTGGTCGGCCGCTCGCATCATGCGGAGGGCGTCGGGGAGCTGCTCGAACGGGAATTCGGCTCCGATAACGGGACGGATTTCATGGGTGTTGAGGAAGGAGACCAGATCATCGAAGTGACTGCGAGAATCTACGTAAATACCGGCAATGGTGATGCGGCGGGACAAAAGAGCACGGGTTTCGATTTCGCCGGCGCCGCCGGTCAGAACGCCAAAAAGAGCGATGACGCCGCCGGAGCGGGTGGCTTTGATAGAGTGTGGCAGGGTCCCGGAACCTCCGGCCTCCAGGATCAGATCGGCGCCCGATCCGCCGGTGAACTCGCGGATGGGACGGTGCCAGTCGGGCTCGTCGACGTAGTTCACGGTTAGCGCGGCGCCAAGTTCGCGGGCGCGGGCGAGTTTCTCATCGCTCTTGCTGGTCACCACCACCTGAGCGCCCATGGCGGTGGCCAATTGCAGGCCGAATATGGAGACACCGCCAGTGCCGAGAACGACGACGGTCTTTCCTTCCAGAGGGCCGGCGGTGGCGAGCGAACTCCAGGCGGTTAGCCCGGCGATGGGCAGGGTGGAAGCTTCGGCGAAGGAGTAGTTCCGAGGCATCGGAAGGACGGCGCGGCCGGGAAGCACTACCCGCTCCGCGGCGACACCGGGTCCGGGGGATCCGAGGGTGGTCCTCTGATATTCGTCCCGGTACGGACCGTCGATCCAGTCGGGCATGTACTGGGTCATCACCTTGTCGCCGGGCTTGACGTGATGGACGTTCGCGCCGGTTTCAAGGATGGTTCCGGCGCAGTCGGCGATCAGCACCGCCGGCAGGTTGAGGCCGCGGTTGTAGCTGCCTTCGATGGTGGCGAGATCACGATAATTCAGGCTGATGGCGCGGACGTGGAGGAGGACCTCGTCGGAGCCCGGGGACTCGTCGGGGCGCAAGACGAGGCGCAGGTTGTCCACGCCGTAATCGGTCAGTTCGAAGGTTTTTACCGACACGTCGGGTTTCGTCCTGGTTCGCTCATGTGTACAGCCTTTCGGTGCCGCGCGGTTTTGGGGTGGGTTCATTACGGCCCGGTTCGTACCAGGCGCCGGCTACGGGCGGATGGATCGCGTCGGCGTCCACGATCATATCCACCACACAGGGCCGGCCGCACTCGAGAGCGTGGCGAAGGGCGTCCTGGACCTGGTCGTGCCGGGTGACGGCGATCCCCTCGGCGCCCATAGAACGGGCCAGTGCGGCGAAATCGACGCGGGAGGTGTACTCGGTGCCGATGGTTCTGCCGCCGAAGTCGGCGAGCTGGCCATCGCGGATCGCGGCGAGAGCGAGATTGTTGTACACGAGCCATACGACGGGTGTGTCCCACTCAACGGCGGTGGCGATCTCCTGGCAGACCATCAGAAAGCCGCCGTCGCCGGTGATGGATACGGCGGGCAGGTCGGGCCGGGCGAGTTTGGCGCCGATGATGGCGGTCGGCCCCCAACCCATGGGAGTCCAGCCGCCGGGATTCAAGAAATGGCCGCCTGCAAGGATGGGGTAGTAGCAGGAGAAGTAATGGGCGTGGTTGCCGGTGTCGACGCTCATGATGGACTCGGCGGGAAGGACCTTCCGCACCTGCTCGGTGATTCGGAGCGGTTGCATGGGCTCGGCGTCGAGTGGCGTGAGCTCGAGCTGGAACTTGCCCTTAGCGGCGGACACGAGCTGAATGGACTCGGCGGCTCCGGGGCGACCGCCGAGTGCTTCGATCTCGGCCAGCAGATCCTCCAGCACGGCCCGGGCGTCACCAACCAGGCCCACCTCCACAGGGTAGGCGCGGCCCATCTCGCGCGGCTCGGGATCGATCTGGATGATCTTGTTTTCTTTGACGAAGGGCAGACCTTCGGTCCACCAATTAGTGGACTGGTCGGAAAAGCGGTAGCCGATGGCGAGGATCACGTCGGCGTGCTCGCGGATCAGTTCGTGGGCGACCGGATGACCGAGCCATCCGGACATACCGACGGCGAGAGGGTGGTCTTCGGGTACGGCGCCCTTGCCGACGAAGGAACTGGACATGGGGGCGCCAAGGGCTTCGGCCAGGGCCACGGTGGCTTCGCCGGCGTCGGAGAGGCGGACGCCATTGCCGATCATGATGGCGGGCAGGACAGCGTTTGCGAGCAGCCGGGCGGCTCGCTCGGTCTCTTCGCGGCCGGCGCGCTGGCGGCGGTCTTCGGGAAAGGTATCGGGCGCTTCAGGCGGTACGTTGCATTCGGCGGCCTGCACGTCCCAGGGGATTTCGATGGCGACGGGTCCGGGGCGGCCGACGCGGGCGGTCGTGAAGGCTTTGCGCACGGCGGAGGGAATCATGGCGGCGTCCCAGGCGGACCAGACGTGCTTGGTGACCGGTTGCAGCATCTGGGTGAAGGCCTGGTCGATGGTGGAGGAGTCTGGTCGGGAAGTTTCCTGCAGCTGGCCGCGGCCGAGCCAATTGCGGATCGGCGAGTCGACGATGGCCAGGATCGGCGACGAGGTGGACATGGCGGTGCCGAGCCCCATGATCATGTTGGCGGCGCCGGGTCCGACGGAGGCGCAGCAGACTCCCATGCGTCCGGTGATGCGAGCGTACCCATCGGCGATGTGGGCGGCGGCCTGCTCGTGGCGGACCAGCTTGAATTCGATGCTTGAATCGACGAGGGCGTCCAGGATGTTGGTGTTGCCATGACCGGGGATGCCGAATACATATTCGACACCGTGCCGCTGAAGCGCGTCTACCAGTACGCCAGCTCCGTTCATGTGGGGTCGCCCTGCCCGTGCAGGCCGGCCCGGGTGTCGGCAAAAAGCTGCCGGAAGTCGAATTCGTTCTGTAGCGGTAGCGTGACTTTGCGGCCGGTCCAGGAGGAGTAAAAGGCGGCGTTGATTGCTTCGATGGCCTTGAGGCCGCTGATGCCGGGGGTGCGAGGTTCGGCGCCGCTGAGGGCGCAGTCGATGAAGTGCTGCAGTTCGATGGTGTAGCGGCCGTTTTCAGCCAGCTCCACGTCGAGGTTCCGGTGATTCCAAAGGGTGATGTCCTGGCTGCGGCGATCGTCGGTGTGGTGGATCATGCGGAAGGGGTCGGCGGACTTGTAGCTGAACTCCTCGCTAAAATCGATTTCCAGAGTGCCCGTACTGCCGATGAGGCTGTATCGCTCGACAACCGGCCCGTGACGGACGCGCGACATCAGATGCACGCTGCTGGCTCCGGATTTGTGGCGCATGAGGGCCGAGCCGTGATCTTCGATTTCTTTCTCGGACGTGGTGATCTGAATTTCGCCGCTGACGTGGGTGATGCCGCCGAGCCACCAGCGGCAGAGATCGATTGTGTGGCTGCCATGGTCCTGGAAAACGCCGCCCCAGGTCTGGGGTTGCTCGCGGCTGCTACGTAGCAGGGCCGCCCGGGGACGCTGGAAGGACCAGTCGCAGCGGACCTCGATCATCTCGCCCAGTTCGCCGGCCCGGACCATGTCGGTGGCCTTTAAGAAGCTCTTGTCGAAGCGCTTCATGAAGCCGGCCATCAAAACTCGATCGGCCCTGGTCGCGGCGTCGACCATGGCTCGGCACTCCTGGACGGAGCGAGCCATGGGCTTCTCGCACAGGACGTGCAGCCCGCGTTCGAGGGCCGCGATGGTCTGCTCGGCGTGGACCCAGACGGGGGAGGCGACGATCACGGCGTCGAGACCCGCGTCCCAGAGATCATCGAGGGTTGGCGCCACGCGGCCGTCGCCGATCATGCGCTGGAGTTCGCGGGCGTTGTCCGGCTCTGGGTCCCAGAGGGCGGTTAGTTCGACGTCCTGCAGATGCCGCCAGACGGGAGCGTACATTACCTGGGCGCCACCGGGTCCGCAGCCGATGATGCCGACTTTTAGCGTGTCCGCCAATCTGGGCCTCCGTTTCGGGCGCACATCGTCGCCGGCGACGGTGTGTTGTTCGCCATTTCTGCGCGCCTAGGGCGTCATCCCTGAGCTCATCTCGTAAGCACCCTGTACGTCGAGAACGTTTTGTCCGTCGGATACCTGGCCGTGATTGCGACCTTCGCCGGGACGACCTACCTGAAAATAGATGGCGCCGTAACGACCGCGCAGATCGGCGGCGACATCGCCGCGGGCCCCGATCAGATTGTTCTGCTCCTGGGGATCGTTTTCCAGGTCGTACAACTCGTCCATGTCGTCCGCCGGGCGCACGATGAGGCTCCAGCGCTTGTTGCGGATGCAGCGATCGACGCCTTCGTGGTACCCGACCAGGATGGTCTCGCGATGTTCGTCAGTGTCGCCTTCGATGACGGCTCGGAGGCTAGTGCCGTGCATGTCGTGGGTGGAACCGGCAAGGCCCATGTAGTCCAGGACGGTGGGAAGGAAGTCGTGGAATTGAGCGAGGGCGGTCACGCGGCGACCGCCGTTACGCCCTTCGGGTAGGCGGATCATGAACGGGACTTTCAAAAGCTCGTTGTACATGCGGTCGGCGCCCTTGAGAAACTTGTCATGGTCGGCGAGGGGATGGCCGTGGTCGCCCATCAGCACGACGATGGAGTCGTCGTAGTAGCCTTCTTTTTCAAGGGTGTCAAAGACCCGGCCGAGGGCGTCGTCGACCGCGGCCGTTTCGCCGGCGTACAGACCGCGGATGTGGCGGATCTGCTCCGGGGTGGCCCAATCTTTGGCCGGACCGCCCATGGGCATGACGAGGCGCGGCCCCCGGTAATCGGGATCGGTGTAGGTGTCGAACTCCGCCGGAGGGTCCCAGGGCTCGTGCGGGTCGAAACAGTCCATCCAGAAGAAGGTCTTGTCGTGCCCGCGATTGGCGCTCAGCCAGCGGGCGGTGATGTCCGTCAGCTGGGGTGCGAACCATTTTTCGGTGGTGTCGAAGTCATCGGTGTTGGCTAGGAATTGCGCGACCCGGCCCCGCCAGAGCTCGTCATAGTTTTCGTTGACATAGTCGTTGAGATCGCGGCGAGAAGGCTGGGAGCGGTAGGGATCGTATTCCTGGCCGCGGACCCATTGATAAGAGTGGTAATACTCGTGGTAGGTCATGCCGCCGGCGCGGTAGTGGTAGACATCGGATGCGAGTCCGTTGACGTAGCCCTCCAGGGCGGTGATCTGCGGCAGGGAGACATCGTTCCTAGAAAGGGGCGACCAGGGACGGTTGATAAGGGTGCGATTCCCGGTGACCAGAGCGGCGCGGACGGGGATGGTCGGCAGGGCTTCGGCATACATGTTGTCGAAAACGACGGCGCCGGCGGCGAACTTGTCGATGTTGGGCGTCTTGCAGGCCGCGACGTCGTCGAACGCGGCGTTTCCCTCGTTATAGAAGCTGACGTGATCCTGCCGGAGGCTGTCCAGCACCAGGACGATGAGATTCAAGTGGCCACTCCCTCTTTTGTATAGCTATGCACCAATTTGCAACTCCAAAACGGTCGCCGAATGCGCCGGAAAATTGTAATCAAATGAGTTGTCTTCCACGAGAAGCAAGATTTCTTTATCTTCGATCCAGGTCTGGGCTTGGTCGCCGTAGGTGTTGCGAGCCAGGGGGCTGGCGCCGTTAAGTTCGTGAATTGTTGCCTCGGGTGCGATGTCGCCACCTCCACTGATCGCGATGCTGGCGGTGATATCGGCGTGGCGGTGGCGATTGATGACGGAGATGGACAGGCGGTCGCCGTCGTCGCTCAAGGTGGCCATCGCGTCCAGGTAGGGCACGCTTTCTAGCGGCGGCTCGGTCGCGAGGCCGGGGGTATCGAAGGTCGGGCCTTCGGATTCCGTCTCTAGAGCGATCGCTTCGCTGTGGGTCGCGATCAACTTGAAGCCCTGATAGCAGGCGGTCTCGTTGATCTGGTTCGGATTCGCGTCGATGAGGCCGAGGCGGTTGACGAAGCCGAACTGGTGCGACATGGAGATGCGTGCGCTCTTTCGCTGAATCTCCTGCAAGGTCCCGGCGGTGTTGAGTCCGTCGCGCAGCAGGTAGAGCTCTTTCCAGCCCGGCGCCCAGCGCAGATCTTCGCGGATGCCCCACTCGTCGTAGGAAATCTCCGGCACCGGGTTATCTCCCCAGTGCGCGTCGATCACCGCCGTGGAATCGCGCAGGACGGCGGCGGTGGACTTGGGGCCGGCGACGATGGCGTCCCACTTGTGCTGCACGGCCGGCTCCTCGGCCAGGACCGCTGGATTCAGGTTGTAGTAATGGACCGCCATCGCGTCGACGTGCCCGTGGACGATCTCGGATACCAGTTCGTTCCAGCGCCCCAGCACGTTGCGCACATGCCCGACCGCTGTCAGGTGGATCGACGGGTCCGACGCCTTCATCGCCGCCGCGAATTCGACTGCGCGGTGAGCGTAGGTCTCGGGATCGACGTGCCCGACCTGGAAGTCTCCCCACATTTCGTTGCCCAGCGACCAGTAGCGCACGTTCCAGGGCTTCTCGCGCCCGTTCCCGGCGCGCACCCGTCCCCACTCGGAGTCGGCCGGGCCGTTGCAGTACTGCACCCAGGCCGCCGCGTCCTCGACCGAACCGGAGCCGGTATTCACACAAATGAAGGGAACGACCCCGAGGTGTTCGCAGAAATCGAGGAATGCGTGCGTGCCCAGGTCGTTGGACTCGTATTCGTTCCAGGCGCCGTTCAGCCGGGTCGGCCGCCGGTCCGCGGGACCGATGCCTTCCATCCAGAAGTAGTCGGAGGCGAAGTTGCCGCCGGGCCAGCGGAGCATCGTGATGCCCGCTTCCAGGATCTTCGTACCAATGTCGGAGCGCATCCCGCCGTCGGAGGCCGGTTCGGCCGGCATCAGCGACACGGCGCCGATCCAGACGCGGCCTGCGCCGCGAGCCACCAGTTCAAAATCGGAAGATCCGGCACGCCGCGAGTGCAGCGTGCCCTCGAATGTCGTGAAATGCGCCAGCGGCCCCTCCAACTCGATCTCCCAACCTCCATTTTCACCCTCCGGATCCGTGAGCCGCAGCACCACCGAATCGATCGCGCCCTCAGTCCGCAGCACCACCCGCGCCGCGTGGTCCGCGCCGGCGAGGATCGCGTGTCTCTGGTGGCGGATTCCGTGATACTCGCCGTCGGCGGTCAGCAGGTCGATGCGCTGGGACTGGCGACCGGAATAGAACGTGGTGTTGTCGTGGACGTAGTAGACGTGCTCGTTGGGATTCACCGGCTCCCAGGGGGCCACGAGTCCGAAGTTGGCTTTGTCGTTGAATTCGCCGCGCCAGGCTTCCTGAAGTCCCCGACCCCGCCGGCGGCCCCGGTTGGGCAGGCGACTGCCGTCATGGCCGGCGAACTTGCGGTCGGTGAGCATCTCGCCCCAGATGCCGCCGTAGACGAGCGTTTCAAGGTGCTCAATGTTGGTACCGTACACGTTCGGGTTGATGCGGCCGATCGATCGGTCGAGATGAACCGTCAGAGTTGCCGGACCCAATTGTCTGTGGTCGAAAGCCATGCGAGCCGAACTCCAGTCGTCTGGCCGGCAGCGGAATGACCGCTCCGGGGTGCGGGCCGGCCAATGGAGGGTGACGGGCGACAATGTAGCACCCGACCGCGCTGGACGTTTGCGCGTCGGAAGTGGCGGCAGAGTTGGAGGATGATCAGAAAACCTCTAGCCGGATGGGGGAGAGGAGCGGCAACAGCGGAGTTTCCCGAAAACGCAAAACCCGGGGACCGGCGTTGGCCGATCCCCGGGTCCGCGTGGACGGAGGCCCGGTGGGGGTAACGGAGCTCCAAGCGTGGATGTCTGGTGAGCTAGCTGCCTACCTTCACCTCGATTTGCCGAGGTTTGGCGTCCTCAATCTTAGGGAACGTCACGGTGAGAACTCCGTTACGGAACTCACTTTCGGCTTGCTCGATGTCCAGGTTGTCCGGCAGTCGCAAGGAGCGCCGGACGGACCCGTGGCCGCGTTCGCGGAGCAGATATGTCGGCTCGTCCTTTCCCTCAGTCGTCGGGTGCTCAGCCCTGATGGTGAGAATGTCGTCGTCGACGCTGATGCTGATTTCGCTAGGCTCGAAACCGGGGAGGGAGGCGTTAACCACAAGGCGTTCGTCATCCTGCGCTACGTCCAGGGGCAAGGCCCAGCCCTGCTCGGTCCTTCGCTGGCGCGGTCTGGCGCCAAATCCGCGCCAGAGGCGGTCGAATGTTTCGTCAAAGCCGCGGGTTGCCCAGAAGGGACGATATTGTTGAATCACTGCCATCGGGATTGCCTCCATGTGTTTGAGAATTGCGGGGACTTGATTCCACTGGAGCATATAGGTTGCGTGTATAGCTGTCAAGTATGATGCTAAGGGAATAGAGTCTATATCTGGGTGGCACGGGTTTGAACGGTGGGCCGGTGTTTGACGTTTTCAGCGCACAGCGTCTGGGATTTGCTCGTAAGGCTGGAGCGAATTCGGAATAAAACGGTGATCAGGTCAGGGCGAATCTCTGGGAATGGGGTTCATCGCTCCGCATGAGATGGGCTGAGGGAACTTAGTCGAGGGCGGTAATGTTTTCCCATCCGCCGGATTCCCAGGATCGCCGCATTGCGGCGGAAACTTCGGCGACGGCGGCTGCTTCGGCCATTCCGGGGACGCTGGGACGATCCTCACCGATGGCCTGCAAGAACTCGTACATTTCGATGGCTTTGAGGTCGTCGTAGGAGATGGGTAAGGCGTCGGCCGGCGTAAACGCGGCGTGGTGAGGAAGTTTGGGCCCGGTGAGGATGCGGGTAAAACCGTCGCGGCTGGGCTCGTCCTCCACGCGGTATATCTCGAGTTCGCTCATGCGTTCGCCGTGCCAGTGCAGGGCGCCGGCGGTGCCGTTCATTTGGAAAGTCAGCCCAAATTTCTCCCCCATAACGATGCGGCAAGATTCGAACGTGCCCCGTGCCCCGTTTTCGAATTCGACCAGGGCGCCGACGTAGTCCTCGTTGTCGACGGCGCCGCGAGGTCCGCCTTCGCTGATTGAGAAATGGGTGCCCTCGCCAGGGATAGAAAGGGGGCGATCCTTGATGAAAGTATCTTGTTGCGAGACAACGCGCTTGATGGGTCCGACGAGCATGTGGGCCATGTCGATGGTGTGGGACATCATGTCCCCGAGAACGCCGAGTCCGGCGATGTCGGATTGAAATCGCCAGGTGAGCATCGCATCGGAGTTGGAGGCGTAACCTTCAAAGAACTGCCCTCGGTAGTGAGTGATGTCGCCGATTTCGCCGCGTTCCACGAGTTGGCGGGCAAGTTGGACGACCGGGATCCAGCGGTAGTTGTAGCCGACGTGGGAGTTGACTCCGGCGCCCTTCACCAGCGCTGCTATTTTCACGGTTTCCTCGGGGTACCGGCCGACGGGCTTTTCGCAGAGGATGTGCTTCCCGGCGGCCGCGACCGCCTCGACAATTTCCACGTGAAGATTATTGGGGGTCGCGATGTTTACGACCTGCACTTCGGGATGATCCACGACCCTGCGCCAGTCGGTGGTGGTCTCGGCGAACCCGTAGGCCCGCTGGGCGCGACTGACTCGGGATTCGAATTCGTCGGCGCAGATAACCAGCCGAGGGAAAACCGCGGCTTCGGGAAAACGCATCGGCACCTGGAGATAAGAACGCGAGTGCAGGTCGCCCATCCAGCCCATGCCGATTACGCCAATGCCGAGTTCCCGTGCCACTTTTAGGACTCCGATGCAAACATCCAAAATCAGGGCTACATTGGAAGGCATCGGGGCAAGGAGATCAAGGTGGGTCCCGTGTCGGGTGGTGGGCATGCGTGAAATGAGCCGTCTGGCCGGAAGAATAGGCGGCGACCACCCTCAGGGTATTTCCCATTGATTCCGTGCAGCGATACCCTGCCATAGAGATAAGGTTCGCGGGCGCTTGGGCCCCGGGCATTCTCAAGAAGAGGAAGTGGTATGGATCCGAGTTGCCTGGCTCACCGGCTGACCGAAGACGAGCGACAGGCCTTCAATCGCGACGGTTATCTGATTCTGGAAGACGTGTTGACGCAGGAGGAGGTCGAGCGGCTGATCGGCGTCGTCGACTGCCTGCATGCCGCGGGAGAATTCGAGGAAGGCCGAACCGACGAGACGGTTAGCGGGCGGGTCAACAAGATCGGGTTTGTGGGGATGGACCGCTCGCTGTTCGACCTGGTGGCGTGCGAGCGGACGCTGCCGAAGGTATGGGGAATCCTGGGGTGGAACGTCTATCTCTATCACTCGCACTTGTCGATAACGGAGACCGAGCCCGGCTCATACGCGCCGGACGGGCCGACGTGGAGATGGCACCAGGACTCGGGCCGGCTAAATCAGGATATGGAGACGGAGCCCAGGCCGCGGATTTCAATAAAGGTGGCCTACTTCCTCACGGATGTGAGCGAGGAGGGGCGGGGCAATGTCTGGGTGGTTCCAGGCAGCCACCTTAGAAACAAGCTTGAACGGCCGGAAAGCGGCATGGGGCAGCCGGAAGGAGCGGTGCCGGTGATGGTGAAGCCGGGGGCGGCGGTCATTTTCGATCGTCGGATATGGCACACGGCGACCCCGAACTTCTCGTCGATAGTCAGAAAGGTCCTGTTCTACGGTTACGGATACCGGTGGATTCGAACCCGGGACGAGATGGAGTTTCCGCAGGCCTGGTACGACGAGTCGGATCCGATTCTGCAGCAAATGATGGGCCACTCCGTGAACGAATATGGCCGATCGTCACCGACCGATGCTGACGTTCCGCTGAAGGTCTGGTTGAGCGAGCACGAACCGGCGGTGGTGTAGCTGAGGCATATCGTTACGCCGGGGCGGACTCGGTGGTGTCCGGCTGAGCCTCCCACGCCGGCCAGGGGAGGTTTCCGACTATGCGAGATCAGCCAGCCTGGGCATGACATCTCTGGCGAGAAGCTCGATGGAATGGAGCCACTTTTCGCGCGGCTCCTACTCGTGAGCCGTCACCAGCACCACGCCGAAGCCGCCGACATCGGCGTATAACTTACGTAGCCTGGCCTCGACCTCATCGGGTGAGCCAACGATCCACACGTTCTCGGCCATGTATTCGGCGGTCACGCCCGCGTCCGGCATGTCGTCATGGGTCTTTAGCAGATTGAAGTAGGGCGAGTCGGGCAGCAACTGGAGGAAGTAGTCGCGGAAGTCGCGGCCGATGGTGCCGTTGATTGCTTCGTCCATGGCCTCATCGGTGGTATCGGCGACGAAGATCTCGCGGGCGATCCGCCAAATACCCCGGTCGGTGGTCTTCCCGGCCGAGGCGGCACCTTCTTCGACGGCCGCCCAATGGGTCTTCAGGTGGCTGGCCGGGATCAGGTTGATGCTCATGGGAATCCAGCCTTTGCGGCCGGCGAGTTTTAGGGTTGAGGAATAGTCGGAGACACCGGCCACCCCGATGGGGGGATGCGGCTGTTGGTAGGGCTTGACGTGCAATCTCAAGCCGATGTTTTCCATTGGCTCGGGGATGGTATAGCTGAAGAAATCGCCTTCATAAAAACCCGGGGCGGCCCCGTCCCAGATATCCAGAACAGCCTGAATGGACTCCCGGGTCATGCGGCGGTTGTCGCGCCCTTCCGGGCCGTACCCGAAGACTTCCAAGTCTCCCGCGAAACTACCGCTACCCCCCAGTGCAGCCGGCTCTTCGCCATGTGGTCGAGCTGGGCGATGCGGTGAGCCAGCACGAAGGGATGGTGGTTCGGCAGGCAGCTCACCCCGGTGCCGAGAATGATGTTCTTGGTTACGCCCAACGCCTGGGCGATCAGGAGGTCTGGCGCCGGGATATTCTCCCATTCGGCGGTGAAGTGTTCGCCGATCCAGTATTCGCTCAGGCCCAGTTGATCGGCGACTATGATCTGATCAAGATCGTCTGCCAGCATCTGGGAGAAGTTGCTACCGGGCGGATGGAGGGGCATCGCGAATGAACCCAGCTTCAAGGCAGCTCTCCGATCGGGGCCGATTCCCATCATCGTCATTGTGCATAGGGTTGTTGGCCGGTCAACCCCAAGGTTGACGGTATAGGCAAGCAGGGGTCCGGTCCAAAGAGATTTATCGGTGTTCTATCGTCCGGCGGTAGCGCTCTGCCCGTCCGGACCCGGCGGTCAATCCCAGGGGCGCAGCAGTATCTTGGCGGATTCGGCGGCCTGCTGGATCTCGAACGCCCGCTCGATCTCACTCATCGGAAAAGTGTGGCTGATCAGGAGGTCGAGAAGATCGGAACGCTCGATGACCCGGAGGATGCGGGCGTATTCGTGGCGATTGAAATGCCAGTTCCCGACCAGGGTGAGACCCTTGCGCAGCATGTCGCGGCTCACCGTGATCTCCAAGGTGTCCTGGCACTCCCCGACGAAAGCGACACCACCCAGCCGCCGGGTGGCGTCGATGCAGAGGCGTTGCCCGTGGACATTGCCGGAGCAATCGATGGCGTAATCGACGCCGTGACCGCCGGTGAATTCCCGAATCGCGGCCGCCGGGTCGCCCTCAGTGGGATCGAGGACAAGCGCCGCTCCCATGGCCCGGGCCCGCTCGGCCCGCCAGGGAGCGGGCTCGGCGGCGATGACGCGCGCGCCCCGAAAGCGGCCGTTGACCACCCCACCCAACCCGACCGGTCCCAGTCCGGTGATGAGCACGGTGTCGAAGGCAGTGACATTTAGCTTTTGCATGGCGCCAAAAGTGGGGCCCAGGGCACAGCCGGCCAGGGCGGCGCGTTCCAGCGGCATGTCGTCCGGAGCTGGCAAAAGCAAAAACGAAGGCCGCGCGAGATACTGGGTCACGGTGCCGCCACCAGCGGCCGAGCCCTGCACGGTGTCGTAGTCGTGCCAGTTTTCGCAATGCATGTAGAAACCGGACTCGCAAATTCCACATTTCCCGCAGGCGAGTGAAGGCATCATCACGACCCTGTCGCCCGGACTAACGGTGGCTCGCGATCCGGCTTCAACCACTTCGCCGGCTGCCTCGTGGCCTATTCGATCGGTTTGCTGGCCGTCGTAGCAGCCCTTGTACTCGGTGCACAGCGGCGCCACGATCACCTTGATGACGGCCCAGTCGTCGACCGCCCGGGGCATCTTCATCTCCGTGAAAGCGACGGAGCGGTCACCGGGGAATATCGCTTGCTTCACGAGGAACCTCCGGACAATATCGGGCAAACGCCGCCGGTCGGCGGGCCGGCCCATGCTCGGCTTAACGGCGGCGGCCGTCAACCCGGGCCCGGATCCCAGGCGGGGTCGGAAATGCGGCCCCCGGGATACTCGCGTACTCTTGCCTCTCTACGGCTCCCGGTCGGCGGAGGTTGCGCCGGAGCGGGGAAGCGATCATTCAGAGATGGAAGCGAAAGCGAGCGGCCAATGACAGGCGACGATCTGGGTAAGCAATTCAAAGGCAAGGTGGCGGTGGTCACGGGTGGTACACAGGGGATAGGTGAGGCTACGGCACGGCTCTTCGCCGGCCGGGGAGCGGCGGGATTGGTGATCTGCGGGCGAAATGAAGCAAACGGTGAGCGGGTCGCTTCAGATTTGAACGAGCTTGGTTGTCCGACCGAATTTGTACGGACTGACCTGAACGTGGATGCGGAAGGCGTCGCGGTCGTCGAGCGAGCGGACGCACGATTC
>Ga0114999_10000431_pt1 | contig 62197 bp, 55 predicted proteins | sample ArcticOcean_MG_C_3_FD_89820 | JGI IMG/M metagenome (GOLD analysis project Ga0114999, IMG submission 89820) | Marine microbial communities from western Arctic Ocean - ArcticOcean_MG_CB8_126 | ecosystem: Environmental > Aquatic > Marine > Oceanic | place: Arctic Ocean: Canada Basin | collected...
CGCCCAGACTTCTGACTGTTCTGGAGGTAGAATTTGGCGATCAAATACAGTTTCTCGCTGAAGAAGATGATGAAAGGGTAGATGTATTCGAAACGGCATGGTATACCAATGTGAAGGCGAAGATCACATCGGGTGAAAACCTGAAAATATACCGTCAAAATCATGGACTAACCCAGGTTCAATCAGGCGATATGCTGGGCGGTCTATCCCGACGACACATTTCCAATCTGGAACACAATACACACCCTATTTCTTCTGATCTGGCACAAAAATTGTCCCGCCTTTTTGATGTGTCCTTCGAAAAATTCACCTCCTGATATTCGTAAAACCCTTACGTCCTATGTTCGCCGGCGGACAGTACTTGACAATTGTCATCTTCCGGTCGAATATCAATATATTTCTGTTGCTCTTCCTATCCATATCCTTTCGATCAAAGGGGATACGGTCGTCTATCTATTTATCATACCTGAAAGGATATAGCAGATGAGTGATCTACCGAAAGTGCTATTACTTGGCGATTCGATTCGTATGAGTTATCAGCCGCTTGTGGCAAAGCTTCTGGAAGGCCGGGCGACTGTGGTCGGGCCCGCTGACAACTGCCAGTTCAGTCTATACACCCTTTCTTCTATGGGACGTTGGATTGGAGAACTGGGTAAACCCGATATCGTTCACTGGAACAACGGCATTCATGATGCGGGGCATAACCCCTTCCGAAGTCCGGTACAAATCCCCTTGAACATGTATCGGGAGAATATCGCCTTAATCCTCAAGCAACTTGGAGCCTTCACACCGCACGTCGTCTGGGCAACCAGTACGCCGGTGCATCCGGACCGGCCTTTTGTAGATACAGGGTGGTCATGGCGCAACGAGGAAATTGATCTGTACAATACAGCCGCCAGGGCACTGATGACGTCGAAAAATGTGCCGATCAATGATCTGCATACGCTTGTATCGAATGATATAGACACCCATCTGGCTGAAGATCAGCTCCATCTGTCCGAGACGGGCAAGGCGGCCTGTGCACAGGCGGTGGTTGATGCGTTGGCTGAATATTTAAAAGCAGTGACGAGTGAAAAATGACGAGTGAAAAACAGCAGGGATCAAAAGTACCTCCGAATCATGGGCATATTGATTTCGTTGGGGATAAAGAGCATTACTGGCGCATTGAGACATTATGGCAGGCGGTAGCGGATCTACCGGTCCAGGAGGTTGACCTGGATCGGATCGGGTGGGAACAGGATGGGTGCCATAATCTCAGCCATCCGCCGCTATGGGGTGAACTGGCTTCACACTGCAAACGGGCCATGGTTGCAGACCTGTTTTACCTTGTCATCGTAATTCGTGACTGGCAGGTCATTGACGGCATGCATCGGATTATCAAAGTATATGTAACAGGCCAGAACACCATTCGGGCAGTTCAACTACCTGACATGCCCAAACCGGATCGTATGCGTAATCGATGAGGTCCAGAGATATAAAGTGGATGACGTGTTCGTGGAAACCGATAATTTCCGTAACTCGGCGTTTGCCCTCTATGAATCTGTTGGATTCCGGGGTGCCAGGGATGTACTTGTCTTTCGTAAAGATTATGATTGAAACGACGGAATCGGCATCATTTTTAATTCACAGAGGTGTAGTTTTTAGATTTCAACATGGAGCCCTCTATGTCACTGGTTACCCCCTACAATCCGTCCTGCCTGGATGACTATATCCGCGTCCGGGACTCCATCCTCTCCGGTGTGAAAACCTACGCGTCCATAGAGCACTTCGGCAGCACCTCGATTCCCGATATGGTGGCCAAGCCGGTTATTGATATCATGATGGTGGTGCCGTTTGGGAAAATGCCCCAGGCTATCGAAGAGCTGGCCGTACTGGAATTTCACCACAAAGAAGACGGGGCCATCCCGGGTCGGGTGGTCTATGACTAACTTCCCCCTACATTAATCTGCCTGTTAATCATTTCTATAGCTGCTATCCTGATCATGATTAGTTAGAGGGCCATCGGGCTTTCCGGGATTTTTTGACTGTGAATCAAGCATGGCGAGAAAAGCTGTCGACTCTAAAATGGGCGTTAGACCAGAAGTACGATGCCAATCGGCAGAAATACATGAATGAAAAAAGGCGCTGGTAGAAGAAATTATTGCGCGGGCGAAAACGTGGGCGCGTGGGCCTGGAAGCGGGTATGCGGATGACCCTGAGTAGACGACACCGGACCATAATGGATTGGAGGAGATAAGAATGTCATCGATCCCTGTTGCGGTTATACAATTAGATACTCAGGACCATATAGATGAGAATCGAACAAAAGCCATCTCGTTGGTGGACAAAGCTTCCTCACAAGGTGCCCAACTGATTGTGCTGCCTGAAGCCATTGTTTGTCTGGGTAGCCTGGATAAAAGGCAAGCGGCAGCCGAGCCCCTTGCCGGTCCAACAGCTACCATGCTCCGTGAGGCGGCTAAAAGAAATAACATTTATCTTGTCGGCGGAAGCTTCTTAGAAAAGCAGGAAGGGCAGGATAAGGTCTATAATACGTGTCTGTTTATAGGGCCTGACGGCAACGTCATTTCCGTTTATCGGAAGATTCACCTTTTTAAGATTGATGTGCCCGGCGACGTTGTTTTCGACGAGTCTCAGGTGGTGGCATCTGGAGAGAAGATCGTAACCGCCGACAGCCCCTTCGGTATCCTGGGTTTTTCCATCTGTTACGACCTTCGGTTTCCGGAATTATACCGCGCGCTTGCAGAACGGGGGGCGTGTATTGTTACGGTGCCAGCCGCGTTTGCCATGAAGACCGGAAAAGATCACTGGGAAACGCTGTTACGCGCAAGGGGAATAGAAAATCAGGTCTTTATACTCGCTTCAGCCCAAATCGGCAACAAACCAGATGGTTCTGCCTGCTATGGTCGGAGTATGATTATAGATCCGTGGGGAACAGTGCTGGCCCGGGCACAAGATTCTGAAACCATCATTATGGCTGATCTCGATATGGATCACCTGGCCCATATCCGACGTACCTTGCCCGTTTTAAACAATCGGCGATTGTAGGCCAAATCTCATATGATGCGGATGAAAAGCTACATCAACCCTTGAATAACAAGCGTGGTCTGTATGCCTTCTGGATTTCCATCCAAATTCACCATCCTTCTCCTCCTCTGTACCCTCTTGACGATCACTGTCGGCGCCATGCAGGGGCAGGATGAGGCGGGGCCGTACGTCAATTCTGTCGGCGTTCACCTCCCGCCCGATGCGGCACCACCGGATGCCCAGGTACTGACCACCTTTGAGCTGAACAACCGGTTTATGGATCATGCCTTCACGTCGTACCAGAAGGTCTTCGGTTTTGCCCTGATCAACGAACCGCTGGTACGGGTGGACCGGAACTTCAATCTGATCCCAGCGGCGGCGACCCATTGGGAAGTTACTGCCGATGGGCGGACCTGGATTTTTCATATCCGACCGAATTTGATCTATAATGATGGCCGCCCGCTGAATGCCCACAACTATGTGGCGATGTTCCGTCGCTGGGCGGACCCCGAGACCGCGTTTGACTTCGAATGGTATTACCGGCCGATCAGGAACTGGAGCGCCAGCATCGCCAGCCGGGTACCGCCCGATTCCATCGGGGTTCAGGCATCGGACGACCTGACTCTGATGGTCACTACGGAACGACCGGCGCCCTATATGCCGGGGTTACTCAGCTACACGTGGGTCGCGTCCGATCATGCGATCGAAAAACATGGCCAGGCCTGGTCGACCAGCGTAGAAACATCCGTGTCCAGTGGTCCCTTTCAGCTCCGTGAATGGCTTCAGGGCGATCGGATCGTCCTGGAACCGAACCCGCACTACCGCGGCCCTGCTAAACCCTATCTGGAGCGCGTTGTGGCCAAACTATACAGCGCGGTTGCGCCACCACCGTTTCTCCCGGCCTACGAAGCGGGAGAAACCGATTATATTCTCCTTACAAATCAGGCGGAAATCAACCGGATCAAAACCGATCCGACCCTTCAGGCCCAGCTTAATACGTATGCAGACTTTGCCACATTATACCTGACGATGAATACCTACCATCCGCCCTTTAATGACATTCGTGTCCGGCAGGCATTCAGCCATGCGATCGATCAGGAGGCCCTGATAAAATCGGCGATGCGCAGTATCGGATTATCTGCGTCGTCCATGCTGCAACCCGGATTTCCCGGCGGAAACCCGGCAGCGTTTTCCTCCATTCAAGGCTACGATCCCGACCTGGCTCGGCAACGTCTGGCTGAAGCCGGGTTTCCCGATGGAAAGGGGTTTCCCCGGGTCGATATCTGGGTGCAGAACACCCAGACGCATCCAGTAAAAATGGGCGCGCAGGCCGTCCAGGCGATGCTGAAGCAAAATCTGAACATCGATATCGGTGTGAATAACATAGAACGCAAAGTGTTTATGGAAGCGCTCAATACACACAATCTTCCGCTGGCACTCGTCGGGTATCGGTATGACTATGTAGATGCCAGCAATCTGCTGACGCTCTGGCTGTCGAACGGAAGACATGCCTGGCGCAATGAGCGTTTTGAGGCGCTTGTCCTGGAAGCCAATGAGCTGGTTGGGGATTCGGAGCGTAGAATGGCGCTCTACCAGGAAGCGGAAAAAATCCTGGTCAGCGATGTGGGGGCTGTCTTCCTCTGGTACCCCCTGCTCAATGAAATGTGGAAACCACATGTCCGAGGGGAGGCCCTGGAACCCAACCGGTGGGGATACCGCGCCTGGCGGGGCGACCAGATGCAAGACGTTACGCCGACGCTGTATATCACCAACGAGGTCATGAAGGGCCGCGCCTCCACGGCAATCCGTCAATCCTCAGACTTCTGGCAGTGGTTGATGAAGTAGTTATATAGACGGAGGACATGAGAAATACGAGTCAGCTATTTAGCGCCGTCTGAATTTTATCGAGTACCATAGCCCCGAATTGGTTGGCATCGGGCAAGGGGATGATGCGATCTCTCATTCTATCCAGAGCGGTAGCCAGGAAAATAAGAAGCGCCGCGCCGCAAATAAGATCGTCGGGTGGCAAGGGACCAGCTTTCCTGACGAGACCTTGTTTGACCAGCTTCCGATCGAGATGAAGACAGCTATTGAGCATATTGCCTATAAAAATGAGCCGGTTTACGAGGCAGGCGGTGTCGAAATCATAAATACAGGAGACCTCGTCACCTACGATGAAAAGATTGGCGGATGAAAAATCAGGCTGGCTGATCATGGGGACCAGCCAGTGCGCATGATCGAATTTCAGCAGCCGGTGTATATAGCCTTCGAAGTGGTCTTTATACACGCTAAAATGTTGCGCATTATGTGTACGAGCCTCATGAATCCAATTTATAATAGAGGTGACGTATGCGGGGAGATCAAACGTATCTTGTAACGGATGCTCTCGGTCGAAATTTATAAATGCCGCCGCCTTCTTGCCATAATCAAGACTGATCTGACCATTCCTTTCTATATCGATACCAGCTTTAACCAGATCAATATGACGCTCGCCTGCTCTGTACTCAATCCATATGCTCTCCCGGTCATCTGTAGCTATTAATTTCGGTATGATATCAAGACCGGTATCACGCTGATAAAAACTAAGCTCGTGAACGAGCTTAGTTTTTATATCCGCTTTTTGATCGTTGTAGATCTTGTGTATACAGTCTATCCCATTGTATTGCGCACGGCTTACCGTGCTTCAGGCCCCCTGGTGCAGCATATTGGCTTCCTTGTGAATCCCTCTTGTTCCCTTTTATAAAAGGGAGAGACGCAGGTGATATTTATACCGAGGCGATTATATCACGATAACGGGTTAACACGGTATGGTACGCTGACTTCAGGCGAACCTGCTTCCCAGGCTTTTCCCCGGTGCCTAAAGGAATCGATGACCTTGGTGCCGAAACTGAAATCGGGATCCCGTAATCTCGGGGTGTCGATCATATCTAATGTGATATATTCATTGCGCTGATGATCCACCAGGTATGGCAATTTCTCCGCATCGCCATACTGCAGGTAGAAAACCGTTTTTCGTGTGTATTTTTCCTTCAAATCACCATTCGCATTATAGGTCTTTTTGACATGGCGGCCACCATCTACTAAAACCACATGACTTTTTAGTCCTGCAGGCAGTTCACGCATGACGTTTGTAACTCCGGTATATGCTGAGGTTATGCCATCTAATTATTAGCCGATGGTATAAATTATCTACGCTGTCATATAACGGGTAGGATAAAACGACTGATGAAGTACAACCGGGACCGGAAAACGTAGTAGGTAGGCATAATTGTTAAATCAATAATCTGTCATCTATTAAGGAGACTACTTATGTCCGTCCGTTTTATTAATACCTGTATATGTTTAATGATACTGGCCATGCTGTCCGGCTGCCAATCGAATCCGCTATTGAATGACACTACAGATACATCCACATCCAGCACATCTGAAGCTGCGGTGACGTTGACCAGAGAGATTACCTCAGACCTCGGCTTGACTTCGATTCAAGCAGCGGTGCTGGATACGGCGGTAGGACAGGCAGAGGAAGAAGCCTTTGTGCCTGGCTTCTTGTGGCGTGTCGCAGTACATGTACAGGAAAATTTACTGGCTGCGGACAAAGCAGATCTGCTGGTTAAAATAACGCAAATTGAAGATCATCTGGTGCAGCGCGGATTATGTTTGCCTCTGGGCCATGGATTTGTGTTTAACGCCCCACCGTTTCAAGAACATCCGTTGATGTTTGTCCCGCTGCTGGATGAGGCGCAACGGGCTTCGTTTGAAGCGCGGGTCATCATCCACGAGGTCTCCGTGGGGCAACTGATCGGTGAACGTGAAGGGGGATTGATCTCTCCCGAAGCCTTTCACGAGGCCATGCATGCCTTGCGGGAACGCCTCATGCGGGACATTCATGACCTGTTACGTGAAGAACAGCGCCAGGAACTGGTTCGCCTCCGGGCGGAGCTTGAAATACGGCGTCAACAGTTCTTCCTTCAATCCCAGATCATCATGACAGCAGCCCTGCGGCTTTCCATCCCCCAACTGGAAGGCTTGGTACAACTACGCGATCAGGTCGAAACCGACCGGCATGCGCTCATCAAACGCTTCCGTGAAAATGAGATCGATCAAGATATCCTTCTGACGGGTTTACGCGCGCTGTGCGGGCCTCAGGAAACAACCCTGAATGCCCTATTAGACGATACCCAGTTAGAGGTGCTGCGTATTTACCGGGTGCTGACTTTCCGCCCCCGACGACAGGGATAAGAATGAACCAATCTATTGCCCGGAGCTTTGGCGCTAAGTAATAGACAGATGTGCGGCGGGGCGACCTGTCGATCATGAACAGAAATACCTTCAAGTATCGTCGTGCAGACAAGCGCTGGATGGGATGCCATGTACCAGGAAAACCGACGCCTTGTCGGCACACAGGGTGATGGAACTGTGTGGGTGTATCCGTGACTCATAACACCTGCCAGCAATTTTGATGTTCATGCCAATGGTTTTGGCTGATTGTTAGTCTTACATCGTGCCAAGGCTATCTCAAACTAATCCGCCACGGAAAACAATAACCGTGGCGGATTTTGTATAGAAAAAGCTTGATTTATGTAGGCATCAATAGGATTTTCAAAGACATATATTCTGCAAGTGGTGACGCTTGCATTGAATAACATTGCTATAATGGCTTTAGATTCGAGTTATTCGAATCGGCTTGATGAAGCATTAATTTCAGCCTGCCGGTGAGACGGTGCGTATATTTTGATGATGTGTTATGCGGTGCTGGCAAAACTTGGTGGTATTTTGAAAACATATTCTGTTTTTACACCTCTATGGGGTATGGCTCCCGCTTTCACAAGGATGACAACCAGGATATAAGAGATAAAGGGTGCACATGACAGATGATATAAAACAGAAAATTCGCAATTGGACGAGGATCGGAGCCATATCACCCGCCTCCGAAGAAGCTATATACACCTGGTTAGATGGATCGGACTATACCGAATTCAAAGCGAATATTCTGGCCTTGATCGAAGCAGAAGCGCTGGATGAGTTGGAAGACTGCTTCCGTACACGTGTCGAGTTCGGTACGGGAGGTATTCGGGGTAAGATGGGGCCGGGGCCAAACCGGATCAACAATCGTACCATTGGTGAAGCGGCCCAAGGGCTGGCGCAATATATCATCAAAGTCGGTGGCCAGGATGGCGCAAAACGAGGGGTGGCTATTGCCTACGATACACGGCATAATTCTGATGTATTTGCCAGGGAGACAGCTTGCATCCTCGCGGGAAATGGTGTATCGGTCTATCTATTTACTGACTGTCGGGCGACGCCTGAGTTATCCTTTGCCGTTCGGGATCTTCAGACTATGGCAGGGATCGTCATCAGCGCGAGTCACAATCCGCCGTCTGACAATGGGTTCAAAGCCTACTGGTCCGATGGAGGCCAGGTTGTTCCCCCCCATGATAAGAATATCATTACGGAAGTCCTCGATATAAAAGAAATAAAAAAATGTGAATATGATGTCGCTGTTAATCAGGGGCTTATCCAACCTATCGGAGATGAGATTGATGCCAGATATCTCGATGTGCTGGCCGACTTGACCCTGGTGAATATGCGGGATATCCGGGTGGTCTATTCGCCACTGCATGGCGTGGGGATGACCTCCGTAGCCGCTGCTCTAACACGGCTGGGTTACGAGGACGTGCATTATGTAGAGGCGCAAACGGTACAGGATGGAAATTTCCCAACCGTTGATCGCGGCGTAGCGAATCCGGAAGATCCGAAAGCGTTGACTTTGGCTATACAAAAAGCTGCTCAGGTTGGGGCGGACCTCGTACTTGCCAGTGATCCCGATGCAGACCGCATCGGCTGTGCATTGCCTTTACCGGATCGGGGTTGGGATGCCACGCCGGAAGAATTGGTAATCAACGGCAACCAGATCGGGGCTCTCCTGTGTCATTATATTTTGCAGCAAAAGAAAAAGACGAATCAACTTCCGGAACGCGGCTTGGTCTGCAAAACATCAGTAACGACCGACCTGGCAAGCGTCATCGCCCGGTCTTACGGTATCGAGACGGTTGACAATTTACTGGTCGGGTTCAAATATATCGGTGCTACGATAGACCAGATGTCGAACAATAGGACCTTTCTCTTCGGCGCCGAAGAGAGCCACGGGTATCTGGCCGATCCCCGCCTTCGTGATAAAGAGGCGGCGACAGGCGTGTTGCTGGCCGAATGTGCGGCTGTTTTGAAAAAACAGGGCCGGACGATTCGGGATGAGCTGGATGAGATTTACCGCACCTAAGGCTATTTTCGAGAAATCCAGAGATCCGTTACCCGAACCGGCGCCAGCGGCAACCGTGAAATATCGGCGATTATGAAGGGGCTCCGTGAAACGCCACCTCAGATCATAGGCGGTTATACTGTGAATGAGGTTATCGACCGTCAGACGGGCAAGGCGTTAAATCCACGAACGGGGGCTCTCCAGCCGGTAGACGGCGATAGAGGTAATATTCTGATTTTTACTTTTTCTGATGTGGGCCATACCCGGGTCACCGCCCGGCCATCAGGGACCGAGCCGAAGATTAAATACTATGTTTCCGCCACTTCGTTGGATCAGCCTGATCAGACAACGGATGACCTGCAGGCGACAAGGCAGTCGATTGATAAAATGGCTGATGAGATTATCGAAGGGATGCTGAATCGGTCTAAGGAACTTCTGAGTTAGCATAACCCAAATGTCCAGTTGATACACGGTAGGTCGTCTCCGGGCGAAAGCCGGGGTTCAATGTCTTTAACAGGGCTTACGTAACCCGTTAACGACTGTCAAAAGACGCTGGTCCCCTGCTTTCGCACAGTAGGAAAATTCCGCATCGATCCACAATCCGAAATGGGGTTACGGGCCCCACAGCGTATTGGTATTGACGGCTTTGTCTTGCAACTTCAGGTAATAGTAGAGTTGGCTTTTGTGCTGGCTGAGATGATGGACCATTTGGAGCAGCCGGTGGCCTGATTTAACTTCTATGGGGTCCTAGGGGGCGGGAGCGAATTCGTTGTTCAGCCGTTCTTCGGTGCAGCCCATCAAGGTTTCCAACGCGGTCTTCTTTCCTGCCGCCAAGAGCTCTCTAACCTCTGCCACACTATCAGCCGTCGCCATCTTATCGGCACTTGGGAGCATCTCCTCCGGCGGGATGTCACTCATATCCATGCCCTCTGGCATGGCCCAATCACCTGTGGAAAACCCCTTGATCCCCATACCACACGCATTGGAAATAGGCATAAGCTACTGGCCGGTGGTCATCCAATTATCACCGGTTGACGGCTGCCAGGCAGAACATTGTCTTCGACCAGATTCATAAGCTGTTCCGTAAACGCAAGCTATGCGCTTTGCTATTCTTTTCAATTTCGGCAGTGATCAATTCTGTCCAGTTCGTGGCTTCTCATAAGATATTATATGCGACACTTACTATATAAACGGATACTGTAAACTTGTATCGTAAGTGTCAAGATTTCCTTGCTGGGTTCGGAGGAAAAAATCAAAAAAAGAGGCCGGTGATACACAGCTGGAATGGGAGCGAACGGGAAACGGCGCGATGTAGGAGCCGCCGTTTCCCGTTGATAGAGACATCAGGCTGCTCAGGTTGTGGTCGATTCTGGAAAATATCCGGAAACCACTGGAATCAACTCTTGTACCGTAAACGGTTTATCCAGAAAATCAGTCACCCCATCCTGCCTGGTCCGATGCGTCAGATCATCATCGTGGAATCCAGTTATCATGATAACCTTAACTTGAGGGGAAATAGCCCGCATTTGATGAAGCACGTACACACCATTCATATCCGGTAAGCTCACATCAAGTAAGACCAGATCCGGAGAAAACGTTGCCAATTCCGACAGCCCCGAAGCGCCGGTGGTCGCCCACCTGACTTGATACTGAAACCGGCCAAGTATGGCCTGCACCATGCCTCCGATCGTTTTATCGTCGTCTACAATCAGGATCCGTCGAGGCGATGGGTTCTGTGTGGTTCCGGATGTCATAGGACCTTCTCTTTGATCTGATTATTGGCGGCCTGTTTCGAAGACGCTTTATAAATAAATATACAGGCTATATGATTTTTGAAATGAGATTATGCAACTTCTTTTTTGCAGGGAGGTATTTCAATTCGTTTAGGTACCATGTCGGCGACGTAGGTATTTTATGATCCATCGGACGCTAAAACAGATCTTTTTTACTAACAATCCGTAGAGTGATATGTATTGATCGAACCATCTAAATGGGTTATTTTGTGTATCACATCTCATTTCCATTGAACCTTTAGCGTATCTTTGAAAACCTGGCTGCGGGACCATGAGCAAGCGAAAAAGTCGTTTACATCGCGTGTGAAACAGCCCTATGAACGATAGGGCGATGCAGCACAACGCAGCATACAGCCTTTGTAGCCTTCGACTCCACGATAGGTTTTCGGAGACACGCTTCATCCTTATAACCGGACAGACGTATGCGCGACAGTTTCTGGAGTAACATCTTTAAAGAACGGGACGAAACCACCAGAACCGTTACAGACCGGCTTAGGAGCGTGCCTCTTTTTAAGACGTTAGACAATAAGGAATTGAGAGCCGTCGCCCACATTATGCACATCAGGACGTATAAACCGGGAGAAACCGTCTTCTATCAGGATGAGCCTGGTGTCGGTATGTATGTGGTGGAAGAGGGCCGGGTTCATATCAAGATGAATATCCCGAATAAGAGTCCGAGTACGCTGGCGGAATTGGAAGAATGCGATTTTTTCGGTGAGCTGGCCCTGCTGGACGAATCTCCTCGGTCCGCGGATGCGGTATCGCAAACCGACAGTGTCCTGATTGGTTTTTTCCGTCCGGATTTAATGACTCTGTTGGATCGTGAGCCGCGATTGGGAGGTAAAATTGTCCTTGAATTAACCCGTATTGTCGGCATACGCCTGCGAAACAGCAATACCGAACTGCAGGATATTAAACAACGGCTTGCGGATACGGCTCGGGATCGTACCGACCAAATGGCTGCAAATGATTAACCCTGAAATTATGTCAACAAGCCTCCCGCCTCCATCTTCTCCTCCTCGCCGTCCATGGCTTATACCAGGCATCATAGCGGTCCTGATTATGACGGTCTGCGTCTGGTTTCTGTGGCAGATCAGTGAAATCGTGATTTTGTTCCTTATCTCTTTATTGATGTTTTACGTGGTCGACCCGCTGATTACCTCCACCGAACGGGCGATCAAAGTGAACCGGACAGCCGCTATCTTGTTGTTTTATCTTCTGTGCCTTATTGTGGTTGGGCTGGGGTTATGGCTCGTCCTGCCTGCCGTCGGGAGCCAGTTTCAGACGGCGTATTCGTTGCTTACGGACGAAACAGTACAGGCGGATATCGTCGCCAGGGCCAACGAATTGGTCGCAAGGAGTCCTGTTGAGGTGCCGGTGGAGGATTTTAGTGGCTATATCAGTGAATATGCAGCCCTTGCCCTGTCTAATATCGCCTCCTTTCTGATTAATTTGTTTTCTCTCTTTTCCCTTTCTATTATTGTCCCGTTTATTCTCTTTTTCCTGCTTAAAGACGGTACAGGCATGAAAAAGGGGATCATCAGCCTGGTCCCCAATCGATTTTTCGAGATGTCGCTGAACCTGATCGATACCGTTGATCGGCATCTGGGGGCCTATATCCGTGGACAGATGGCGGTGGCCAGTTCGGTTGGTGCGCTGTCGGCCCTGGGATTATGGATCGTCGGCGTGCCGTACTATTTTGTAATCGGCATGTTTGCCGGTCTGGCTAACCTGATTCCCTATCTGGGCCCCGTCGCTGGTGCGATCCCCGCGATGATCTTATCCCTCGTCCTGTTCGATGATCTGACCCCTTTGTGAGGAGATCCCTATCAGGCCCTGTGGGAACCGCTGACCGGTATCGGTATCACCTTCGTGATCGTGCAACTCACGGACAACATCTTCATCTCTCCGCTGATCGTCTCCCGAAGTACTAACCTGCACCCGCTGGCCGTCATCATCGCCGTGGTGATCGGTGCCCAGTTGTTCGGCCTGGTCGGTATGCTGCTGGCCGTACCCGTGATCAGTATCACCAAAGTGGTTATCGAGGATCTCATCTGGCATTGTCGGCACTACCAGTTGTTGTAATATCAATCTACAAACCCTTGTGCGAAATATACGTTTGGGCGTATAATACCTTATATTATGGCCCAACACACCTCCCGTTCGCAACTCAATACGCAAAACTCAGAACACCCGCTCACCGGTTTCCCTCTCCACATTTTTCACCGGCGTCAGAAAAACAACAGCCTGATCTGTGTCATTGGGAAGCTGGATAACGGAGAGACGTTCGCCTGGACCGACGACCGGGTACAGCCCCGGTTCTACGTCCGGGTATCAGACCGGCATACGGTGGAAACACAGCTCGAAACATATAATGTTTCCCTGAGTGCGTCGGCATGGACGACCATGGATGGAGAGCCGGTCCTATGTTTGTCCGGTCAGCTTTCCAGTATGCGTCGATTAGGCGATCTGCTTCAGGAAAAAAACATTCGCACCTACGAGGCGGACCTTAACATCACCATGCAGTACTATATCTATCAGGCGCTCCGTGGGTCCGTGCGTATTGACGGCCCCTGGCGTAAGGGGGATGGGGTCGACCGCGTCTATTATAATCCGGTGCTTACGCCTGCGGACTGGGAGCCGAAACTGGCTGTGCTGTCCATCGATATTGAAACGAATGTGGACGCGACGGAGGTTTTCGCTGCCGCGCTGGTAGGCGCTGGCCCCGAGAACCGGCATCGTACGGAAGAGATCCACATGGTCGGCCCCGTGAGGTCCGATGATCCGCCCAACGTCATTTGCTACCCCACTGAGCGACTGTTTCTGGATGGCCTCGTGCATCGAATTCGCGCGATTGATCCCGATGTCCTAACCGGATGGAACGTCATAGATTTCGACTTGCCCGTCCTTGCAAAACGATGTGAAGTCCACGAGGTGATCTTCAATCCGGGACGTACACGGGAGGAAGCCTGGCACCGAGAGAGCCGCATCTGGGGCGGCAGCAGTATGGTCGTGTATGGCCGGCAAGTACTGGACGCGCTGCACATGATCCGTTCGACCCTCTTGAAGTTCGACGATTACCGCCTTGGTACCGTTGCGCAGGCGCTGCTCGGTCGAGGAAAAACACTGGCCGCGACAGACGATGAGGGGATGGCCGAACTCATCCGGCGCGCCTATCTGGAAGATCGACAGGCCTTTTGCGAATACTGCCTGGAAGATGCACGGCTGGTACAGGATATCATTGAACAAGAAGGCCTCATCCGTCTTACCGTACGGCGCACCATGCTCACCGGTCTGCCGTTGGAGCGGGTATGGGGCAGCATTGCGCCATTCGAAACCATGTACATCAGTGAGCTGCATCAACGCGGTCTGGTCGCGCCGACCGTCGGCGTAGACCGGACCAACCAGGGCGGCTCACCAGGTGGTATGATTATAACGCCTCAAGCTGGATTACATGAACATGTCTGGGTATTTGATTTTCGTAGCCTGTATCCATCCATCATGCGTACGTTTAACATCGATCCCCTCGCCTATATCCAGGCACGACGAAAACATAAGGATAAGGAACCCTTAGATCCTATTACTGCCCCGAACGGTGCGGTATTCGACCGAGAGCCCGGTATCCTGCCCGATATGCTCGCACGCTTTTTTGAACAACGGGCACAGGCCAAGGTGGTTGGGGATGATCTAGCTTCCTTCATGTATAAAATTCTGATGAATGCCTTTTACGGGGTTCTAGCCACCGGGGCATGCCGATTTTCAGATAATGAATTGGTTGGTGCGATCACTGGCTTTGCCCATCATTTTCTGACCTGGGTCCGGGACCTGTTGGAACAGGAAGGCTACCATGTTCTGTACGGTGATACAGATTCCGTCTTTGTGGCTTCCGGCCTGCCTGGCGATGTCGATGTCGATACCGCGCTTCAGAACGCCACTGCGTTATGTGAACAGGTCAATGCGCAGTTAGAACATTATATCACGGAAGAATACAGGGTCGCCTCGTACCTCGAGTTGGAATTCGAAAAATACTATCGGCGTTTTTTTCTGCCAACGACGCGCGGTAGTGATGATCGAGGCCGTGCGAAAGGATATGCTGGTCTGCGTGCTGATGCGGCGGGGGAGCATCTGGAAATTGTCGGCATGGAAGCGGTCCGGCGGGACTGGACGGATATGGCCCATGACCTCCAGCGGGAGCTGCTGGAGCTCGTATTCCATGATGCCAACCGCGACGTGATAGAAGAACGGATATTTCAGTGGGTCAGTCAGGTCCATTCAGGCCGCTTGGATAAAGATCTAGTCTACCGCAAGAGCCTGCGCAAACCCGTGAAAGACTATACGCGTACACAGCCACCTCATGTTCAGGCCGCACGCCTGATGCAGAATCCATCCGGTGTCATCCATTATGTCATTACGACAGAAGGGCCACAGCCCGCCAGCCGCGCCACAGCCCCGCTCGATTACGATCATTATGTGCTGAAGCAAATCGAACCGCTCGTACGAACCGTGGCTGAATTCTATGATATCGATGTGGACGCTTCAGTGAATGGACGACCGGATTTGTTTCGATGATGATCAGGGCACAGTATACCCAAAGGCCTGGGCATATTTTCTCGATGGATTATTCATGAGACTATAAAACCCTCTTACTTCGGGATCAGAGTGGTCGCGCCAGAGAGAAGTAGGAATGGTGGTAAAATGGCTGAGGACTGGACCACCGCGATGGCCATAATAAATCTGAATGGATTTACGCTCGTGTTCTGTGGGCCGTACAGTAGCGGTATGAAACACCGACAGATTAAACAGAATGGCTGTTCCGGCCGGACCATGGAGGTTCACGATGCCGCGTTGTTCAAGCTGGTCTTCTCTCTCCAGGATCGGGGCGTCATACGGTTCCGGTGAAATAGAAAAGCAATGCGTCCCTTCGTGAACATCTGAGAGATAAAGCATCATATGAATATATCCACATCGATACGGTTTCTCCTCCATATGTGCCCGATCCCGGTGCCAACCTTCCACCTGCTCACCGCTGTACGGGGCCATATGACGAAGGCACGCTTCCGCCAGGCAGCTCGGCCCTTCCAGAATCGTCTCAATGGGTTCGATAAGCTTCGGATGACGGATGATTTCGTCCATCTCAGGCGATGAGATCAGCATCTCACAGTTTATACTCTGATGTCCGTCAAATGAAATGGCCCGCCAGAAGGGTGGATTTTCCGCCCGATCCTGATCGTACATCGCATTAAATCGATCCAGTTCGTCTCCCGTAAACACTTGCCCCAGGTTGACGTAGCCATTCTTTTTGAAAAAATCGAGGTCTGCCATAGTATTGTTGGTTTGAGTCATTGTACATAACCTGGTTTAATAAATCTCTGTTCCATGAAAGACAGAAAGGTTGATCACAGAAAACAACGTATGAATAACTGATGTTTCGCTCTTTTTGCGTAACATCGGTTATTCATACTGTAACGCATCTACCGGATTGGTTAAAGCCGCCTTAGTCGCCTGATAGCTAACGGTTACCACGGTGATGATCACTGCCCCTACCGCCGCCAGGAGAAAAGTCCATACAGAAAGATCTGAAGCGTAAGCAAAGTCCTGGAGCCAGTTGTTCATCACATAGTAGGCAATCGGCCAGGCGATGATGCTGGCGATGATCACGAGGCTGATGAACTCTTTGGTCATCATCAGAATTATACCGGACACCGACGCGCCCATTGCTTTTCGAATACCAATCTCTTTGGTACGCTGTTCGGCGGTGAAGGATGCCAAACCCAGCAAGCCTAAACAGGCAATGAAAATGGCAAGCATGGAAAATACACCGAATACCTGTCCGCGCAACTGTTCGGTCTGGTACAGATTGTCGAAATCCTCATCCAGAAAAGAATACTGGAACGGGTCGTTCGGATAGACATCAGGCCATTTCTCTGCAAGGAATGACAGCGTATTGGACAGATTGTCCGCTGAGATCCGGATCGCCATATAAACCGGGAACGGAGTGAAACCTATGACCAGCGGGGCGATCTCGGTGTGCAGGGATTTTATATGGAAATCCTTTACTACACCTATGACTTTGGGTCTGAAAACCGGTGCGTTTGGATTTCTTCGATTTGGACCGAAATTAAATTCTTTTCCGATAGGATTATCACTCCACCCCAATTGTGATACGGCTGCTTCGTTAATGATAAAGGCCTGAGTGGAGTCCGTCGGGAAATCACGGGAGAACGTTCTGCCCTGTACCATTTCGATTTCAAGGGCGGCCACAAAGTCGTGGTCGACAGCGAAGAAGTCTACGAGTACGGTCTCGCCCGCCTCTGCCCCCTCAGGGGTAAACCCGATGTTTCCCTGCAAGCCGCCGGGAGGTGCATCGAGCCCGGTGACGGCAATCACATCGGGACTTTGTAGAATCAAACTTTTGTAGTTATTGTAGATCAAGCGCTGATCTTGATCCCCTAAAGCTATAATGACGACCTGCTCCTTATTAAAACCCAGATTCTTGGACTGCATGTATTTCATCTGGTCACCCACGACCCAGGTCCCAATAATAAAAACTATCGAGAGTGAGAACTGAAACACCACCAGGATTTTTCGAAGGGTAGCATTAGAGGAAGAGCCAGCTTTCGAAGAGCCCTTTAATACCGCAGCCGGTTGGAATGAGGAGAGGAACAACGCCGGGTAACTGCCGGCTATGAGTCCAACCAGCAAGACGATGCCTACAAGGCTCATTAAGAGGGTGCTGTCCGTTAGGGTCAAAGTAAGCGCTTTTGCAGATATTGAATTGAATGCCGGTAAAAGGAAGTAGGCCATACCGATGGCCAGAATTAACGAGGCAATCGCCATAACCACCGATTCCCCCATGAATTGAAACATCAATTGAACACGATAAGCCCCCACCACCTTTCTGATCCCCACTTCACGGGCTCTTGCCGCAGATCGGGCGGTAGCCAGATTTATGAAATTTATGCAGGCGATAATCAACACAAAAACGGCTATGGCTGAAAAAATGTAGATATAGGCCATATCGCCGTTGGACTGTAGTTCGGCTTCCCGATTCGAATTCAGATGGATATCGGTCAGCGGCTGCAGGGAGGCGACCATGGTGGCATTGAATTGCGTGAGGTCCTCTCCGTGGTGCCGGTCGACAAATCCGACGAGTTTTTCTTCCAGTTGGGCGGGGTCATATCCTTCGGGCAGGCGGACGTAGGTATACACGTCCGGAAAGAACTGCTGCATACTATTACCGTAATCCTGACCGTACGGCCCATTTTCTATGCTATGCAAGGTGACAAAGGAAGCAAAAAATTCACACTGGAAATGAGAATTTTTCGGGATCTCTTCCATAACCCCGGTGACCCGGAAATCATAGGAATTATCGAGGGTAATGACTTTCCCGATCGGATCTTCATTTCCGAAATACTTGGTTGCCATTGATTCGCTGATTACCAATGTGCTGGGTTCTTTCAGAGCGGTTTCCGGATCTCCCCGGACCAAATTCAAGTTAAAAAACTCGAAGACCGTCTCATCTGCGAAAAAAAATCCCTTCTCATGAAACTTTTTATTCGTCGGATTGTAAGAGACCATCCAGGATACGAGTGGGGACTTCAATCGGACGTAGCTTTCGATTTCGGGTAGTTCCTCGGCGAGCACCGGGGCCCAGGGAGGCGCTGATCGAGCGGAATGAACATCACCGCGGTCTCCAGCCGCCATATCTATCGTGATACGATACGTCCTATCGGGATATTCGACATATTGATCATAACTGAATTCATCCTGCACGTATAACATGATCAAGATGCAGGAAGTCATGCCCACGGCGAGCCCCAGGAGATTGATGACTGAATAGCCTTTGTGGCGGAATACATTCCTCAAGATGACTTTCAGATAATTCTGTAACACAATTATACCCCTTTGGCATACCGATAGTATATGGGTGGTTTGTCAGAAGTATTAATAAATGGTCCTTATGTGTGTAAGACTTGATTTATTCGTTTAGGTTGTAAGCTTAGAATGTAAGACGCGATTTATTAGTTTTATGTTACAGGATTATTGATGGTGTATCAAAACTATTCTTTCGTGGATTCGACTTTCAGCTTGTGGGTATCGGCAGGGGGGGTTTAAAGAAGTTACTTATGTTACGTGGTTTGTGAATTTTACCTTACTTATCGCTCGCAGGAGCGAAGGCCTACCTGGTTATATAGGCATCTTGATTGGTAGGAGCCCGTTTTACGGGCGATAAAAGGGGCGCTGCGTAACATCAGGAAGTTATACCAGTCCTTTATACACCATCATCAAATAGCATTGGTATTAATAACAAAGTAGAAAGAATAGTTCAATTCTTCATTAATTCTCGAAAGATATCCGCAAACACAGCGCGGTCGTCAGGCCCACCGACGGTCACACGGACCAGGCGATTAAGGACTTCGACCATCGGTTTTCTGACAAAAATCCCCCGGGATATTAACGCGTTCATCACTTGATCAGCCCGTTCGCTCGAGCCGAAGTCGAATGCGACAAAGTTGGTCATGGACGGCAAGGTAGAGATACCGGCCTCCTGTGCGAGCGTATCATAATCCTGTCGACCTGCTTCGACCGCCTGCACCACGCCGGCAACGAAATCTGTATCCCGCAGCGACGCCAGAGCGCCGACCTGTGCGACGAGGTTGACGCCGAAATGGAGACGCACCTTGTTGAATGCCTCGACAATGTCTTTATGCGCTATGGCATAGCCGACCCGGGCACCGGCCATGCCGTGTGCTTTGGAAAAGGTCCGCACCCGGATAATACGCGGGTCGTTGACGTCAATCGGTAAGATCGTATCCGGTGGCACAAAATCAAGATAAGCTTCATCAAGAACAAATAAACATTCGGACGGCAAACGATCCAGTAAATCGCTGATGGCGTTACTGCCATAAAAAGTGCCGGTGGGATTGTCCGGGTTGGCCAGATATAGAATACGTGCCTTCTGTTTGGCTACCTGGTCGGTCAACGCCATCAAGTCGTTGCGGTCGTTACGATACGGTACGGTCTGCAACGCACCGCCAAAACCATTAACATGGTAAGCGAATGTTGGATAGGAGCCATGGGAGGCCATTACGGCGTCACCAGGATTCATGAACAGGCGTACGATCAGCCCCAGCAGATCGTCAATACCGCCACCGAGGACCACATGTTCAATATCCACGCCATACATATCTGCCAGCTCGGACCGTAGATCATAGCCTTCGGGATCACCGTACCAGGCCAGACCGGAGACCGCTTCGCTCATGGCTTTCTGGGCGGATGGTGAAAGGCCGAAGGCGCTCTCGTTCGCGCCAATACGTACTTTAAAACGATGGCCCTGTTGACGCTCAATAGTCTCCGGTCCTACAAACGGCGTAACAGCCGGAAGGCTGGCGACAATGTCAGAAAAAGGGGGTTGATTCATAGTGAGTTGGTGAGTTGGTGAGTTGGTAATCCGGAAGGGGAGGGTGATGGGGTGGCAGAGCGCATTTTTACCGCCATCCTACCATCTGCCCGCGCTCAAATGATATCAATGCCGAGTAGTGTCAGGTCATCCCAACTGTGGTTCGGTTTGCTGAAAGTCTGTACCGCATCGACCAGTTGATCGAGCAGAGCCGCACTGTCCCGCCCAACACATTGGAGCATAATATCTCGAATCCGGCCGACACTGAACAATTCGTTTTGCTCATTAATGGTTTCGTCAAGCCCATCCGTATATAATAGCAACGTATCGCCCTTTTCCAGCGATATTTCAGTATCTGTAGCAGGTCGGTATATTTCATTATCGAAAATACCCAGGATCATACCGCTTGAGGTAATCCGTGCCACCTCACCAGTGCGACGACTCATATACAACGGGTGCGGCAATCCCGCATTGGCGATCCGCATGGTTGAATGGGTCGGGTCGATCGTTACGGCGGCGGCGGCGGCAAAAATACTACTCGGCAGATCCTGCGGCAACCCCTGACAAAGAACACGGTTCACATTGGTCAGAATATCAACCGGTGTTGCATCCGTGTGAGCAGTAGGGGCAAAAGCCAGTTTCAGTAATGAGGTGCTTAACGCCGCCTGAATCCCATGCCCCGTCATATCCGCCAGCAGAATAGCCAGTCGACCGTCGTTCAAGGGCTGTATATCGTAGAAGTCCCCACCGATTTCAAGGGCGGGCAAATACTTTGCTGCGAAACGCAGACCGGCGACATCCGGGAAACATTGAGGCAGCATACTCTGCTGGACCTTTCGTGCCAGACTCATTTCGTTCTGCATCGTTTCATTTTCTTCGATCAAACTATCCCGCTGTAACTGGGCCTGATCCAACTCCTGGAGTTTGTCCTTCAAAGCGGCCTTAACTGTTTTATTCTCCAGGCCGTTTTCAATAGCCAGCTTGATCGCTTCATTGTCCCAGGGCTTTTCAAAATAATGGAAGAGGCCAATTTCATTAATGGCCTTGATGGCGTGTTCTTTATCCGCGTATCCGGTCAATAGAATGCGAGGCACTTCGGGATAGATCTCTTTGACCTGTTGTAAAAACTGTAACCCATTCATTTCCGGCATCAGAAAGTCTGAGATGACGAGATCTATCGGATGATCCCGAAATGCTTCCAAGGCGGTAACTGGGGATTGATAGGTCATCACCTGATGTTCGGTCTCCCATTCCAGAAACGCGCCCAGGCTGCTTGTGACCATCTCTTCATCATCCACGATTGCGATCACGGATGGTCTTTTCGTTTGACTGTTATTCATATATTCAAATCACTCATAACGCAAATAAACCTGTAACATATTGAAAACAATGACCTTTTTAATCCCGAAGGGCACCCACGGGTCCTGGGAACATGCGCCATCATAAGTCATCGTTCAACAATGGGTTTTATTATTACCCCTGTGTCCCCTGTCGTGACATTGGCCGGAAGCTTGAGACGGAACGTGGTGCCTTCGCCTATCTTGCTTTCGACTTCAATAAGGCCGTGGTGGCTCTGAATAATCTGATGGACAATGGATAAGCCCAAACCCGTTCCGACGCCGTTTCCTTTGGTGGTAAAGCCGGGATCGAAAATTTTCTCCAGGTTATCTTTGGCAATCCCCTTGCCCGTGTCAGCCACTTCAATAACGGCCTTGTCATCTTCAGAGAAGGTGGTCAGGTGAATAGCGCCTTCTCCTTCTATCGCCTGGCCGGCATTCATCAAAAGATTCATTAATACCTGATTGATCTGATTTGGATGGCAACTGACCAGGGGAAGGTCTCCGTAATGTTTATGAACTTCAATACGGTCTTTAAGTTGATGATGGACCAACGTGAGTGTACTGTCCAGCCCTTCATGCAGATCCACCTCATCCACCTCGGCCTGATCAAGCCGAGCGAAGGACCGAAGGCTGCCGACGATATTAACAATCCGCTCCGCCGCATCTTTATTGACGTTATTAAGCTGATCTACAATGTCAAATATCCGCTTCAACTGCCGGTGACTTTTTACCTCCTCGGGCATCTCCTCACCATTCAATATCGTCTGAAGACGCTCCATCGTCCGAATAAAGGTATCGTTGTTACTTCTCAAGGCACCAACCGGCGTGTTGATCTCATGCGCGATACCAGCGATCAGTTGGCCCAGCGCCGCCATTTTTTCCGACTGTATGAGCAGCGTCTGATTTTCACGGAGTTCATGGGTCCGCTCTTCTACCTTGTTCTCCAATACTTCTTCTGCTCGTTTCCGATCCGTGATGTCGCGAAAAGCGACGAGGCGTACCAGCCGGCGTTTCCATACGAACGGCTTGGCCAGGACCTCAATGTCAAAGCTCGTCCCATCGGGCCGCCGGGCTACCAGTTCGAATCCCCTTGTGGCGTCCGGTTCTTTTTCCAGGGCTTCGAACAGCTTCACCAGTTTTACTTTAGAGGCTTCTGTAACAAGTTCCCCCACATTCCGCCCGACCAGGTCCTCCATTTCATAGCCAATCATGGTCGCTGAAGCCTGATTGGCATCCAATATCACGCCGTGGTCATGGATGAACAACCCTTCGAAGGTCGCATGGAATAATGATCGAAAGCGTTCTTCACTTTCTACCAGAGCGGCTTCAGCACGGTTACGTTCTACAATTTCACTTTTTAAATCTTCATTGGATTCGGCAAGACGCTGCGTACGGGTATGCACTTCTTCACGGAGTATAACAGGCGTACGAAGCCGTACGTGTACCAGGATAGCGATAAGTAGGCTAATCAATACGACGGCAGCAATTTCTACGGCCCGACTGAGAACGGTATGATTTAAATCTTCAGCATGAAGGGTATCAAGCAGGACAACCAGTCCATACAGGACAGCACACGTTAAAAGGAAAGAAGTAATGGTCCAGAATCGGCAATTCATAAGCGATGGGGCGATGGCCTGATTGATAATAGAGTGAATTGATTTAAAGAAAGGGCTGCCTGACCTGTGATGTATTATAACGAACCAATCAGACCATCAACCAGTCAGACCATTTAACTTTCCGAGTTCTCTCGCCGTTCAAATCCTACCCGACCGGCCAGATGGCTTCCATTTCAAATCCGGGGTACCATAATCGAGGACCAGCCAGCCATGTAATGAAACACTGCTTTTGATTTGCCCTACCAGCAGTAGTATAACGCGAAATATATGGATGTGCAACAGGAATTGGGCATTTGTGGGTAGCAAGTGGCGGATGACAGAAGGATGGCAACAGCCTCATCATGGATGGGCGTTTCGTAGTTTCGTAACACCTCACATCGGCAAACGCATGCGGGCTTCACATCCACGACCGGAGGCACGATTCTCCAAGGTAAGCATACCACCATGTGCTTCGACGATCTGGCGACAGAGGACCAGACCAATACCGGAACCGCCCGGTTTGGTGGTGAAAAACGGGACGAACAGATTGGTGGTATTGGACAAGCCGGCCCCTTCATCATCAATCCAGATATCCAGATGACCGTTATGGCGATTCCATCCGAGGACGACGGTACCCTGTGTTTCCAGCGAAGCGTCTACGGCATTGTGCAGCAAGTTGATTAACACCTGTTCAAGCTGGCCGGGATCGGCCTGAATAATGATATCCGGCCCCGGTTCCAGCGTAACGTCCAGTCGGGTCTCGAGGGTAATCATCCGCCGTATCCAGGGGGCGACCTCGAGAGAAAGTCAACTCAGGCGGTGGTGATTTGGCCAGGCGCGCATAGGCGGCCATAAAGCGGCCCAGAGCATCCGCCCTCGTTGCGATCACACCAAGGCCGCGAGACATATCCTTCGCGCAAGGCCGCGAGTAAATTGGAAATGGTCTGCGACGGCTGGACAACCAGTGATTGAAGAGCAAAAGAACAACCCAGCCAGAAGCCGAGCATCACCACGGTCAGGGTCCATTCCACTTTGGGGGTATATCCACCGGTCCACAACAGGATCATACCGACCAGTACGGCAGGAAAGCCAGCAATTAAACCAAGGAGCAGAAGACGGCGATCGTGGGTCATACGGGTATAAAGCCCCATTACGTCTTACCGTGTTTTTCCAACCGTCGATAGAGCGCACTTCGGCTCAATCCCAAGGATTCAGCGGCTTCGCTGACATTACCTTCGTGACGGTCGAGCGCTTTCTGGATAAGAAACTGTTCGACGTCATCAAGATTCATATCCTCGAGCCGTGGTGATCCGTCCTGTCCACCTCGAAGGCCGAGGTCCGCCACCTTGATATGTGTGCCAAAACACATGAGTACGGCGCGTTCTACAGCGTGGTCCTACTCGCGGATATTACCCGGCCAGGGGTAGTCGAGCAAGGCTTGCAACGCCTCATTTTCAAAGCCGTTAATGGATTTTCGGTAATGGGCCGTATGCTGCTCAAGAAAATGTCGGGCCAGCAAGGGAATATCTTCCTTCCGTTCCCGAAGCGACGGTATATGGATCGTGATGGTGTTCAACCGAAAGAGCAGGTCCTGACGAAAGGCGTTGGTCTCGACCATATCGTCGACGTCCGCGTTCGTGGCGGAAAATGCACGAACATTGACCTGTCGGGTTTTGGAAGAGCCCACCCGCTCAAACTCGCCGGTTTCCAGCACTCGAAGCAGTTTGGCCTGCAACCCCAGGGGCACATTGGCGATCTCATCAAGGAACAACGTACCGCCGTCCGCCAGTTCGAAACGGCCCACCCGATCCGCCTTGGCGTCCGTCTAGGCCCCTTTCACATGCCCGAACAACTCGCTTTCAAACACGCCTTCGGACAACCCGCCCACGTTGACGGTCACCATGGATTCCGACGCCCGTTCGGATACCGCATGCAGCGCCTGGGCGACCACCCCCTTGCCCGTGCCGTTCTCCCCGGTGAGCAGCACATTGGCATCGGAAGGCCCCACGTTGGAAATAAGTTGTAACACCGGCTTCATGGCGGCTGATTCGGCGATCAGCTTCGGGAAGGATTTGCTATCTCCCCGAAGCAGCTCATTCTCGGCGGTCAATCGTTGCTGAATGCGAAGGGATTGCCCCAATTCGAGTTGCGTGCGGACAATGGCAAATAACCGTTCGTTGTCCCATGGCTTCTGAATGAAATCACGGGCACCACGGCGCATGGCCTCCACAACCAGATCGACGCTTCCCCAGGCGGTCAAGACGATCACCGGCAAGGTGCTGTCCAGCTCCTGGATACGGTTGAGCAGATCAAGGCCTTCCTGGCCGGATGTCGTATCACGTGTATAATTCAGATCCATTAGGATCGCATCATAGTCCTTACGCTTGAGTGCCTCCAGGATGTCCTGCGGCGTTGCGGCTGAGTCTATGTTAAACCCTTCGGGCTTAAGTAGAAGACGCAACGCTTCCAATACATCTTCCTGATCGTCAGCGATTAATATACGGGGTTGGGATGATAATCTACTCATGGGTGTCCAGGGTTTAGAATTTGCGAATCGAGGTGCATCGAAAAAGTCTTAAGCACTGCTGGCTTACGAAACCAGCGTCTGCTCAATTGAAAATATATTCATGGCGCCCACCAAATGCAACTAGTACACAACAAAAGTCGACTTGTTATCCTGGCCGATCCCTTCGCCAGCGTTTCAGAACGGGCACGCGAGCGGAGAGATTGAAGACTTTATTTAAAGACCATGCATATGCCGTGCCAGAAGGAAAACAATACACCAAAGACACCAATTGGACCGATGGTTAAAGCTGGCCTAACCTGTTTATACCCAATGAAAGCGACTGTTTACACTCCGCGGCCTTGTTCGCCACAGGTGGATTTCGATCTACTCTTCTGATGTCCGCTTTTGGGACGACCCGTGCCGAAACCGAACAGGACATCTCTTTAGAATATATTATATTGAACTATATGGTGGATAAGATCGTAAGTATTAAAAACGGCCCCGTAATATGTTCTCTATCAATACAACCTGTTCGGAGACTGGATCATGAAATGCGTATCCATCCTTTTTATTCTGATGGTCATATCAGTAGAGCCTCTAATGGCTCAGCAGGATGAAGCATTCGAACGCTGGAAAAGTCGAAATGATCAGGACTTTCAAACGTTCATTGCTCAAGAGGATTCATCCTATAAGAGGTATATCGCAGAAATTAAGGCCATCTGGAATACCTATGAGCCTTCTACCAGGAAAATCTGGGTGGATTACAGTCCGGATCTGGATACCAAGAGCAAAATTGAGTTTGAAGATGGGTATATAGAGCTGGAAACAGTGCAAAAATCGGATGTTCCCGATGCGATTGGGCAAGCGAAGACAGACATGAAAAAACAGTTAAAAAAATTGGTTGGCACAGATAATGAAGCCGGTTTGAACATCCTGGAAGATCAGATCGCGGTAGAAGGCGATGAACAGGACACCGTGAATCCAGAAAATCTGGAGACCTTTTTTGATAAAACGGTGCAGAAGCAGATCAAGCCTATCGATCAGATGCAATCTGGAGACGGCCATACGCGTATCAGATACCGGGTCAAGGTGCCGTTTGTAAAAAACCATATTGTCCGCCGATCGGAGAAATATGTATCTATTGTTGTTAAATATGCCGCTCAATATCAACTTGATCCTAAGCTGGTTCTGGCTATGATTTATGTGGAGTCGGCCTTCAACCCGATGGCAAAATCCCATGCAAATGCCTATGGCATGATGCAGCTCGTTCCACGCTACGGGGGGCGCGACGCCTATGCCTTCGTTTATAATCAGGACAGAGCGCCTTCGCCTGCAGAACTTTACCAACCCGAGAAAAACATCCAACTCGGCTGCGCCTATCTGCACTTGCTTTTGTATAAACACTGGACCGACGAACCGGCTGAGGAAAAGCGCCGCGACCTGGCTATTTGTTCGTACAATTGGGGGCCACATAACGTCAAAGAGAAGGTGTATGATCGTTTCCAGGGCCGGTGGTTGTCCTATGAAGATATGTACCAACGCTTACGCCAGCATACACCGAGAGAAACGAGTGACTATCTGAAGCGTGTTTTGAGCCGCCGGACGTACTTTGATCCGTTTTTCGAAGGATGAGAACGGGCTAGTGCCTGGCACGTTTAATCAGGTAGATAGCTGGGCTGAAAAAACCAGATTTACGGTGTTGAGGTCAATATGATTGGCAAATTATGTATCGCAGCAGGATGGGTCGTCGGTATGTATTTAACACCGACATCTATACAGGCCCAGGCTGATTTCGAGGCTTGGAAACAACAGCAGGATGCCGCGTTCGAGTCATTCCTCTCCGAACAGGACAAAGCCTTTCTCAATTTTCTCAATCAACGATGGGATCATTTCGAGGGTGCAAGAGAACCGGATCGTGAAGCCCTGCCCAAGCCGGATCGAATGCCACGCTTTGAACCGGAAGATGAGGTCCCGACAGATATCCTTGAGATCGACAAGCTTCCAATGCCTTCGGTTTCGATCCCTGCGCCTCCTCCGCCCATACCTGAACAAGATAGACCACCTGTTCCGAAATCGGAGATCCCACCCCCCATCGGGATACAGGTCAATTTTTTCGGTGTGGACGTGTTTGTTCCGGAGACAAAGCGTTTTCCGCGACCGCTGCGTGGTGCCGTAGAAAAGCAGCACATTGCCGACTATTGGGCCGCCATCAGCGAAACCCCCTATAAAGAAGCGTTACACCAGCTTCAGGCGTATAGACAACGTATGCAACTCAATGATTGGGGGTATGCGCGTCTGGTCCATGAGACGGGTGAAAAGATCTATCCGTCGTCACCCAACACGCGGCGGTTATTTGTCTGGTTCATGTTAACCAAGTCCGGCTATATGGCCAAAGTGGGCTACAAAAACAACGACGTGGTGCTGCTGCTGCCGACACATCAGGTCCTATACGGCAACAGCTATTTTACGGTATCCGGTCATCAGGGGAAATTTTATGCAGTCGAATTTGAGCCATCAGACCGGACCACTGTGGCGTCGATTCTTACATATAAGGGCGACTATCCAGGGGCGGCACGGCGTTTTGATATGCGGATGACACAGATGCCGATTCTTGGTGAAGACGGGCTGCTGAAAAAGCTCACCTTCACCCATTGGGGCAAAAACTATACCGCCTCGGTACACATCAACCGGTTCATTGCGGCCTTTTTCACCGACTACCCGCAAACCGCCTTTGACGTCTATTTCTCAGCCCCCTTGTCAGATCGTACACAGAAAGAGCTCATACCAGCGCTGAAAGATCTGGTACAAGGCATGTCTGAAAAAGAGGCGGCAAATTTCATTCTACATTTTGTACAAACCGCCTTCGCTTACCAGACCGACGAAGCCCAGTTCAATCGCGAAAAGCCGCTGTTCCCCGAAGAGACCCTATATTACCCGGCCTCAGACTGCGAGGACCGATCTGTGCTTTTTAGTTATCTCGTTCGTCACGTCCTGAACCTTGACGTGATCGGCCTTGACTATCCCAGTCATATGGCCACGGCGGTAAGGTTTAATGAAGCGGTCCCGGGGATGCGTGTTCGGTACGACGGCAAAACCTACGTCATCTGCGACCCTACGTTCATCAACGCCGATATAGGTCGTCCAATCCCGCAGGTGCAGCAAGTAACGCCGAAGGTGATCTGGGGAAGTTAAATATCATAATGCATTCTTCCAGAGCCAGACCTGACGACCCATGATCTTCTGCCCACGGTTAAACGGCACGTCACCTGAATATCTATGGAAGTGCCTGCATCAAAGCGTCTACCTCACCCCCGTTTCCACCGGTGTCTGAAGAAACTCATCCAGCGGAATGCCCTGGGCTCCGATGATATATTGCCGGCTATGCTGATATTTTTTACAAAGTCCGCCATACCTGGTAAGCGGGTTTTACGGCTGCCGCTCTTGACCTCCAAAGCGGTGATCATCGCGCCGTCCTGTAATATAAAATCCACTTCCGCATTACGCTCTCGCCAGTAAAACGCCTCAATGGATGAGTTCATCGTAGCATTAACAAGATGGGCGCCGACAGCAGATTCTACAATCCGCCCCCATCTGTTCCTTTCATCCTGGATGGTTTCAAATGCGTCATTTGATTGGGCAGTCATGAGGGCGGTATTAAGAACCTGGAATTTTGGGCTGGAACTACGTTGACTGATTTTACCACGAGCAAACTTAGGGATGCCGGTGACCATGCCGGCCCCACTCAACAAGTTCAGATAATGGGCTAATGTCGTGGTATTGCCAGCGTCCTGTAGTTGGCCGATCATTTTGGTATAGGAGAGGATCTGCCCGGAATACGCGCAACCCAATTGAAATAATTGTCTCAGTAATGCAGGTTTATCAACCCGCGTCAACAGCAGGATATCTCTTGAAATCGTCGTTTCAATCAGCGCATCCAGAATATATTGCCGCGATCGTGGTTCGTCCTCGATCAACGGTGCCGCACCGGGATAACCGCCGAAGAAGAGGTATTGCTCAAGCGACCAGCCGAACGCCGCCGCCATTTCATCGTAGCTCCAATGGGTAAGCGGAATTCGCTCGAACCGGCCGGTCAGACTTTCAACAAGCCCGTTCTGCATAAGCAGGGGAGAGGAACCAAGCAGCACGACCGGTAATGGAAGTGCTGTACTTGTATCTTCATCCCATAGCTTTTTGATCAGATCCGACCAGTAAGGCACTTTTTGTATTTCATCCAGCGCAAGTACCGCCCGAGCCGTCGAATCACGCGCACGCAACCGCCCCAGGTCCCACTGCTGTTGTATCCAGGTCGTATCCTGCACTCCAGGACCGTCCGCAGAGGCAAAATGGACAGGCATCGTGAGATCGTTCATTACCTGGCGAACCAGTGTCGTTTTACCAACTTGACGCGGTCCGGCCAGAATCTGTATAAAACGGCGCGGCTCCTGCAATCGTGCCCATAACGTCTGATACATAGTGCGCGTATACATGTTTTCTCCTGACGAATTACATTTTACTCAATATGTTGAGTAAAATTACTCAAACTACTGAGTTTTTTAAGATGACAAATTAGCCTTTCCATGAGCCACCGATGTAAAATATAGTGTTTCAGATAATATCTTGGAGTCAAACAACAAATTCTCGCAGCTTCGCTCACCGAAATGCCAATTCTTTTTCTGAATGTCTATAGCTATCTGAGCAACATAACAGGATATCACAATCTCCCCTATTTTCACGTTGACTTACCCTCTGCTTTCACCCTAGTTACTTCTAACCGATTGAAAGTAAGGTCCAATCATAAATCATCATTCATCATTCAAAGATTAACACACCCCGGAGATCGTATGTCAGACCCAAAAAACAACAATGGCAATCCTAAAAATCGGTCGGGCGAATTTCCCGTCGCGTCGAGGCCCGAAGAGCGGGCGGCGGCACAGGAACGGGTGCGGGCGTTTCCATATCGTTTTCCGAGGGACCAGCGGCATCTTGGCGGGAAGTTTGATGTGAAGGAAAACAGTCGGCGCCTCATGCGGTATTTTTACTTTGAACGCCGGCTCATGCATGCCATCGGCGCCTGGACGCTTGCCATCCCTGAATTCGAGGTAAAAGTCGAGAGCGGGCGACATATTTTTTATCATGCCGATGCGTCAAAAATACTGCGGGAACGGCTCAACGAGCAGGAAAAGCGGCTGTCGACCATTGATGATTATCGTGATGAGGAGGTCGACCGTTTTATCGACGAGATGCTGTCCGCCGAAGATACCCCCGCCTTTCTGGTCGGCCTGCATCAGGTGGCCGGTCAGGCGCTGGAAACCGCTTACCGCCATCATATCGATGATACTGACCCCATCGCAGACGTCCCGACGATCCGTACGTTAAAGCGTATCCTTCTCGATTATGAAGACATGCTTGCGTGGGCCGATGGGGCGATTGCGGCTTATATCGACGGCGGCATCGATGAGAGTCGGCTGGGGGTCTGGCGATGGCACCTGAAACGCCTCCTTGGCAGCATCGGTGGTGTGACGGGCAAAGATGAACGCAACGAGGAACCTTCGCCGCTGCGCATTGCAGAAAAACCCTTTGAACGGATCACCGTCCCACAGCGGGACGACCGGTTCGCGACCTTCCGAAATACCGGCGATTACAATGTTGGGGATGGCGAAGCGCGTTTTGAAGAAGAATCGTATGAAAACATCCGCCTGCGGTTCATCCGTACTCAGCGGGATGAGGTGGATGCCATCGAGGCCTTCGGCACGTTCTTATGGGATATCCGGTTCATGGACTTCAAAGCAGAATACGACCTGGCCCGCATCACGTGGGATGAAGCGCGTCATACAGAAATCGGACACCGGTCCATGCAGGCCGCTGGCTATGAACCGTTCGAACTGCCCAACCGACTCACCGGCTCGACTTGCCGTGGGCCGATGGAACCGGCCTATGCCATGGCCGAAATCAACCTATTCGGTGAGGTGGGCGTGATGAAAACGATCGGGGGTTTTATCGATGAAGCGCGGGATCGCAACGATGCCCTGCTGGTGCACATCGCGGATTTCATCCGGTCGGACGAGCGGACCCATGTCAAGAAAGGGCAGCACATTCTCCACGTAATGACGGACCTGGGTATGCAGGAACTCGAACTTAAAACCCGCGAGTTGTTCACCGAGTGCATGGTTAACCTGGGCGGCTGGACCAAGAACATGGACCTGTTCACCATGACCCGCGAAGACATCGAAAAATTCATCGGGGAGTAGGAGCGCAAAATCTTGCGCCCCTACGATACCAAAAAATCAACATTTACCGCAACCATCCCATCCGGTCCTTCCGCCACCCCAGCGTATCCAAATGCGTCGCGCGGATGCGCTCAATATGGTCGGTGTGAACCTGCTGTTTTTCTTCGGACCAGGCGTACTGTTCCAGCAGATCAAGGTCCAGCTCGACCCCCAACCCCGGGCCTTCCGGCACGGCCAGGCAGCCGTTTTCATACTTCATCTTACCACCTTTGATGACATCGCCCACCCACTGGTTGTAGTGGGCATCAAGGCCATGGAGCGACATGGGCATACTGCCGTTGCCCCAGATAATATGATAGGGGATGGTGTACGGAAAGGCGAAGGCCGCTGTGTGCAGGCGGATGGCGGTGGCGGGTCCAAGTTCGTAAGCGCTGTGCATCCCGAGTTCCATACCCATAAACTTAGCAGTGTCGTAGTATCGTTTGAGTGCCAATGGTCCCGCATAAGCATCCGGCGCAGAGATATCCGCCGCCACATGGCGACGCATCACATCGGCATCGATCGGCTGATCGAGCGTTTCGTCGCCGTAACGGCCGGACGGAGACTCGCCATAGCGTAGCGGTTTGGTGTCTCGCTTCAGCGGGGGTAACCATATGTGTGATGAAATAGGAATCGTCGTCATCATCCGCAGCCGATGTCCCGCCCGGAAGATGTTCTCGAAACGACCACCTACCGGCTCTTCAATCCATTCAATCCGGCAGTCCTCCACCCCCTTCATAAACCGCAGGGCCTCGCTCTCGCTCCAGGAGGCGTGCGGGTCAACACGGATGTCCACCTCGTAGCCCACCCTGTCCCGAATGTTATGGATCATCTCGACATATCGCATCGGTTCGAAGTCGCACATGGACAGCTTAATGATACGGAAACTTTCATCTTCCATCAATGATTTGACATGGTCAGGATATGTATCGAAAGTTACTTCATTTTCACCATTGATATCCGGGAAGCGATACCAGGTGTACGCCGCCATAGGGATGCGCGTCGCTTCCGGCGTATCCAGATCGAACACGTCCCGCAAATACCGGTACAGCGGTTTGCCCGCTATTTTTCCGGAAAAATCCCAATACGCGAGGCCCAGCAGCCCACGGATAGCCGGATCAAACGGATTCTTACCCACAACCTGTTCTTTAAGTTCTTCACCACCCACACCTTCGGCAATACCGACGAGCCCCTGATCCGTTTCGAACGCCGCAAACGAGAACCCTTCCGCTGACCCGTCCCACCGCTTGGTTCCTCGCCACGGCATCAGGACCCGGTAGGTCCGAACATCGGTGATTTTCAGATTGGCTGCCTGATTGGAGGCATTGATATACCCCTGGCGTTCTTTGATATCCGCGACCACCTGCTGGTCATAGGCCGCGATGGCATCAACGTCGTACATGGAAACCCCTGGAAATAGGTGATTGAGTGAATGGTGACAGATGATTGTTCATTGAGGGTGTGGTAAATACATAGTGGTTAAATTAAATGAACACCGTGGCCTTTAATTTTTCAGTCTTGCCAGCACGTTTTTCGTTTCGTCATTCTTCGGATTCATATATAATATATTGGACGCGGACGTCTGGTTCAGCACATACGTATACCCTTTTTCCGCCGCGATGTCATCAATGGATTTCTGTAATTTTTTCTGTACTTCTTCGCTTACTTCTTTTACACCGGGCATGCCGGCAAAAACTTTCTCTATATTGATATAGCCCACTTTAATGTTTTGGGGTGATGAGAGAGCGATAGACGCTTTTGCCCCTGGAATATTTAAGCGCTGATATACCTGCATAGTGATATCTCCGCCTTCCGGGCCATGGATAATGGACGTGACGCCCGTACTGATTGTCTGATTTAAAATGAACGTGAAGCCGTTGTCGGCGGCGACCTTATCGATGGCATTCTGCAATGTGGTCAGGGCAGGTTCCATCAATTCAACACGTCTTTCCTGGAGCAGGGCTTCAGCAAACTGAGGATACTGTTTGATTTCATTATCCCCTTTTAATAAGGTCCTCTCCAGCGCACTCAACTCAGACGGCGGTACCTGACCGCTCTCCTGCTTCTGCTTATAATCATTGAAGAGAGACATTTGATTGGCCTGTTTGGTTTCAAAATCACGGGTCAATTTTTTCTGATAGGTAGCCAGTGCTTCTTCCATCGATTTGATGGCAGGCATATTAGCCAGGATCAGTTCCACATTCGTAAAGCCGATGCTTGAAGTGCCGGGAGCCACATTGAAGAGCGGTGCTGCTTTTTGCTCTTCGGTAAGCCGCCAGCCTAGATGCTTCAAAACCTCAACCGTCAGATCAGCATTTCCAGGGGCAAACACCACCACAGGAATACCCGTCTCATTTTCCCGTTGAACCACACAGTCCAGGTTTCTACTTTCGGCGATTTCACGTAGCGCTTTGTCAACACCTATGATCGCCGGACTCATTAACTCCCCACGTTTTCGCCTGAGATCATCCTGAGCAAGGATCACACGTTCCTGATACTCGGCGTTCAGCTTTTCCAATTCTGCTTCATATTTACTTTTTTCGGCATCTGAAAGACCGGTTTTCTGTTTTTCCACAAAGGCCTGAATTTGATCATTGAAATAATTTTGAAACGTCTGAATCTCCCGGCCTAATTTCTGCTCATAAGATGACAATTCCGAATTGGCCTGATTCATATCAGGATATTGCATCAGAATCGTATTTAAATCCAGGTAGCCGACCGATACCTGCGCCGTCGCTGAAGAGCTGTATAGGACAGTAAATAGAAGTGTACATAACAACCTGTTCATAAGCATGATATTTTCCCTTTACATGGTAGAAGCCCACACCTACGGGCGGTTGACAATTACAGAAATATACCAATTTTGTTAAATGGGGTAAAGGAATCTTCATCGTCAGAGGCCGTTTTGTCTGTTGTAGTGGCGAATCGACATACAGGTCGTCTGAGTGAATCCCAACCTGATGTAGAATGGAATAACATTTTCATCACAACATAAATCGATGGAATACAGATCCGAAAGACTTTCAAGCATCCGTAGGATCAAATCCGATCCTACACCTTGCTGCTGGTAACCAGGCAGCACTTCAAGCATGGGGATAAAGGCGCTATATAACCCGTCCGATATGGCGTTGATAAATCCGCAAACCTGATCGCCATCCATAGCCAGCCAGACTTTATAGCTCGACTTCAAAATCTCCAGATGCTTGTCCGGCGACGGCGGGTCAGGCCATCCAACAAAGAAACCACCAGTCAGTTGATGAGCGGATAATGTGGAGAGATCGTCGGTGTAATGCATACGCAATACTCCTTCTGTTGGTGATGCACGCAGATGGTCCAATGCAAACCAGAATCTCGGAGATGGCCTGTTTTCAACAGTGGCTGCCGAGTGGTGACCGCATTATCTACTTCGCGTCTATCAAGGACTCGTAGCAAATTTACAGTATGAGCCCGGACGGATCGAATAAGCGACAGTTGACCTACTAATTTGGTGCGTCAAGGTAAGGGCAGGTAACAGGTTGCGAGAGAACAGCCTTAGGGTTATATTGTACGGATCGTACCCGCAAGACGTCACACATAGACCTGGAGAATAATATGCGCCTGTTACTTATCATGATTTGCCTGTCTGTTCCCGGTATCCTTCAAGCACAAATGGAACGCGTGCAGGAAAGTCCGTTGGACTCCGTCAGAGCCTTCGTGCAAATATCTGACCGGGTCGGAACATCCGGACAAATCAGAACACATCATGTGAAAGAGCTTAAGGATAGAGGCTATGAACTCGTTATCAACCTGGCACCAGCCAACGAACGGATGAACAAGGACGAATCGTTCGCCGTCGTTTCCGCCGGGATAGCCTATGTGCAGATTCCGGTCGACTTCAAGAATCCGGCGATGCGTGATCTGGAATTTTTCTTTCAGGTGATGAATGCCAATAAAGACCGTAAAGTCTATGTTCACTGCTTCGCGAACATGCGGGTATCCTCGTTCATGTACCTCTACCGGGTGATCCATGAGGGTATGGTGCCGGAGGAGGCGGACAAAGCGCTGAAACAGGTGTGGGAGCCGAACGACGACTGGACCCCGTTTATTGCAAAGGCGTTGACGGAATACGGCAAGTAGGTAGATGGGCAGGTAGTCAGATCCCTTTCTTGCCTACTGGCCTACCTGCCTGCATGCCCACCTGCCCACTTGCCACTATTTTGCGAATCCATCCAGCGGCGTCATATACGTCGCACCGAACCCATCTAAAATACCTTTCAATTCATCACTTGCGGGACCGTATACCACAAATTTCGTTGGGTCAACACAGCTTAGAAACCGCTCGGCGAAGTTCGCGCCGAAATTGCCTACATGTATTAACGCCGCATTCGAATCTGCATACCGTTCGTAGATATGGCATACCGTCCGGTCTTCATTTAAAAAAAACTCATAGTTCGATGTGCCGGGTTCCTCCACGGTGGATGCGATCATCTCCTGCATCACAGCCTCGAAGTTATCGTACGCCCCCGATTTGATCGTTGCTTCGAACATCCAGAATATGTTTTCCGTCATGATGATACGCTCCTTTAGACGGATGCCGGGCATCCGCGTGTTGGTATCCTGTACGCTGTAATTGGAATAAGTCTTATTCAGTAAAGAGATTTATGATAAAATACAGGTTGTTGAGAGCAGGTCAAGTGAGAAGCGGCCTTGGAGCACTTTGCAATTTAAAGTACTTGACAATATTTTCTGTTGGATTACCATTTTATTCATGAATACGAACCCAACCTCAAGCCCATCGGCCATGCAAACCCATGCAGAATCACAGCTTCGCTTCATTCGGTCCACGATGGAACAGGCTTCTTGTTTTACAGCGGTACCGGGGTGGGGTGGTATTTTTATGGGTATCACTGCGATCCTTTCAGCGTTTGTGGCCTCTCAAACCCAATCGTTTCAGCAATGGATAATAATCTGGATGGGCGCGGCTATGCTCGGGGTTTGAATCGGCCTGGTAACGGCATGGCGTAAAGCAAAAAGTGCGGACGTGCAGATGTTCTCCGGCCCAGGTAAAAGGTTCTGGATTTCTCTCGGTACCCCCATACTCGCCGCCGCAGTGTTAACGCTTGCCTTACTGTTGCGTAATCAAACGATGCTGCTGCCGGGTATCTGGCTGCTGTTGTATGGTGCCGGGGTGGTCACCGGTGGTATCTTCTCAGTCAAAATTATCCCGGCCATGGGATGTTGTTTCCTGGTCCTCGGTATAGTTGCTCTGTTTGCGCCACCGGGCTGGGGTAATGCGTTGCTGGGCATTGGATTTGGCGAGGTACACCTACTGTTCGGCGTTATTATAACAAGGAGATACGGTGGCTAAAGGCAACGCACTACGGAAAGAAAATGAGCTGGGGCTCCAACCTGTAAGCAACAAGACGGCCATACTGGGTATCGTCCGGGATTTCGCTCAAAAAACGGACGCTGACCCTCTTGATCACCTCATTCGTGAACGGATACGTCTGGGTATTGTGAGTGCCCTCGCTGTGAACGATACCATGACCTTCAGCGAATTGAAAAAACTACTCAATACAACGGACGGGAATCTCAGTGTCCATGCGAGAAAACTGGAGGACGCGTGCTATGTATCCTGTACTAAATCCTTCGAAGGACGCATGCCCAAGACCGAATATAAGCTGACAGAGGAGGGCCGTAAGGCGTTGGAGCGATACCTCGACCATATGGATGCGTTGATTCAGGCGATGCGGGCACGCTAATTGGCATGAATGATATTTTTTTATGTACTTACTTTGTTCAATAAAGTACTTTTCAGTGAACAAACCATGGAGGCCATTGTATGAATATAGAAACACAGGATGTGAAGGCCGGAATCCGGAAGATATCTAATTCAATCACGGTTAAAATACTGAGTATCGCGTTTTTAATTCTGGCACTCTTGATCCCGGCTCAGATGATTTATTCGGTCATTGAAGACCGGGAAACCCTTCACAGACAAGTCATTGCGGAAGTAAGCGGGAAATGGGGCAGAGAACAGCTTCTGACAGGCCCTGTTCTCTCTATACCGTATCAGGCCTACCGGCAGGACGAAGAAGGCCGGAAAACCTACAGAATACGCACCTTGTACATGCTTCCGGAAGAACTATCTATATCCGGGACACTCGAGCCTGAATCACGAAATCGGGGGATTTATGAGGTCATCGTATATACCGCAAAACTCAATATCAACGGGTCGTTTACATACCCCGATTTTGCCCAAATTCAAATCCCTGAGCAGGATATCGTCTGGTCGGATATCATCTTGTCGGTGGGCATTTCCGATATAAAGGGCATCAGCGAAGATGTGCTCATTACCTGGGGCGAATCGCAATTACCCGTAGAACCCGGTGTAAATATCAGCGAAACGGTTGCTTCCGGAATACATACCAATGTGCCGCTCGAAATAAATCCGGCAGATAGAACACTGCCCTTCGAGTTTTCACTCAACCTGAAGGGCAGTGAACGCATCCAGGTCATACCTGTTGGTAAAACGACCAACCTGAACTTGACCTCCTCCTGGGCGCATCCAAGCTTCACAGGCGAATTCTTACCGGATCAACGGGAAATTTCACCGGATGGATTCCAGGCCCAATGGACGGTCTTTCACCTGAACAGGAACATCGCTCAGACCTGGATAGACAGCAACAGTTCTATGGCCGCCTGGGCGTTCGGTGTACAGCTCTTTCTACCGGCGGATGAATATCAACAGACCACCCGTTCGGCAAAGTATGCGATCCTGTTCGTTGTACTTACGTTCGCACTCTTTTTCCTTATGGAAGTGTCCAGTAAACAACGTGTTCATCCTATTCAGTATCTGTTGGTGGGTTTGGCCCTCTGTATCTTCTATATCCTGCTTCTATCTATATCGGAACATCTCGGCTTTACCTGGTCGTACTTAATATCTGCCCTCGCCGTTATCGGGATGGTCGGTTTGTATGCAAAAAGCGTCCTGCCCGGAAAAACAAAAAGCCTGGTTGTGGGTGGTAATGTTGCTGTGCTATATGGCTACCTGTATTTCATCCTTCAACTACAGGATTATGCCCTGCTCGTCGGCAGTCTGGGGCTCTTCACTATTCTGTCTCTAATCATGTATTTCACCCGGAATTTCGACTGGTATGCCATAGATCTGTCATCGGGAAAAGAGAAGTCCGAAGAACCGGCACAGGATGCCTGAAAGTATGTGAGAAGAGGGAAATGGAAAGCGTAGATCAAAGCGACAAATCACTCTGATGCGCAGCATCCGTTATATATAACGCACCCACTTATGAGGATTGGCTGTTTTATACCGGCGAAAGGGGACGCAGAGGGGATACATGAAGGCGAGAATACCAAGGGTAAACAGATAGGTGCCGCCGAGGCCAAGCTCTCCTGTCGTACCGGACAAGAAACCGGCGAGACCCAAGATATGAATATGGAAAATATAGAAAAAGAGCGCGGTCTGGCCGAATACCATCAGAGGATTCCAGGCACGCGGTGGTCCGGTCAATGTACGCTGATATCGAAAGAAGGCGTACAGACACAGGGCCATGAGGCCTAACTCCAGAGCTGTAAAAGTGATACTCGGCGGATATTTGCTGACATGAAGCCATTGTACCAACGAATGGTCCTCACGCAGAAGCCACATGTTGCCGTATCCGTTAAGCCCACGAAAGAGGGCAAATACCGACAGGCCGAGGCCCCCACCGACCAACAGCACTTTTTCGGGATGCCATGCTGAGTCGGGATTGGCCTGATGGGCCGTCAGTAAACGGCCGAACACCCAGCCAAGCATCATCATGGCCAGCCAGCCGGTAAACGGATAGAGCACCATCATAGGGGCCGGTCCCAGCCAGATAATACCGGGAAATATGAAGGGCATGAAACTTGCAAACCAGCCGATGGAGGGTTGCAAACTTTGTATCTTTGATAATTCCTCCATCATATCGCCTGACATGTTCAGCAGCATAGATACGGACTGCCCCACGGCCTCAGGCACCGCCCCAGTCATTTGAAAGGCCAGATTAACCGTGGCTTCCCCGGCAACCACGATCAAAACCGCACCGCCTACCAGCATACGATTACTTAATCGTCGAAGGGGAATCATACAGAGGAAGCTCATCCCCAGGGCGAACAATACCTGCTGACCAAATGGATTGACCCAGAACATCTCGAAGGCCAGCAGGATAAGGCCCCGTTTAAATAGATGTCGGTCTAATTCACGGGCGTCTGTTCCGGCGGCTTGTCGCTTTTCCAGGCTGATGGCCAGCGAGACACCGGCCAGAAAAAGAAAAGTCGGCGCGCATAGATGGGTTATCCACCGCGTTAAGAAGTGATCAACCGGCAGCGGTGTGCCCGGTGTGTAGAGCCCCCACGAGTCCGTCATAAGATGCCCGGCATCTACAAGGCCAGCATGATCGACAGCCATCAGAACCATAACGAGACCGCGCATCCAATCGAGAGCGGGGAGACGATGCAGGGTGGAAGATGTAGTCATGACAAATGGTTAAGTAGACAAATGGGCCTATGGAGTATCTTATAGACGATCAGAAAAAGAATTGGATTTTCTCCGTGACTTACATGGATGCTTGCGGTGCTTCGCTCATGCCAAACCTTTATCTGAAAGGCTATAACACCAGACATCCGGTTTACCTTTAATGTTGCATTTTCGATAAAACAAAGCTTGACTTTTAAAAAGTAAATCGTAGTTTTGATGCCACGTTATCTGTCGCAGAAACTTGAACAACGGACCAGTATAATGATTTACCGCCGCACATTCCAGCTTGAAATCATCCATCGCACAAACGTCGTAGACGTAGTCGGCGTAGAACGCGTATCCCACACCGGAGCCTGACGGCGAACCTGACATAGAAGAAATATATTTCAAACCCGCTGTCGAGTTCTGCTCACAGCGGGTTTTTTAGTTTGTCCCTCGAAGGCAAGGCCTTCGGTCCCCTGAAGAGGACATTTTCAGAGGCTTTATGATGCTACATACCCACCTTTGCACGTTGCGCGCTGCACGCTATACGCCAGTAGTAGCAGTAGTTACAGTAGTCGTAAGCGTCGACCATATTCGACAGCGAGCCGGGCCTGTATGCCTTTGAGATCAAGTGTTTATTCGGCCCCCGCCGTCAGACTCGACCGCGGGGGTTTTTTCGTTTTATATCTGTTTTGTCCTCATGGACAACATTTCTAAAAAGGAGCCATACATGTCAACCTATACGGGCGCACAAATTCTGATCAAACTTCTCGAACGACAGGGCATAGACCTCATCGCCGGCATGCCGGGCGGTGCCAATCTACCGATGTACGACGCCTTATACGACAGTGCTATTCGGCATGTGCTGGCCAGGCATGAGCAGGGCGCCGGGTTCATAGCACAGGGCCTGGCGCGGGTGTCCGGTAAACCGGCCGTTTGCTTCGGCACATCCGGGCCTGGCGCAACCAATCTGATCACGGCCATAGCCGATGCTCGCATGGATTCGATTCCTCTTATTGCGATTACAGGCCAGGTGCCGACATCCCTGATCGGCACAGACGCGTTTCAGGAGATCGACACCTACGGTCTGACGCTGCCGATTACCAAGCATAACTTCCTGGTCCGATCTGCTGAAGAACTCCTCGATGTCATCCCGACCGCCTTTCGTATTGCGTCATCGGGACGCCCGGGACCGGTCGTGGTCGATATCCCCAAAGATGTGCAGACAGAAAGTATACCGGTCTCCAACTGGCCTGACCCGGGACAACCTGCCCCGCTTCCGAAGATTGAAGCATCCCATATCGACAGAATGGTTAAAATGGTTATTGCCGCGAAACGTCCCCTGTTCTATATCGGGGGCGGAATCATTGCGGCGGATGCGGCCGCGGTTCTTCGGCAACTGTCCGAACGCCTGTCTATTCCCGTGGCTTCTACCTTGATGGGGCTAGGAGCGATGCCCTCCGACCATCCTCTGTTTTTGGGTATGCTGGGCATGCACGCCGCCCGTTATACAAATATGGCCCTGGAGGCTTGCGACCTGCTGATAGCTGCGGGTGTGCGGTTTGATGACCGAGCGACGGGCAAAGTCGCGCAATTCTGTCCCGAAGCACAGATCATCCACATCGATATTGATGCCAGTGAACTGGGTAAAATTAAACAACCGCATCTGTGCCTGGAAGCGGACGTCCGATGTGTGCTGGAAATGGTGGAGGAGCGTCTCCCCGATAAGCCCCCATCAAACTGGCCGTCACAGATCGCCGAATTACGCCGCCAATATCCACTTGTTACCGCGGGTGAAGACAATCCACTACAGCCGTATGGCCTGATCTTACAGACAGCCCGATTGTTGGAAGAAGAAGCGATCATCACCACCGATGTGGGCCAGCATCAGATGTGGACCGCACAGGCATATCCCTTGAACTATCCCCGGCAGTGGCTTACTTCTGGGGGCCTCGGAACCATGGGTTTCGGCGTGCCGGCTGCCATCGGTGCGGCCCTGGCTGAACCCACAAAACCGGTGATCTGTATCAGCGGTGATGGGAGCGTTTTAATCAATATTCAGGAGTTGGCTACGCTGGCAGAAGAGAACCTTAATGTGAAGATTCTGGTGATGAATAATGCCCATTTAGGTCTGGTGAAACAGCAGCAGGAACTGTTCTATAATGGCAGAAAGTGTGCGGCCGAATTTAACATCTCACCCGACCTGACGGCCATCAGCAGAGGTTTTGGGATACCAGCGTATAACCTGGCTCATATCGAAGCGCCCCTGGATTTACTGAAAACCGTACTTAATGAGCCGGGGCCCTGTTTGATTAATATCCCCATCGCACCGGAAGAAAATGTGTTTCCTATGGTCCCCCCCGGCGCAGCCAACCACGAAATGATCGGTTAGAGACGCAATATCTTGCGTCTCTAACACGCCACGAAATCATGTGATATCTAACAACAAAGGAACCACCATGACCATGCCAATATCAGCGCCCCATACATCCACAACCCATTCTACCATTCTGACATTGACCGTAAATAATCACGCCGGCGTCATGTCCCATATCTGTGGATTATTTTCCCGCCGGGCCTACAACCTGGAAGGCATCCTGTGTGTGCCTTTCGACAACGGGCAACGTAGTCGTATGTGGCTACGAATTAACGAACAGGACCGATTTCAACAAGTGTGTCGGCAGTTGGAGAAGATGGAGGATGTAATAACCGTCGAGTGCGAGGGGATTGATCCCGATGGCATGAACACTGCCCTGACCTATTTTAATGGCACCCGGTAGAGCCGAAAAAAAGCCCGTTACTCATCCAATTTATCCAGCATGGCACGGGCACGGGCCCGTTTTACTGGATCATCGCCACGGGCCAAAATGCGTTCCAGCACGGCACGGGCATTGGGGTCACCAGCTTCACCCATCTCAAGGGCCATGTCATCGCGTTTCTGAACATACTGGCTATCATAAGCGTTGATGGTCATGTTCCAGGGACGCCAGTAGTATTTGAGTGGGTGGTCGGCTCGCCAGGTAGGATAGATCGCTTCCCACGTGATATTGCCGTGGGGATCGAGTGAACTGGCGGATATAGGATCGGAGACCCGTTGATACCGTGCGTCGATCGAAAGGCGCAAGCGGTCACTTGTGTTAGACATCCCCTTATGCACCATCATGCTGTGGAAGAACAGGACATCCCCTTGTTGGATCGGTGAATAGACCCACTTTGTTTCATCCAGAGGATCAGTGATTTCGGTGCCCCCGGCACCCAGGGCAGGCTTGAAATCGTAGAGCCCACCCAGATGTGATCCGGCATTGAGCGTAAGACCGCCCATCTTCCGGGGCACATCCGCCATACCGATCCAGGCCGTGTAGGTCCCCGCCGTACCCTGAATGGGTATCCAGTCCTGATGCGCTGGCGTAGTGTATTCTGTACGCTGTGGGAAGATGGTCCGGCCGATGATCCGAGGATGTGCCAGGATGTCGTCATTCAACATCCGTTTGAGCAGATCCATGATATGAGGGTGTTGCTGAATAGCGTGGAACGCCGGATGCGTGTACACCTTATACATGATCGCCATATATGGTGCTTGCGGTTCAACACAGAAGCCGTTCAGGTCCGCGATAGCCTCTTTGATCGGCGTCTCCGATTTTACCCATCCCGCCTCTTGTGCGATAGCCAGCCACGTCAAGCGGACAGGCTCCAAAACCTCTTTTGGAAGCAACTCTCGAAAAAACAGGTAGCCATCCTGCTCCATCCGGGCTTTTAACGCCGCCCCATCATGTTTTATTTCATTTGAGTCAAGAAATTCGGGCATAAGTTTAATTGGTGATTGATGAATGCATGCGTTCTGCGGGCACGATGCGAGCACGCTGTGGTTGGTGATTAATGAGTGCGTAAAGTGCAATTATTGGAGTGAAATGTCAAGGGTGTCAGGTCATATTTCGTATTCAACACCTCCTTCAAAAGGCCTGACTATACCCCGGTTTCGCCGTTACATAATAATGCGAATCTACAACCCCTTGTAGACGCAATTTTGTTATATCCAAAGGGTCATGGTACAGACAAGGGTGGCGTTCAATTTTCATGCCCACTTGCCTGCCTGCCCACCTGCTGTAATTGGCACACCAGTGCTGAGGGCAGTCATCACTGGTCGCGCGTATCATATAATTATGAATAAGACCGTACTGATTATAGAACCGGAGCCGGATCTAAGGACGTCGATAAAAAATCTCATGGAAAAGGTGGGTTTTGAGATTTTCATGGTCGATGCGGTAGAAGATGGTTTTCAACAAGCACAGGATCGGGTACCTGATGTCGTCTTGATGAACCTGTACCTGAACCCATCCATTCTGAACGACTCAGGCCTTCAATGGCTGCGGCGACTCCGGGAAGAAACAAAAGCACCGGTCATCGTCTATGGCGCGACGATCAACCTGGATTCCATGCGCGAAGTCATGCGGCTTGGTGCCTTTGATTTTTTCCCCTTTTCACTGAGTACAGAAACCTTGTTTACCGCCATTGAACGCTTGTTGGAACTGCAAAGCCTGCAAGCTGAGGTAGAACGTCTACGCCGGGAGGTGGACGAGCAATATAGCCTCCATGGACTGATCGGTAATACGCCTCAGATGCGTCAAGTGTTTCGATTGATTAACCAGGTGGCCCTAGTGACAGCTATGTCTTGATTACCGGCGCTTCGGGCACAGGCAAAGAGCTGGTGGCCAAGGCTATGCATTTCAACAGTCCCCGTCGGCGCGGTCCGTTTATCGCACTGAACTGTGGCTCTCTGCCGGAAAGTCTCGCAGAATCCGAACTCTTCGGCCATGAACGCGGGTCCTTTACCAGCGCCGTATCCATGCAAAGAGGAAAACTGGAATTAGCAAACGGTGGCACCCTTTTTCTGGACGAGATCGGTGAGATGCCGATTAATACCCAGGTTAATCTTTTACGTGTCCTCGATGAACGGCAATGTATGCGGATCGGTGGTTCTGAGCCGATCCACTTGAATGTCCGTACTGTGGCAGCGACCAACCGAGAATTGGATCAGGCGGTGCTGCAAGGTCAGTTTCGACAAGACCTCTTCTATCGGCTTAATGTCATCCGCATCCACCTGCCTCCACTGGACGACCGACGTGAAGATATCCCGTTGCTGATGGATCATTTTATGAAATCGATTGGCAACGGAAACCGCCGTTTGGCCCCCGGTGTGATGGATCACTTGATGCGCCGCCCCTGGCCTGGTAATGTACGTGAACTTCGTAATGCGGTAGAGCGAGCCCTGGTGATCTCCACGAATGAATCTATTCACCTGCATGATTTCTTTCCACTCGATGATCCTCAGGAGCAGCGTGACATAGCGAAAGATCAGGCCGACCTTTCCGAATCTTTTTTCCATCAACTGCTTCATCACCTTGAAGACCACCCCTCAAAAAATGCCCTCGAGCAAGCAGAGGAATTTATTCTGCGTACCGCATTGGATCGTACCACTGGTAATAAAACCAAGGCGGCAGAGATGCTGGGGACCAACCGAAAGAAGATAGAACGCCGCATGACAAAATACGGACTCTAACCAAACAATCTGTGAGAAAGTGAGCCTCATTTCCCACAACCCCACACGCTCCATTCCCATGTCTTCTTTCAAATGGAAATCTCTTTCTAATCAGCCGATGCTGATACCGGGTATAAGCCAAGACACCCGGCCAGACGACAAAAATCCTGTTGTAACGCTCAGAACCCGGGGGTGGGACAGCCATCAGGTTGACTTGCCCAGTGTGGTCTATCACGATGGCATATATCGCATGTGGTTCTCGGGATTTGACGGATTTCACTGGCGTATTGGCTTTGCTGAATCCGAGGACGGCATCACCTGGGATGACCATCCTCATCCGGTTCTGGAAGGGACAGCGGAGGCATGGGATAGCGACGGCGTGTGGAGTTCATCTGTCCTCTGGGACGGAACCAGTTATATGATGTGGTATGCGGGAACCAGAAGAAGTATTCCCCACCAGGATCGGAATTCCGCGATCTCACACGTAAGCCAAAGCAGTGATATTGGCCTGACCACATCGATGGATGGTCTCGTCTGGGTCAAACAGGGGACGGAGCCTGTCCTTAAAGAAGGGGACAGCCCCAGTGTCTTCTATGCCAATGGCATCTACAGATTATGGTACAACTTTACCCCCCGAGGGAAAGTGGTTACCACCCCGATACCTCTTCGTTATACGACGTCTCAAAACGGGATATCCTGGCGATCTGACACTCGCGACCTCCAAGCCACCAACTCCGCTCTCGATATGGGTGTCAGACATCCTTCGGTATTATTGTGCGGGGATCAGTATCTATTGTGGTACCATACGACCACATTTCAAAAATCGAAACTTCGGCTTATTAAAGGATTTGAGGCCAGGGCCATGGATGTAGCACGGATCAGGTTAAATGATCTACGTATCGTAGACATCAATCCGCATGGAGACTGGTCAGAGATGATTCTGGAATTGGTCTTTGTTAATGAAGGGCCTGGAGACGCGCAAGCTATAGAGGTCAAATTGCTGGAGACCGAGTCCGGTGTACGCAGCCTGTCACCGGCACCTATTTTACAGGTAGGTGACCTCATGGTCAATCAAACCGCCCGAACGGTTGAACCCTTACGTCTGCTTATCCAGGGACCGCCCCAAACAACAGACACGCTTAACCTGTTCTGGCAAATAGCCTATACGGATACGGTCATGGGTGACCGGCAGGTGTATAAAACAGAACCAATGACATAAATCGGCATCCGGATGGTCCTCACAGCGATTTATCATCCGACACCCCGCAATCCAATGGTTCCCAACCCACCTGTTCCTTCGCATTCGAAATATCCCATTTCTTCTCGGCCCCTTTGGATACGCCGTAGAAAATACCGAATTGTGGCCTCGGTGCTTCGATACAGCAGGCCGTTAGTTCCGCCATATCACGGGCACTGAGCCATCGGTTCATACCCGGTTCGTAAACCTGGCCCACCTCGTCCGTATTGGGAAAATTACAAATGCGAATGCAAAATACGGACATCCCATACAGATCGTGGTAGTGCCGGGCCATTGCTTCTCCGAAGGCTTTACTGACCCCGTAAAAATCACGGGGTCGCGGCGGCATATCCCAGGTCGTATAGATCCCTTCCTGCTCATACAATCCCGTCACTGCATTGCTGCTCGCAAATATAACGTTCGGCACGTTATTGATACGCGCGGATTCAAATATATTATAGGTCCCCTGGATGTTGGTATCCATAATCATCTGATTATAACGACTGCGCGGATAACCCGGCTTTGTTGAAGCAATGCCTAAATGGACGATAGCATCCACACCCGCCCCGGCCTCGACCATGTCTTCAAAATTGGAGAGATCGGATACCACCGTTTCATCATCGGCGTCCAGATCGTCCGGAATGGTGCTATGGAACATCAGGCGCATGTCATACCGCCCCCGAAGGTACCGTCTTAATGCCGATCCAACCATTCCCGCCGCACCAGTGATAAAAAGTTTTTTTCGAGTAGACATGGCCTCTCCTCATGATCTTTGTTCGTCTATGTTATGTATAGTAGTATCCGTCAAACGGGCCAGCATCATAGCAGCCGTCTCCCGTACCAGCGGTGCACCGGTCTGCATGGCCCGATGAATCGCTGCCAGCACCGAATCTGGCTCGTTCCGCTTATCGCCGCAATCGCACAAGCTTGAAGCCAGATATCGCGGCCCTGAATCAGATGCGAAAGAGCCTGATCTGTTGATTCGAGCCCATAGCGGAATAAACTACGTCCTTTGTGGATCGTATCTTCCACTGAAATTTGATCTATAATAGGAAACAGGTACCGCTTGATGGTATGGTGCAGCAGGTTATCCAGAAACTCTACCGCACTGGCGCGTAACGATTCGTCACGGCTAATGATCCCCTCATACGCATTGTAGATATCTTGAGGCGGATGCCGTAATCCCATAAGACGAAACATTAACTCCAATGATCTGTGTTGCCGGTCCAATAGGGAACGGCTCAATAATTGGACGGAGGATGAATCCTCCCAGGGTAATTGTCGGATGGTTTGCATCTCATAGTAGGTCTGTGCCTCATGAATGAGTGACGCATTAATCCGTTCTTCATCTATCTCTAACTGAGGATAGAGCCTCAGTTTATTCAAGGCTTTGATTATTGGATATTGTAACGCGGGTTGAACCTGATCCAGCGCGCCCAGCAGGATCTCGATCGATGTCTGGTTAGCAATCTGGCGAAGGATACGTGGGAGGGTTTGTTTGATGACAATATTACCCGCGTCTTCAAGAAGTGTTTTTTGCAACGCGCCTTGAATCTGGGCCCCATAGGTGACCAGAGCCTGAAGGGCGACCCCGCGAAAAGTGCTTACCGCCAATAAATCGATCAGATAGGGTACGAATTCAGGATCACGCGTTACCCCGCCACTTTCGATGGCCGGCCCCGCCACCACTGTGGAAGGATCTCGCATCAATTGGAGTAGGTACGGGCGGAAGGCCGGTTCATTCAACGTCCCAAGTGCCCTTGCCATCTGTACACGTAAAAGACCGCCGTCATCCCCATCAAATACCAACAGGGTTTCAAGTAACTCGACATCGATCAATGAGCCTACATCCGGATTGTCCTGATGGGCGATGCAGACCACAGCGGCGGACCGGATCTTTAAATCCGGATTTATCAGATAGGTCTTGAGAAGCGGTACGGGGTCTGGATTTTTCTGACAGATAACAGACATGGCCGCCAAACGTACATTCGGATCGGCATCCTCCAACAGGAGATCAAGCTGATCCAGGGTTACGGCTTGCGGCATAGTCCAAAGAACCAGCAATGCTTTTCGGCGTATTTCGGCCATCTGGTGTGTCAACAAAGGAAGCACGGCCAGCCCCACATCCGCATCCTCTACAGACTGGAGCATATCTAACGCGTAGATGATCTGACGCTCGCTTGGACTTCGGAGGGTCCTCACCAGGGATTCAACGGAGGCCGTATCCTGAATATTAATCCGAAGTTCTTCCAGATCAATTTCGCGGCGTTCCAGTGCTTTTCTAAACGCATCGATGTATTCCCTGTATGCTCGAATGGCCATAATGGTCCATAGGCCGCCCAAACCGACGGCAACCAGGCTGAGAGAACGCATAGACAACCCGAGAACCAGGGTGAATACAAGCAGCAAGATGCCACTGACCCCCTGGGCGACCTGATCGATAAAGACATCGATAAACACCTTGGTCCGTTTTTTCAGTTTTTTTGGTACAGGGATGAACAACAGTTCCAGACCCGTCTTATTCAGAGAGTAGCGAAAACTTTGATCTGCTCCACGAAGCGCTACGGCCGTCCAAAGACCAGGTACGATAAACAGGGCCACCGAACCCAACATCAAGCTGATGGGCAAAAACAAAATGGCCCCCCCGACGCCCAGAACACGAATCAGTCGAGAGCTCAAAAACATCTGAATAAGGAGGGCAATCAGGCCAATACGGCCATAAAATTTACCTAAAAATGAGGTTAAAGTTGCCTTGTCCTGATAGGTTTCGACCGATATGCTTTTGAACTGGAAGTCCACGATAGCGGTCACGATAACCATAAGCGCTATCATCCCGACAATAAATCGGAGCGAACGGGATTGACGGACAGCCCCGATCATTTGTTTCAGAGATTCCCGCTGTTTTTCTTCAGCGGGTGCGGGTGAGGAGACGATCCCTGTTTCTTTCGCCTTCATCGACCACATCACATTCAAAAGGATGATGCAGATCATTAGGAAGGCCATGCAAAAAAAGAGGAGGTTCTCAGGGGCTACATCGGCGGAAGTAACAACGAAACTGGTCACCTCGCCGCCCGTTACTGCACCCAGGATGCCGCCCACATTAAGCAGGGGAAACAACCGTTTGGCCTGCGTCGGATTGAGGACCGTATTAGCGAATAACCAGAATTGGGAGGTGGACAGCACGCCATAAATACTTACCCACACGTAAAAGAGATAATATACCCAGGTCTCATCCAATTCGATTAACCCCCGCAGGATCAACAGGTTTACGACCAGGATGGCCGTTGTAAAGTTAATCAGCCGGGTGAGCGGCATGGAACTGGAAAAACGGGCATAGGACGTAGTAACAGGCAGGACGACTAGAGCAATCAGGATAAAAGTCAGGGGGAGTTGTTCCGCGCCGAGCCGTATGAGAAACAGGCTGTCACGCGTGGGCTTAAGAAAGTAATTTGTGACCAGCACCAGATAATAGTAGGAAAACATCAGAAGAACGAGCGAGAACTCGCCCCTACGAACATCGATAAAGGTGCTGATGAGTCGTCTCATAATCTATCCACTTGCGATCTGTTCGTACGCGCTCATCACGCCGTTCTTCCTGGGCTATCCGCTACGATCTCAATTTCCATGCGGAATTGTAATCGCCCATCTTTCTTTCGCACGGTTATTATAAAAAACGGCCGCCATCGTATCATGCGTTATTCTGCACCATAAGAATCCGGGGCCTGCATGGGCATACAAGGTGTTCTTACGCCAGGCGACGTCATTGACATTGGCGGCGGCGCCGGAGACAAAATAATGCACACCCTCTATGGGTTTTATGGCCTCCAGATTATGATTATGTCCGGAAAAAACGGCCTGCACGCCATAGCGTTCAAGCAGCGGATGCAGATGCTCAATCAACCAGGGCGTATTGCCGTGGCGACCGTTCGAGAATATCGGATGGTGCATGACCACGAATTTCCACCGTGCCCGGCTGGCTTTCAGTTCGTCTTCCAACCAGGCCATCTGTCGTTGAGATGCCCCCGCCGGTGCATTGGTCCGATATCTATAAGACAGATAATCGTCATCATTGATTAACATCTGCGAATCCAGGTTGAAAAACTGTACGATGGTCGAATCGGCGAGGGTATCTGAAAATGTGTAATACCAGTCTGGCATATACCATCGCCCGGTTGCATGCTCATTGACCAGCTGATGATAGGCAATCTGGGCGTGGGGATCTTCTCGATAATCGTGATTGCCCAACACCATATAGAAGGGCATGGGAAATTGCTCTGCCGTATAAACATCTTCAAAATGGCTCCGCCATTTGCGGTCCTGGATGCTTTTTACACCGTTTGCGTAGAAATTATCCCCCACAGCCACCGCGAAATCTGCTCCTCGCCTCGAGGTATCCTTGATTTTCTTCATTCCCGATGCAACAAGTCGCTGTCGATCATCACTACCCGGCTGCCACCATTTTCCGCCACCCCAATCACCGAAAACCAGAAAAGAACGAGAGGCCGTCCCTTCAGGAAGAGAAGCAATAGGTTGATAACTAATTTCCGCCGGCCTGTTCGATAACAAAGCCGTATCGCAGGCAACGAGGAGGAGGGTGAAAAGAAAAAGGAGGGAAGAAAGAAAAAGGGGCCTGAGAGATGCCATTGAATGATGGTCCACTTTTCCGCTTGCTGATTTACCCATTGCTCACCCTGCCGTCATCTGCGTATAACGTTTGCCGATCAGGACGGCAATGATGAGCCATACAATCACAAGACCCAAGTTGAACATCGCGAACTGACTGGTACTGAACATCAGCCAGTTTACGCCTACATAGACCAGCCCTGCAGAAAATACATCACCAGCGCGGACAAAAAACGTATCTATCGCCTGTTTGGCTTTATACTTTTCTTCCCGGGTCGTTGGCAAAAACAAGGCCTGACGGACCGTATTCTGTAAGGAGTAGTCCGTTGCATTTTCCGCAGTCTTTGCCCAACGAACGACCGACAGAATCGGTACAAAGGCCAGGATAGCATAACCACCCAGCGCAATGATCGGCAGGACGAGTAAACCGACACGCATACCAAAATATTTAATAATTCGGGAGACGATAAACAGCTGCAGGATCAGCCCGATGATATTGACTACCGTGAAGAAGCCGGCATAAAATTTTCCGATGAACTCAGCCTCTGTTAGACCACCTGCTGTGCCGTCACGAATCGCGTCAGCCGCCGCCTGCGCAACCGTTCGACCAAGAATATACTCTCCGGTGGTATTCACCCAGTTGAGCATCAGCATCAGAAAGGCAATTAAAAGAAGATATCGATTGGTCCACACCAGTTTGAAGGCACCCTCAGAACCGATCGGTTCCTCTTTCTCCACCACTGCCTTGATGGCTGCGCGTTCCGCCGCGCGGTGCCGTTCACGACGATCAGCTACCCTTGTGATGACCAGACTGACCAGGAGCAGGCCACCGGCAACAAGCATCATCTGATAGACCCCTAATGGCCCGATGAGCACGTTGGAAATATAGCTCCCGCCGACCGCGCCCGCCGACGCCCCGAAAGCCACTATCGGAAACAGGCGTTTCCCTTCATCGGGTGTGCAGACATCATTAGCAAAAGACCAGAACTGAGCAATAACCATCAAATTGAAGATCCCGACCCAGAGATAAAAAACGATCCCAAGCGGCACATTAAATTGCGCCAGGATGTAAAAACCAGCCAGGCAAGCCGTAAAAAAGATGGTGACAACATTAATGAGCTTCAAGCGGGGTAACTTTGTAACCAACAACGCATACAACGGTACCGCGCCCAGCAACAGCAACCCCTGTCCAGCCGCCGCATAGCTCTTCACTTCGGCCCCTCCTCCAACCAGAATTAACGCCTCACGAACTGGTTTGACGATATAATAGGCCGTCAACAAAGTAAAAATATTCAATGTCAGGATGACTGCCGTGAGGCCTTCTCCGGACCGGACTTCCGCAAACAGCGTCAGTAACCTATCCAGGGCACTTTTATCACGTGATTCAGACATGGATACTCCAATTTGTTGATTTGTTGATTGAAAAAAATTGAGAGTGCTCATTTAGAACAATGTTTTTTTCTTAATCAACAAATCAGACAATTCTCCCTCAGTCCATTCTTTCAATGCCCGCCAGTACAAATCCCTCTGAACTATTGACATAGCGTAGATGTATCTTTACCGATTTTTTCCACTTGTTCGAGGTGCGGTGCGTATCAATCTTCAGGTAAAATAACCGATCAGCCAACGCCGTTTTATTTTTGTCCCTGCATAGGGCATCGACTTCGTCGAGTAATTCCGGAGATAGCGTAATCGTAGTAGAATTGCCGTTAGTTGTAAGAGAGAGGCCGGAATCCTTACTACTACGGAGTTTTTTATCGCTGCCACCAAAATTATTATACGAAAGCTGATGCGTACGGTACGAAGTTTCTCTGGGCTGCGCGAAACCGGCTTCAATGGCAAGATCGACAAAAGTAATACGCTGCCCCCTAGTTCCGGGTATCATGGTAAAGTCATCCAACGGGCTGACCTGGCTATACCAGTACCGGCCAATGATATCTCGGCGTCTAATAAGGGTCTCACTCATATAATCGGTCGCCCGCGGATCACTATATTGAGCCTGAGCGACGATCCCACGAATCATGTCATCCGTTATCGACATCACAAGCCTGGTGCCCCAAAAACCATCCCGGGCCGTCAAACGCTCGAAAGCCATATTGGGATAATTAGGCCGCCAGGTCCTCGGATTGAATCCGTCGAGCCCGAAATAGCCTACAGATTTGAAACCCGGTGCCTGATCATACCGTCGCCACGGTCGTTTATAGGCCCCGCCAGATAATGCCGCCTTGGTCATGGTCTCAAAATCAATAATATACTCAAACCCTTCGCTTTGAAAATTCGTACTGAAAGAGGCACTGCCGAGTGTAGAACCAAAATCAATGAGATAATGTTTTACATAACCGCCTGGCGCGTACATGTCCTGCGAGTTGATACGACGGATGTCGTTATGATTGATAAAGGTTGCTAATGGTTTCAGACCGCGTAACTCACGCCGATGCTCGTGACGAAACACATCGTTCAAGTCGGTTTTTCGTTTGGAAATATAGGTCAGGGGGCCAATGGGCTTGCCGGACAGAAATTTGGAGGCGATCGCACGAATTTTACCAGCCGATGTTCGCGGCACACGTTCCAGTACCCGCGTTACGTCTTCCGGGGTGAGGATACCCTCATCGCCGAACTCATCGACGAGGGTCACTTTACCTTGAATTTCCAACTGTTCTTCAGTGAAAAAAACCAGATAGTTTTCAGGTGTATTGTACCCGGCTGCGTATACCAGCTTGGTTGAAATAATCTCTGCCGCCGTGGCTAATTCGGGAAATTCGGGTGGGTCGAACTTCAGGAGATACCTGTCTCCCCGGCTATCCTTGATCTGGAATCCGGGCGTTACCCCCTGTGTCTTTACGCCTGCAACTTCCCAAGGACGGGTCAAATCCGGACCATCAACCGTATCCGGGCCACGCAGCGCTTCTTCCAGCGTAATCGTCTTCGCCCGGTTGGTGAACCAACTTGAGTTGCCCACCTCGTCAAAGGCATCAATATTATTGGCGGGTTTCGGGTTACCCGTCAACCAACGGAAGGTCCGTGGGAAATCAAAAAACGCCTCCACCGGTTCGAGGACCGTCTTGTCAACGAAATCATAATCGGGATTGGGCTCTTTGGCTGGCGGTTCCGGCACGGGCCGACGATCTGGAAATTCGTACACTCTTCCGGCCACGAGGAGTTCTTTGGATGGACCGCAGCTCAGAAAAATTAAACCGCAGAGCACACAGAGGAGGTACCAAGGCCGCGAAGTATGCTTTACATAAAATTGTTTTAAAAATAGAAGTGTTGTCATAATGTAGTTCGCTGAAAAGGATTACAAGGCGGTATAAGACAAGACCTGTAGACCTTTTTGATCCCCTTGCGCTCCGAGCTTAATTAATACTATAAATCACGCCCGATAGTTACCACAAGGCGTATCGTTTCACTGCTGCGGGCGATCTGTGCGCGGCCCATGACCCTGTCCTTGCGACGCAACCTGATACCGATACCGTAATTGGTGGATAGATTGTCGTATGTGATATCGTTGCGGAAGGCATCGAAGACCATGCCCGTATCCATGAACAGCACGATATCGCCAGCTAAACCTTCATTAATCCCATTATTGATACCAATATTCCAGAACGGATACCGGTACTCTGCGTTAATAAAAAAAGCTTTGGCGTCATGAAAACGCAGGTTACCAAAACCACGAAGCGTACTGGAACCACCAAGCCGGGGCAACAGGAAAAACGGCACCGCCTTGCCCGAACGGCGGTCGGCGATCAGGCCGGTAGCACGTACGGCCAGGACACGGTCCTCCCAGAATATGGGTACCGCCTGATAAAGCGCCAATTTGTATGTGTTAAATCCGTAGGTGCTACCCTCCGCATCGAAATAGGCTCGGAAGGCCATATCTATGCCCGTATCCCAACCTGGTTTACGATAGAGAAGCAGGGGGGCATGGACATCAACCCCTGCGGTTACAAGTCGGGCCCCGTTGAGTCCGATTAAACCTGGATAGGAGGCAAGTGTGGAAGGGCGCAGACTATTCGTACCATGCCCCAACTCGTAGTCTGTCCAATCCACCATACCACGCACCGCAAATCCATTTCCCTGATATCCAAGACCTACCCCTATATTCACATTGGATTGCTTGTAATTGGTCTGCCCTGTTTCTAATGCGCCTGAGCCAATGCCGAAAAAATTATCCCGTGGCCGGTATCGATACTGCCCCCAGGCATCGATGTCCATCTGTGAGGTGATCCCCTGGGTCAGTTGCACCCGATGGGTCTGATAGGTACGCGATGTAAACGCTGAGGATAGCTTGACGGTCAGAGGCGTCTCTCGTCCCAGTTGGCCCTTCAAGCCGACCGCCACGCCTAACCCCGCCCCGTCCCCCTGACTGCCATCCCCAACGAACAAATGAGCCCGGTCCAACCAGGTACCGACAGCTTTTACCCCTGCGACGCCCTCAGGTGTAACCACGTAGGACACGGGCCGACCAATGGTATAAATAAGCCCCTTGAAGATGAGTTCCACCGCTCTCGCAGGGGCCCGCATAATTTTTCTACCGGTAGATGTGGCTTTGGGTTGACGTAGTAGGGGATGGTCAGGCGTATCAGCAGACCCTTTTATCACAGCAGAATCTACGCTGGCGGCTGTCTGTGCGGTGGTCGAACGGGCAAAAGGCAAAAGGCATAGAACACAGAGGGCAATAAAAATGGGAGATTGACTCATTGACTCATTGGATTTTTATTGAGTAGGATATTTTAGAACGTGTATGTTGAGAATATATACTACTTTGTACCATTAATACATCAAAAAATAATTCCATAAGACGATGTTTCCCAAAATGGCAGGAACTCATGTAGACGAACCGAAAGGACCCCTTCCCCATGCCTACTCCTCGTGAACAATTCCGACAAGATGGCTTTTATCTAACCCCACCCGTCATTCCGGCAGAACTGATTGAACGGGTCATCCCTCATATGGATGCCGTCATGATGGGTGAATACGAGACCGGTACACCGCCCTACGGCCGTCTCTGGAATCCGGGAGATGATCCCGATAAGATTCGCAAGATAGACGATGCCCATTTGTCGGACCATACCATCTACGAACTGTTTACCCATCCCGAGATCGGCCGGTGGGCAGCGAAACTTATGAATGCCCATAAGATACAGCTATGGGCAGCCCAAATGCTCTATAAACCGCCGGGCGGAGAACCTTCAGGACATGTGGGCTGGCACCAGGATACGCAGTATTGGAAGTATTGGCAGGAAGGAAGCGAGTTATTCACAGCCTGGATTGCCATTGGGGAGGTCACCGAAAATATGGGCGCGATGCGCTTCGTTCGAGGCTCGCATCGCTGGGGTAATCTCGAAGGGGGCAGTTTTTTCGATCCCGATCATGAGGCACAACAGAAAGCCATCCAGATACCTCCTGAAGCGACCTGGGAAGAGACCGCCGCCGTCCTGCCATCCGGTGCGATTAGTTTTCATCACAATTATACCCTGCACGGCAGTGGTTCCAATATCTCTGATCGTCCCCGTCGCAGCTTCGCTCTGCACCTCAGAACAGAACGGTCACAGCCAGTAGAGGATACGGACGCTTATTATGTCACCCACCTGGACGACCAGGCGTTACGCCCCGTGATTTATAATACGGAATGATTCTTTGAAAATTTAGAACATAGAAAGTTAGATTCAAAACGCTTAACCACCGTTTCTAACACCAAGTTTCACCTTGCATACTGCGTCTTATATCATGTATCTTGAGCACCGAACTTTCTAGCTTGTAACTTTTCAACTTGCATATCCAGGAGCCCCGTAATGCCTGAGTCTTCTATTAAAACTACTGTCGTCGGCAGCTATCCTGTTCCTTCCTGGCTGGCGGCATATCCATCTACGCCCAATCTGCATGATGCCATTATGGTTATTCTTAAAACACAGGAGCTGGCGGGTCTGGATGTCATCGCCGACGGTGAGTTATCCCGCTTCGATATCAGCCATCCAGAAACGAATGGGATGATTGAATACTTTATCAGTCCGATGGCAGGCATTACGACGCAGGTAAGTCGGGAGGAGCTGGCTGCTTTTCGGGCCCAGGAAGGGATGGGATTCCGGACACAACCCGCCGGGTTCGTCCGTGATAAAATTGGAGAAGGGACCCTTAATCTGCCGGCTGCATGGCAGATGATAAAATCGCTCTCGGATCATACCCTCAAATTTACAGTAACAGCTCCGTACATGCTGGCCAAGACCCTGGTGGATGAACATTACGGGGATCTGCAAACGATGACCATGGATATCGCCGAGGTACTGCGTAAACAGGTCGCAGAAATCGATGCACCGATCATTCAGGTGGACGAAGCGAATCTGACCGGCCATCCTGAAGACGCTAGCTGGGCGCATGAGCCCATCAATCATGTCCTCAGCGCGGCTAAAGGGGAGAAGGGGCTCCACCTGTGTTTCGGCAATTACGGCGGCCAGAGCATCCAGCGCGGTCTCTGGGAAAATCTGCTCCCGTTTCTGAACAACCTCGATGTGAATCATCTCATCCTCGAATTTGCCCGGCGCGGCTACGACGAACTGCCGCTGTTCAAAGATCTTAGAGAGGATATCGCCCTCGGTGTAGGCGTCATTGACATCAAGGATAATGGCGTGGAAACGCCGGATGAAGTGGCACGGCGTATTACACACGCCATCGATATCCTGGGTGAAGACCGTGTCAAATGGGTCCATCCTGACTGCGGCTTCTGGATGCTGCCTCGGAGTATCGCCGATCGAAAAATGGCCGCCCTGGTTGCCGGACGTGATCTGGCTGAAGGAAAATAAATTGGTGAATGGTGAATGGCGATTGACTGATTCACTAATCACCATTCACCATCACCATTCACCATGCCCCTCTCTCTCCCTTGCCGCTACTATCGTGTCTACACCGACCTGGATGTCCCGTCGGTTGAGGCCAATTTCCAGTTTGTCGAACGTGATCTACCGCTGCCCGTTGATCAGACCGCCCTCGTGCTCGTTGATGTCTGGAGTACGCATTATATCGACAGCTGGCTGGCGCGCGCGAAAGCGGTGACGGAAGCCAGGATTGTACCCATCCTCGAATCAGCCAGAGAAATCGATATGACCATCATTCACGCCCCCAGCCCACCGGTGGCAGATCGGTATGCCGACGCACCGGAGCTTACACGACCGGAACACACCGGTCCAGACTGGCCGCCGGCTGACTTTCGTGGTATCTATCGCCGTGGTCCCTATGCCGAATTCGGGCGAAATCAGGAACCGATTCTCCCTCCGACATACAAACGGTATGAAACTGAACTATGTATTGCCGAGTCGGTAAAACCGCTGGAGGGCGAGCATGTGATCCATACCGGTCCCCAAATGCATGACCTCCTGGCGGAAAAGCAGATTCTGCATTTGATCTATGTCGGCTTCGCAACCAACTGGTGCGTCATCGGCCGGGATTACGGTATCCTGGCTATGAACGAGCGGGGTTACAATATTATTCTGGTCCGCGATGCCACCACCGGCATCGAATTTCACGATACGATAGACACGCTTAATGCCACCGCAATGACCATCCGTGAAATAGAGACCAAACAAGGCTGGTCTACAACGACAGATGGGTTTATAAACGCCGTGAAAAATACAGCGTGAAGCGTATCCGCCCCATGAGCAAAAGGACCCATGGCCCCATGAGCAACCTTTCTCACCTTCCCCGTATTCCTCTAACTCATTTGCCTACGCCGATAGAGCCTATGCCCGGCTTGTCGAAACATCTGGACGGCCCGACTATTCTGGTCAAGCGGGATGACCTGACTTCGCTGGCCATGGGCGGCAACAAAACACGAAAACTGGAATTTCTTCTCGCAGATGCCATCGAGCAGAAGGCAGACACGGTGATCACATCCGGTGGACCACAGTCCAACCACTGTCGTCTGACGGCCGCTGCCGCAACGCGTCTCGGCCTGAAATGTGAGCTGGTCTTCGGTGGAGAGCCATCCGATGAACGACCGAACGGCAATCTATTTCTGGATCAGTTATTCGGTGCAGCCGTTCATTGGTCCAAACCTGACTTACGAAATGAAACCGTGGAAACCGTCGCTGCGTCATTACGCGCAGAAGGTAGAACCCCCTATGTAATACCTATCGGGGGTTCCAACGGCATCGGGGCTATTGGTTATGTTGCGGCCATGTATGAGCTTAAAGAACAACTGGCATCAAGTGGGCAACAGGTCGATCATATTCTCTTCGCCACCAGTTCCGGCGGTACCCATGCGGGTCTGCAACTCGGTGCCCGGCTTACGGGCTTCCAGGGACAAATTCTGGGGCTCAGCATTGATCAAACAAAAACCGGAAAATTTCCGCCCAAACTGGCCGATGTGGCTAACGAATCCGCCCAACGCCTTCAGGTTGACGAACGATTCAAACCGAATGATTTTACGATGAACACCGATTACCTGGGCGGCGGTTACGGCGTCGTCGGCGAATCGGAACGCGAAGCCATATCCCTGGCGGCCCGATACGACGGCCTGCTCGTTGGCCCCGTATACACCGGACGCGCCCTCGGTGGCCTTATTGACCTCATCCATAAAAAGAAATTTCGTAAAGACGAGACCGTCCTGTTCTGGCACACCGGTGGCGCGCCAGCTTTATTTGCCTATGTAAATGAAGTAACCGCTTAGACGATATTTTTTGTGGAGGAGGCCGAGAGGATGTCACCGATCATTAAAGGCGTAGCCGAAATTGTAATCAATGTACGTGACCTCTCTGGAATGCAGCAATTTTACGAACACGTGCTCGGATTCCGGTTCCATAGCCAGTACCCGGACACCGAACCGACCATTGTTTTCCTGACGATCTCTGCTATAGATTCCCCGCTCGGTTACGGTGGGCATCCACAGCTCTTTGCGCTGATTGACGTTAAGCGAGACCCGCATACAAAAACTACCTATGCGGATATTGATAACCGCCGGTCAGCTCTCAATCATCTGGCCTTTGAAATAGACCCTTCAGCCTTGTTGCCGGAGAAGCAACGTCTGGAAGAACTCGGATTATCTGTGGAAATCCATGATTTTCCCCACATGCAGGCGAAAGGCCTGTTCTTCCACGATCCTGAAAACAATATGCCATAATGCCGTGCCAAATATAAAAGGCGCCACGTAAAAAACTACGTGGCGCCTTTTATATTTGAAAAGAATAGCAAACGCTTATCCCACAGATAGTTGACACCCGGTAGCTTGCGGGGCGTCTTCAATTACCTGCGTCATTCGCGCTTCAACTTACCCGTCCAACTCCAGGACGAAGTAGAACCCTGGATTCCAGGCCTGGCAGATCAGGAACAGACTGCCGTTGTACGTATACCAGACGGCATTATGAATATGATCTGCGAGTTCAATGCCCAAATCTTCTTTCGGACGAATGGTGGACAACACTTCATACGTTGTTCCATCCAGAATATAGATCGGTGCGGCACGGCCTTCCTGCGGATCATCCAGACTACCCACAAGCGCCAGAGAACGACCCTTCCATTCAATGAAATCGATCCCACATGGTTTCGACCCGGCCGGGATGCCGTAGGCTGCTTTGAAGTGACCATCGAAGGTGAAATGTTCAAAGCGGGCATGTGGCCTATCCGCAATTGACAGATGCTGGCCGTCCGGCGCGGGATTCAAACCGTGAGCGGTGCCGAACAGGCCGGGGGCATCAGGATCACTGGACTTACCGGCGAAGATGTCGGTCCATTGCTGGGTCGTCAAATCGGCTTTTGATATGTAGTTCGAGCCATACCCGTCAGCCACATACAAATGATTATGAACAATCGCGACATCGGTCGGATTGTAAGGGGCTGACTCATCCTGGTACTCATCGAACTCCGGTCGTGACAGGATAAAATCCACATTACCGTCCAGACTCAGCACGACGACCATCTGATCACTATTTGCGGGCATAACCAGCCGGCGTTTGTTCTCGAATGTACAGAGTTTGGTACCATGAAAATTGATCGGCTTCAGGTCCGAAGGCAGCTCGATGATCTCCTGGGCATTCAAATCCGGGCTGATACGCATCAACCCACAGCCCGGCATACCGTAATAAATAGAGCCACCGGCCTCCTGATCTACGGCAAATCCGCCGTGCAGATCCACCTCACAAGAAGCTGCTTTCTTCGGC